>Ga0182030_10001338_pt1 | contig 50599 bp, 42 predicted proteins | sample 812S3MmetaG_FD_121299 | JGI IMG/M metagenome (GOLD analysis project Ga0182030, IMG submission 121299) | Permafrost microbial communities from Stordalen Mire, Sweden - 812S3M metaG (Illumina Assembly) | ecosystem: Environmental > Terrestrial > Soil > Wetlands > Permafrost | place: Sweden... | reverse complement strand
TACTTTAACGATCCCGAGAGCAACAATGTCTCTAAGATGGCATTCTCTCTGACGGCTGACGCTGGATGCCAATACGGCGGCGGAATTCAATGCACGGGCGCGCCCAGCAAGAACAAGGATTCGTTCGTCGGCTGGATGCTCTATAACCGGATCTGGTTCCACAGGAATATGTTTGCCCTTACCCTGGGCGGTGGAGAGATGAGTAACTGGGGCCGCTATCTGACGCTGCTGCCGCCCATCAATGGGGCTGACGCGGTAACCGGTTCGCCTTATTTCACTCAGTTACCCGGCCAACGGGCGCACATGTGGGACAGTACGGTCACCTTGCAGTACATGCCAAAAGAGTACATCACGTGGTGGACGGAAGTTGGGTATCGGCACTCCGACATCCCGTATTTCGCGGGCCGAGGCGGTGTCACACCCCCCGGTTTCTCAATCGGGGGCACGAACGGCGCGCCCGGACAGTTCGCCTGCATGAGCGGGGCAGCCTCCGGCGCGAGCGATCTTCCGACAGCCAAGGCAAATTGCGCCAGCTCCGGCGGCGTCTGGTTCCCGGACCTGCGCCGCAGTGAAACCAAGGTCTCGATTGGTGTGATGGTGAAGTTTTAGCGGGCGCCGTGCAGCCTGGGAGGCCGAATGCGTACTTACTTGAGACACTCGATCTGCCTGATCGCAACCGCGGCCGCGTTAGTCGCAGCCGATCCGGTTTGGTCGGCTAAGCCGGTAACACAGTGGACGGACCAGGACGTCCAGCAGGTGCTGGCGGCATCGCCTTGGGTCAAGGAAGTGAAAGCGGTAGTTACGCGCCGCCTCTCCGAGGATCAGCTTCGGGAGGCTGGCCAAATGGGACAACCGACAGGGGTCGGTAACGAGTTCGTGGATCCGAAAGGCAGCGGGCCAAAGGTATCCGCGAATATCTTGACCGGGTCCGGGGAAGCCGAGCGCAGCGCCCGTTCGCTGCCCCGGCCCATCAGCCTGAGGCTGCGTTGGGAGAGCGCTCTGCCGATCCGGATCGCGGAGTTCCGGTCACACGCCGTCGAAGCTCCCTCGCTCGACGGCGAATGCTATTGCATTGCGGTTTACGGCATCCCGGGAGTTTTCAAGGGCGATCCCAAAGAACTGGGCAAGCCACTCAGGAACCTTGCCGTCCTGAAGCGCGTGGGGCAAAAAGACGTAAAGCCGGTGGCCGCCGAAGTGTTTCAGTTGGAAACCGGGGTAGTGGTTGTCTATACGTTTCCTCTGTCTGCGGAAATCACGAAGAAGGATGGCCGGATCCGCTTCGAGGCGCAAATCGGCCGGATTGTGGTGGGTGAGACTTTTGATCTTAGCCAAATGGACTTTATGGGCAAGCTGGCACTTTGATACTCAGACAGGCCATCAGCTTCGGGACCTGGCCGGACTAGGGTCGAGCTTCGCCCCGCCAGCTTCACTGCGCTCTCAGCCTGTCTATAGCGCGGACAAGTGCTACTGAGTTGTTCTTATATGATAAATCGAAAGTTCTGATCTTATCTTTATGCGTCCCTTACGCGCCCTGGCCTATGATAGCCATGGATCGGACTTACTCATGAAAAGCAGAGGGTCACAAATGTCTGTCTGTGTAATCGCCATCGCAGTGACATTGGGGTGTGCCGGCTGTAAGAGCGCCTCCGTTGACGCGCAGGCGCAGGCGCCTCCGGCCCCGAACGTGGTTGTCGCGCCGGATGCTGTTCTGTTTTCCGTGCCTCACCCGGAGCAGTTCCCCCTGGCAGCGGCAACGGAGCATCCCGCGACATCCGAGCTGGTCGTCACGGGAGCGGTGGTTCCGGACGTTTCCCGCAATATCCCGGTCGTATCGCTCGCCTCTGGGCGCGTGGTTGGGATTCACGCTCGCCTGGGCGACGCCGTACAGAAAGGTCAGTTGCTGCTTACGATTCGGAGCGATGATGTTTCGGGCGGCTACTCGAATTACCGGATGGCCGTCGCGGATGAGACTCTCGCCCGCACTCAGTACGAGCGCTCCAAGGATCTTTACGCTCACGGGGCGATTGCGCTGAACGATCTGCAGGTGGCGCAAGACACGGAAGACAAAGCCAAGATAGCCGTGGATACCTTGGCCGAGCATCTCCGCTTGCTGGGCAACGACCCTGACAAGCCGGCATCCATGGTGGATATCTTCGCTCCGGTAGCAGGAGTGATTACCGATCAGGAAGTCACCAGCGCGGCGGCCATTCAGGCCTTCAATACTCCGAGTCCGTTCACGATTTCCGATCTCTCGACGGTCTGGGTAGTCTGCGACGTATACGAAAACGACTTGGCCACGGTTCGGTTGGGCGATACCGCGAACATCACGCTGAATGCCTATCCCGACCACAAATTCTCGGGAAAGATCAGTAACATCGGGTCGATGCTCGATTCCAATCTCCGCACTGCCAAAGTTCGGATTGAAGTGGAAAACCCCGGCAACATGCGGTTTGGGATGTTTGTGAGAGCCACTTTCCGCGGCCAAACCATGGAGATGCACACCATTGTTCCGGCCACCGCCATTCTGCACATGCACGACCGGGATTTCGTCTACGTTCCCGCGCCAGACCGCAAATTCCGCCGCGTGGAAGTGATTGGCGGAGATCTCCTGTCCGGCAACTTGAGTCTGCAAGAGGTCAGGTCGGGGCTGCAACCGGGGCAACAGGTAGTGACCAACGCTCTGGTGTTAGACCACGTGTTGGCGCAATGACCGGGGCAGCCACAAGGGAAATAGCCAAATGATTCGCGGTCTTGTAGACTTTGCGCTGAACAATAAGTTTGTAGTGGTGGCGATTGCCGTCCTATTGCTCGGTTGGGGGGCAATTTCGTTTCACCAGTTGCCTGTAGAGGCTTATCCCGATATCGCCGACAACTATGTAACTGTAATCACGCAGTGGGCCGGCCGTTCCGCCGAAGAAGTGGAACAGCAGGTTACCATCCCAATCGAAATTCAAATGGCCGGAATGCCGCATATGACTTTTCTGCGTTCCGAGTCGATTTTCGGCCTGTCGTACGTGATTATGATCTTCGACGACAGCTCAGTGAACGATTGGAACCGCCAGAAGGTACTGGAACGGCTCACCCAGGTCAATCTCCCGAACGGGCAAAATCTGCAGCCGCAAATCGGCACGGATTGGAGCACCACCGGGCAGATCTATTGGTATACATTACGAAGCACCAATCCGCGGTACGACCTGATGGAATTGCGGTCCATCGAGGACTGGGTGCTGCTCAAGCAGTTTAAGTCCGTTCCCAACGTGGTCGACGTATCCGACTTTGGCGGCACGGTGCGGGAGTACCAGGTGCGCGTGGATCCGAACAAACTGGTGTCGTATGGACTGAGCATCGGCCAGGTGGAACAGCAGCTTGCCAACAACAACATCAACGCCGGCGGCAGCTTTCTGGAAGAGGGCATGCAGCAGATGAACGTGCGGGCTCTGGGGATGTTCCGGGACGTGCACGATATCGAACAGACCATGCTGAAGACTCAAACCGGCACGGCGATTCGAGTCAAGGACATCGCGCTGGTGGCGCAGGGCCCCAAGATCCGGCTGGGCCACATGGCCAGAGCCAATCACATGGAGGACGGGCGCATCATTGACGAACCTGACGTCATTCAGGGTGGCGTCCTGATGCGCAAGGGAGCCGAAGAGGAGCCCACGCTCGAGGCCATTCACAAGAAGGTTTACGAACTCAACCATGGCATCCTGCCTCCCGGCGTGGAAGTAGTGCCCATGCTGGACCGCACGGATCTGCTGCATTTCACGTTGCACACCGTAATGCACAACCTGGTGGAAGGCATGATCCTGGTCAGCATCATCCTCTTCCTGTTCCTGCTGAATGCGCGCGCCGCGTTGATTGTCGCCTTGACCATCCCATTCTCTCTGCTCTTCGCCTCCATCTTTCTGGACCTGGCGCATATTCCGGCCAATCTTCTTTCCCTGGGCGCCCTTGATTTCGGAATGGTTGTGGATGGCGCGGTGGTGATGGTGGAGAACATCATCCGCCATCTGAACAAAGACCGCAGCACCGGATTTGGGCCGCCCAAGACTACCGGCGAGATTATCCGCGAGGCCTGCCATGAAGTGCAGCGGCCGGTGTTTTACGCCATCGCGATTATCATCACGGCGTATCTGCCCATCTTCACGCTGCAACGCGTGGAGGGCCGGCTGTTCCGGCCGATGGCCTGGACGGTGGCCTTCGCGCTTCTGGGCGCCATGACGTTTTCGATTCTCATCGCGCCGGTACTGGCCGCCACCTTCTTCCGCAAGGGCGTGCGCGAGCGGCACAATCTGGTGCTGGAATTCCTGGTGGAACAATACCGCGGGCGCTTGCGGTGGGCCGTTCGACATCGCTGGATTGTGGCATGTGTCGCGCTGGTGTCCTTATCGGGAACGGTCTATCTTGGCTTCGGCGGAGTGATCGGCGCGGAATTCCTGCCGCACCTGGACGAAGGCGCGATTTGGGCGCGCGGCACTCTGGCGAACAGCACCAGTCTGTCGGAGGGCGATAAGTTTACCAACGATTGCCGCGAGGTCTTCGCTTCTTTTCCGGAAGTGAAAACCGTGGTGTCGCAGGTGGGCCGCCCCGACGACGGAACCGACACCGGAGGCTTCTCCAACACCGAATACTTTGTCGACCTGAAACCGCACGACCAATGGCGTCCGGCATTTCACAAGAACAAAGAAGAACTGATCGCGGCCATGAATCGGGCTCTGGAAAAATACCCTGGCGCCGAATGGAATTTCTCGCAGCCGATTGAAGACAACGTCGGCGAGACCATGACAGGCACCAAGGGATCTCTGGCACTCAAGATCTTCGGAGATGACCTGAAACTGCTCGAGCAGAAGGGCGAAGAGGTGACCGCTGTCATGTCGGGCATCGCGGGGATGCATGACGTCAAGCTCTTGCGCGACTTCGGCCAGCCCAACCTCGACTTGAGCATCGACCGCCGCCAGGCAGCCCGCTTCGGCATCAATGTGACCGACATACAGGACGCCGTACAAACGGCGGTGGGCGGAAACGCGGTAAGCCAGGTCCTGATCGGTGAGCAGCGCTACGACGTGGTGGTACGCTACCAGGAACCCTATCGAAACACCCAGCAAGCCATCGCCAACGTTCGCCTGCTGTCCCCTTCGGGCGAGCGCGTGTCTCTGGCTCAATTGACGAATGTGGAAGTCAAAGACGGCGCCTACGACATCTACAGGGAAGGCAACAGCCGCTACGTGGGCGTCACCTTCAACGTCAGAGGCCGGGATCTGGGGACCACCGTCAATGAGGCAATTCACCGGATCGCCCAGAAGGTAAAGCTGCCGCCAGGTTATTCCCTTGGCTGGTCGGGCGAATACGAGAGCGAACAACGGGCGGAAGCGCGGCTGGCCATTGTGGTCCCGCTGACAGTCCTGGTGATCTTCATCATTCTCTACGGTATGTTCCGGTCCTACAAATGGGCGCTGCTGATTCTGCTCAATGTCGGCCTGGCGCGCGTCGGCGGCTTCCTCGCGCTGATGATCACGGGAACCTATCTGAGCGTGTCGTCCGGCGTCGGCATGCTGGCGCTGTTTGGCGTGTCGGTGCAGACCGGGGTCATCATGGTCGAGTATATTAATCAACGCCGCGCCAGGGGCCACTCGATTGAGGATTCGGCCGTGGAGGGCGCCGTTCTCCGCCTCCGTCCCATCATGATGACTATGCTGGTGGCCACTCTGGGGCTGCTGCCGGCGGCGCTTTCGCACGACATCGGCTCTGATTCCCAACGGCCCTTCGCGATTGTCATCGTGGGCGGACTGATCTCAGATTTGCTGCTCAGCATTGTCCTGCTGCCAACGTTCTATGTTTGGATCGCGCGCGACGGCGATCAGCTTCCCGCGCCGGAGGCGGTGTAACTTCATGAGAAGCGTAAATCGTATCCGGATCGTATTCACAGGCTGCGCGGTCGTTGTGGCGGCCTTCGCGCAGACGCCGATCAGGATCACTCTGGACCAGGCAATCGATATGGCGCTCAAACATAACCACACCTTACTGGCGGCGCGAACCCAGATCCAACAGAACCAGGCCGCGGAAGTTACCGCTAGCTTACGCCCGAATCCGACGTTCTTTACCGATTGGGAATACCTTCCCATCTTCACCCGCCAGCAAGGCGTGTCCGTGCCGGACTATCTTCAGTCTTCCACCGAAGCCGACATGGGTCTGAGTTACTTGATTGAGCGCGGCAATAAGCGGGCCCGACGGCTGCAGGCGGCCAGGGATGTAACTGCGGTTACCCGCGCGCAGGTGACCGATAACGAACGCGGGGTCACGTTTCAGGTGGGCTCTCTCTTCATCAACGCGCAACTGGCACAGTCCACCCTGGAACTCGCCCAGACGGACCTGAAGAGCTTTCAGCAAACTATCGACATCAGCGAAGTCCGGTTCAAGGACGGCGCGATGAGCGAAAATGATTACTTGAAGATGAAACTCCAGCTGCTGCAGTTTGAATCCGACGTGGAACAGGCGCTGCTCGCCAAAGCGCAGTCGCTATCCGACCTCCGCCAGCAACTGGGTTACGAGCAAGTGCCTGGCGATTACGACGTCGCGGGAGAATTCGACTATAAGCCGCTGACGGTAACTCTCGACGAGTTACAGGCCAAGGCCCTGCAGAATCGTCCCGATCTGCGGGCCTCGGTGCTCGGCGTTACCGCCGCCAACAGCCAATATGCGCTCGCCAAAGCCAACGGGAAGCAGGACCCCACGGTCTCCGCCAATTATTCGCACGTCAACGGGATCAGTACTGCCACTTGGGCGTTCAGCATTCCCCTGGCGATTTTCGACCGGAACCAGGGCAACATCGCGCAAACCCGGATTGCCGTCCGGCAAGCCGAAGAACAACAGAAAGCGGCCGGCGGGCAGGTACTGACAGACGTGAAAGATGCCTTCGAAGCCCTGCGGGAGGCCGCGAAAATCGTCCAGCTCCTGAAGTCTAAGTACCTCGACGCCGCCCAGAGAAGCCGCGATATCAGCGAATACGCATACCGTCACGGCGCCATTGCGATGCTCGATTTCCTGGACGCTGAGCGCACCTATCGCGCTACGCAACTGGCGTATCGCCAGGCAGTGGCGGCATATTTGAGCTCGCTGGAGCAACTCCGAGAGGCTGTGGGAACGAGGGACCTCCTTTTATGACCAGAGAAGAAATTCGCGCACGAATTCAGGAAATCGGCATCATCCCGGCCATCCGCGTAGCTTCCGCCGAGGACGCGTTGTTTGCCGCCGAAGCCGTCAGCGAAAGCGCCATCCCGATTGTGGAAGTAACCATGACCGTGCCGGGCGCCGTCGAGGTGATTCGCCAGCTGACGAGCCATAGTCCTAACGTCCTGGTGGGCGCCGGTACGCTGTTTGACGTGGACAAGGCGCGCCGCTGTCTCGACGCTGGCGCTTCCTTCCTGACCACGCCGGGGCTCGACATGGATATCGTCAACTTTGCTCTGGGGCGCGGGGTGGTAGTCTTCCCCGGAGCCTTGACACCCACGGAGGTGATGGCCGCGTGGAAGGCGGGAGTCGATTTCGTGAAAGTCTTCCCATGCTTTGCGAACGGCGGCCCCGCCTACATTCAGGCTCTGAAAGGGCCCTTCGCGGAGGTTCCGCTGATCGCTTCCGGCGGCGTGAATCAGATGAACGCGATGGATTTCATCCGGGCCGGCGCTTGCGCGCTGGGCATCGGGCGGGACTTGATTCACCAGGACGCCATCCGGCGGCGCGAACGCGGCTGGATCACCGAACTGGCGAGGCGGTATACGAAAATTGTGGCCGAAGCCCGCCGGATACAAAAAGAGGCCGCCGTATGAAGGGCCTGCTGCTCGCGTTGTTCATCGGAATCGGCGCGATCGGGGCTGGCGCCGCCCAAGGGCCTCGACAGTCATTTGAAGTGACAACCAGGGAGCGCGTCGATCTCCCGCCCGGCAGCACGATTCGAGTGGAAAATTCGTACGGCTACCTGACGGTGGAAGGTTGGGATGAACCGGAAGTCGAAATCGTCGTAACTAAGTCCACCGGCCGCTTCCTGGAACCGGAGCAAAAGGATCAGGCTGAAAAGGCCTTCACCCAGATCCGAGTGGCCGTGGACAGGAAATCCGGCAACGAACTAACCATTTCGACAACGCTCCCCGACCGGCATGGTTTCCCTTATTCGATCCTGCCGTCGCGCCAGGTTATCTTCACCATGCCGGAGAAGACCGCTCTCGGGGTGACGGTCGATTGCACCGTTCATGTGCCGCGCGACTCGCGACTGGTCGTGCATCAGGACCATGGCTACGTGTGGGTGAGCGACGTGGCGAAAGACATCGAAGTGGAGAGCCACACCGGCGACATGATCGTGCTCCTTCCGGATCCGGGCCCTTACTCGATTGATGCCCGGACCAGGCTGGGCAGCGTCTCTTCGGATTTTCCGGGGAGCGGGCATAAACAATTCCTGGTTGGAACGCAATTCGTTTCTTCCGGCGAAGCCAACGCCAGCCGGATCCATCTACGCATGGGGCGCGGTAGCATCACCATCAAGAACGGCCCGCCATCGGGGCCTTTTTGGAAGAACTGACGGTCCCGTGTCGTCGCCAGCGCGGTGCTCTCAACGCGACCTGCCGCGTCGGGCATCGCGCCTGGAAGGGCCAATCCGGCAGCCAGACACGGCAGCGCGTGCGCACGGACCCATCCGCTGGTCGTGCTCTCGCTTCCGGATCGGGGCAGCGGCCGCGCCGGAAAAAGGTCGGTTCAAGACAATGAAAGGCGTTACTCTGTTGACGTCCGGTCCGGGCGGGACTATTGAAGGTGGAACCGTCATCGGAACCGGAGTGCAGTTACGTGGAAGGGTGGAGTTCTGATGAAGTCGGCAAAATGGAAGGTGTTATCGGGGCCAATCGTCTTGGTTGTCTGTGCGACCGCTTTGTTGTGCCAATCGGCCAGCACGATCCCGCCTGTCGTCACGGGAAACGCCAAGGTAGACCGTCTCCTCAGCCAGATGACGCTGGAGGAGAAGATCAATTTGCTGCACGGCGGGACGGAAGCATCGCCGAGCGGCGTCAGTCAGGCGGGCACCTGGCCGGGATTGCCCCGTTTGAACATTCCATCTCTCAGGCTGTCGGACGGCCCTCCGGGAGTCTCGGTGCAGATCTGGTCTACCGGGTTGACCGCCACGATGGGCCTGGCGGCCACTTGGAGCCGCGCGGATGCGCGGAAGAACGGCGTGGTGATCGCCCGTGACGCCAAATCGCTGGGGCAGGACGTGGTTCTGGAGCCGTTCATCAACATCGTCCGCGATTTCGAATTCTCGCGAGCGTACAACACGTTTGGCGAGGATCCGTTTCTCACCGGGCAGATTGCAGCGGCGCAGATCCAGGGCACGCAGGGCGAAGGCATCATGTCGCAGGCCAAGCATTTCATCGGCTACGATGGCGCCAACGACGTCTACATCGATCCGCAAACGCTGCGCGAAATCTACATGGCGCCGTTTGTGGACGCTTCGAACGCGGGCGTTGCCTCGATTATGTGTTCCTATAACAAGATTAACGGCCTGCAAGCGTGCGACAACGCCGACATTCAGAACACCATCTTCCGCGGCGAGGAGGGTTTCCGCGGCTTCAATACATCGGATTGGGGCGCCACTCACGGGACTCTGAACATCGCCAACGGGCTTGATATGGAGATGCCCGCCGGGTCGTTCAGTGGCGCGGTGGTGGCGGCTCCGGCCGGTCGTGGGGCGGCGGCTCCGGGAGCACCTCCTGCAGCTCCGCTACCAGGCGGAGCGGCGCAGGCCAACCCAGGCGGCATGAGTGGCGGAGCCGCGCAGGCTAACCCTGGAGGCATTGCCGGCGGCAGGGGCGGCGGTGGTATGCCCGAAGAACAGGGCGCCGGCGCGCGCGGCGGCGGAGGAGGACGGGGACGCGGCGGCGATCCACCCGCCTACGGAATGCTGAAGGCGGTGCAGGACGGCATCATTCACGAGGCGCAGATCAGTCTCGCGGTAGGTCGGGTCCTGGTTCAGATGGACAAGTTTGGCCTGTTGGACAAGGCACCCAAGCACAACATTACCGAAATCGATTACGACGCCGATGCTCCGGTGGTGCGGAAGACGGCTGAAGATGCGGCGACGCTGCTCAAGAATCAGGACAACGTTCTGCCGCTGGCTGCGGCGGACCTGGATTCCACGGCGTTCATCGGGCCTACTGGCGGTATTCTGGTGTCCATCGGGATGTCCGGGGAGAAGGCCATGGGCTTGCCGGACCACCAGGTGGGACCGGTTCCCTCCATCGAGAAAATTGCGGGCCGGAAGGTCAAATACGCTGTCGCCAACGATTTCGACGGGACGCCCATTCCCGGGTCGGCTTATAGCAATCTGCAGCGAACCAACACGGCCAACAGCCAGACGCAAAACGATGCGGAACTGAACTTCACGTCGGCGAACGCGAAGGCCCTGCCGCCAGGGACATCCTATATATGGAAGGGCACGCTCAATATTCCGAGCGATGGCGCCTACATGCTGGAGTTCCAATCCCGCGGAACCACCGCCCAAGTTGATTTGGACGGCAACCGCGCGATGACCGTAGGCGCGCCCGGACGCGTTGTGCCCGGCGGACCGCCGCTCGCGTCTCTGCCGGGGCTCAAAGGGCAACACCCCATTTCCGGCAACATTGTGCCGACCATCGATCACCTCAACAACCAGCGGATCAAGGTAGATCTCAAGGCGGGTGCACACCAATTCACTGTGACCACAACCGGTGAGCCATACGGTTCTCCTGTTCAGGTACGTCTGGCGTGGGTGACTCCGGAACAGCAGAAGGCCAACCGGGACGCGGCCATCGCGCTGGCGCGGCAGGCCAAAAAGGCAGTGGTTTTTGCATGGGCGCGGCAGGCGCCGTCGGCGTTTGTCTTGCCGGGCGATCAAAACCAGCTGATTTCCGATATCGCGGCGGTGAATCCGAATACCATCGTGGTGCTCAATACCACCTTGCCGGTGGCGATGCCGTGGTTGGATAAAGTCAAAGGCGTGCTGGAAATGTGGTATCCGGGCGATGAAGGTGGACCGGCAACCGCCAATGTGCTGCTCGGCAAGGCCAATCCGGCGGGCCGTCTGCCGATGACCTGGCCGATGGAACTCAAGCAGATGGTGGCTCAGGATCCGGAACATCATCCCGAGCGAACTAATGGCGGGATCGAAGGAAAAACCACGTACTCGGAAGGCATTTTCATCGGGTACCGCTGGTTCGACCAGCAGAACCTCAAGCCGCTTTTCCCGTTCGGCTACGGCTTGTCTTATACGGCGTTCCAGTATTCGGGATTGAAAGTCTCCACCGCAAAGGATGGCGGGCTGGATGTGACTTTCACGGTGAAGAATGAGGGCAAGGCCGCCGGCGATGAGGTCCCCCAAGTGTATTTAGGTGCTCCGAAGAGTGCTCCGGCCGGCGCGGGTTTCGCGGTGCGGGCACTCGTTCAGTTCGACCGTGTCGGTATTGCGGCCGGACAATCGAAGAACGTCGCGTTGCACGTGGAACCGCGGCGATTGCAGTATTGGTCCGCAGCGTCCGGCAGGTGGGAAGTGGCCAAAGGCGCCCGCACGGTGTACGTGGGGGCATCTTCTCGCGACTTAAAATTGCAGTCGGATGTGACCATCGGCCAGTAAGCCAGGCTCATTACTCAGGGCGGGGCGCGGGCTGCCTCGCGGGGCCGGCAGTTGTACGCTGGCCTCGTGCCTTGTCTTTTATCAAACGGCGGTCTAAGCGCCCCGTCGATTTCGCGATAATGAGGACCATGACCGCGCGACGGATCCTGCTGCTGTGCCTGCTTGTGGCCTGCGCCGAAATGCCGCGGCTGCAAGCGAGCCGGCTGCCTATTCAGAGCTACACCACCGCCCAGGGCCTACCTCGCAATTCGGTCAACTGCCTGGTTCCCGATCCCAGCGGACTGATCTGGTTCTGCACGTCCGAGGGGCTGGCGCGATTCGATGGCTACGAATTCCGGACCTTCGGCCGGGAACAGGGTTTGCCATCCCAGATGGTTCTGAATTTTCTGGTGTCGAGAAAAGGCGGGTTCTGGATGATGACCGATGCGGGTCTCTGCCGCTTGCCGCCACACTCGAAAATCGGCGAGAGCTGCCGCTTGCTTGCTGTGGACCAAAAACTGGGTGAGTTTCAACCCGATTCGTTAGTAGAAGCACCCGATGGACGAATCTGGGCGGCCACCGATAGAGCGCTCTATCGCAGTTCCGCGGACGGCAGGGCATTGGAACTCGCCGCCAGGTTCGGCGGCGACTTGATCGCGGACCTGGGCTTGGCGCCGGACGGCAAAGTTCTGGTCAGCACCGATCAAGCGGTTTACCTGTGGGACGGACGTTCCTCGCACATCTTGAGTGGAAGTGTGGCGAAAGGATGCGCGTTCAGCCAGATTGTTGTGAGCGGCGGTGGGGATATCCGGGTAGCGGGCAGCTGTAATCTATACCGTGTGACCGGCTGGGGCGGAGCGGCCGTTCCGAGTCTAGAACCGGTAAATTTCGGGCGCACGTTCAGAGCCGACCACATGGTGCTGCGCCGCGACTCTTCCCTGTGGCTCGCGGCATTTCCCGGTCTTCTGGCGTGGAAGCCGCAGCCCAGCGGCACGATGCTGGAACTGGGGGAATTCGGTGCGGAAGAGGGTTTGCCTTACCCATGGGTCACGCGTCTTGCCGAGGATAACCAGGGCAATCTCTGGGGCGCAACCGAAGGTCTCGGTGTGTTTCGGATCAACTCCACGGGGTTCCGCGCCTACCGCGGTGAAGACGGACTGGGGTCTGCCCGCATCAGCTCCATTTTCGAAAGCCTGGCCGGCGACCTGTGTGTGACCACCAGCCCACTCCCGGAGGCTTCGCCGGCGTATCTTCGTGTGAAGCATGGCGACCGCTTTAGCCCGGTCGGCTTCGGCCATACGGTGGAGGCTGCCGCCTGGGGCTGGGGATGGAACCAGGTTGCGTTGCAAGCCCAAGACGGGGAATGGTGGTTCGAAACGGCGCGAGGAGTGCTCCGCTTCGCCGCGGCCGCGCGCCCGGACAAGCTGCGGGGAGCCGTGCCTTACCAGATCTTCGATCGATCGACGGGGCTGGGCGAAACGGATATCTTCCGCGTGTTCGAAGATTCCAGGCGCGATCTCTGGATCTCGACCGTGAACCCGCACAACGAGCTGGTCCGCTGGGAGCGCGCAACCGGACAGTTCCATCACTGGACTCTGGCCGACGGCTGGCCGCCCGACGCCGTCGCGGCGGCAATTCGGGAATCCCAGTCTGGCGCGCTCTGGTTCGGCACGTATCTGGAAGTGGTGCGTTTTCGTAACGGCCGTTTCGAAAAATTCGCGATGCCATCGAACGGCCCACTCTCGCTGGTGCGCGATCTCTTTATCGATCGCGCCGGCAGAATCTGGGTGGCCACGGCCCACAACGGCCTCTACCGCTGCGATAACCCGGACGACGCGGTTCCGGTCTTTCGCCGCTATGGTGCGCGCGACGGCTTGTCGTCCGACTCTACGCGCTCCATCACCGAAGACAATTTCGGCTTCGTCTATGTGGGTACGGTGCGCGCGGTGGACCGAGTCGATCCCCAGGCGCCGATTGGCGGAGGGAATATCCTGCACTATACGGCGGCCGACGGGCTGCCCGACGCCGAACAAAACGTGGCTTATCGCGATCGGCAGGGTCACCTGTGGTTCGGCACGCTGAGCGGGCTGGCGGAGTACGATCCGGTTCAACCGGCGGTGCATTCGGCGCCCGAGGTTCACATTGTGCGGGTGCGGGTTCACGGTGAGGATATCCCGCTGCCCTGGGAAGGCGCGCGCAGCTTTACGGTCCACTTGAAATCCTCGGAAAGGCAGGTGGAAATCGAGTACGGGGCCATCGACTTGCGGTCAGTTGCTTCGCTGCGCTACCAATACCGCTTGGCGGGAGTGGATTCGGCTTGGAGCGCACCCTCCGCGCGGACCAGCGTCAACTACACGAACCTGCCCGCGGGTGAGCGCGCGTTCGAAGTGCGGGCGGTGGCCGTGGACGGAAGCGCCGGCGCGGGCGCTGGAGAAGTATTGCTGATTCTGGATGCGCCGGTCTGGCGGCGGGCATGGTTCCTGGCGCTAGCCGCATTCAGCCTGGGCGCGGTCGGCTACTGGCTGTACGACTACCGCGTTCGCCATCTGCTGGCGATGGAGCGATTACGCACCCGCATCGCCACCGATCTGCACGACGATATCGGCGCCAGTCTGACACAGATCTCTTTGCTGAGCGAGGTGGGCCGGCGGGATCCATTCCGCAATGTATTGGAAGAGATCGCGGAAATCTCCCGGGACCTCGTGCAGGAAATGAGCGACATTGTCTGGGCTGTGAGCCCGCGCCACGATCGCTTCGATTCGATGGTTCACCGCATGCGGCGTTTTGCTGAAGACGCCATGGCGGATGGCGAGGTGGTCTTCGATACGTCGGGCCTTCCCGGAGACCTGACGCTGCCGTTGGAATACCGGCGGCCCGTGTATCTGGTATTCAAAGAAGTGGTGAATAATGTGGCGCGGCATGCCGGGGCTACCAGAATGGCGATTCGAATTGCGACCAGGGAAGGCTCGCTCGAGTTAGCCATTGAGGACAATGGCCGTGGGTTCGACCCGGCGGCTTCCGCCAGCGGCGAAGGTCTGTCCAGCATCCGGCGGCGCATCAAAGAACTTTCAGGAACGGTCACCTGGGTAACGGCGCCAGGGCAGGGAACTCGTTTCGAGGCCGCCGTGCCGCTGCGCTCCCACCGATCCCTACCGAAATGGGGAGGGGCGCTCGGGTGGGTGACGCGGTTATGATAAGGGCTTGGCAATCACCTCCAGGTCTGAGCCGGTCTCATCCATTCGGGTCGCGCTGATCGAAGACCAACGGCGCACCCGCGACGGTTTGCGCTGGCTGATTGAGGGCAGCGCCGGTTTCGAGTGTGTCGCGGACTGGGGTTCGATGGAAGAGGCTCTGGACGCGCCGCAGCTTCAGCACCCCCACGTCATCCTGCTGGACCTGGGGCTGCCGGGGATCTCCGGCATCCAGGGGATTGTCCCGCTGCGCGAGTTGTATCCGGAAGCGCGCATTGTGGTGTTGACGGTTTACGAGGACAACGAGCGTGTGTTTGACGCGCTCTGCGCCGGAGCGGCTGGATATCTGCTGAAAAACACACCGCCGGCCAAACTAATTGAGGCTTTGCGAGATGCGGTGAGCGGCGGCGCGCCCATCTCATCGGAGATTGCGCGGCGGGTGGTGGAACTGTTCCGCCGCTTCCGCCCGCCGGAAAAAGCCCAGTACGATCTCACGCCCCACGAAATTCGCCTACTGAAACTACTAGTGGAAGGTTACAGCTATAAGACGGCTGCCACTAAACTCGGGGTGAGCGTGAACACCATCGGATTCCACGTTCAGAACATCTACGGCAAGCTTCGCGTCCATTCCAAATCGCAGGCAGTGGCCCGTGCGCTGCGCGAAAACCTGCTCCGCTGAGTGCGCGTTCGGGCATCCAGTTGCCTTCAGATACCTATTGAAACTGGTGGTGACTGCCTTGTGGCAAGCCTGTATTCTCACTCCTGTGGCTGAGGCGCGCGCAGAAAGCCTGCCAGGTCACTAAGGGATCGGAGGCCCAAAACCACATGAAGACGCTCTTGCACCTTGCAGCCATCGCTGCCTGCGCCACATTGTTCATCGCCCCGGCTTCAGCCGGCGTTTTGTACGATAACACTAACTTTTACGAGAACCAGTTCGAGGTTGACGCCTTTCAATTCAATTCGGGATTTGCGACGGCCAATTCCTTCTCTCTGAATGCGAATTCCACCCTGAACACGATTGACATCTGGGTATGGGAGACGGCTCCGGCCAGTGGTTTGCACGTTGACGATCTGACTTCGGTGGACTGGTTTGTTCAGTATGACAATGGATCGACGAACTATCCGTTCGACGGCGGATTTGCCGGCTTCGGCACGGGCACAGCGGGGAGTTCAATGACCGGAACTTTCGTGAAGGCCATCTCCCTTCCGGGCGATGGTGGTCCGGAAGTCTTCGACATTTACGAGGAAGCGATCATGGTACCTGACCTGTTACTGTATGCCAATCAAACGTATTGGCTGACTCTGAATGCCGGGGTGACGACCGACGGCAAGCCGGTTTATTGGGATCAAAGCAATGGAGGCTCGATCGGTTATATCTGGGGTGGCGGCAATCCTCCTGCCAACGTGGATACGTTTTCGAGCGGCGGTTCGGAGTCTTTCATCCTGCTGGGTGATCCGGCATCCGGGTCAGGGGCAGGCTCCACGCCAGAACCCGGAACTGTAACCATGCTGGGCGGCGGCCTGCTGGTGATGGCGGCCTATCTCCGCCGCAAGGCGCGCTGATTCGCGCGCCGCGGGAAAGAGGTAGCCGGCGACCGTTAGCAGGCTACCCGACCCAAACCAGCTCCCATTTCTTGCAGATGGGGCCATTCACCATGACGGTTATTTGGGGCAACTGATGGATTCGCCATTGTAAAGGTCACTCGACCTGAACTAGTGGCCGTCTGTCCGCACGGTGGAGCAGGCGGCGGCCAATCCCGCTTCGGTGGAGCGCACGGTGGACCGGCTCTCGCGCATGTTCATCCCGGCCGTGCTGGCGATTGCCGTGCTGACCTTCGGAGGCTGGCTGTGGCGAACCGGGCGGCCTACGGAAGCTTGTGTTCCGACTTGCGGGAACGCGGCGTGCGTACGCTGCTGCTCTCCGGGGACGCGGCCGGCCCTACGGAGTTCATCGCGGGCGCCATTGGCGCCGATGACTGGACGGCCGAGGCTACACCCGCCGGCGCCGGAGCGGCACTGCATTCGGGCCGCGCGTGCAAGCTTAGCCGGGAGAATTGGCTCGTGCGTTGGACACGGATTGCTCTATCAGGGATTGCAATACGTTCGGATTCACATCCGCCACCTTCTTGATGTAGAGGCAGCCTTTGCCGGTGGAGTGCTTTCCAAGTTTGGCGAGCAGCGTCTCAAGGCTGCTCAACCCCGAAAGGTAGAGAACCGTAGCGGCCTTGCGCGGTGAAAAAGCGATGACCGGCATATCGCCCTCTCGACCGCTTTCGTACTTGTAGTGGCGATTGCCGAAGCCGATGATGGATGCTCCCCACATGGTGGGCTTTTCGCCGCTGGCGGCGCGCATCAAGCGGACCAGCGTTTTCGCGTCGGCGGACTTGGCCGGGTCGGTCAGTGTCTCGATGTAGGCGGCAACGCTTAGTTTCGTGGGCTTCGTCTTGTTTTTGTTATCAGCCATTTCCTTCTGCCTTTCGCCTCTTCACGAAGCTACCATGATTGAGGGAAGCGCGCACCTGGCTGTAGATACTACTTATCGCTGAACCAGCAGCCAGACGCTGATCCCGCGCAGGCAGAGCCGGCAAGCACGGTTATCCAACATACACCTCGCAGTCTTCGCATCCGCTTCGCCTTACGGCGTTTCGACGCGCCAGTTGTTCGCTCGGTTTCAAGGGCGGTGAGCACGCTCCTGACGTGATTCGACGAAGTCCTACGCCGTATCGGGTAGACGTCCCAGGCAAGCAGCCAATCAGGAGGCGAGTATGGCCACTCTTAAAACGGCACTGATTCCGGAATCGGAGCTAACCCATGTCTGTCACAGCTATTGCATGGTGCAGTCGATCTGGGAAAACCTTAAAGTGGTGAACGACGACGATGGGTTCCTGCACTTCGTCGGGCAGAATTTTATCGGCCAGGGCTTCATTCCCGGAATTGGCAGTGCCCCGGTCAGTGCCCAGGTGGCAAGTCCCGACGTCCTTCGCAAAAGGCGCGATCAGATTTACCAGGAGACCTTCGCGCCCTGGTTGAATGCCGCCGGCCGGCTGTCGCCTGCCACGCTGGCGACATGGCTTGGTCAAGTTCAGCAATACAAAACCTTGATGCTCATGGATATCAACAACAGATTCGACCGCGTGCAGACCGCCAACGCGCGAATTTCCGGAAATCTTCTGGCCGGCAAACGAGCCATGGCAGTGGTGGCTGAGGTGGGAGCCTGCGCCTTTGTCGCTTTGGGAGCCGGCTGTGCGGTGGTCGGGATGTGCACTGTAGCTCAATGCGCGCTGGGATACACATCGGCAGCGGCAGCAACAGCGGCGGCAACTCAAGCGGGGGCGGCTGGCTTATGGGGCATTGGCTTCGATGTCGCAAGCACGAGTATTTCCTCCTGGCGCAAAGTGCACGAGATTGGCGACGCCGATGTGGTTGCCGTGGTAAAAGATTCCGCCCAGGTCAAAGTGGTGGGGCATGCCGCCGAGTTGTGGGCCGGCATAGAGAAAAATGCGGAGGTCTTGAAGGAGGTGGCGCAGAGGACGCAGGTGATTAACAACGCGCTACAGTACGCCAACAAGACATTCCTCGCCACCGGTAAGTTTCGGGAACTCTGCATCGAAACCAACACGAAGGCGGGTACGGTTATGGGGAAGAGCGTCTTCCGGGGAGCCACCGCGGGAGTTGCAACCTTGGTCTGCGCCGGGTTCGAATTTCACGAGCACTACGAACAGCTGATGGAAGACCTTAAGGACGAAACGAAAAAAAAGCGCCGGGAGTAGCCGTCACCTCCCGGACGCCGCTATGCTCCCATTGCCAGAACCGGCCGTTCAGTTGCGGTCAGGTACCGGCGCGAGGTATCGAATGGCTGGAACCGGTGGCCGATGCCAAAAACGGTTTCGATATACTCATCCGCGTAAACCCCCAACTTCTTGCGCAGGTGCCGGATGTGCACGTCCAGCGTTCGCGTGCGAGTGCCCGACGCATAGCCCCATACGCGGCGCAGTAATTCGCTCCGCGGCACAATCAACCCAGCATAAGTAACCAGTAGAGCCAAAAGATCATACTCCTTGCGGGTCAAAGTGAGCGGCTGGGAATCGAGCGTCGCTAACTGCCTGTCAAAGTCCAGAGTCAGGTGTGCATCGCGATAGTGCCTTGCCGGCATTTCTGCATTCCGAGGAATTTCCATGTTATCTCCCCTCCCAATCGCAATCCTACGGGAATCCGCTCCAAAGGTTGTTTCAGAGATGTAAAGAGGCTGTAAAACTACCGGGCAGGGGCGTCAGGCGCCATTCGAAGAGTGGGTTTCCGCCGGGGGTAGGACCGGCAGGCGGACCAGAAAGCAAGCCCCGGGTTTTCCGTTATCGTCAAGCCAGAGGTCGCCCTGGTGGTCGCGCACAGTTTCGCGCGATAAGGCCAGGCCGAGTCCCATGCCCTGTTTCTTCCCGGCCGAAACGAAGGGCTCAAACAACCGCGCCTTCACCGCATCCGGGATGCCGGGCCCGCTGTCCTGTACGGATACCACCACATCCAGGTTCTGGCGGGCCGCGGTAATCTCAATCGTGCCGTCGGGCGACATTGCCTCAATCGCATTGGCGATCAGATTTTGGAAAACGCGCTCCATGGGGGAGCGGCCCAGAGGCATTTCGATCTCTTCCGGCACATCCAGGCGGAAATCGATTCTCTGCCGTACGGCGGTCTGCGCCAGGGGATCGTAGCCTCCGGCAATTACATCGCGCAACCGGCACAATTCTCGCGCGTGAGGGCTGCCCTTGGTCGAATCGGTGAGTTCCTGGAAAAGTTCCTGCACGCGCCGGGACGCCCGGTATATGTTGGCCGCCAGGCGTTTTACCTGCACCGGCGAGAAGTCGTCGTCAACCAGCATTTCCGCGCCGCCATAAATTGCCGCCAGTGGGTTGCGCAGGTCGTGAACAATGGAAGTTCCCAATCGTCCGATGGTGCTGATGCGCTCGCGGCGGATCAGCTCCGTGCGCGCATTGCGAATGGACTCGCACATCGCATTGAAAGTGCGGGCCAGACGGCCGATCTCATCATGGCTATCCGCGCGGACCCGAACCTCGTAGTTTCCCGATGCAATCTGCACCGCCGCGGAATCCAGGTCTTCGATGGGACGCACCAGGTGTCGCGCCAGCAGGTAAGTCAGCAACAGTCCGGCCAGTACGGCAAATGCCCAAAGCTGAATCAGATTGGTGCGCAGAGTGACAATGCGATTCTGTTCGGCGCCGAAAGAGCGGCGGATGTGCAGTTCCCCAATCGGCTTGCCGCCGACGTCCAGGAGCGGTCTCACAAATTGCGTGGATTCCGCGGGATTGTCCGGCGCCGCGGCTGGTGGGGACAGGCTGGAAGCCGCTTCACGTCCGCCCACCGTGAAGATGAAATCGCTGCCGCCGGTTGCATCCCTGAGTTCGCGCGCCAGTTGCGAATCCACGGGGACTCCCGCCACCAACACGTTGATCAGGGCCTGGCCATCCGCGGAGGCGACGTAGACCGGCGTTACGACTACCTCAAACAGGCGTCCAGCCTGCACTTCGAAGCCGCTCGACTGCTTCGGAAAACTGTTGGCCGCCTGCGGTACGATGGCGAGTTCACTGCCCTGGGCGATCCCGGTTCCCAGAGAGGCCAGCACGGAACCCAGCGGATCGGTGACGGTCAGGAACGCTTCCCGTCCCGGGATTTTTCCCCACACTTCGCCTGCCGTATCCAGGATGGTGGCCTGGTCGCGTGTCCCGAATGCGGCGCGCACATCCGGCATGCGGCTCAGCACCAGGCTCACCGATGCCAGTTGATCGGCGCGCGCTCGCAACAGGGATTCGTACGCCTGAAAGCCCGCGCGAACTTCCTCTTCCAGGTTGAGCGAGGCGATGCGCACAAACTGTTCCTGGACGATCCACTCCAGCACGCCGAACAGCACCGTGATGGCCACGGAGGTGCAGAAGAGAATCCTCCACACCAGCGCCAGCGAACCAAACGGGCGGATCTTCATTTGCGTGTCGCCGGGTAGATCCCGTGTTCGTCGGGCGCCGCCGTGTAATCGCGGCCGAACTTGTCTTTGTGGGGGACCGGCAAATAACCGGTCTCTGAGATCGCGATCGCGGGAACGTTGAAAGCGCCGCCGCTCACCGAAATCCGCCGCGTGATGGCGTCCAGGGTTGGGGCCGTGGCGCGCTCGTGGAACACGTGCAGCGTATACTCGCCGGGTGGGACATCTTCCATGGTGAAGGCGCCGTCTTTTCCGGTTAGCGCAAACCGGCTGGAATTCAAAACCACGATCACGGCGCTCATGTTGGCGTGGATATTGCAGAATACCCGGACCACGCCGGGCCGTGTGAACCGTACGCTGCGTGAAGATCCCGGCGGGTACAATCCCACGTCGAAGACTTTGCCGTCGTAATTCGAAAATGCGTTGTGGAAGATGGGATCCAGGTTCGGGAAATCCACCGTATCGCCCGCCTGGATGGCCAGCAGGTGCGGCGTAAACATCTTGTCCTTTTGAAGCATGCGCGCATGGGGAGCATCGCCGGGATGGACTGGCGCGCCTGCGCCTTCGAGCCAGACCACTACGCCGGAGTAGTCTTTCTTCTTGTTCACCGCCGGATCTTTCGAATTGCGCACTTCCACTCGGCCCGTCAGGCTGGCAGCCCCCAGCGGCGTCGCAATCATTACGCTAAAACAGATACGCCAGAGCCAGGTCATAGTGTGGGTTGAGCCTTGTCCCTCCAGTCAAGTATACGGTGCGGACTTGCGACGCCTCGAAGCTTGCCAGGACGTTTGAACTGAGTTGGAAGAACGCATTCGCCGCCAGGGTCTGGTTCCAGGCAATATCGCCGGCAATGAGATCGGAATTCCGGTCCACCTGGCGGCCTCCGAAAACATGAAGAGTCAGGCGCGGAGTTGCCCGCCACGCCAATTGCGCCCATCCTCCGTAGGCGTGCACGGCCAGCGGTTCGTCCGAGTTTAGAATCGTGATCCCCTGGTGCAGCCCTCCGAGCACATCGACATTTTCACCTCCGAAGAAAATACCGGTGATGTCCAGGGAAGCCAGTGGACGCAGCAGCCAGTCGACCGAATAGACTCTGGAAGGCACGGACTGTCCCAGCAGGTGAGAACTACTGGCGTGGAATGCCGGCGCCACTTCGAAGCGCCAGTTGCCCCGTTTCTTCCAGAACTCAAAGCGCCCTTCGTACCCGGGCCGTGCGCTGGCCAGCGTGCTGGAGTAAGCTGCCGGAACGCCCGTGGAGGATTCGGCAGTTTCAAAGACCCCGAGTTGGGCGCGCAGGCCGGCCTGCTCGCCGAAATCGAACCGTTGTTCCACGCGCGCCTGCGGCTGCCAGAGCCACAAATTTCCGGAACCGGTGAGGGGCGAGACGCCCACTTGCGCGAGCGAATCGGGTTCGCGCGGCGTGATGATGGGCTTATCCTGCCCGAATGAAACCGTGGTGTGCTTCCAGTTCAGGTCCAAAGTGGCGACCCGCAGGCGCATCAGCTGGTTCAGCGATGTTCCGGCGCCGCCAAAGAAATCCATGTATAGAGTGCCGCTCACCGTTCCGCCTCCCGCAATCTCCGGCCCGTGGAACTTCAGCCCCAATACCGTCTGACGTAGTGTGGCGCCGCCCGTTTGGGTGCCGGGCGTCAGCGACGCGATCGTGGTGTTGGGCTGGCCGCCATTCTCTTTTCCATTGAGGAAGGCATTGAACAGCAACATGCCGGTGAGGGTGACTGGCAGGCGGTGGTCCGCCTCGATCTTGGACTGGCTGAGTTCGGCCGTTCGACTTTCCTGGACCGAGAGCCGCTCGTCGGCTTCGGCGCCGGCAGGTTCAGCGGCCGCGGCGGTCGGCGCGGGTGTTGCGGGCGGGGGCGTTGCGGATGCGTCCACGGAACGCGCCGCCTCCGCCGTCAATTGCTCCCGCAAGGCCCGGATCTCCGTAACTAACTGCCGGTTTTGATCCTCCAGTCGATCCAGTCGCGCGAGGATCGCTTTCCAGTCGGGTTGACTCTGAGCTGCCGACAAGAATGGCGGCAGCAAGAACAACAGGCAAATGTTACTTCGCATGGATTAGTTCCTCCATCCAAGGGACAGTGTGCTCTGTGGGTAGGGTTTGGAGAAGGCACGCCGATCCCTCAGTGTGGCGCCGGCGGGGCTGAAACGGGGCGCATTTAAGTTGACTCTATTATGCGCGCCGCTTTCCCCGGCCGCGGGACGCGCCTGCTTCAGCTCACGGGACAAAGCGATAACCTACGCCGTGCAGCGTAAGGAAGTGGGCTGGCGTTTCCGCGTCCGGCTCCAGTTTCTGTCTCAGCCGGACAACGTGTGCGTCAACCGTGCGCGTATTGGGGAACGATTCGTAGCCCCAAACCGAATTCAGCAGGACGTCGCGGCTCAATGCGCGTCCGGGGTTCTGTAAGAAGAATGCCAGCAGGTTGAATTCGCCGCGGGTCAATTTCAATTCCATGCCACGCCGCCTGACAATCCGCCGCTCCAGGTCTACGTCCACGTCTGAGAACGAGATGACATCGTGTGTGTCCGGTGCGGAGCGGCGCATCACGGCGCGGATGCGTGCCAGCAGTTCCCTTGCTCCGAACGGCTTCACGACATAGTCGTCGGCGCCCACTTCCAGCATCAGGACCTTGTCTACCTCGTCGCCGATGGCGCTCAGTACGATGATGGGCGTCTGAACGTTGGCAGCACGGAGGCGCTTGCAAACTTCAACTCCTCCCAGACCAGGCATCCGCATATCAACCAGGATGAGCGCGGGGTCTGCGGAGAAGGCTTCCTGTAGACCGGTCTTGCCGTCGGCGCACAAAACCGGGCGGTAACCCTCCTTCTCCAGCATGAGGCCGACCGTATCGCGGAGGCTCTCATCATCGTCGACGACCAGAATAGTTTGCATGTCCGCAGTAAGTCGAGTGCAGCTCTTAGGATAGCTGGGATTCCAAGGGCGGAACGCCACTTACAGAGATTTCACAGGATTTTTACAAACACCGGCACGGCCCCCAGTCTTTTCCCGCATCGGGCAGGCAATCAATGCGAACCAAGCAGTTCCTCGATCGCGCGGTTCATCTTTCTGGTGAACTCAGCCGGCGAAAAACGCCTGGCGTGTTCCTGCAATGCTCCCGGACTGATCTGGGGTTCCAACTGCTCGAAACGCTCGAGCGCCTCAGCCAGTCCTTTCTCCGATCCATCCTGGTAGAGAATGCCGCCGCACGGAGCCGCGGTTTCCAGCTCTCCGCCACACCCCAACGCAATCACCGGCTTGCCGCTGGCCAGCGCCTCCACCGTGGTGATGCCGAAATCCTCTTCGCCCGGCAGGATCAGCGCCCGCGCGCGGCCGTAGAGGTTCGGCAATTCCGCATCGCTCACGCGTCCCAGAAACTCAACAGTGGGCGCCGCCATCTTTTGCAGCCGCCGCAGCTCTGGCCCCCCCTACAATCTTGAGCCGCCGTCCGGTGCGTGCGAATAACCGCACGGCGGTGTCCACCTGTTTGTACGGAACCAGCTCAGAGACGATCAGAAAGTAATCGTCCGGTGGTTTCCAAGCAAATCTCTCTATGTCCACCGGCGGATACACCACCTCGGCATCCCCCGGTAGGTTTTCCAAATGCGGCGGCGCACGTTCTCGCTGTTGGCGATAAAGCGGTCAACGCGCGCCGCGCTCGCGAAGTCCCAGAGGCGCAGGTAACTGGTGATGGGCGTCATGGCCGCGCGCTGCACGCGCGACCGCATCCACTCGTTTCGATACGCGGGATACAAATCCCATTGCAAACTTCGCTCGGATACTGATTGCCGGACAACCGGAAGAGTCGCCAAACTGATACCTTCTTCTTGATCTTACCGACGGCCTTATCAGGGCGTTGTAAATGATTTGTGAAAAGACTGCCGGAGTCAATACAAGAGTAAACTCCGCGAGTCAGCCGCTAAGATCGAGCCGGCGTAGCAAAGGTCTCTTAGCGGCGCTACCATAAACCGGAAATGCGTCTTTCCTGGATTGTTGCTCTGCTGCTGCCTGTGGTTGCGCGGTGCCAGCCCGCCCCGGCGCCGGAAGATCTGGAGGCGGTGGTGGCCACCGGCCTTGGCACGTTCCGCTTCGAGTTCGCGCCGGACCAGGCCCCCAAACACGTCGCACAGTTTCTCACACTGGCCCGTCAGGGGTACTACGACGGCAGCGCTTTTTTTCGCGTGGTAGCCAACGGCATCATACAGGGCGGCGACCCGCTGCTGAAGAATCCCAAGACGGCGCGCGATCTCTGGGGCTCGGGAGGTCTCAACTTACTGGCCGCGGAAACCAGCGCGCTGAAACACCAGCGCGGCGTCGTATCCACCATCCGAATTCCCAATCAGCCGGATAGCGATGGCGCGCAGTTCTTCGTGTGCCTGTTTCCGCAACCCGCGATGGATGGCCAGTACTCCGCCTTCGGACGAATCACCGAAGGGCTCGATGTGGTGGAGCGCATCTCTCAGGTGAAAGTTGGCGCAGATGGCCTGACGGAAGAGCCGGTCCGAATCCTCAAAGTGACCATCGAGAAAAAGAAAGTGGAGCCATTCCTTACGGCCACGCTGGAGGAAATGCGCAAGACCGTTACGCTGAAGACCACGCTCGGTTCGATCAAAATCAAGATGGAGCCGGACTGGGCGCCAAATTCTGTACGCAATTTTCTCAAGCTGGTGTCCACGGGCTGGTACAACGGCACGGCCTTTCACCGGTTGTCCAAAGGCTTTGTATTACAAGGTGGGATGAGCAACACGCGAACCGGCAACGCCGTTCACCCGGCCGACCGCTGGGTGCGACCCCTGAAGGCCGAGTTCCGCGACGACATCAAACACGATCGCGGGATCGTCTCCATGGCCCATGGCGATGATCCCGATTCGGCTACCACCAGTTTCTTCCTGGTGTTGGGATCCGCGCCGCACCTGGACGGCAAATACGCCGCCTTCGGCCGCGTGGTGGGCGGCATGGAAGTATTGGACGCTTTCGAGAAAGAAGAAGCAAACGGGGAAACGCCCAAGCGAAGGCTGGAACTGATTGAAGCGACGATCGACAACCAGTAGCCACCCCGTGCGGGAGATGGCGCCGGCGTCAAAATACCGCAATATCTGAAATGGTATACTGCCCGCTAAGTGATCTATGGCAAGTCTAATTGGAATTTTGCTTGGATTGGTTTTTTGGTTTGTGCTGCGCATCCTCCTGATGGGTGTCTATACAGTGGACCAGAATGAGCGCGCCGTGAAAATCAGGTTCGGACGCGCGGTTCGCGTGCCGGGCAATAAGACCACCTTGGACGATCCCATCGCCGAGGCCTTGCAGCCGGAAGAGAAGGCGCGCTACACCTATCCGCAAGTGCGCGTCATCCAGCCCGGCGGTCCCTATTTCAAGATGCCCTGGGAGAAGATCCGCAAGGTATCGATTGCGACGATGACGGTCAACATGGCTCTCGATCCGGAAAGTCCCTCGGCCAACGAAGCCGGCACGCGTCTGGAGGCGGTCACCAAGGACCAGCTCAACACCGGGCTCACCGGCCAGATTCGGTATCGGGTGAGCGAAGCAAACCTCTATGCATTCCTGTTCGGCATCAAGCGGCCGTTCGTCCACGTAGTGGCCTACTTCGTCTCCGTGCTGCGCCAGCGTATCGCCAATTTTGAAGCGAAACCGGATCCGCCCGGACCCGCCGCGGGAGCCGGCAGCGTGACGCCTCTGGCGGGCAGCGAGATGACTGGAATTTCGATTAACGATCTCCGCAAGAACCTGCGCGACCTGAATGAGTATATGGACAATGAATGCCGGTCCGCACCGGCGCGCTACGGCGTAATCCTGGATGCTTCCCTGATCACCGGAATCGACCCGCCGCCTGAAGTGGAATCGGCTCTGGCGGCCATCAATACCGCGCACAACCAGGTTTCGAGCGATATCAGCCTGGCCCAGGCCGCGGCCGACCAGCGCGTGGTGCAATCGCGCCGCGCCGTGGAAATTGAAACTCTGAAGGCTCAGGCTGAAGTGGAACCGGTGAAATCGCTGGCCGCGGAACTCGGCGCGCTTCACCGCACCGGACCCAATATTCTTGGCGCTTACCTGCGCAATGTGCGCCTGGCCCTCTACGACAAGGCACAGCAGATCTATCTGGAGGCAGGCAAATGACGGACCAACCGGTTTTTGTCGACGTGATGACTGGCGCGCTGATCGCGTTTATCGGCGCGTTCATTGCCGAGGCTCTACTGATGGGGCTTGGCCGCATCTTCGGTATCTACGCGGTGGTGCAGGAACGCTCGGCGCACGTCTACATGCTGTTTGGAAAAGTGGTCTGTGTGTTGGATGAGCCCGGTCTGTACTTCTTGCCCGCTAAGCTAGGCTTGTCCGCGTTCGTGGTCCGGTTGCTGGGCAACTGCTACGTGCTGGATCTTCGGCTGGATCAGGAGTACCTGCGCAGCCAGCCGGTGAATTCGGAAGAAGGCGCGCCCATGGGCATCGGAATCTGGTATGAGATGTGGGTCAGCGACCCGGTCTCCTACCTCTTTAAGAACACGGACCCGCGCGGCTCGCTCCGGGCCAACGTAAGCAATGCCACGGTTCGCTGCCTGAGCAATATGAAACTGGCGGAGATGCTGGAAACAAGGCACACCATGAGCCAGACGGTCCGCGCGGAAGTCACCGGAAAATCGCAGGCGTGGGGTTACCAGCTGGGGTCTGTATACATTCGCAAGGTGCATTTCCGCGATGCGGGAATGATCAAACAGATTGAAGAGAAGGTGGTGAACCGTTTGCGGCAGGTCACCTCCGCCATCCGCCAGGCTGGGGCCAACCAGGTGAGCGTGATTGCCAGTTCGGCCGAACGCGAAGCAGCCATCGAATTTGCCAAGGCCGCGGCGATTCGCCCCGCCACTTTGGGGCAGGCCTTTGAAGAAATCTCGCGCGAGCCCGCCGTGGCGGAAGCGCTCTTCGATGTATTGGAAACCCAGCGAATTCTTGCCGCCGGTTCGCGCCTCACACTACTGCCTTCCGGACCTCACTCCCGAATCCTGGCCAATTTGCTGGCAGCGGAAGGGTCCGGGAAAGCGCCGGCTTAGTACTCTCACGGCATGATTTAACGCTTCAGCTAGTCGCTAACGCTCCCTTACGGTCGCATCTCTGCCACGGGATTTGCGCCTTTGGCTGTGGTTCCGGTAAGGGCCCGCAGGGTGTCAAGAACTTGACGCTCGGCCCAGCCGTAACAGGCGGCGACGCTGCCGCACGGCTTTATCTGATTGAAAATAGTAAGGGAGCGGTGTGGCGAGTAAGTTGCATTCGTTTGGACATGACCATCGCTTCGGGAGTTAGGCAGGCCGGCGTAGCCGCCGGGTTCCTCATCGGAATTGCGCTCGCCTGCACCGTTCTGACCACAGGCACGCATCGGGTTGCCAGGAGCGCAGGGGTTCAGTCTGCTTATGCTTTCATTCCGGTTCAACTCGCCATGGGAAACGCGGTACATCCCGCGGCGCCGCCGGCAAGAAAGCGAACCACCGTTCAAGCCAAGCCGCAGGCGGGGGTGTCGCCGCAAGAGCAAAAGCGGTTCCAGGAAATGCTGAACCGGATGACGCCGAAAGAACGAAAACGGCTTGAGAAGGCCGTCAAGCGGATGACTCCCGAGCAGCGCCAGCAATTCGCCGCGGCTGTGAAGCAGCAGTTGGCGAAGCCGGGAACCGCCGCGCAAACCGCAAGGCGCGCCCGGTAGGAGCGATTTTCCCGGCCGTCTACTCCTTCTTGTGAGCCGCCCGGCTGCAAGCTGTATCCGCTCCGGTCGGGTCGATCGCGCTACTTCCTTCCTCGATGTAAACGATCTTCCCTTCCTTATCCACCACGAACGTGGCGCGGTTAGCCACGCCGGCTTGGGGGATGAGAATGCCGTACGCAGCCACCACCTTGCGGTCGAAGAAATCGCTCAACAGGGGGAACGTAGCGTTGAGTTTGGTGGCGAATTCTTTCTGGGAGGGAGTGTTGTCCGTGCTAATGCCCAAAACCTTAGTATCGTTGCCTTCAAATTTCGCAATACCAGCCTGGTATGCAGTGATTTCCTTCGTTCAACCACCGGTAAAAGCGGCGGGGAAAAATGCCAGCACAACGGTGTTTTTCCCTCGGAAGCTCGAAAGCGTCACCTTTCCGCCCTGGGTAGAAGGCAACGTGAAGTCGGGCGCCATGTCGCCTTCCTTCAGCGTGGTATGTGGCGGCTGAATGTTCTGGGCGAAGAGCGTCGCCCCGAGCAAGCCGGCTGCGAACGCCAGTGACTTTCTCATGCGACCCATCTTACACTGTTCTGACCCGTGCGGCCAAAGCCCTTAGCACGAGCTTCGGCAGGGGATCTCAGAAGGCAAGCCGCGTAACGAATTTCTTCGCCGGCCATTGCCTCGCCGCCACAACGCGACTCCTTGTCGGGCTCCATAGAACAGAGCACTTCACACAAAAAAGCTGATTTCCCGGACGCATCAAATTGCCGCGGCGGTATTCAGCGAAAAGTACTAAAACTGGCGTCTGGATCCATCCGTAAGGGGTTCTTACAGATGGTACAAAACAGCCGCGGCGAGAGCGAAATGGCGGGCACAACAGAAGGCTACTGGCTCTATACTCCTCACAGTCACAGGAGGAGAGTTCCAAACATGAAAAAACATTTGTTGTGGGCAGCGGTGTTGGTTTGCGGAGTTTCGATGACCGCCGTAGCCGGCACCGTCGACTTCACCACCTTCGTCAACAGCGGCCCAATCAATTCGGCCACTGGCAGTAACGCCACCATCGGCTTCGCGTATGCCGGGAATGAGTTCGTGGGATCGGTGTATTACGACAACCAGCTCTATTCAACAGACCTGACCGGTGGCTCAGTGGCGGCATTCGGCACACCGCTTGGTACCGGCACGGCAGCAGGCGTGCAGGCGAGCGGCTCGGTTGCCGAGGTTGTATTGGGAGCTTCGCTGGGCCAGGCCGGCTTCGCCAACGGCAACATCTTTGCGGGCTCGGGAGAAAACGGCGATATCTTTGAGTACTCCAATGATGGCAGTACGCAGTCTCTGTTCGCGACTCTCCCGAATGGCTCCGGACAGGTTCGCCAAATATTTTTTGATCCAGGAAGCTCCTTTGGCGGCAACATGCTGGTGACCACGACGGCGGGGAAGATCTATGAGATCACCTCGAGCGGCGCTGTTTCCCTGGTGGCATCCGTAGGTGAGGATGCAGAGGGCATGGACATTGCCACCAGTGCATGGGGATCGTACGCCGGGGACCTGCTGGTAAGTTCGGAAGGTAGCGGCACGATTCGTCTGGTCAGCCCGGGCGGCGTCGTCACGGTGCTCGGGTCGGTTGGAGAATTCACCGAGGCAGAGACAGTCAGTTTCGTGCCGTTAAACCTCAACCCTGCCGATACTCTGCAGGGCTTTTATGTGGCCAATTATCCGGAAAATGTGCAATTCGCAGCTGCCAGTAACTTTACGGGCATGTTGGGAGATGCCGTCATTACCGACGAAACTGGCGGTAGTACGATGTGGGATGTGCATTACACTGGCAGTGGGTTCACGGTCACTCCGTTCACTTTTACAGGGAACCCGATCAACCAGTTTGAAGACGGCGAGTTTGTGACCAGCCAGCGTGAAATAGAAACGACGACCCCAGAGCCTTCAACCCTGCTGTTGATGGGTTCGGCGCTGCTGGGCCTGGGCCTTGGGCCGGCGCTCAAGCGCAAGATCGCGAAGTAACCAATCCGCTTCGAAAATATTGCCGCAGCGCCGGGATAGAGTCTCAGCGCTGCGGCATTTTCACTGTCTGGCGACACCCGCAACCACCCCGTTTCCAGTTTACTGTTCCACCCGCGCGAACTCCGTCTCTCCACTTCCACACCGAGGCGCTACGCTAGTAGCGGCAGCTTGCGCCTGGAGCGCCATTGGATGAAAAGGAGAACTGGTGAAGCAGTGGACCGAGGTCGAGAAGACGCTCACACCCGACGGCAGGACCATCTCGCTCTGGGAACACGATGGAAGTTACACCATTCGGGTGGACGGCGTCGCACTGATGTCCACTCGCCAGCATGCCTCCGAGGAGAAGCTCGCGCAACTGGCTTGCGCTCATTTGAAAGGGAAACCGGGCGCGCGCGTTTTGATCGGCGGCCTGGGCTTCGGGTTCACTTTGAAAGCGGCGCTGCCGCTGGTCGCGCCGGACGCCACTGTGGTGGTGGCTGAAATCCTGGCCGCAGTCATCGCCTGGAATCGAAACCCGTCCTTCCATTTGGCGGCTGACGCTTTGGCGGATCCCCGGGTGCTCGTCTTGCGGCAGGACGTCAAAGAGGTGATTCGCGCCCAACGGGGCGGTTTCGACAGCATCGTCATTGATGTGGATAACGGCCCTGAAGCGTTAAGTGCAGTGGGCAACAGCGGCATCTATGACCAGAGCGGCCTGAAACTGACGCGCGCCGCCTTGCGCCCGGACGGCTGCGTGGCGTACTGGTCCGCGGGCCCCGATCCGGCCTTCCAGAAACTGATGACGCGCGCCGGGTTTATCACCAACACGCAGAACTGCCGGTCGGGCCCGAACGGCGGGCGCCGGCACACACTCTTTGTGGGCCGCGCGATGCAGGAGTGAGAAAATGGACCGTACGATGAACGTCCAAATCTTCGGTGTGAAGAACTCGCAGGCCACGCGTGCCGCGGAGCGCTTCTTCAAAGAGCGGCGGGCGATAATCCAGATGGTCGACCTCAAGAAGAAAGCCATGGCTGCCGGGGAGATCAAACGGTTTGTGGAACGCTTTGGCTGGACCGGACTGCTGGATTCCGAAGGCAGCGCCTATATCGAAGCCGGGCTCAAGTATCTCAAACTCTCCGAAGCGGAACTGATGCAGCGGATTGAGCGCGATCCCGCCTTGCTGCGCCTCCCGCTGGTGCGCGGCGGCAAGGTGCTTAGCGTGGGGCGCGACGAGGAGTCATGGAAAGCCATGCTCGCGGCCGCCGCCGGATAGCTGCCGTCCACACAACTCCGGTTTCATGTATACTGTTGCCTAACAGACTCAGATTGTGGGGAGGTCCCATGGATACACGTCGCTCGTTTTTCCAAGACATCGCACTGCTTTCCGCCTTGGCCGGCATCGTAGAGCGAGAAGGTTTGGCACAGGCCCCGGACGAAAAGCTCACCAATTTCTGGGACGCCTACTTCACGGAAGCGGAACGGGATCCCAACACGATTTCCAGGGGCACCAACGATGCCGATCTGATGGACCCTACCAAGAAAGTTCAGTTGATTCACGCCACTGATTCCGGTCTGATCTATCCGGATGGCATCGACAGCAAGCTGTTACTGGCGGAATCCGATGTTGTGGTGACTGTAAACCCATCCCACTTCCGTCCGGCGCCGGACGATCACAAAGCGATCGCCAGGAGTAAGAGTTGCCAGATCCGCGTAGATTGTGTCCAGACGCGGCCCATCATGAACCTGATTGCGCCGATGGCGTGGGCCGGCCTGGCCGCCTGGTCGATGGATAAGACCAGCTATAGCAGTTCGAAAGTGATCGATTCGAGCGGGAATGCCGTCATCGACCCGAAAACCAAGCAGCAGAAGGTAGTGATTAAGTCGAGTGCCGGGCCGAGCCCACCCGAACTCAAGGACCTCGATTTCACGGACCCGAACGCTCCGAACGCCCCGGCCCATAACCAGGTGGTTCTGATGGGCGGCAGCGGACGGATGGCATTGAATGTGAGGGGAGTGAGCCAAAACCAGCGCCTTCAAACCGTGCTGGACAAGAGCGTACAATACTCGGCCATCATCGCTCCGTTTTTCGGTTTCGCCGCGCTGGCGCTTCCGGCTCTGAGGGCGTTCACCACCTTGCTGGGCGCTGTATTCAACCATGAAACGGTGATCATGAACAGCATGCCGCAACAGATTCTGGCGACCCAGGATGCCGCCAAGAACCCGCACGATACCAGCGGGGTGAAGGTTGTGAGCGGCGATTACATTGCGATTCCAACCAGCCAGGCTGGAAATCTGAAAGGCACAATGGACCAGCTTAGGATTGTAAACGGCTGGCTGGTGCACCAGGATAGCGCCACGGATGTGCCGCCGGAGCAGCGAGCCCAGGACCCGCGGATCCCGCCCGTTACTTACATGTCGGTCTCGCTCAACGTGCAGTCTTTGGCGGCCGCCCAGACGGCAAAAGGCAAAGGCTAGCGCGTCCCGTCACTTCTTGGGGGCGCTTTGGAAGGTCGTCCGTTCGATGGACCATTCGCTGGGAGTCTTGGCAGTGATGGCTCCTCGTGTGGAATTTCCGCAGGAATCCAGCAAATCCTGAAGCGGGCTTCCCGATCCGCCGCGCGATTCGGCTCCCCGTGAGGACTGCACCCCTTCGAAGTCGAAGATGTTCGGATTGGGAATCGCGTCCTTGGTGGAGATCATGACGTAGGTGTCGGTCCCCCAGGGTTCACCGATATCCAGGTCATACGGCTCATCCAGTAGCCCGATCAAAGGCGCCGCCGACGCCGTCGGCTTCTCGTCCTTTTCGGCCCGGGGCAGGTGATTGCCCTCATTTCCGCTGCCCAGCCGCGGAAACAAGAGCGTGCCTTTTCCATTCTGACTGATGGCGAACACATACACCCAACGGCGCGTTGCGCTGGTCGCCTTGAATTTCGGGTCTGCCTGAACGAAGAGCTTGTATTGTTCGCCTCCATAAAGAACCGCGGAATGTGCGTTTAGGTCGGATCCGGGCTTGCGAAGAATCAGGTGATACGGAAACGCCGTCTCCCCGGGACGCCCGGAAAGCGTTAGCCAGGCGCGCACTTTGCCGATCCGTACAGCATACTCGGTGAGCATCGCGCCGGCGGTTTCGGACTGGCCGTCCAACCAATCCGTTCGATTGGGGAGCGGCGAAACGGCCGCCGGTGCTGCTTTGTTCGCCTTTGCCCCACGAGCCGTGCTGCCCGTTGAAGGACGGGAAGTTTCCCGTGAACCCAGTTCAGCGTCGGCTTCGAGCCACGCGTACTGAACGCCGCCGCTCATTAGCCGGCCGTACAGCCGGTAATCGGCGCTCGACGCATCAGAGCCTTTGAGCCTTTCGATTCCGGGGTAGCGCGTTCCCTCGCCCAACGTGATGGCCGAGTCGATCGCCGGACTGGGCGGCATCAGCACAAAGAGTCGCGCGTCTTTGGCAAGCGCCTTCTTCACATCGGCGGTGGAAGGTGAGGCCCCCAGATCCACAGTCTTCACGCCGTTGCCGATATGGTCCAGCATCCAACGGCCGGAATTCCAACGCAGAATCTCGCTTGGGCTCTCGGCCGTGGGATCGTCGATCCAGTGGACGGAAGGATCGTCGCGTAAAGGCGCCAGTTGTTGCGCTGCTTGCCGGATGATTTCGGCTGCCGCCGGAGGCGCAACATACACTTTCAGATTTGGTTCTGCCGGGGCGGCCCACTTGGTCACCTCAAATCGATCTCCGGCGGCCACCGTTGCACCGGGAGAGCTGACTTTCGCAGCGGCTTCCGAGAGGCCCAGAGACTTAGTCACCAGCAAAGTGGCCGGTTGTGCAGCCGTCGCGGTTGCCAGGCGGCGCAACTCCGAGCCTTCATTCAGGCCGATGGCCTCGCCGCCTCGCAGCAGAACTTCGTCGCCGTGAACTTCCTTTACCAGCACGCTGAACGGTTCCTGGCGGGCCGGTTGGCCCAGCAGGTCCTTGTCGCCGCGCCCCGTCCCGCCCAGAACCGGCGTTTGCGGCAGATTCGCCGTCTGCATGTAAGTGGTCATGCGTTCGAAGATGTGATCCATGCTGGCATGCGGGCCCTCTTCGCGGATGGCGCGCACGAATGCCATGGTCATTCCGCCGTGAGTTTCGTTATTCTCGCTGCGCAGCTCCAGCGCTTCCTGGTTTTCCTGCGCCGCGGCCAGGGTGAGCACGCCCGCTTCTTCCGGGTTGATCTCTTTGCCCGTTGCCTTGTCGACCGCCGGCGGGTCATCGATCAGAGGCTCGTCGAAAGTCACGCCGTCTACGCCGCTCCGCACCCCGGAGTTTGATCGCGACCTTCCCCGGCTATTGGCCGGTCCTCTGGTCAGGGACCCGCTGTGACAACTGTCGGCGATGAACGTGACCACCACTCCCTTCTTGGCGGAGTCCCAAAGAATCTGGGATAGTTCCTTGTCCCGAACGTCCACGGCGCCCTGCCACTGATCTGACGCCACAATCGTTTGGTCGAATTCATTCCGAGTATTCGGATTGGCTCTCTTGAGAGCGGCGTTGCGGATAAAATTGCCGTGACCTGAGTAATACACCAGGCGGATATCTCCCTTCGCCGCTGTGTCCACCAATTCGCGGCGAAGCGTTCCCAGAATCTCCTCAGCCGTGGTCTTCTCCGGCGTGATCAGTTTCACGATGTCGTTCGCCTGGAAGCCGAAATCCGGGGCAAGCAGCAGCCCTTCAATCAGGTTTACATCGTTGATCGCACCCGCCAGATCGGGATAGGTCCAGCGGCGAACATCGCCACTCACGAGTCCTTTGCGGGTCGGCGACTTCTTGGCCGGGCCACTGGGAACCTGGCCGCCGGGCGGGTTGTATTGATTGATGCCGATCAGCACGGCGCGGCGGGTTGCGCCGAAACATGGCGTGGCTGCCTCAGGCAGCACGGCAAGAAAGAGAATCAGCGCGGAGGATAAGCGAAACATTTGAGTCTCCTATAGCAACCTTCGAATCGCCAGGAAGGACATTTGACCCGCGATTCCGGTGGCGGGCATCCTGGGCTTGGGGGCGCCGATGGCTGGCCTTGAGTGGGTCGCATGAAAGCCCTCCGCAACGAACAATTGCCCAATTGTATCACCATCCCGAGGGCGAAGGACCGCTCGGCGGTTCACGCTGCGGTGTCGCGGCGCCTGCTATCTTTGGCGAAGCCGCAAATCGGACTGGCGGTAGATGGCGCTAGAATGACTTGATTCGGGAGGGGCGGATGACGCGGCGGAACTTCATAGTGACAGCGGCCACCCCGGCAATTCCTTCCATCGCACCAACCCGGCTGCTGGTGCCGGTTCACCGGGTGGTGGATGCCAGGTCGAAGGACCGCGATCGGCAGCGCAATTTCTGGACCAGCATCTGGCCGGAGGCGTTCCGTGCGTTCGAGCGTGGGGGCATCCATCTACAAACCAGCGACGGACCGGGCGAGGTCCGGCATTCCCCTGCTGACAAGCCTATATTCATCGGCCTGCGCCGGGGCGCCATTAACCTGATTCTCACCGATACCATCCCGATGTACTGGGACAACGGCCGCGCGCTGTCCGGCGTGACCACGCTGCATGAGGGCTATCCTGTGTGCATGGTTGCGCTCCGTTACGCGCATGGCAATCAAGTGCCGCTGGTATCGACCAACACTTGTGTGCACGAACTATTGCATGTGCTGCTTCAGGATATCTTCGTGAGCCGCCCGAAGTGGTATCAGTCCGGTGAACGCGAGTTCCGCATTGACTGGTATGCCACCGCCCTATGGCTGCTTCACGACGGCGCCTATGTCCGGAAATCGGGGCGGGAGTATCTCAGCCGTTTGCGGACAGCCGTCCCCGCGACGCTGTGATGGGCAGCCCAAAAGCCTGTGAAAACCAGGGCGCTGACCGCATGGTTTGTTGCCATCGGGAACCTTCGGCGACAAATCAAACGGTCAGGGTACCAGGCGCCTTCAACGACCGCCGGTGGCGAGCGTAGACCACTTGGATTCGAACCCGGCTGGAATTACGGTGTGGCTCTTGCTGGTGGGGAAAAGAAAGGTTCCGACGCCCCAGAACCAGATCCCTGTGTCGCGCATTTCTACGTTTGCGCCGAGTGTTTCTGCTACTTCCTCGTCTGGCTCCCGCCGTGCAACGAAGGGTGAAACCATGCCCTGCACTTCCACACGGTTAAATGCCAGCGCAATTAGAAAATAGGGCTTCGGCGACAGATGGTGTTCCACGCGGCGGATGCGGCCCCGCACCACCGCACCGGCCGGAATCAACTCCTCCCTCGTACCCGGGCGCAGAACCGGTTTGACGACGTTGGCGGCAATGGGATCGCCCGCGGCGGCGGTTGCGGTGTCGATTGGGGTTGTCAACGCCAGTGTCACGGGCACGCCGATGGGCAGCGCCACTCGGCCGCGGCCAGCATTGCGGGTGGAAGCACTGGCGGTATCGGCGGGCCCGTCGAAGACAATTGCCGATTCCGCCTGGTACTCGCGGCAATTGGAAAAGGTGGTGACGTTGCGGGTCTCCTTCCCATTCTTGAGCGCAATCTCCAACTGGCTTTGGCGCGGCAGCAAGACATCGCTGTCGCCAATATGAGCCAACTGGTAATCCAATGTGGCTGCGGCGGCACATAAAGGGGCTGCTGACGGCAATTGCTCAGAACGCACGGTGAGGCGCTCCAGCTCGAGAGACTGCGGGTCGAGTAGAAATTCACCCTCATACGCCGCTGGCTGCCACGCGGCGGCCACTTTGATTTCCAAATGGCTCACCGCCAGCGGCACCCGGTATCCATATTCGAATGCTGTTCTGCCATCGACGGGTCGCTCGCCTTTGTAATGGAATTCCACTCCCGGCTGCCCGAATACACCCGTCAGGTAGCTACTGAAAGCGCCAGTTGAAACCGGCCCTTCGCGGATCAACTCATCGACGTCCCGTGAATCGAAACGTGTCGCGCCGGGCCAGGAGTGCAATTCGCGGCCCTCAGATACGGCAACCTCAAGCCGCACGCGGTCTGTAGACTGCAGTTGACCGGAGCCGCCGGCAGCGGTTGCCGTTCCGGCTGTTAGCCCGCAGGCCAGCTTCGCTTCAGGCTGCCCGGCAACCTGGGGCGGCTCCACTCGCTGGTAGTAGTTGCGATCCACGCTTTCAATGCAGACGTATTGCTCCAGGCCGTGAGCCATGGCCTGGAGCCGGGCTCGCGCCTGTTCCAGCACGACATTCGGATCGCGCCCGGTCTGGCCATGAACCATCAAAACGACAGGAAGCCACACGACCGTTCTTATGGTTGACCGGAATAGGGATGTGGTCGACAACTTAATGGCTGACCTTGGCGGGCGCCATTCTGGGCTTCCAATTCTGCGCGGCATGTTCCTGATCGGATATATCCGCCGGTTGCAGTTTGGCTGCCTCGGCGCTCCGGGTCTTCTCAGCGCTCCTATCGCCATGCAGGAAAGCCAGGGTCAACCAGAAATATGCGCGCTTGTCGTTCTGGTCGACGCCGTTGCCGGCGGCAAACCGCTTCCCGAGTTCCGACAGGGCCGGAGCATACCCTTGGGCCGCGGAAGCGCTGATCCAGCGGGCAGCCTGCTCCTCATCGCGTTTCACGCCCTTGCCGGTGGCATACAGCCGGCCCAGGCTGTATTGCGCCTCGGCGTGACCGTTGTCGGCCGCCTGCCAATACCAATACGCCGCTTGTTGCTCGTCCTGTGGTGCGCCGAAGCCGTCCACCACCAGCCAGTCGGTAGGAGGTCCGTCGGAGTCCACCGAGTTGGCAATCTGGAACCACCGAATGGCGTCGGCGGTATCGCGGGGAATGCCCCAGCCGCGCGAATACAGTTGGCCCAAGGCGAATTGAGCTTCCGCGTTGCCCTGCACGGCGGATTTCCGATACCAGCTGGCCGCCTCGTTCAGATCTCGCCCCACACCCAGGCCTTGCGCGTACAACACGCCCAAATCAAATTGCGCTTCGGCCTGCCCGCCTTCGGCGGCAGTTTTCCATTCGTGAAAGGCCTTCCCGTAGTCCTTACTCTTGAATGCCGCCAACCCGGCCGCAGTGTCCGCAAAAGAAGGCACAACCGCCAGCAAAATCACGCACAAACCCCGCAGTACGAACCGCGTTCCGAAGTGTCGCATAGCGCTCTCCTCTGGTTAACATCGTACAACGTAGCATCTGGCGCTGAGAGGATAGATGCGCCACCCAGCCTATTTCAGCAGGCGCTGTAGGATGCCGATGGCTTTCGCAAGGTCGGCGGGTGTGCGGATCACCACGGTGCGGCCTTTCAACCGGGCCACCGCGGAATCGATCACGTCTTTGTCGTGCTGGCCGGGCTGCTGCGAGCTAGGAAACGGAATGGCGCTATTGCCGGAGCCATTGCGCGCGCCGCGTCCCAAACCCGACGGCGGAACGCTGGGATTGGTAGGGTCATTGTTCGGTGGCGGCGGACCGGGGGGGGTAGCAAGGGGTGGCGGAGTGCTCGCCGTCGAATCCGTTTGGCCCGATTGAGAACCGGCTGCCGGCGGCGCCGGCCGGATGCGCCGCATGGGCATCTCGGCCGCGTCATCATCCGGTGGCAAGCGGCGCTGCCCCGACTGATACTGCACATAGAAAACTTGCGTGCCCGCCGGAGCCGGCGCCAGAGCGCCCTCCGGCACTTTGTCCGCGAAGCGCGACATCGGCCCCATCAGGATGACCGCGGCCGGCGGTGCAGCCGCGTTCAGTTCCTGGTTGATCAGGCGGGTGAGCAGGTCGATATGGCCGGTGGGGTTCTGCAGAATGCGGACATCCACGGTATTGAGTTGAAGCGAATCGATCGCGCGGATTACCTCACTGAGCGCATTGATGGAAAATCGATCGGAGCGGAACAGCTCCTTCTGGGCCTCCAGGCTGAACACCACCAGGCTGACCGAAGTGGCCGGAACGCGGCCCACGACGGAGGCCAGCGCCGAGAGCATCACATTCCAGTCTGACGGGCGCAACCGCGTGCCGCGAGGCGAAAGCGGAGCTGCGTTGAAAAGGACGGTCACCGGCCGGGATGCCGCGGCCGGCTTCCAATCGCTGGAACGCAGGCCCGGCAGCTCGCGCACAGTGAAGGGCGGCAGGGAGAGTTCCACGGCCCGCTGGCTGCGGGACCGCAGGGCTTTGATCTGCCAGTTCCTTTGGCATGCGCGGCCGCTGTCATCATAGATCGTGGACTCCACCAAATATCGGCCGATGCCCAGCAGGTAAGTGCCTTGCACTTCGAAGTTGCCATCCGTCTTGCCCACACTGGCCGCGCTGGTCCGGGCGAACAGATAGGCCGGCTCGCCGCCGCCGCGCGGAGTGATTTTCGTAAGAACCAGCCACGCGTGCGTGGGAGCCTGGTACTGTGCGGAGGGTATGTGGAACGTGTAACCGGCGCGGAAGCGGAACGCGAAATCGAGGACCGGCGGGGCGGGAGTCACCTCACAACGTAGCGGCCTCTGGCCGGCGGGCGAACTGAACTCCGGCAGATCCGCATGGAAATGGACAAGGTCCGTCAGGCTCTGAGCCCATGCGCCGGCCGTGAACATCAGGACCAGGAGTGCGCGGCGCATGATCCATTATGCGTCAGGGAACGGCGAAAGTCAGAGAACAAGAGAAGATGATTTTAGCGCGAAGGCGCAGTTCCCCGGGGTCACTGGGACGCGATCGCCGCGGGGCCGGATGAGAGGTGGAGCGCGTTGCGCCGGATCGAAAGCCGGCGGCAGCCAGGATTGGAGTGACCCGCAAGGCCCGGGCCCTACAAAGCAACCCGCGGATAGAAATGCAAGGGGAGCGCGGCTTTACGGGCGCGGCGTGGATGCGACGGGCGTGGGTGCGCATTGCTGGTCGAAGACTCCGGTCAGAATGTTGGCGATCTCGAAGGCTTCGCGGCGCTCAATTTCGTGGCGGTGCAACATGTAAACGGGCTTGCCATCCTGAAACAGGGCCATGGATGGCGATGAGGGAGGGTAGTCGCTCAACAGGTCCCGCAAATGGGCAACGGCTGCGTCATCACCGCCGGCAAATACCGTGGCCACTTTGGCGGGGCGAACGCTGTGTTGCAAGGCGAGCCCTACGGCGGGCCGCGCTCTTCCGGCGGCGCAGCCGCAAACGGAATTCACAATCATCAATACCGCGCCGCTTCCCGGAGCCAGCAGGCGGTCGACATCGGCGGGCGTTCTGGCTTCTTCCACGCCGTACTGAGTCAGGTCCCGGCGCATCGCCGCAATGAGTGGTTCAGGATATGGCACACCTGATTCTACACTGAAACGTTTCCCCCGCAGCCGCGCATCGGGCGCTGCGCGATAATCGAAGACATGCCTGTCTCCGCGGATGTCCTGCGCACTCACCTTGCTTATACTGCCTGGGCCAGCAGCCAAGGACCGGGCAGATCGGCAGGCGCAAGCCACGACCGATTTGAAAGGCCGCCACTGGAACCAGCCGGTGTGGCAGTTGATCCTGCACGTAATGAATCACGGAACCCATCACCGCGGACAGATCGCCGGTTTCCTTCGCGCTCTGGGCCACACGCCGCCTGTGCTGGACCTGGTTGCGTATTACCGCGAGAAGGACGCCTAACCGATTGCAGCGCGCAGTGAACTTTCTCTTTTTTCCCACGGGGCCCTACGAATGCCACTCTTAGCCAGCTGCACGGCGCTTTCCAAGAGCTTCGGTTCGCGCGTCCTCTTCGAAAATATTGCGCTGGGCATCTCCGAAGGCGAGCGGTTGGGGTTGATCGGGCCCAATGGCGCCGGTAAGTCGACGCTGCTGCAGATTCTGGCGGGCCGGCTCGAGCCCGATTCCGGTTCCATTTCGCTGCGCCGCAACACGCGCATCGGGTATGTGCCGCAGCAGACCGATTTCGTGGGCGACGAAACGGCTGCCGGCGTCATCGCCGCGGCCATTGCGGGGGAACATCTGGATGACGCGGAGCGCGCCGGGCGCATCAGCCAGACGCTGGGCCGCGCGGGATTCACCGATGGGACAATACGCGCCGGTTCGCTATCCGGGGGCTGGCAGCGGCGTCTGGCAATTGCGCGCGAACTGGCGCTCCAGCCGGACCTGCTATTCCTGGACGAGCCGACTAACCATCTGGATCTGGAAGGCATTCTCTGGCTGGAGAAGCTGCTGTCGGCTGCGCCCTTCGCGAGCGTGGTGATCAGCCACGACCGGTATTTTCTGGACAACGTGGTGAACGATATGGCGGAGATTGACCGCGTCTATCCCGAAGGTATCTTCCGCGTGGAAGGCTCCTACAGCCAGTTTCTGGAAAAGAAGGAAGCCTTTCTGCTGGCCCAATCCAGTCGCCAGGAATCGCTGGCCAACGTGGTACGGCGCGAAGTGGAATGGCTGCGCCGCGGCGCCAAGGCGCGCACCAGCAAATCGAAAGCGCGCATCGATGAAGCCGGACGGCTGATGCGAGAGTTGTCCGATCTGGAGACGCGCAGCGTCAAGAACGTGACGCAAATCGATTTCACGGCCACCGACCGGCGCACCAAGCGGCTGATTTCCGTGGAAGCGATAGCCAAGGATTTAGGCGGACAACGCCTGTTTCGCGACCTGAGCTTCACGTTGACTCCGGGCAAACGGCTGGGTCTGTTGGGCCGCAACGGAACCGGTAAGACTACACTGTTGCGCCTGCTGGCCGGCGAACTGGAGCCGGATTCCGGCACAATCGAACGCGCGCCGCTGCTGCGCACGGTTTATTTCGACCAGGCGCGCGAACAGCTGGACACCGCGCAAACCCTGCGCCAGGGCCTGGGCGCTCACGGCGACCATGTGATTTATCAGGACCGCCCCATCCATGTAGCCGGCTGGGCCAAGCGCTTTCTGTTCGATGCCGGGCAGCTCGACCGGCCGATTTCGAGCCTTTCCGGCGGCGAGCAGGCGCGCGTTTTGATTGCACGACTGATGCTGCAGCCGGCGGATTTGCTGCTGCTGGACGAACCGACCAACGATCTGGACATTCCCACGCTCGAAGTGCTGGAAGACAGCCTGACGGAATTCCCAGGCGCTCTGGTGTTGGTCACTCACGACCGCTATTTGCTGGACCGCGTGTCCACCGCCGTGATGGGGCTGGACGGCCAGGGCGGCGCAGTGATTTACAGCGATTACTGGCAGTGGGAAGCCAACCAGGTTCGCGAAACGCCCAAGGCGGAGAAAGCCGCGGACGCAATATCCGCATCGCCCGCACGGCAAACGCCGGCGAAGAAGAAGCTGTCCTACTTAGAGGCGCGCGAGTGGGAGCAGATGGAGACCCAAATTCTGGAGGCGGAAGCGGCGGTCGTTGCCATCCAGGTGGAAATGCAGTCGCCCGCTGTGGTGTCGGATGGCGTGCGCCTGCAGGCCTGCTTTGCGAAATTGCAGCCTACGGAAGCGCGTGTGGCGAGCCTGTACGCGCGGTGGGCGGAGCTGGAAGCGAAGCAGTAGGGAAGGGACACCAGGGCCCTGTCCCACTGCAAAAATAAATTGGAACCCCATTTTACAAGTGTGCCTCTAGCGCTTTAAGCAAGATGCAGAGTTGTTCGGACTCTCGGAGGAGACGTTGTCTTCGGTAGTTTTGCGAACCGGTAATGGGGATACAGCGAAGAGGGCTTCTTTCCGGGTGCTATTCCGCGATCCTGAAGGTTCTGCTGGCGATGGCCTGTCTGCCTGGGGCTGTCTGGCCGCAGTTCTCTCCGGGGCCGCTGTCGAGGGCTCATCACGCCCTCGATGGCCCCACGCATTGCACCAGTTGTCATGCCGGAGGCGGCGGAGAACGGAAGTTTCGGTGCCTGGCGTGCCATAGCGATATCCGGCAGCGACTGGATGAGAAACGCGGGCTACACGCTTCCCTACTGCAAAAAGGCCCGGCGGACGCGCAGTGCGCCAAGTGCCACTCCGACCACAACGGCGAGGATTTTGTGCCGATCCGCTGGGATGTGGATCTGAGCCAGTTCGACCATCACAAGACCGGGTATCCGCTCGAAGGAGGCCACTCGCGGCTCAAGTGCACGCAGTGCCACAACCCGGAGAACATCGCGCCAGCGGCTCACCGGAGCATCCTGATGAAGGATTTAAAGCGGACCTACCTGGGGCTGAGCCGCGATTGCGCTTCGTGCCACAAGGACCAGCACCAGGGCCAGGTGGGCGCGGCTTGCGAGCGCTGCCACGTGGTGGAGGCCTGGAAGGACATCGGCAAATTCAACCACGCAGCCACGAAGTACCCGCTGACCGGCGCACACGAACGCACGGCCTGCCAGAAATGTCACATGACAATTCCGGCACAGGATGGCGGCAAAGCGCATGTGCGTTACGTGGGGATTCCATTCGCACAATGCGCCCCCTGCCACCAGGACCCGCACCATGGCGCCTTCGCCGCGGTCTGCAGTTCCTGCCATAACGATGTGGCGTGGAAGCCCGCGCACAACACGAGTGCGGCATTCGACCATTCCAAGACGAAGTTTTCCCTACTGGGCAAGCACGCCCCCGTGGCCTGCGACAAGTGCCACAAGACTTCCGACTATAAGGCAGCCATCCCGCACGAGCTGTGCGGCGACTGCCACAAAGACATTCACGGCGGCCAGTTCCTGACCACCAAAGGCGGCCCGGATTGCGCGCGATGCCACACAGCCGACAGTTGGAAAAGCACGACATACACGGTGGCGGCGCACGCCACGAGCGGCTATCCCCTGATGGGACGGCACGCGGCGGTGAAGTGCGATTCCTGCCACAAACCGGCCGGTGAGGCAACGCAATACCGTGTGGCCTACCGGCTGTGCACAGACTGCCACCGCGACCCGCACGAGGCCCAATTCCTCAACGCTCCGTGCGAAAACTGCCATACCGTGGACCGTTTTCAGCCGGCCAGGTACACATTGACTGTCCACCAACGCACGCGATTTCCCCTGAACGGGGCGCATGCGGCAGTCTCATGCATGGACTGCCATACCAAGCGGGCGGACCGGCCCACCACGGCGGCCTACAAGTTCAGCGACCTTTCCTGCGAGGCGTGTCACCAGGATCCTCACGGCGGCCAATTCCGCACCACGGCCACCGGCAAACCGGTCGAAGCGCCGACTGGTTGCGCGAACTGCCACAGTGTGGATGCGTGGCACAATGTCTCGAAGTTCGACCATGCCAATACGCGGTTCGCTCTGACGGGCGGGCATCGCGGAGTGGGCTGCGACCAGTGCCACAAGGCGACGGCCCTTTCTACCGGCGTGCGGCGAGCCGTTTTTCGCGATACTCCGGCGAAGTGCTCCGGCTGCCATGAAGACATTCACCTTGGACAGTTTCGGGGCGAGGCAAAACAAACGGAGTGCGACGCCTGCCACAACCACACAAGGTGGCGCGTGGCGGAGTTCGACCACAGCAAGACCAGTTATCAACTGACAGGAGTGCACGGGCAGGTGGCGTGCGGGGATTGCCATAAGAACAAGCGGGAAGTGAATGGGAAGTTGGTTCTGTTTTACAAGCCGACGCCGCAAGAATGCGCGGACTGCCATGCGAGCACTGTCGACAAATAGAAGGTACGCCGCCACCATTGTGCTGGGGGGACTATCGGGCATGCTGAGCTGGATACTGGGCCAGGACATGCAGCGGGGTCCGGTAAGCAACCCGCACGGGCCGCTAAAACTGGCGTGCGGCAATTGCCATACGTCGGTGAGCTGGGCGCCGCTGCGGGCGTCGCTCGAATTCGACCACAATCGTGAGACGCGCTATCCGCTGCTCGGTCTCCATAAGAAAGTGGCGTGCCGCGAGTGCCACGCCAATCTGGTATTTCAGCAGGCGTCGGTGCAATGCGCGGAGTGTCACGCGGATTTACACCGGCGGCAGTTTGGCGCGCGATGCGAAAACTGCCACACGGTGAGAGGCTGGCAGGTGACGACCAAAGGAACGCGCGAGCACTCGCCGCGTTTCCAGCTGACCGGCGGACACGCGGCGGTGGATTGCGAGGCCTGCCATCGCGGGGCCGCGGCGGGGCAGTATGCCGGTCTGTCGATTCAGTGCGGCTCCTGCCACATGAACGATTTCCTGAACGCCAAGGCGATCAACCACCAGGCGGCGGGATTTCCGGTGACATGCGGTCAGTGCCACAGCGTGGACAGCTGGCTCGCGGTGAACCTGAACGGATTCAACCACGCGAATTTTGGATTTGCGCTGGTGGGCGTGCATGCCACGCTGCCCTGCGTGGCATGTCACGTAAATAATCAATTTCAGGGGATACCGGCCGATTGCTACAGCTGCCACGTGAAGGACTATACTTCCGCCAAGAATCCGGACCATGTGGCGGCGGGATTTCCCACCACCTGTTCGCTGTGCCACGATTCGATTTCGTGGCTGGATTCCACGTTCAACCACGTCACCGTAGGGTTTGCGCTGACCGGCGCGCACGTGACGACGCCCTGTGCGCAGTGCCATCTGAACGGGCAGTTCGCCAATGCGCCGACACAGTGCCAGGGCTGTCACCTCGCCGATTTCAACGGGACTACCAACCCCAATCACGTGTCGGCCGGTTTTCCGCAGGATTGCTCGCTCTGCCATACGACGACGAACTGGCTGGGCGCGGTCTTCGACCATTCAACGACGGGCTTCGCCCTGACCGGCGCGCACGCGCCACTGGCCTGCGCGGCATGCCACACCAACGGGCAATTCACGGCGCTGCCGACAACCTGCGCCTCCTGCCACCTGACGGACTACAACAACGCCACCAACCCGAACCACATTACCAGCGGCTACCCGCAAACCTGCGACGTGTGCCACAGTACAACGGCGTGGAGCCCGGCATCCTTCAACCACAACAATACGCCGTTTCCCCTGACCGGCGCGCATGTGACGGTGGCCTGCACGGCGTGCCACATTAACAATACATTCGCCGGCACGCCCACCGACTGCTATTCCTGCCACAAGACGGATTACACGACCACCAACAATCCGAACCACGTGGCGGCGAATTTCCCCACCACGTGCGCCACGTGCCATACGACTACGGCCTGGACCGGCGCCACGTTTACCCACAGCCAGTTTCCGATCTACTCGGGCACGCATGCCAATGCCTGGACCACCTGCGCCGATTGCCACACCAACGCCAGCAACTTCCAGATGTTCTCCTGCATTACGTGCCATACGCACACGCAGGCCGCCACAGATCCGCATCACACCGGCGTCAAGGGTTATGTGTATGCGGCCACCACGTGCTATTCCTGCCACCCCAACGGAACGGGAGGTCACTGATGCGTGCCATGGCATTGCTTCTGCTTTTGATGGCCGCGCCGGTTGGGCGCAGAGCGACCGGCCCGCTTTTCGCATCAAGTATGTGGCGGAAGGCGCGGTTTACGTGGAGGGTGGCAGGGCGGCCGGCCTGGCGGAAGACATGAAGCTGACGGTGTATGGGCCGCTGCCGAACGGCGACCGGACCGCTGTTGTTGCGGAACTGGAGGTGGTGTCGGTGGCGGCTTCCTCCGCGGTTTGCGAGATCAAGGCCGCCGCTGGCCCGCTGCAGGCCGGGGATATGGCGTTTTTGTCTTCCGAAGATCTGCAGAAGGCGCAGATGCTGAAGGCCGCGGGGACGGGCAACCACTACGCGCAGACAATTAGTTTTACCGACGGCGACCCGCTGGACGAAGCCCGGGGAAACCATCGTGATCTACGCCAACGGGTTCGGGCCGGCGTCCACGCCGGTAGTCAGCGGAGCAGCCTCCCAATCCGGGAGCCTCTCGCCAATGCCCGTGATCACCATCGGCGGAATCCAGGCCAACGTTCGATTCGCTGGATTGAACGTTACGCCCGGTGAATCTCACCATTCAGTAGTGGGCTGCTTGGAGTTTCGGGGACATGAAAAATGCGTCCGTCCCCTTTACCCCTACAGATTTCTTACAAAGTCGTTCTTCGCTGTCCCTTGATACAGCGGAGCTTACGTGAGAACGGCATCACCACGAATGGTACACCGATTCCAGGACAGGCACAACACCGCCGGAATGCCACGCCAGCACGCACAGGAAGCTCACAGCGCCCCTCCGTTGCGCCCGGTGGCATGACCACAGCACCCCGGCGACGGACGGCAATCAGACACCGGCCATTGGCGCAACTTTAGCTACTACCAGCTTTCGGGTCGCCGTGAGAATACAGGGTTCAGGGATTCCACTTGGAACAGATAGCCGTTGATGGGGCGTGCAGCCACCAGATCGAAGATGGCAACGTTCTTTCCCGTTCCCAACTTGCTTCCGTATACAATTCCGTCAAATCCTCCAAATCGGAACGCTTCAGCAAGCACCTGCGTGGCGGCATAATCAGCGACATCATCGGTACGGGCCACCGGCTCCGAAAATGCACGGTTAATGGCACCCCAAGCATTTTCTTCACATTTGTCGGGAGGAAGTTCCTTGCCGAAAGACAACCAGTGCGCTGAGTCCGACGAGCAGTCCACCACGGTCAGGTCTCGTTGAACCCTAAACGCAGCAACCGAGACATATGATCCTATCCAGGGCCGCACTTCAGCCATTGCCGTGTCAGCGTCGTTGGACAGGTATAAGCATGGAATGCCCTTGGCGTTCACACGCCCCTCACTGGCACGATCAGACCTCGGAATCATCCGCTCACAAGGTGCGGGAATCGGCACTTCAACGGAATCCACGTCAACTCCGTTTTCATCTTTGATTGGTTGGACACGCCAGTCATTGGCAAGCTGAGACCTATAAAGTATATTTCCTGCACCAAGAGTGGCCTTGCGTTTCTCACTGCTCTCAGTTACAGCCTTCAGAAATCGCTGACTATTGGCATCCAGAATGTGTCTGGCCTTGTATTTCACAAAGTCAGCGAACGTGAGATGGTCATACGGCGACTCGAACTCTGCCATAGCTTTAACCAGTTTACCCCCGAATCACGGCTCCGTCCTCCCCGCTGAGAGGCCCGTTCCTAGCGGCAGCGCCGCTTGTGAGCAAGTCCATTACGGTGATAAATTGCCATAATTCAATTCTCCGTCCGGGCACAGTGCGTGCAACGGGCGGAATCCGGTCTGGCGTCCAGAAGTCGCAGCGATGGCCGCACATCCCGATTCTCGAAGATGGCGTTGGATTTGAAACCTGCGTATCGAAGTGGTACTCTTCGGTGTTCTCCAAGAACAACGAACTTGGTTATGGTGCGCAAATTCAAGCTGTTGGGGATACTTCTTGCCATACCCGTTGTTGGCTACGTGGCCTTGGGGTTGGTGGCCGCTAAGCAAGAGCGGGACTGGCATCAAGCACTTGCCCAAACCATCAAGAACGCTCCGGTGGAGCGGCTGAACATCTATGACTTGCACGTGGCGTGCAGTGACCCCTCACTCGCCCCAAAACTGGATGATGTTTGTTCGCCGTTCTCAAACGTAGCCACGATCCGAACAATTGCGCTGTGGGCCGGTGTTGCCAGTTTGCTTTTTCCACTTCTGGTGATGTTGGCAGGGGCCGTCTGCAAGGCCAACCGAAATCTGTTGCTTCGCATCTTTGCTCCGGGCCTCTACATTTCCAATATCGTCGTATCCGTGCTTGTTGTCGTACAGGCCGCAGTGCTGATGGGCACCGTCTATTACGGTGAACCAGCGCTCTTGGGCCGAATCCACTACGGCTACATTCTCCTGTTTGGATTCGCAGCGCTGGCGGGTGCCTTCTATATCATCAAGGCAACGTTCGGAATGGTGAGCAAGGCCAAGACCATCGTAGTCGGTCATTCGCTCCCTATTAACAAGTACCCTCTTCTCTGGCAGTTCGTGAACGACTTGGCGAAGACAACCGGGACCGAAGCGCCTCATAATCTTGTCGTAGGACTGACTCCCAACTTCTTTGTCACCGAGGCCAACGTTCAATGCTTAGACGGTGAACTGACGGGCAGGACGATGTATATGTCCGCACCCCTTTGCCGTATTCTCACAAGCAAACAACTCTCCGGGGTGATCGCTCACGAACTTGGTCACTTCAGGGGTGCGGACACTGAATTCAGCCTCAAGTTCTACCCGATCTATCGTGGGGCTATTGACTCCCTTCAGGCCGTGGCACAGGCGGCGGCGCACAGTGACCGGGGCGCTATCGCCCTCATTCCAGCCATCTACATGCTTGCGTTTTTTCTGGAGTGTTTTTCTGGAGCGGAGAACAGGATAAGCCGGGAACGTGAAATCGCTGCGGATGCCGTTGCCGCTGAAGCTGCCGGTGAAGCGAACATTGCTACAGCGTTGGTAAAGATCGTCGCCTTTACAGGGCTGTGGGACAACCTGACTTCGGTGATGCACGATTCGCTTCAGAAAGGCACGATCACATTCGGGGAGAAGGAATACGACGCTCAACAGTTTTTTTCAAACGTGAGCAACGTATTTGTCTTCATGGTGGCGAATACTGCCGATCTCAAGGCGCTGGAAGGACTGGATGCTAAGATAATTCCGCATCCCACTGACTCGCATCCGCCGTTGAGTGCTCGACTGGCGGCGCTGAAGACAACGTTGGCGGAAGTGGGGACAGATGCCCTGAACATCTCCCCGGAGCCAGCGTCCAGCGATTTGATTGATAACCTTCAGGAACTTGAGATGCGGTTGAGTGCCGTTCAACAACTGTTGTTGAACCCCCAACAGAGGGAACGCTTTCTTAACCAGTCCAGTTCGACGCCCACGCCAGCAACGACGGTTGATAGCAGCATTCGGCATTGCCCTTCGTGTGGGATCAAGGTCTTGCCAACTGGTGATGGGAAGTGTCCTAGTTGTCACGGCGTACTGGCCTGAGGAAGACGGGGAAGCTAATTGAGCAAGCGACAGCGTGGCATTCCGGGCCTCTCGTTCTCCTGGAAACGGGCGCTTGGGCTGTCTGCGGCCAAGGGCCGTGTTTCCAGAAAGCTAGGCATTCCGCTTACTCGCTATGGAAGGCAACGCAAGATGGGGGCGGCGCTTGGATGTTGCATCGTGGTGTGCGTGCCCGTCATTTGCATCGGAGTGGTTGTGTACGTCCTCAAGAATGTCTGAATGGCACTGCACCGCAAGAGTGCGGATTCCGGGACATGTCGATCAGCGTTCCGAACTGATGTCGATCACGATTCCGAAGTGATGCCGATCAGTGTTCCGAACTGAAGCCGATCAGTTTTATGGTTGTAGTTCGGAACGGTG
>Ga0182030_10001337_pt1 | contig 50605 bp, 54 predicted proteins | sample 812S3MmetaG_FD_121299 | JGI IMG/M metagenome (GOLD analysis project Ga0182030, IMG submission 121299) | Permafrost microbial communities from Stordalen Mire, Sweden - 812S3M metaG (Illumina Assembly) | ecosystem: Environmental > Terrestrial > Soil > Wetlands > Permafrost | place: Sweden... | reverse complement strand
TGACGTATCGAGGGGGGTTCGGGACAATCCGCGGCTCTTCCGTGGTGAAGTAGCTCAGACGGTTAGAGCACGGCATTCATAACGCCGGGGTCGAGGGTTCGATTCCCTCCTTCACCACCATTTCATCTTCGCCGCGATCCACCGCTTGGGAAGCCCGATGAACGCACCGCGCAAAGCTCCCTTCATCGTCGGCATCGGCGGCACGGCGCGTGCCGATTCCACCAGCGAGCGAGCGGTGGTGGAAGCATTGCGCAGTGCGGAGCGGCTCGGGGCGCAGACCCGGCTGTTCGACGGAGTTTTCGTGTCGGGCCTGCCGCTCTACGTTCCGGACCGCAAGGAACGGACCGAGGCGGAACGGGATTTCATCGAGACGATGCGCCGCTGCGACGGCGTGATCGTGGGCACGCCTGGCTACCACGGAAGTTTGTCGGGGCCGGTGAAGAACATCCTGGATTTGCTCGAGGATACAGCCCGCGACGACAGGCCGTACCTGGAAGGGCGCGCATTCGGTTGTGTTGTGACAGCCTATGGCTGGCAGGCTTGCGGCACCACCCTGGTTGCGCTGCGCATGATTGCGCACGCGCTTCGCGCATGGCCCACGCCGTTCGGTGCTGCCCTGAATGCGTCGACACCGCTGTTCGAAACCGATGGCACGTGTATCGATGCGAAAATCGCGCAGCAGTTGGCCGTCGTCGCCCATCAGGTGGTCGAGTTCGCGCAGCATCGCGCCGCCGGGCTGGCCGCAGCCAACGCGGACCGCTAGCGTTCATGGTGCCGGTTCGACGCCCGCTGGATCTGCGGGCCACGGCGCTGGTGGTCGTGCTCTGCATGATTTGGGGCGTTCAGCAAGTGGCCATGAAAGCGGTCTCGAGCCATGTCGCGCCGGTCATGCAGCTGACGATCCGCTTCGCCGGGGCGTCGCTGGTGTTTGGAATTTGGGTCTTGGTCCGCGAAGGGCGCCGCGCCTTCGTGGATGGCACGCTGCCGAGCGGGATCGCCCTCGGAACGCTGTTCGCTTTGGAGTTCCTCTTCGTCGGCCAGTCGCTTAGCTTTACGACTGCCGCGCACTCAATCGTCTTTCTCTACACCGCGCCTATATTCACCGCGCTCGGCCTGCAGTACTTGCCCGAGGAGAGGCTCAGCCGGATGCAGTGGGCCGGGATCGGCGTCGCCTTTCTAGGCATCGTCATAGCATTCCTCGGCTTCGATGGCTTTCCCGCGCTGCCATTTCTGAAGGGCGATGCGTTGTCGCTCATCGGCGGCCTAAGCTGGGGCCTGAGCAATGTCATCCTGCGCCGCGGCCGCATCGGCGGCGCGAGGACGGCGAAGACAGTATTTTATCAAGTAGCTACGGCCACCGTGCTGCTGGGCACGTTTGCCGCGCTCACCCGTCAGGCCCACGTGACGCTGACGCCATTGACGATCGTGGTATTGCTGTTCCAGACGCTCGGGATCGCAATCTTGAGCTATCTGGTGTGGTTTTGGCTGCTGCGCCGCTATCTCACCTCGCGATTGATGCTGCTCTCGCTGCTCACACCGCTGTTTGGCGTGGTGTTCGGAAAGGCGCTTCTCGATGACCCCATCAGCCTCCGGTTTGCGGTGGGCGGCGGCCTGGTGCTTTCGGGCATCCTGATCGTCAACTTGCGCCGACTGCTGCAGCGCTAAGGCCCGTAGGACGCCTCCCATGGCTGAACGGTGGGCTTTCCTCCTGCGGCGAGGGCCCTGCTTCGTGCAACCTTGTTTCAATCGACTCGCTTGAGAGTCCTGCTGGGAGATGAGTACTGATGGAGCCGATGAAGAAAATGGAACCCATGAAAACGATGGAACCCAGTAAATGGATGGATGCCTGGTGGCCCGCCCACCTCGGCGAGCCGTCATCCGCGGGCGCGCAGAACGGATTGCGTTACGCCTTTTTCATGGAGGCGCACCGGCTGCTCATCGAGCGGGACGGCACGGTGACTGTGTACGACAGCGGGCCGCACCAGATCAGCGGCATCTATCAACCCACCGACGTTTCTCAAATTAGATTCACCGGCAATCATGGAAACGTCGACCTCGGCAGCCTGCGCAAGCTCCCGCTTGGAGAGTAGCTCCGATGCCGCAAGGATAGCTCGGAGAGTAGCTTCGATATCCCGACGATAGGCCGAAGACATGAATTCGGTGGAATGACACGCGCGACGCGCGTCGGCGAGAGGGGGAGGAGGAGGCCAAGAGTTCGATTCAGGCCCATGAGCACTACTCGATGTCGCCCCAAGACTTCGTGACATCCTCCTCAGCGGCAAACCGTACGGGAGTTCGCCGTTGCGCACCAGTCGGAGCGTTTGCTCATCTGAGCGTGGGCGCAGGTTGACCACCGCCGTCGGAATTTAGCGGACAAATTTAGCGGACATCAGTTCACTGGGGGGACGACCCACTGCGCGAGTCGGTCGTTTCGGGTCTGCAGGAAAAGCTTCCCTTGGACAGCGTAGTCACCAAATTCAGGGCTCTCTTGACGCAGTAGGCATAATCGCTATTTGCCCACCAGAGCCGCCTGGTCACGCCGTCCCTGGTGTAATCAACGCGGCATCCCCCGCTCCGTCCGATCGCCGCGAGCCGATAAATGTCGATGAAGCGCTGAGTGCCGCCAAAATTGCAGACGAATCGCTCGCGCGACTCCGGCTCAGCTTCGGTCCAGCCCGAAGTGGCGGTGAGTAGAAAAACGAGAAGCGTCAATCCAACGTGCGTAACTTTCATGGCATCCTTCGGTGAGGGCGCATCACGTTCCCTGTGGTGAAGCATTCCATTCTGCCGGGGCCCGCGACGAGCCCTCGTCAGGCATAACCTACGCCAATTCAGACTGTTTCCTGCATCGTAAATTCCCTAAGACGGTGCGATTGTGATCGGGCGAATCCAGGCGATTTGCTGGCGCGCAGGAGCCTATTGGCATTTGCGCAAACTACCACTCCCATATTCCTGGCGATGCATCCCGAGCAAGGATGCATTCCAATCATTTGGAGAAAGCGATGGCAAGAGCAAGCAAGCCCAAATCGTCAAAAACCTCGACGAGCCCTCCGGCGAGCCGTTCGGCAAGCCGTTCGGCAAGCCCTTCGGCAAACCCTTCGGCACGAGGCTCAGCGCGGCGGGCTAGTGCCCAAGGCGCCGGCAATACGTCAAGCGGCCCGAGCCATCCCACGGGTTCCGCTACGGCGCTCGCCCGAGTAGCCGAAGCGCACGAGGAGTTGGTCTCCCAAATGCCGTCGAACGCCGGCAAGCCGAACGAGTTTGGTTACGAGCATGCGATCGCTCCGGTGGCCGGCCGCGCAGTTCCGATGCCAAGCATTGAAGCGGCGGCGAGCACCCTGAGTGAATCCAACGATACCGGAAAGACCGGCGTGGCCACGACCCGACCCACGTCCTTGGACGGAAGCCTTGCGCGAGTGCGCGTGAACGCGGTGGATCAGCCGTTGACCACCAACCAGGGAGTACAGATATCGGACAACCAAAACTCCCTGAAGGCCGGTTTGCGGGGACCGACGCTTCTGGAGGATTTCGTGCTTCGCGAGAAGATCACGCACTTCGATCACGAGCGCATACCGGAGCGGATCGTGCACGCCCGTGGGTCGGCCGCACACGGATATTTCGAATGCTACAAGGCCCTGACCAGCATCACCCGGGCAGCGCCTTTCGCCGCCGAGGGCAAGCGAACCCCCGTCTTCGTGCGATTTTCAACCGTTGCCGGCGAGCGCGGTTCGGCCGATACCGCCCGCGATGTCCGAGGGTTCGCGGTGAAGTTCTATACGGATGAGGGCAACTGGGATCTGGTGGGCAACAACATCCCGGTGTTTTTCATTCAAGACGCCATGAAGTTTCCGGATCTCATCCATGCGGTGAAACCCGAGCCGCACCACGGCATGCCGCAGGCGGCCTCCGCACACGACACATTTTGGGATTTCGCTTCGCTGATGCCGGAATCGACGCACATGCTCCTGTGGGTGATGTCGGATCGGGCCTTTCCGCGCAGTCTGAGGATGATGCAGGGCTTCGGCGTCCACACCTTCCGGCTCGTGAATGCCAAGGGCGCCTCGGTGTTTTGCAAATTTCACTGGAAGCCGATGCTCGGCACGCATTCGCTGGTCTGGGACGAGGCGGTGAAAATCTCCGGAGCGGATCCTGACTTTCATCGGCGCGATTTATGGGAGGCGATCGAATCCGGCCACTATCCCGAATGGGAGCTTGGGGTGCAGCTGTTCCGCGAAGCGGATGCCGAGAAGTTCAGCTTCGACATTCTGGATGCCACCAAGCTCATTCCGGAGGAGCTCGTGCCGGTGCAGCCGGTCGGACGCATGGTACTCGACAGAAATCCGGACAATTTTTTTGCGGAAACGGAACAGGTCGCCTTCTGTACGGCGCATGTTGTGCCGGGAATCGACTTCAGCAATGATCCGCTGCTACATGGGCGCATCCACTCCTACACGGACACGCAGATCTCGCGATTGGGCGGCGCCAATTTTCACGAAATACCGATCAATGCGCCGCTGGCTCCCGTGCACAACAACCAGCGCGATGGGATGCACCGGCAGGCGATCGCCCGCGGAAGAGTGGCCTATGAGCCGAACTCGCTCGCCGGGGGCTGCCCGTTCCAAGCGGGCGCGAAGGGTTTCGTGTCTTTTCCCAAGGCGATCGCGGAAGACAATGATCCCATCGACAAAGTCAGGGGCAAACCGGAGCGGTTCGCCGAGCATTACAATCAAGCGACCCTATTTTACGAAAGCCAGACCCCTGTGGAGCAGGCTCACATCGTCGGCGGTTTTCGTTTCGAGCTCAGCAAGGTGACGGTGCCCGCCATCCGAGAGCGGATGGTTTCCTCGCTGCGTAATGTTTCCGAAGAGCTTGCGAGCCGCGTGGCCGAAGGCCTCGGCATCGAGCTTCCCGACCCCATGCCGCGGGCCACGAACCATCACTTCAAACCGGAGGTGACCAAGTCGAAGCCGCTGTCCCTGCACGCTCTTCCCGGCACGGGAGGAATCGCGACTCGCCAGATTGCCGTCATGGTGGGCGATGGCACTGAATTCGAGGGGATCGAAACGCTGGTCGAGCGATTGTCCAATGAGGGAGCGGTGGTGCGGCTGCTGGGCGTGCGCTTGGGCTCCGTGGAATCGAGTGAGGGCGAAGCGCTGGAAGTGGATGCGACCTTGGAAAACTCCCCGTCGGTGCTGTTCGATGCGCTGGTGTTGCCGGATGGCGAAACTGCCGCGGCGACGCTCAGCTCCGGCGGACAGGCGAGCGAATTTGTTCAAAATCAGTTCCGGCACGGCAAGACGATTCTTGCCATCGGAGCGGGACGGAGGCTGCTCGCCGAGGTCGGGATAGACGCTTCGAAGAGCGATCCCGGACTACTGGTGAGCGAGGCCGGCGAGGTCGACGCAGAGGCCTTCATTCGAGCGGTGGCACGCCACCGACATCCCGAGCGCGATCAGGATCCGCCGCCTGTGTGAGGGTGGCAGAATCCTGGTCGTCAGCGTCTTACGCCTCCATGCTACGGGGCGACGACGACGATGGGCGAGGTGGTCTCGCTCGTGTCGGTGAACGTGACCAGCCCGCCGTTGACTGCGAAAGGATTCGCGGTCTCAGAGGTTTTTTGCGCCAGCGCAAGCACCTGCGCCGTGTCCAGCGCTTGCGGTGTTTGCGGCACCGGCACCGGCGCGAGCGATCCGTTGGGATGGTCGTTGTTGCTGCACGCTGCAACGAGCCCGGCACAGATCCCGAGACTGAATAAGAAGGGGGTTTTGAGGTTCACGGTCACTCCTTCAATCATTGGCGCTCGTGGGGGAACCGGCGAGCGGCGTATTCAGATAGGGAAACGCGGGCAGGTAATTGGCCGGCGCGGGCTCGGCGCCGTCTGTGTAGCCCAACTGGCGCGAGGCATCCGAAGCGGGGTCGGGATCAGTGCTCCCGCCATTGAAGGGCGTGAGCAGCACGCCCATCGCGACGCGCAGCTCGATGTCCACGACATCGTCGATCGGCCGACGGCCGTTGGGAAAGCCGGAGAGGTCGCCGCCCAACACGCCGAGATCGTTCTGCGCGGCGATCGGTGTGACCGCCGTGCTGGTGTTGAGCCGTGTTTCCTCCGCGGGGACCACGCTCTTGGGTTGGTTGAGACCTTTGATTCCCGTCAAAAATGCCGCTTCCAGGTCGGTTCGCGGGTACACGTTGGGCGCCAGCACGCCGGCGCTTCCGAACAGCGTTTGCAGCAGGATGGGCAGCGACGGATTGGTCACATAGTCCGCGAACTGTGCATCGCCCGACGGGGATGAGGCGTTGAAACGATCCTTGTCGGGAAGGCCAATGATGAGCTCGTTGACCAGCGGCATTCCGAGCCGAGAGACCTGCGACCACGCACCGCCCTCGATCGCAGCGCCCGTCGGCGCATTGACGGGGCCCACGCTTGCGGCGCTCTTCGAGCTCTGCGGTTGCGGATTGAGCACCGATGCCTGGCGCAGGCTCGCCGTGGTCCAACCGCCGATCACCGGATCGCCTGCCGTGGTCAAGCACGAGGCAGGCACCTCGAGCGCAATCGAAGTGACGTTGTAGCCCGCCAACGAATTGGGAGCGAGGTTGCGCCCATTGCTGCCCGCAGGAGCGAGCTGAGTAACGGGATACTTGATATTGACGAGGTCGAATGTCTCGCCCAGGTTGACCACGAAACCGTCCTGGCGCTGTCCGACGAAAACCCGCCCTGGAGCGGAGCATCCCGGTATGGTGATCGGCCGCACGAAGTTGGCAGCATAGGCGGCGTAATCCGGTGTGCTCTTGGCACCGATATTGTCGAGGGGCTTGGCGAAGGTCGCGCTGCCTGTCGAGGCATCGGTCACTGCTTGCGCGGTGCCGCTGCGTCGATCTCCCCGTACCAAAGTCACGGTGTAGGTTTCCGCCACATTTTGCGCGGCCGATCCCACGCCGGTGACCGGCCCCAGATTGATCAGCGGCACCGGGATGGATTTGGTACCCGCCTTGACCGTCAGACCATTATCAATCGTGGTGAATCGGAACTGGAACGTCAGCCCTTCCTTCCCCGAACCCGTGTTGTCGATCAGAATCTCGTAGAGCGCGTTCGGGTCCATGGTGTAGTAGTTCGGTCCTCCCTGTGGATTCTCGAACGGCTGATAGCTCGCGATCATGGTCACGTAACCCGCACGACCGGTCTCGTAGCTGTTGAATAGATAAAAATCGGTGCCGTCTACCTTCGGTTGTGTGGTGATAAACGGCGCTTCGCGGTGGCTGGAGGCTGTCGCGATGAGCGGCATCAGGCTGGCGGCTACAAAGCTCAGTGTGTGTCGGATTCGTCGATTCATGAATATCCCCTTCAAATGATCTGCGCTCTGGGGGGATACGGATCTGGCAGTCCGCCGGATGCACGGCCGGCACAATCTTTTCGAAGGCGACCTCGAAGACGGCCTCGCGCGGATGCGGTAAATATTTCAATTCGGCCGTTGGCACACGGTCGAGTTGGGCGCGCTCAAGGAGCGATGCGCGTCGAAACTCCGCCGCGCCGCCCGTCGGCACGAATGGTCGACCACCAAATCACGGCGAGCAGCAAGACCTGCAACGGCAGACGTGCAACCAGGATCCAGACGGGAATTCCGAATAGATCAGGGCGCTGCAGCATGTAGATATTCGCCGGCGTGACCGAAACAGTGAGCGCAAACAGCCCAATTCCTGCGGCGCGCCGGCTCGGCCGATACAGAAGACCCGCGGCCCCCAGCAACTCGAAAACGCCCGACCACAGAACGATCGCACGATGCCAGGGGAGGTAAGGCGGCACGATTCTCGCCTCCAAGTTCGTTGCGAGGAAATGAGCCGCGCCGCCAACAGAAAACCAGAGAAATACGAATGCAACGCCGACACGGCGGCCCACGTTCCTGACCCTAGGTGAATTCCGACGCCACATCGCTCCCCGACCATACAGCCAAGCGTTGCCGCGGTCGATAGATTGAGTTCCCACACGTCCCTGGTACCGCGCGCTCGCTCGTCAGTGTTCGGGACGGTTCACCATCTTCCACTCCAAGAGGATTAATTATGCAAGCGCTGGTTTATCATGGCCCCAAAAAAGTCTCGGTCGATAACGTACCCGACGCGAAACTCGAAAAGCTCACCGATGTCGTCATCAAGCTCACCACCACTAATATCTGCGGCTCCGACCTGCACATGTACGAGGGCCGCACAGACGTTGAAAAGGGCAAGATCCTCGGGCACGAAAATCTCGGTGAGGTCGTCGAGGTGGGGAAGGCGGTGGATAGGATCAAATTGGGCGACAAGGTCGTGTTACCGTTCAACGTGGGCTGTGGGTTTTGCGCCAACTGCGAACGGGGTCTGAGCGGGTATTGCCTCACGTGTGCCGATCCGAAGGTCATGCCCGGCATGGCGGGAGCTGCCTACGGCTTTGCGGGAATGGGACCCTATTCGGGTGGCCAGGCCGAGTACCTGCGTGTGCCCTACGCGGATTACAACTGCCTTCAGCTTCCGGATGATGCGCAGGCGAAAGAGAAGGACTACGTGATGCTGGCCGACATTTTCCCCACCGGCTGGCATGCGACCAGGCTTGCGGAGCTCAAGCCCGGCGAGTCGATCATCATCTTCGGCGCGGGACCCGTGGGTTTGATGGCGGCCATGTCCGCGCGCATACATGGTGCGAGCCAGATTTTTGTCGTCGACGGCCAGCCTGATCGCCTGCAGCTCGCCACAGAGATCGGCGCCACCGCGATCGACACCAAGGACGGGGATGTGGGTGATCAAATTCGCGAGCTGACGAACGGATTGGGCGCTGATTGCGGTGCGGAATGCGTGGGATATCAATGCCACAATTCACACGGGAAGGAAGTTCCCAATCTCACGATGAATGCGCTGGTCGACTCGGTGAAGGCGACCGGGACCATTGGAGTCATTGGAGTGTTCGTGCCGCAGGACCCTCACGCCGACGACAAGCTGGCCAAGAAGGGTCAGATCGCTTTCGACTTCGGCAAGTTCTGGTTCAAGGGCCAGAAGATCGGCACCGGGCAATGCAATGTAAAGGCATACAACCGCCGCCTCTGCGATCTCATTCATCACGGGAAGGCCAACCCCTCGGTGATCGTCTCGCACGAACTGCCGCTGTCCAAGGCACCGGAAGCGTACAAGCATTTCGACAACCGCGATTCGGGATGGACCAAGGTTCTCTTGCATCCGCAAGCCGCGTGAGTCGCGCGAGATCCAAGTCGAGGCGCCTGGGCGGCAAGCTCGGGCGCAGTTGAAGTAGAAACCAGGCGCGCGGGGCCTTCAGGGCTCCGCGCCGTCCATTCCAAGATGGAGGCTTGCGGGCTGCCCTGGCATGTCGATGGGAAAGCCAAGCTGCAACGCCGCTGCGATGTGCGATCGATAGGTCGCGCTCGATTTGAAGCATCGGCCATCGGGGAGCGAGAAGGACATGACTCCGCAGCCCAGCTTTTCAATGTAGTGCACGACGCCCAAATTGAGCAGAAGGGAATGGCGGATTCGAATGAAGCCCAAGGGTGCCAAGCTCGTTTCGAGATGCTTGAGTGAATCGCGGCGTAGATACCGATCCGCCGCGCAATATAGGCGTACGTAGTTGCCGTACGATTCGATGCGCTCGATGTGTTGTGGGCAGAGCAGGTAAAGGCGGTGTTCCCGCTCACCGATGATGAAACGGGGCGCCGCTTCGGGGCCGCGGTGGGACGAACTGTGCGGCAGTCTCGACACACGCGCCGTTGCACGCGCTGCGCCCCGCGGCGCAGCCCGCCCGCCGGGGCGGGCGCTCACCTCGTCCACTCCATTGAAACCGCCATCCGAAGGACAATTCGAAGAAGTCGACCGGATAAGCGGCTCGTCATCGACCCTCAGAACACGCATCGCGAGCCCCAGGTGGAAAACAATGGAAACTCCCATCGTGCAACCGCACCGTGCGTACGAGCTCCACTGTAGCCTGATGACTCGGACGTTACTGGCGGAATTCGGACCTGGCTCAGGCATCCAAGGTGAAGTCCAACGCGGCGCAAACCGCTGCCACTTGCGCGGCATTGCACTGCGCCGGCGTGGTACGAGCGCTGTCGGGGTAGACCTCGGTGGTCGTCTTGTAGATTGCGCGAGTGATGCCTGCACAAAGGCCGAGTTTGCTGAGCGGGTAGTTGATGACGCCCGGTGCGACCATCGGCGATCCGATGATCCGACCGCGGCGATCCGCCTTCGCGATATGCGTGACTTTCGACACCGCAGAGATCACCGCCTGCTGGAACGCGGGTTGCGGATGCTCGCCGTCATCGACCAGATAGAAGCCATCGGGAATTTCCCCGGGCACATACGCCTCTCCATCGCGAGCCGCGAGAGCCGGGCGAAACTCGGATTCATCGGTATCGGTGGTCTCGTGCAAGTCGACGTGCACCAGAACGGCGTCGCGAAGCGGTTCGATGAGGCGCATGAGGGACGCCGATTCCTGCGCCGGGCTACTCTCCCGAAATGAGCGGTTGGGGTCGATCGCATGCATGTTCCAGCGATGAATCACCTCGTATGCCCAAGGGCTCACGCATGGCGCGACCACGAGATTGATTCGATCTTCATAGGATTGCGCATGTTGTTCGATGAACTGCAGCGCTCCCTGAACGCCGCTGGTCTCATAGCCATGGACGCCCCCCGTCACCAACCCCCAGGGAAGCTTGTCGCTCCGATTTCGGCTCATGATGGCGAATAAAGGATATCTGGCTGCGTCGTAATCCAGGTGGCCGTATTGCTTCACCTCGAAGCGCGATCCCATCGAGTCAATCGGGCGCAGCACGTCTGCTTCGTAGCTGCGCTTGATGCGCTGTTTCGAGCGCCAAAGGCTCACCTCTGCTTGACCCCAGGGGCGTCCGGGGGTGCCGATAGGGTAGGGCTGAACCGTCGTCATCCTGCAGCGTCCCACAAATAAAAGACGGCATAGCCGCGAAACGGCCGCCAGCGTTCCGCGCGCTCCTCGAGTGCCCGGGTCGTCAGGGGATTGTAACCGCAGGCGGCAACACGCCGCAGCACCAAATCTCCCGACGGAAATGCGTCGGGTTCCCCGAGCCCGCGCAGGGCGACATAGCCCGCGGTCCACCGACCGACACCGGGCAAGGAGCAGAGCATGCGGCGGATCTCCTCGCTGGCCGCGTCGAATCGGATGAGCTTATCGCGCACACCCCGTGCCAGCAGCTGCAATGCCGCCCGGCGAGCACTGCTCAGGCCGAGATCGCCCAGATCTGCCTCGGCCAGCATTCCTGCATTTGGAAACGTGTAGCGGATGTCGGTGCCGGGCACGTCGATGGGATTGCCGAAGCGCTCGATCAATCGCGTGAGAACCCGCCGCGCCGCGTCGCCGCCGCCGGAGGCGCCCAGAATCGCGCTTACGCAGCACTCGAACGGATCCCAGGCGCCTGCAATTCGCAGCCCGGGTCGACGGGCAAGAAGCGGCATAAGAAGGGTATCGTTGGTCATGGCGGTCCCGATGTGTCGGGGATCGGCGGTGAGGTCGAACATTCGCCGAACAGATGAGAGCAGCCGCGGCAACTCCGCCGGCAGCGCTCCCTTTATCCTGACCTCGAGGGCGTTTGCGTTTGGAACGGGTTGAACTCGCAACACTGAGTACCCGCTCGGCGTCGGCGCGGCACGTGAGTAGGCGTCCGCGGTGATGTCTTCCACACCGGGCATCGCGTTCGCGGCCAGGAACGATTGAATGTGGTGCCAGTCATACGGAGGCCGATAGGCGAGACGAAGCGCAATCTCAGCACCCTCGGTTTTATCGATTCCGACGCGTCTTTCCCGGCGAAGCTCGCGCGGAGCTTTGCGGTACGTTTTGCGAAAGGCATCGTTGAAGCGCCGAATGCTTCCGAATCCGGCAGCGTGCGCGATATCCGTAATGGGCAAAGGCGTGTCATCCAGCAGCCGCTTGGCAAAATAAATGCGGCGAGTCTGTGCGACGGTTGCCGGGGAAGCGCCTACATGCCGCGCAAACAGCCGACTTAGATGACGCACCCCGACGCCCAGGCGGGTGGCGAGATCGCTCAATGAAGCGTGATCGAGTGCGCCATCCTGGATGAGCCGCAGGGCTCGCTGCACGACAGCCGACGTGCCGGTCCAGGCCGGGGATCCCGGTGCTGCTTCCGGGCGGCAACGAAGACAGGGCCGATAACCGGCGCTTGCGGCCTCCTCCGCCGTGGCGTAGTAGCGCACGTTTGAATCGTGCGAAAAGCGGGATGGGCAGATGGGACGGCAATAAATCCGTGTGGAGCGCACCGCGATAAAAAAACGGCCGTCAAAGCGCGGATCACGGCTGCGACGCGCTCGATCAAGAACGTCCCGCGCCAGATCAGAAACGCCTTCCACGCAGGTAGATTAGCGTTTAGCCTGGAGGCTTACTAGCCATTTTCGGCCGCGACACCCGCGGGGCTCGTATCGCGTCCGAATGCGGCTAGTATTGAGCATCACCTGCGGCTACCGTGCCTGAAAATGAAGGGCTTGTCGTCTCACTCCGTTTGATCTGTTGGAGGGCGCCTTGAGAAGGCCGCGCGTGTTCGAGTCCATATCGGTTGTGATCATTCCCATCGCGATGGGGGCTGGGCGCACCGTATTCGGGAGGGGTTGCACTTTGAAGATCATGGAGCAACGGACATTTCCCTGCGGCAATGTCGTTGTTACTTATTCTAGAGCATGAGGGCCATGCACAGAGTCCTGAAGCGTGACTCGCACTCCGTCGGCCCAGTCTTGTTCGTGTGCGCCGCCACGGCACTGTCGCTGGGCTGCAGTGGCCGCTCCTGGTGCGCAGAAGTTCCCGCCACGAAAGCTGCCCGGGACGCCACCCCGTGCGCCTCCAGTGCGTACCGGCAATTCGACTTCTGGAGCGGGGACTGGGACGTGGTAGATACAGACCGGCCGAGCGCCGTGATCGCGCACGCCCGGGTCGAATTGATCCTCAACGGGTGTGTGCTGCATGAGATCTATGAAGCCGCAGACGGTCACAAAGGCGAGAGCTTCACCCTCTACGACATCAGCCGCAACACGTGGCATCAAACGTGGGTCACCGACGCCGGTTACCTGCTTACCATCGAGGGGAACCTGCGGGGCCAGGCGATGATCCTCGAGGGCACGGATCGCTTGCAGGATGGCAAGCCTCGCCAGGTGCGCGGTGAGTGGCGACTCGAGGGCGATCGTGTTCACGAAGTGGCCTCGCGATCGACCGACGGAGGAGCAACCTGGACGCAATGGTTCGATCTGATTTTCAAGGCACGTGCGACGGCGCGCTGACCTACGGCTTAAGGAAGAGCCGCGCCCCCCATCCGGTGTATAATTTTTCGCGACCACCGCGTAAGGGCGCGCAGGGAGCCGGCGCATACCATGGAAAAAGCTTTTGCCACGAGCATCGACATACAGGTGCCGGCCGACAAGGTCTGGCGAATCCTCATTGACCTGCCCCAATGGCCCCTATGGAACAACACGGTCGAGCGAACCGTCGGAAACATTCAACGCGGCTCAAAGGTCACAGTATTCGTCAAACAAAGTCCAGGTCGGGCGTTTCCGCTACGCGTGACGGAGTTGGATGCCCCGCGCCGCATGGTCTGGGTCGGGGGTATGCCATTTGGACTGTTCAAAGGCACGCGCATATACGAGCTTTCCGTGTTGTCCGACCTTGCAACCGTATTTACCATGCGCGAGGGCTATACGGGTCCATTGGCCAACTTAATCGGCAAATCGATTCCGGATCTACAGCCGGCGTTTGACGAATTTGCACAGTGCCTGAAACGCGAAGCCGAAAAGAGCTGAAAACCCTATATCTAGCGTCGCGGTTGCGAGGATTGGTCTCCACGATGGCTCCCAAGGTTACCAATGCCCTTCGCGTCGCCGCCGCAACGTGTGCTGCCATGATGACGCTGCTTCCGGCAGCGTTGGCGAACAGCCAGGCTATCGCCTTGACGTTCGACGACGGTCCCGATATGGCGGACACGGTTGGCCTCAATCCGGCGGATCGAAACGCCGCCATCTTGAGCCAGTTGGCAGCAGCTCATCTAAAATCGACTCTCTTTGTTACACGAGTTGATAATGACCCGAAAAGAAACGAATTAATTCGGGAGTGGGGTATCGAGGGGCACAAAATTGGCAATCACACGGCGACTCACCCAGACTTCGACGAGGTAAGCCTTGCTGACTTCGAGCGCGAACTGCTCGCATGCGACCAAGCGATTCGCGACATGCCAGGATTCACTCGACGATTCCGATTTCCCTATTTGAAGGAGGGAAATACCATCGCGAAGCGGGATGGCTTCAGGGAATTTCTCCAATCCAATTCCTACGTGACCGGCCCGGTCTCGGTGGATGCAAGCGATTGGTACTACAGTCAGCGGCTGGCTGATCGCCTGAAAATAGCTCCCCATGCCGATACGCGGCCTTACAGGGATGCGTACCTGCGGCATCTGTTCAGCCGAGCGCAATATTACGATGGCCTTTCGCGCATCGTCCTTGGCCGCTCCGTAACGCACGTGATATTGCTTCATCACAATCTGATCAACGCGATGTTTCTCGGAGATGTCATTCACATGTTTCGCGATGAGGGTTGGGCTCTGGTTGATTCCGAGGCGGCGTTCAAAGATCCCGTTTATGCCATGCATCCCGACATATTGCCGAGTGGCGAAAGTGTTTTGTGGGCGCTTGCGAAGCAAAAAGGAGTTCCGGGCCTTCGGTATCCGGCGGAGGATGATGTTTATGAGAAACCCATTCTCGACAGACTGCGCCTCTAGGAGAATCTTGCGACCATCCTTGGCCTAGCGCGGCCCATCTCGCAATCAATGCTTACCGGTGGTGGCGGCAGTTAAATCCACAACAGCCCACATTAGAAATGCTCCAGCTACGAGGGGCGCCTTGAGAACGGGCGCAGATGCGTTCTCCATGGGTCGCGGCTGAATTGTCGAAGATCCTTTATAGAAATTGACGATCTTTGTGCCGGCTTGCAAGCTGACGTCATCTAACGGCACAGGAGGTATCGCCACGCCGTTCACTTGAAAGCTGGTCGAGTACGCGCCAATAACCTCATAGTCCATCGAGCCCCAGAGCCTCCCTCCGTCCAGATAAAGCGTTTTTCTGTCCTTCAAAACCGCCTTACCTCCCGCCATACTTGCCAGCTTGACGATATCATCGCTACCGACACCCACGATGTAGGTGTGCTTCTCTCCGAGTACCGCAATGGGGCGCGGATAATCCACGCCCACTGCCTTCGCGCTTTTCGGATCGACGGTAGAAATGGCGTAGATGCGGTCGGTGAGGATTGGGGCGTTCGGCGGGATTGCCGCGCAGCCGTAAATAGACAGGACCATCAGCAGAGCGGAACCAAAGAAATATTCGCGGATGTGCTGGCAACTCCGAAGGCGAAGTGCTGCCTGCGCCGAAAGCGCGCGCACCAAGACAACTGAGCACATCATTTGGGCAGCACGCATGAGATTGTCCTTCGCAAAACCGTTGCCAAATCACCGATCAGGGAGTGCACAACGGGATCCGAGCGCCCGGTGCGGCCGTCGACTCTGCCAATTCCAATAGGGCGTTAGGCGGCAATAGCTTGCTCGCGCCCGCACGCGCTGCATTGATGTCTCTTCGGAATTCGACGGCTTTATTGCCGATAAAAACATAGTCGCCAAAGTAAACCGTGGCTCCCGGAGGAGCTATGAAGGCGTGCCCAGTCGGTGATGGTGCCAGATGAGAGTCTACGAGGTTCAGAGGACTCACATAAACGTACGCATTTGCCGGGACTTCAAATGCCAGATAGCTCAGGTTTGCGGGAATCGACGGCCGCGCGGCTTCGATTCGAGTGTAGTGAAAGCAATTCCCGGTAATGCTCTGCTTCGCGCGCGAGTATTCAGGGAAGGTCAATTGAAACTCAGGATACGGCAACGGCGCATCGAGTCCCATACCAATCACTACAATTGCGTGGGCCCCGTCTGGTTTAGTCCGCGGCGCCCTGCTGATCAAGTGGACGGAATTCAGAAGGCAACCGGGAACCACCGCGCAAACGACAAGCAGTGCTATCGTTTGCAGAACTCCGCGCAGCATCATTGCTGTCCTCCCTGGCATACAGCGTTTTCTCCAAGCTGATTCGCCTACATCGCGACGTGTGGCGTAAGTCCACGGTTGGCTAAAAACGCAAAGATTGCAGCATGTTATCGAAATCCGCGGGCGGATGCTTCGCGTCGGTTACCCAGGAACCCAAACGAGAGATGGAGCGCCCGGAAGCAGTCATTCACGCCTTGAGGTAGGCTATGGGGCACTAACCAAGAGCCTAATGATGGCCCACCGCGCCAAGCCAGAGAATCGTCAGGGTCGCGACGCGACGAGGGCTTCGTGACCAACCCGGCCAAGGCCGTATTCCTGAGCTACGCGTCGCAGGACCTGGAAGCTGCACAGCGACTGTGCAGTGCGCTGCGCGCTCACCGCATCGACGTTTGGTTCGACCAGAGCGAGCTTCGGGGCGGGGATGTGTGGGATCGGAAAATCCGCCGTGAAATCCAAGACTGCGCGCTGTTCATTCCGGTCATCTCGGCCAACACGGCTTCGAGGCATGAAGGCTATTTCCGGCTGGAGTGGGACCTGGCCGATCAGCGAACTCATATGCTCGCGCGCAATCGGGCATTCATCGTGCCGGTATGTCTGGACACTACGCCGGATGCGGGCGCGGACGTTCCGGAATCATTTCAGCGGGTGCAATGGACGCGCCTTCCCGGCGGGGAGACACCGCCCGAGTTCATCAGACGCATCGAGCAGCTTCTCTCAGGCGAGGGGCATCCCCAACGACAGCAGCCCGGGGGGCTACGGGGGTGGCCCCGGGGATACGCTCACAGGGCGTATGGCTCGCGGTTACGGTCCTTACCGCGGCGGCCGCCGCCTATCTCCTAGTCGAAAAGCCCTGGGGTCCTAGACCTTCAGCCCCAGCAGCATTTTCCCCGCCGGCCCACTCGGTTGCGGTGCTGCCGTTCGTCAACCTGAGCGGCGATCCGAAGCAGGAGTATTTCTCCGACGGCGTATCGGAGGAGCTTCTCAATTCACTCTCACGATTGAGCGAACTGCAAGTTGTCGCTCGCACTTCCTCATTTTCGTTCAGGGGGCAGAACCTTGACGTGTCCGTCATCGCACACAGGCTGAATGTCGCCACTGTCCTTGAGGGCAGCGTGCGACGCGCGGGCAACACCGTCAGGATCACTGTCCAACTGATCAACGGCGTGACGGGTTTTCACATCTGGTCCCAGACGTACGACCGAGATGTGACAGATATCCTGCAAGTGCAGACAGATGTGGCAAGCTCGGTCGCCCAGCAGTTGGAAATCAAGTTGGTGGGCGATGAGACTAGCAAGATTGAACTCGGCGGAACGAGGAATCCGCAAGCGTACGACGCCTATCTGCGCGGGATGCAATTATTCTCCACTTGGGACACGGGCGAGAAAGCTCTCCGTGCTGCCTTGGCGGCATTCGATCAAGCTATTGAATTAGACGCACACTACGCGGATGCGTATGTTGGCCGGGCTCGAATGCTCGATGCCATTTCAATTTTCCTCGCCAAGCCGAGCGAGTTGGCGGACTTGCGGGCGCAGGCGCGTGAGGCAGCGGAGAGGGCGGTGGAGTTTGCGCCCCAGCGCGGGGAAGCACATATGGCACTTGCAGTTACTCGAGCTTATGCTCTGCTTGATTTCGCGGGCGCCGCCCCCGAGTTTGATCGGGCCCTGTCGTTGGCGCCGGGGAGTGCATATGTGCAAAGCAGATTTGCGAGTTTCAGCTCATTGCTCGGCCATAGCGATGTCGCCATAGGGGCGGCCCGTCGCGCCGTTAGTCTGGATCCGCAAAATGCAGAGATGCACTTGGAGTTAGCGCAAACTCTTAAAGAAGGCCGCAGCTATGGCGAAGCATTAATCAGACTTCAGGATGCGGCGGTACTTCAGCCCGGCTCACATCGCATTGAAAGGGAAAAATCGGAAGTGCTGCTCGCTTCCGGACAGACCGAGCAAGCGCGTCAAGAATGTGAGGCACCCGCCACTCCACTCGATGAGGACGACCGGCACTGGTGTCTGGCGCTTGCCTATCACGCACTGAGACAACAAGCAGACGCTGGACGCGAATTGGACCAGTTCATGACTCTGGGCGGGGATCGCGCGGCATACTTATACGCCGGAGTCTACGCGCAATGGGGCGACGTACCGGCTGCGCTGCAGTGGTTGTCCAGGGCTGAGCGGCTTCGGAGTCCCGGCTTTCAAAGGCTCAGGGTCGACTGGTGTCTCGACCCAATCCGCGGTGAAACACAATTCAAAACCATCCAGGCGCGGATGAATTTTCCGCGGTAGGCGACGCATCAATGGCTATGCTCCACGCTGCCGGGTTGCGGATGATCGCTTGCTTTGCGGCGCAGTAGGGAGGCGCAAGCCCCGAACCAAATATTGGGTCGCCGACGGGCCAACCGCTGTCTTCAAATTGCCTCGATACAAGTTCCAAAAGCAGACGTGCGACCGCTAATATGTATTTCAGCAAGCGAAGTCCATTGGCCCGTGAGCGGGCGGAGAATAACGTGGCTTTGAAAATGCGATGAATTTGGACAGTTGGTACCGAATGCAAGCTGTGCATGTTGGCGCCTAAGCAAATGCAGAGGGGACGCTATGAAGCTTAGATCGATATTGGCATTGCTGATTCTTCTCAGCGTTACCGCGGGCTACGTTGATACGGCGGGGTATCTTGCGTTGCAAGGACTTTTTACCTCGCACGTAACTGGCAATTTCGTCACAATTGGTGCTTCACTGGTTTCCGGTTCGTCAGGAACACTCGCGAAACTTCTGGCACTTCCCACGTTTTGCGCGGTAATTATCGCCACGCGCTGGATAAGCATTAGTTCGCTTGCGGGAGGGTTGCCAACCCTACGTACGATGTTGGGGCTCAAAGTGATGCTGCTCTCAGCGGCAGCCGTGCTTGCCATCAGGTTCGGCCCATTTTCAGATGGCGATAGCGGCCCTGCGCTCGCGACTGGCCTCGTGCTCGTGTCGGCAATGGCGATCCAAAACGCCATGCAGCGCATAGACCTGAGTACCTTACCACCGACCACCGTAATGACTGGCACGACTACCCAGATCATGATCGATATTGCGGATCTTCTGCAAAAAATGCCGAGCGAAAAGAGGCGTGTCGCGCGCGACCGGCTAAGCCGGATGACGGCTAGCGTCCTTGCTTTCGCATCAGGGTGTGCGACCGCAGCGTTGCTCTATGCGAGGGCCGGCATCTATTGTTTTCTCATACCCCCGCTGTTGGGTGTCGGCACCATGATGTTGCGTATTGCAGCGTTCGAGAGCGAGGTCCACGGATGAGAGACGCCCGCCAAGGACGACGGTCGCCGACCGGCCACTTGGGACATTCGACCTTTAGAGTTGCACTCGCTCATAACGGACGTTTGGCAACCAGCCGTACCATACCCGCCAAACCCTGTTCTCGTGTGACCTGAAGACCGCTCGCTTCTAGAGCGAGCGTCACCCAATCGGGGGACAGTCGGAGTTTGCGGTACGCGCTAACGCGCTGATGCCATCGTGCCCCTTCCCGTTCATGGAGAATGTCGTGGACCGTCACCGCCGCGTCCTCGTACTCGAGAAAGCAAGTGAGAATCCGCTCCGAATCACTGCGTACCGGGATGAAGCGCTTTTGTCCAATGAGCGGCGTTGAGTAGTCGCGGAACGAAACCATAAACGTTCCACCGTGAATAAGTGTTTCGGCAACGTCCCCAAAGAGTCGCTCAACGGATTGCGGATCAGGTAGGTGCGTAAGCGTATCTCCCATGCAGATAACCAAGGCTGCGCGGTCATTGAGGTACCTCTTGAACGATCTCAGGTCATCCTGAATGGTCATTATCGGCACAGGAGTGACGTGATCCTTAATCACCTCCAATAGTGTGCTTGAACTATCAATGGCCAAGACGGAGTACCCAATCTCGGCTAGCGGGACGGCATGCATGCCAAATCCCGCGCCCAGGTCGATGGCCCACTGACCTTGAGCGGGTCTCGGGCAAACCGCCTCCACTTCAGCGCGGCCACGCGCAATCGCAGTGCCGAGACCGCCCGCCATCCAAATATAGATCGGTGCGAGATGATTTTCGTAATGCTCGATGACTGAGGCCACGGAGAATGCTCAATTCGAGAGATGATCTGAATTCTAGCCCGGAACCGGTCAGCCAACCAGGCAGGAGCGGGCTCAAGTCCTGCCCCAGAAAGCGCAAATGACTTACTTGAAGCGATCGCTGGACAGGTGAGGTAAGCTAATGGCGCGAAAGATGAGGAGACACGTCCGTGCAAAGCCGCGCGCCGCTCGTCTTGCTGTTGCTGGGCCTCATCGCCGGCTCGATTGCCGGGTGGGTCCCGCATCGGGCAGTTAGTTTCGGAAGTGAATCCTCGGTGCATGAAGCTTCGCATGCTATCTCGACCTCCAGTGCTCTCGCCGAGTCGGCAGAGGTGGGGTCCGGCGCTTCGGCGCTTCGTCGTCGGACCAATTCATTGAGCGCGGACTCCCGTCCCCCGACTCCAGCAAGCGGAAGCTCTATACTCATTCCGCGGCACTGGGTGCCTCGCTCGTGGCAAGAGGTGGCTCGCGTGACGCGGCTTGGCGGGGATGCCCGGTCGATTTGCAGTCAATCAACTACGACACCGGCACATCACAGATTCTCGGGCAAGTAACTCACTCACCAACGGATGGAGTACCCGCGGCCGTCGTCTTGTCAGACTCCGATGTCACATTTGCGGGACGCGCCGCTAATGGAACGCTTACAGTAGTCTCCGTGTTCGGCAATTTTGATAACGCTGGGCATCATAGAGCCGTCATGTCACTGCATGACGGGAAACATCAACTCGAGATTGCGCAATTTTACGGAGGTTGTGATTCAACGCAAAAGAGCTTGAGTCCAGCGTCCCAATAATGGCGTAACAAACACAATGCGCGCGAAAGTCACTCACGACAGGCGGCAGAAGGTCGATTGACTAAGAAAGCTTGCCAGGCTGAATACTCGGCGCGCATGCACCGCGTGCTCGAACATATCGACAGGCACCTCGATGAGGAACTCGATTTGCGAGCGTTGGCCCGTATAGCGCATTTCTCGGCCTTCCATTTCCACCGTGTTTTCTTTTCCTGGACCGGCGAGACCCTGGGCGGCTACGTGCGTAGGCGACGCGTTGAAATTGCCGCCGTGAGGCTTGCAGGGCAACCAAAACTACCGATTCTCCATATCGCCATCTCCGTTGGATTTGGCTCCGCCGAAGCATTCGCCAGAGCTTTCAAAGCCCGATTCGGATGCGCCCCTACTGCGTGGCGGGCATCCCTGGTGCAACGACGCAATCCGGGTCAGGTACTTAGCAATCCTGGTCAGGTATTGAGCAATCCTGGTCAGAAAGTTCGGGCGTCTCTTTCGGACAATGGCAGCACCGTATCAACAGGAGCTGCCATGAAAGTCAAAGTCATTGAACGAAAGCCCGTCAAAGTCACCTACCTGCGTCATGTGGGGCCGTATGGCCAACCGCTCTCCGTCTTTTGGCAACAAACCGTATATCCGTGGATGGTGGCAAACGACCAAGTGGGTCAGCCTCGCTACGGTGTTAGTCTCGACGACCCAACTGTCACCGCGGCGGATAAATGTCGGTATGACGCCGGCGTGGAAGTGCGCGGCAAGATCACCGTGCCGGGTAACTCGCAGACCACAACCATTCCGGGTGGTCAGTATGCGGTGACGGCGTTTCGCGGCACGGTGGATCAAATCGGTGGTGTCTGGGATGCGATGCTGCGCGAGTGGCTGCCCGGAAGCGGCATGCAACTCGATGCGCGACCGTTTCTGGAGTACTACCCAACGGACGCAAGTTTCGACTCGAAAACTGGTATTTTCACTTGCGACATCCAGATACCGGTGGCACCGCTATAGGCGGCACCCGCTTCGGTAAATTCGCGCCCGCGACTCCGTCGCAAATGGCTAATTTGCGAGCGACGGCTAACGGGCGCGAATTTGGTGCGGGGCGACGCCCGCTTATGGAGATGCAAGCCTATCAATCTCCGCACTAAGCGGTTGGTGTCATCATCCGAGAGCCGGCATCCGCGGCGCCCCATCGCCATACAACGGCAGGCAAGTCAATGATGATCGTGGGCACGACCCATGCCAAGATCTGGCTGAGCCAAAGAATATTCGGGCTCGTATCCGCGTCCAGCGCCAGCAGAATTGGAGCCACGTCGATTACGTGGTCTACGAGAAAAGTTAGAGTGATCGCCGAAGAATAATGCAATTGCCCCGGCGATTCCGTGAGGCACAAGCAACCACCGAATCGGATAATAGTAGGTCCACGACGGGTCTGCGTGGTCTACGATGAAGCGCTCATTGTTGTAGAGAGCGATTAGGGGCATCAGGGCGATCACCGCGAAAACAATTCGCTGTGCGCCCAGCGGCCATGCAGACGTCGGGCGATCAGATCGTTCGGCTAACCTAGTCCACCCCTTAAACAATTGTACTGGCGCACCGCCTACATGCCTGGTAGTCGGCTCACGGAACCGTCACCCGGTCACATAATAGTCAAATGCAATCGTTAGCCAAGCCTTTGAGTAGTCAATGCAGGTTCAATCCATTTCGCTTTTCGATCGGGGTGATACTGCAGTCGATTGTTCTTGAAGAAGCGCTGCCAGTTGTCACTGCGATGTCGGCATCCCTGATCGGAATGAATAGTCGTATCCTTTGGTCGGCGCGCCCGCACGGCCCTGAGTACGGCGACCAAGTGTTCCATTCTCATTTTGCGATAGGGTCGCGAAAGTTCCAGGTTTGTCCGAAGATCAGTGGTCCTGTTTGCTATAGTCTTTCATTACGTCCATCAACGTTTGAGCCGGTCAAGCGCAACGCAGGATGTTGCGAGGGAAGTTCCTCACCTTGAATCAATTTTCTGTTGTCATACGGATCTGGTCTCTGTCGTTGGTGGCGTGCGCTGCAATTGTGGCTTTCGCATTTCTGCGCATGGATATACCAACGGCGCTGTACTTCTGGAAGGTTGGTCATCTTCGCACTCCATTAAACGCGGCATTCGGGAGTGCCGTCATCTTGTCCGTGCAGTCGGCGATAATCTTGTTCTTGGTTCTAGCCCGCTTGATACGAGGCCATATCTCAGTATTTGGCGAGACTTTGGCAATAGCCTGCCTAGTCTCGATGTGTGCTTACGTCGTAAACGATCACGTGTTGAAGGTATTTTTCGGAGTGCCAAATCCTGTTGATGTAGTGCATGGGGCTGGACATAGTTTCAATTTCTGGATGGGCACTGGCAGTGGCAGCTTTCCCTCCGGCCACATGGTCCTGGCAGGAGCGTTTGCGGGCGTTTTCATGAGGCTCTATCAGGGCAGCATCCCACTGTTTTCCATACTGCTCCTGCTCGCGGCTGCTTTATTGCTAGTTGGGGACTGGCACTTTCTCAGCGATATAATTGCCGGAGCATTTCTCGGCACGTCGGCGGGAATTTTGGCAGGGGAAGGGTGGGCGGCCCATTCAGCGCGCCGGTAGTTTCGAGAGCACCAGCATCCCGAAAAAAGGCGTCGCATAACTCACAAATACGGCCATGAGCCTTTTACCGGTGCTCCTTCTCTTCATGCCTTGGCGTTTTCAGCAACGCCATGATGGGCTCCTTTGCGTTGGAGCCGGCAGTTTGCGTCTTCATATCACGGACTCTCCAGCGTGGCTTTCCCATTGTCGCCGACCGCCAAACTGCGGGCAATTTCGCGCCACCGTAGCGGCTCGTTCTTGGTACCGTCCTGAAGTACTGCCCGCAAGCGGCCGGTGTCGACGGGCTCGTGTGGGTCCGATGGGAGACCGCGAGGTTCCGAGCCGGCGACGGTCGCCGACCGGCCGACTGCGGCGGTTGAGGAGATTGGGTCTGATGGAATAAAGCAGAAATTCCCCGCCGGCAATGATCTAATGATCCAAATTGTGCCCTGGTGTTCGTTGGCGCTATGGGAACCAAAGCCACTCCTCGCACTGATGGTTACGTCTATGTCGTGGCCGCATTGGCATGCGGAGCCATCGCCATAACCGGCTTTGCAAGATCTTATTATTTTAGATCGCTGTTCGGGCGGCCACCATTGCCCCGTTGTTACACCTTCACGGCGTCATCATGTCGTCTTGGTGTGTGCTGTTCTTTGTACAGGCTTATCTGATCGCCACCCACCGTGTTCGTGTGCACCGCCGCGTCGGAAGTTTGGGCGCCGCTCTCGCGTTCTTGGTGGTGGCTATCGGCACTTATGCAACCGTTGAAGCGACTGCCCGCGAGGTACAGCATCATGTAGTTGGTCCGTTTCACTACCTGTTTGGCCTAAACCTGGTCAATCTGTTGTTGTTTGCTGCTTTCGTGGTGGCGGCACTGACCCTGCGCTCGCGGCCGGATTTCCACAAACGCCTCATGTTGATGGCGACTTTGAGCATGCTGGCACCGGCAGTAGCGCGAATCACGCTACTGTTCAGTCACAACCCTACGTCTCAATTTTTGGCCTTTGATTTCTGCATTTTGGTTTTTGTATTTATTGATACCGCCCGGCACCGACATTTGCATCCTGCATTCGGCTGGGGTGGCGCGATCTTGATCGGTTCATTCCATGTGATGGCTGTGGCATTAGCTGCCAGTTGGTGGCTTCCGTTCGTTGAACAAGTATTTGCATGAATATCCGGCTCCCAGAAAGCGGCCGGCCGCGTCCGTCTCCACAGGTCGATTCCTCCCGGTCGGTTCAGGCAAGCGCCGTAGGCAACTATCGGCCAAAAGGGGCCCGTGGCAGCGCCGGTTTCATTGATTCAAAACGGACGCTCAACCGCCGCGGTACAATGCAGACTGCCACGTATGTTATTCGGCGTCTTTCAACTGCCAGGGCGTGCGTATGATAAGTCGGAAAAGCGCAAGAATGATCGGGGCCGCATTGGGCACTCTAGCAGTCGCCGCTGCGATAGTTGCCTACATGAGCGAGACGTCCATTACGCTGAAAGCTGACCTCCTGGTCCTAATCGGCTCAATCGTTGTCGGCGTCGGAATCGTTATACTTCGCAGATAATCGCTCCGGCCGCTGACTGGCTGCACGCGGCCAACAGCAGAAGTAGACCACCTACATTTGAATGAGTAAAAGCAGTCGTTCGAGGAGAGCGGTATGCTATGGCCACCGTGACGAGGAACAAGACAGCGGGTCAGTTTGCCGATGAATTCATCGCGAACCCTCATCGATTAGCAATTGCACATAGCATTCTCGGCATAGTGGCTGCGTGCGCTTACTGGGTGCGTCCGGGGACGTTTACGCCGTACTTGGAGATCCATCCCCATGGGACGGAAATAAGATCGATACTCCTGGCGTTTATTGCTTGGTTTCCCTACTTGATATCTGTGACCGTTTCTCGGAGGGTTCTCGGCGTACGGGACAAAAAGGCCGCGACGTTGTTTATTGTCTTGGCGACCGCCGTCACAGCATCATCGGTGGTTCTGTTTTTAAATTTAATTGTAATTGCGCCTCCAATATCCCCAATTGTCGTATCCATCGGCGTCACGGTGGCATTGCTGTCCGCATGCGGCCTTTGTGCGTTCATTTGGCCGAACGATGCGCCCGAATAGCGCTTAACGGCCAAGAGCGGCACTAGAGCACATTGGAGCGCTTGCTAGAAAGCAGCCACTCCGAGCGTGCGATAAACTAAGGCCCAAGCACAAGGAGTGCACGAATGTCATTGGGTATGGTCGTAGCCTTTCAATCCCGACGTTTCCGTCGGCCAATGGATAGCCGGGAGTCGCTGGCATGACCGCTATCACCGCTTCGGTTGCCTTGGGGTTAGCGGTGCTGCTATTGGACGTCATCGCTACGGTGTTGCTCGTTCGTTCTACCGTGGCCACTCCACGTCAAAAAGCCCTGCAGCTCGTGTTCATTTGGGCTATTCCATTTCTCGGGTCAATCGTTGTAATCGCGATTCTCAGAGAGACTATTTCCACTCCGAGAGGCCGCCTTTCGTCGGGCTCCGGTGACCAATGGTTCCCAGGATTCGGTCCCGAGTCAGAGCCCCACCGAGGTCATCATGGTGAACACAGCGGCGGCGGTGATGTTGGGCATGGCGGCGATGGGGGTTTCGGTGGTCATTGATTAGAGCGACGGCGCCGATGATGTCTCTGACCGGCCACAAGCGGGCGCTGGACCCAACCAAATTGTTGCCATAGAGCGGCCATACGCAGCCTGCGGTAAGATGCTCGACAGCCAGTTAGATTGCACGGAGCGCACAAAATGTCATTGGATGCATACGACACGACTGGCAGCTTCCGCTAGTGCTTACTCACCGTGATTCCGTAAAACTCAGATACTATTGCTGCTAAACGGACTGGCGGCTTTGGTCCCCGGCACGGTCGTTAAGGGACGTGCCAACGACCCTCTGTTGCACGCCACGTGGTGGACTTATGAGCAGCACTCAGCGGTTGTTGCGGTCGCAGCAGCTGCAATCCTCGGCTCGGTTTTGATTGGTTTCCTCATGTGGCGCAACTTGCGACGATGGTGGGTCTTTGTATTGTGCGGAAGTCTGACGGGGGCTTTTCCGTCGCTGTTTTACCTGGCAGCTGCGCCTCTGACGAATGTGGTACTTGCTACGTTGTTAGTCATGTTGGTTGTCGGGGTTATTTGGGGCGCGTTAATGGGCTTGATAATCTATGGCACAGTCGGTAGGCCTACTGCGGCGGGATCTTAAAATCGGTTGGAGCGAGTGTGAGGCCGCGTCTCGTTGAGCAAAGGAGGGAGTTGATGATTAAAATAAATCACATTCGTTGGCCGGCAACGATTTACCGCGTCGCCCAGTTTCTTCGTTAGACGCAGCTATGGACGCTGGTCGCGTAATTGACATCCTTTCGGGCTCATCGCGGTTGGTCTCGGCGTTAATGGCGCGCGCATCGGCAGGTTTTGACGAAGACCGTTCGACCGCCTTGGCCCGGGTACATCTTTCGTTACAAAGAGCCCGTGGCTTTTTGGATGACGGTGTGTCTCTGGATTGCTCTTGGCGCATTTATTCTAGTCGTCGTGCTCTTGCCGAAGGGTTTCGTCTAGTAAGCAGTTTGAGCGAATCGCAGATTTGCGCATTTAGACTTGCGGCAAAGCGGACGGTGACCGCAGGCGGCTTGGGATCAACATGAGACTGACGGATAAACGGAGTTAGAGGAAAGAAATGGACCTACTTGACCTGCTGTTTGACACCTACGCGGTGAATAAGATTTCGGGCGTGAGCGCGCTTCAGGCGCACACAGATCACCGACTTACGGAGTCGACCGATCGATTGGCCACACTTGAACTGCGATACGAGCGCTTGCACGTAGTTACCGTCGCGCTTTGGTCCCTGTTAAAGGAGCATACCGGCCTAACCGACGGCGATCTCAAGAAATTCGTCACGCAAGTAGAGGAGTCCGACACGAGAGCTCACGGTGCCCCCGGAACGATGAAATGCGAGAAGTGTGGCCGGATTATCAAACAATCCGCCACTCGGTGCATTTATTGCGGATCGGCAGTATCCAAGGGCAATGCGTTTCAAGGCACGTGAACTCGTCCAATATTGGAGGGACCGCGACGCGTGGGACGGTCCTCGATGCTGATGCCGTACAGCGGACGGTGATGACCGGCAGCAATGGGTCCGTGACCGGAAATTCAATCGATCGCAGATGCGCGCCGCCAATACTCGCCCGGGCGAATAATCAGAATTGCCTGAATCTTTTTCATATCGAGAAGATCGCGATCGACGCTGATAAGTATTGCGCATTCCCCGGCGACCGCAATACCCAGTACCGGTACGTCGGTACGATCGCGACACAAGTCTAGGGGCAGATCGGCGGGCTGGACGACAATGCTAACTCGACGAAGGAAGGCGCCGACCAGATCGGCGTCGCGCTTGGGAAAATTGAATTTCTCGATGAGCTTTCGCCATATTTCCTCAAGGATAAAGTCAGATATCACCAAATCATGGTGTAGCAGAACATCCTCGAGCAATTCCGCACATACCCCCGCACGGCTAATATGCGCCGCGATGAGTACCGAAGAATCAAGCGCGATCCTCACTTCTTCGTAAGTACTTCAAGTACTTCTTCATCGGTATTGATTCCGTTGGCCTGCGCACGCGCAACTAGTTTGGTGCGAAGCGTTCGGAATTCCGCGACTCGCAGATAGCGCTTCAATGCTTCACGCGCAAGATCGCTTTTGGAGATTCCAAGGGCGGCGCTCTGGCGCTCAAGGGCCTTATCAAGGTCATCTGGCACGCGAAGTGTCAAGGTAGTCATGTATTACAATGTACTACATCGTAGGAATCTGTGCTAGTCAAGCATCTACGAGACGCCGGTTGCGGCCGTTTGGGTCGATTTCATTGCCGCTCAGCTGCCCTTCACGATAGACCGATATGGGTCCCGATGGCAGATGTACCATGGATTTGCTGGGCGACGGGCTGCCTGCGGCCAAACCCGGACATTCGACGTGGCGGAATGCCTTCCAGAAAGCTGCCTTTCGAAACGATGCCTGGCAGCCGAAGTAGCGAATGCTTCCTCAAGTGCAAAACACGGCCCTCGAGAAAGTTAATTGACCGACAGCTTGCCTTTGATCGTTGCACAAATATTTGCAGCTAACCCAAATGTTAGACTAATGACATGCCTGCTCGTCGAAAGCTGACCGTCCGAGACCTTCCCGCTCTCCTCGTACTTTTTGGGGCATTTTTTGCTGCAGTCTCAGTGGGCTTGCCTATGGCAGAGCGAATGGACATGGCGAACGAACACGACCTAGTCGAGGTGTCTGGGCACGTCGATCGCATTTACGTAACAAACCGACCAAAGGCTGGCCCTAAGCTCCAAATCGAGCTGCGATCGTCCGATCGGATACACAACCTCACTCAGGAGGATATGAGCGCGGTTGTTCCCGCAATCGGGTTAATCAAACCCGGGGACGAATTAGATGCTCTCGTCATCCCCGACAAGATCGGACGGAACCTGGAATGGATTTAGGTTCTGACTCGCGACGGCAAAACGATCCTGTCGTACCAAGATACTGATACATTCCTTCAGGAGCGTCAGGCGCGTACGCGGTGGCTTATTTACGTTAGTGGCCTATTGTCAGTGTGCTTGATCGCGGCTGGTGTAGTGATGCGCCGACGGCTCGGGGCATGGCGGCCCGCCTCTTAATAACAGTTCGAGCGCCGCCGGCTTAAATGGAGCAAAGCAGCCGGTGGCCAGCGTCGGCAGCGGGTCGCGAGGAGTCGGTGGCGGACACCACCGACCGCGAAGGGCTCTGACCGGCCCAAACCCGGTCATTGGCGATTCCAAAATGAACGTCACGAAGCCGCCGTTCGCGGCCTGCGGTAGGCAATCAGCAGCCTTCCCATTTCTGACCCATCGGAAAAGCGCCTGATGAGACCTCTTTTTCCACCGCCGCTGCCGCGCCATGGCTGGCGATTCGCAGTTGGCTTGACTAGGGAGCGACAACGCGCGATCATTCAACCATATGGTTGAACGTGCAGAAAGCCTTACTGCGGTCTTTGCCTGTCTGAGAGATCCGACGCGACGCGATATTCTTCGCCGGGTCGCCAAGCGGGGCCTGGCCATTGGTGAGATCGCAGAGGCATATCCAATGTCGTTTGCAGCGGTAGCGAGGCATATCGAGGTGCTCGCACGAGCAGAACTCGTACGCAAGCAGCGCCAGGGGAAGCATCAATTGATCTCCATCAATCCAGGCCCTCTGGGTTCAGCCAGTCGCTACCTGGACCGTTATCGCGAGCTGTGGGAGCAACGCTTGGATCGACTGGGGAGTCATTTGAAGTCTAGCAACGAGGGGAACAACGATGGCACCAATTAAGGAAGTCGAGCTGGACAGGGTCTATGAGGCGCCAGTCGACGCCGTATGGAGCGCGTGGACGGATCCTACGAAACTGCGCGAATGGTGGGGACCTGATAATGTGATTATCGCGGACTGTCAGGTCGAGGTACGGGTGGGTGGCCGGTTTTTCATAGTCATGGAAGCGGGCAAGGAAATGGGCGCCTACGCGGGCACTCGCTGGCCGATGGAGGCAACGTTTACGGCCGTGGAGCCCAAGGTGAGGCTGGCTTATACCGCGATCGCATGGACTGAAGGACAGAAAGACGAGACGCAAATCGACCAGAGCACAGAAGTCATTTTTACGTCCGAGGGGTCAAAAACCAGGGTGCGTGTAAGAGCCGCGATCCACAGGCTCGGCCCCAAGGCCGGGATGGCAGCGGAGGGCATGCGCTACGGCTTTACCCAGCAGCAGGAAAAGCTTGCCCTGTATCTAGGCCAAAAGAGTTTCTGATATTAGGGGAGGTGGCTCTTCCTAGGTCTCATCCGTGGCACATCTGCGTGAGTGGGCCGCTCTGGCAGTCGCTCTGATACGCCAGGACTGTACTCAATCGCTGCGGTGGCGCGTTAGGCCGCATCTGGATGCGATCAACCGCGGCCTCGTGTCCGGCCTGGGGCATATTGGTAGGTAGTTCGATCATTCCCATAAAGAAAGTGGACTCATTGCTCGGAAACGGTCGGTGACGAAAGTCTCCAGAGGGTAGAGAGTCCGCGTTCCGCGCCGCCGGGGCTGCCACGGGCTCCGTCCGGCCACGACCGATCACCGACACTAAGGCAATCACGGCCCTGAAGCTGCGGTTCAAAACATGCGGTAATCTAGTGCCGCTTCGCCGCGTGGATTACAGGAGCTCGAGGAGCCGCTGAATTAGCTGATTTGCTCGATTAACTCAAAGGAACTGAAATGACGCCGTCGCTGTGTAGAACCCTCTATTCGTTGACTCTCGTTGGACTTATCGCATCTCCGGCCATGGGTGCTGACGCAGTCAGTGCGCTGCCGGCAGCTCCAGTGCCGATCCAAGTTCTCTCGGCCAAGAAGGTATTCCTATCAAATCTCGGGGTGGATGCTGAGGCGACGGTGGCTTTTCTTTATATTGCGAACCCGGACGCCGCATTTAACGGCTTTTTCGCGGCGATGAAATCCCTAGGGCAGTATGAACTGACGGCAACGCCCGAGGAGTCCGATTTGATCTTGGAGTTTCGCGTAACAGCGGCGGAGCAAATGTCTGGATCACTTATCCAAAGGCTGAGCTATCTTAATCTGAACGTCGTGGATACGAAAAGTCACTACGTGTTATGGACGCTCAGGTCCCCTTTGCAAGTGACAAAGCACATCGATGAGGATGTGAAGGTCAGCGTCGGAATCCTGATCAATTCGATGAAATCCCTGGCGGCGACACCGAAGCCACCACAAAGCTGACAGCGATCAAGAGCGGCTCAGGGGTCGGTCAGAGACTCCCATCAGGTTCTGAACGGGCGATGGTCGAATTGGCGCCCCCCGAATCGATGCGTTATCGTCGTTGGAGCGCCGGCATCATCGCTGGCCGTACGATGCGCGACCAGGACGCAGGAGCGACGCTCGACAATGAAGTACAATCATGTCGTCATACCAACGACCTCCCGGTTCGATGGCGAAATTCCACTGCCGCATTTGAAGGTCACCGTGAGCGATCACCAGAACAACCCGTTCGGCATTCAGTGGCAAGGATACTGGGATGGGGCGCCGTACCCGGACTTGGTGAAGACCGTTCCACACGTTGCTTTCGAGGTCGATGACCTCGAGGACGCGATCCGAGATCAGAACGTGATTATCGAGCCCAACAGTCCGAGCCATGGGGTGCTGGTCGCTTTCGTCGAAGTGAACGGGGCACCGGTGGAGCTGATGCAAATCGATCGCTGGGTGCGGAAGGACTTGTAGGGGACGGGCATGCGAATCTTTCTTGCGTTCATTCTCTGGGTTGCAACTGCATCGTCCAGTTCCGCCGTCCAGCCGACGGATCAGCCGGCGACCTTCGCGAATCTGCGGGGGGAGGTGGTGCTCGACAATCCGCGAGTGAGCGTCGAGAAATTCGTGCTGCAACCGGGCCAGATGACTGGTGAGCAGTCCCACCGGCTCGACCAGCTGTGGGTTTTCGTCAAGGGTGGCGTACTGACATCGAGCGAGGGGCGCGCGACCCTGTGGCGCGACGGTCGGGTGCTTTGGCGGAGCGCCTCAGACCGGCCGGATAGCGGGAGCGTGAACACGGGCGCGGCACCGATCGAGATCATCTGCGTCAATCTCAAGCCGTGGCCCGCCAACTCAAAGGCATCGGCGGCGACCAAGCCCAAGTATCGATACCTCAACTATCCGAACATACCGGGGGAGGATTTGCTGGAGAACGATTTGGTGATCGTACAGCGCTTCACCGTCAATCCCGGTCAGTGGGAGGGAGTTCATGCCCATCATCCCGACATGCTGTATATCCACGTCAAAGGCGGGCAATGGGCGGCCAAGACCTACAAGGAGCCGGAGCATCCCTATCCCGACGCTTCGCCGGACGGCGAAGTCGGCTGGATGCCGACCATCGATCTGAGTGTCGGCCACCAATCGGGCAATGTCGGCAAGGAACCGATCGACCTCATCTGGGTGACGCTCAAGCGATGATGGTGGGCGGACCTTCGCGTGGGAGGGATGCGCGCGTGGCGCGCGCTGGCGTCGTTGGCTACCGGACTACCTGAGCGGCGTCGCGGATGGCCGCGTAAATCGCGCCGAGGTCCTCTTCGGTGACGCAGTACGGCGGCAGCACATAGATCGTGTTGCCGAGCGGGCGCAGAAGCACTTGTCGGTCGCGAAAGAAGTCATGAAGGCGCGGACCGATCTCGGCCAGATAGCCGGCATCGGCGGCCTTCAAATCCATGGCGGTAATGGTGCCGGTCTGGCGCACGTTCTCGAAGCGCGGGTGGTCACGGAAAGGCTCGAGATGCCGGGCCTGGCGCTGCGTGAGCGTGGCGATCCGTTCCCGCACGGGTTCCGTTTCCCATATTTCGAGATTGGCGAGGGCGGCGGCGCAGGCGATGGGGTTGGCCGTGAAGGAACTCGAGTGGAAGAAGGTGCGACGGCGGTCGGTGGAATAGTGGGCGTCGAAGATGTCGCGGCGGCACAGGGTGACAGCCAGAGGCAGCGCTCCACCGGTGAGCCCTTTGGAATAGCAGGCGATGTCGGGCCGCACGCCGGCCTGGTCGCAGGCGAAGATCGTGCCCGTGCGGCCCCAGCCGGTCATCACCTCGTCGGCGATGAACAGCACGCCATGGGCGGAGCAGATGCGCCGCAATTCGGCAAGCGCGCGCGGGGAGTACATGAGCATGCCGCCCGCGCCGAGCACCAACGGCTCGACGATGAGCGCGGCGGGATTGCTGGTCCGACAAAGATCCTCGAATGCTTCGAGCGCCGCCGACTCTCGCGCGGCGGAAGGGAAGGGGATGCACTCTACCTCGAACAACAGCGGCTCATAAGGTTCGGTAAATGGCCCGCGCGCACCGACGGACATCGTGCCGATGGTGTCGCCGTGGTAGCTATGCTCCAGCACCACGACGCGGCGGCGGGATTCGCCGCTGTGGCGCCAGAAGCCCAATGCCATTTTCAGGGCGACCTCGACGCTGGTCGAGCCGCTGTCGGAAAAGAACACGTGTTCGAGGCCGGGCGGAGCGAGGACGAGGAGTTTGGCCGCGACCCGCTCGGCGGCCTCATGCGTGAATTCCGCGAAGATCAGCTGGTCGAGCACGTCCGCCTGCGCTTTGATGGCGTCAACGATGCGCGGATGCCGGTGTCCATGCGTGATCACCCACCACGACGAGATGGCGTCGATGATGCGCCGGTGGTCGGCGGTGAACAGGTACGCGCCCTCGCTGCGCACCGCAACCGGGAGCGACGCACGCAGCGCGTGCTGGGTAAAGGGGTGCCAGATCGGCGAGCGAGGATTAGCGGCGCCGCTCACGATTTGCCTGTGTGCTGAGGACGGCCGTTCGGATGGAACCGTTCGCGCGGAAAGGCCATGCCGAATGCAGCGCGCAGCGTCGCGGGCGTCAGCGGATCGAGAAGCGGAAGCCGCCCGAGCACCGGTACGCCACCCATGGCGGCGAGCGTGCGCTCGTTGTCGAGGTGCGGATCGCCGATCAGCGCCAGCCCCAATACGGGAACGGCGCGGCGCGCGAGCGCCTCCAGGGATAGCAGCGTGTGGTTCAAGGTGCCGAGCGTCGTGCGGGCACAAAGGATGACCGGTACTTTCCATCGGGCAAAAACATCGATGTATAACTCCCGCCGGTTGAGCGGAACCATCAGGCCGCCCGCGCCCTCGACGATCAACGCTCGAGCCGATTCCGGGATGCGCAGTGAAGCGGAGTCGATCTTAAGCCCCTCCCGTTCGGCCGCGAGATGGGGAGAGGCCGCAAGGCGCAGCCGCCACGTTTCGGCGAGGAAATGGCTGCCATCGAGATCCGAGAGACGGCGCACGGTCTCCGTGTCGGTCTCTCCGTCGAGGCCGGCCTGAATGGGTTTCCAATAGACTCCGTCGAGAAGACCCGTCAGGCCGGCGGCGAAAACGGTCTTGCCGATATCAGTATCGGTGCCGGTGATGACGACGCGCACGCTCATGAGGCCAGCCCAGCATTCATGGGCCCCTGTCGAAGCTGGGCGGCGAGGGCGTCGAACAACCGGGAGATCGACCGCTCATCGACGTTGAGAGTGACGGATATCCGCAATCGCGCGGTGCCCTGCGGCACGGTGGGCGGCCGGATTCCGCGTACGTCGAATCCCTGCTCTCGCAGCGCCGCGGCGGCCGACATCGTGGCTGCATCTTCACCGATGATAATGGGTTGGATCTGGGAACCGGAACCCGGCATCCCGAGCTTGGACCGGCACTCCCACCCAGCGTGCTCGATCAGGCGCGCGAGCTGTGCGCGCCTCTCGGGCTCCTCTTGCAGGATCGCAAGCGATTCGAGCGACGCGACCGCCATCAACGGTGACGGAGCAGTGCCGAAGATGAACGGCCGGCAGCGGTTGACCAGGAACGCGGCCAGGATGCGGGGCAGCGTGACGAGCGCGCCCGCGCTACCGAGCGCCTTGCTGCAGGTGTGTACGACGATCAGGTTGGGATTGCCTTCGATCGCGGCGGCCAAGCCGCGGCCTTCGGAACCGAACACGCCGGTGGCATGCGCTTCGTCCACCACCAGGAAGGCATCATGGCGATCCGCGATGGCCGCCAAGCTCGCGAGCGGCGCGCGGTCGCCATCCATACTGTAGAGACTCTCCACGGCGATCCACGGATAACCTCTTCCGCCTCGCTCGCGGTACGATCGGATCGCCTCCTCGACAGCCGCGGGATCGTTGTGAGCCGCTACCACGAAGGGCGCGCGGCCGGCGCGCAGGCCGTCCCGGGTACTTGCATGGACGAACTCGTCGATGATCACCAGGTCTTCGCGCTGCGGCAGCGTCGAGAGAATTGCGAAGTTGGCAAGATAACCGCTGCCAAAAAAAAGCGTGCTCTCGGCGTGGAAGAATCGAGCGGCAGCGGACTCGAGCGCCTCGTGCTCAGGAGTGTTCCCGCGCAGCAGACGCGAGCCGCCGGCACCGATCGCAGTGCCGCGGGAGATCGCCGCCCTCAGCGCATCGGCCAGGCGCGTCGAGGTTGCAAGTCCGAGGTAGTCGTTGGAAGTGAAATCGATACCGGTGTTCGGCGCGAGTCGGCGTATGAGGCTTTGACCGCTGAGCCGGTCGAGATCCGCCTGATATCGATCGAGCCCAGCTGCGGAGTGCATTGGCAATGCGGCTTCAATGCGGGTCGGTCAGACCCGCAGATGATTCGACAGGTCGAGAATTGAAGCCGACATCGGCGGTCGGGTCTTCGGATAGACAAGACGGTTCAACGCGAATTTGCAGACGCTCGAACAGACGCCGGTCCTGATCCACATCCGGATTGCCGGTAGTGAGCAGCTTCTCACCATAAAAAATGGAATTTGCGCCGGCCAAAAAGCAAAGGGCTTGCAGTTCGTCGGACATCTCGGAGCGGCCCGCTGACAGGCGAACGCGCGCGAGCGGCATGAGGATGCGGGCGACGGCGACGGTGCGCACGAAGTCGAACGGATCCAGCTCGGCGGCGGTCTCGGCGAGCGGGGTGCCCTCGACCCGCACGAGGAGGTTGATCGGTACGCTCTCAGGATGTTCCGGCAGCGTCGCCAAGGTGTGGAGAAGTCCCGCCCGATCGCCCGCCGACTCGCCCATGCCGACGATTCCCCCGCAACAGACGTTCATCCCGGCATCGCGAACCGCCTGCAGGGTGTCGAGGCGATCTTGATAGGTGCGCGTCGTGATGATTTTCGCGTAATAGGCGGCGGAGGTGTCGAGATTGTGATTGTAGTAGTCGAGGCCCGCAGACTTCAGCTCCAAGGCCTGCTCCGCGGTCAGCATGCCCAAGGTCGCGCAGGTCTCGAGTCCCAACGCCTTGACCTCGCGAATCATGGCGATGACCTTGCGCAGGTCCTTGGGCTTGGGGGAGCGGTAAGCGGCACCCATGCAAAAGCGAGTCGCGCCGGCCTGCCGTGCTGCGGATGCCTGCCCCACCACCTCGTCGAGGTCCAGGAGTTCCTGCGGATCGAGTTTGGTGTCGTAGCGGACACTTTGGGGGCAGTACGCGCAGTCCTCCGGGCAGGCACCCGTCTTGATGCTGAGCAGGGTGCTGATCTGAACGGTATTCGCCATCTGATAGCGTCGATGGACCTCCTGGGCGCGAAACACGAGATCCAGGAAGGGAAGAGCGAAAAGAGATTGGACCTCAGGAAGCGTCCAGTCGTTGCGAGCGTCCAAATGAGTTCTACCGCGCAAGTTTTAGGGTGGATTCAGCGCAACAGTATTGGATGCGTCTAGGGGACCCGTCAACCCAGACCTGAAAGAGGCGCCCGGCAGCCGATATCCGCCCATTTTTTTGGGGCGGCGACGCGGTAAGGGAAGGTTGGAGGCGCACCCGTTCGGCCCTATGTTCACTGGCTGCACCAATCCAATCGGCCGGTGCTGGCGAGAATTCCGCCCGCGGGGGCACGGCTGCCTTCCAAGGCCGCCTCACCTGTCCGACACCCTCCTACGTGATCATGGGGGGTCCTCTGCTGCTGCGCCCCCTGATTGGCGCTAAGGTGACGAAGCGAGACCGGCGTGCTCGGTCGCGTGGTATGGAAAGGAGCGCGGCTTGGAGCTACATCTCGATCTGGTCGGAGGACTGGGCGGCGACATGTTCATCGCCGCCGTTCTCGATGCGTTTCCGCAATATGAGGCGCGCGTGCTCGAGGCCATCCGGCTCTCGAGCGAAGCGCATCCCGTGGAGTGCACGCTAAAATCGTTCCGCGATCACGTGCTCTGCGGCCGGCGGTTCGAAGTGCGATCCCTGAATCCGCAGCGCCGCGAACCGTTGTGGAGTTCACTGGCTACCCATGAGCACGTGCCATGGCGAACCATAAGATCGCGCATCGAGGTCTCATCGCTCGACCCTGGGACACGCGAGCATGCACTTGCGATATTCGAGCTGCTCGCCGGGGCGGAAGCGCGAGTGCACGGGGTCGCACCGGAGGAAGTTGAGTTTCACGAAGTCGGCGCGTGGGACTCCGTGGCCGACATCGTCGGCGCCGCGAGCCTGATTACCGCTCTCGGTGCGGCGCGCTGGACTGCATCGGCGGCGCCGTTGGGCGGCGGACGAGTCAAAACCGCTCATGGGGTACTCCCAGTTCCCGCGCCGGCGACGACGCAGTTGCTGATGGGCCTCCCCACCATCGACGACGGCATCGAGGGGGAGCGTGTGACACCCACAGGCGCCGCCATCCTGCGCTATTTGTGTCCTCCCGGAAGTGCCTATCGCGATCGTGGCGGCGCCGTCAGATTTCTCATCGCAAGCGGAACCGGTTTCGGTACGCGGAAGCTCTCGGGTCTGAGCAATCACGTGCGCGTGCTGTGTTATCGGGCAAAGGAGTCATCGGGCGAGTTGCACCGCCTGATGGAAGTGCTCGAGTTCGAAGTGGACGATCAATCGGGCGAAGATCTGGCACTCGGTCTGGATCGTATCCGCGCCCAGGAGGGGGTGCTCGATGTCACGCAGTCGCCGGTGTTTGGCAAAAAGGGAAGGATGATGACCCACGTGCAGGTGCTCGTTCGACAGGGGCATTTGGAGCGCGTGATGGATGCTTGCTTTCGCGAGACGACGACCATTGGGTTGAGGCATCGGTCCGTCTCGGCAGTCGGTCTGGCGCGTAAATCGGACACCGTCGACCTGGAGGGCTGCCGCCTGCGGGTGAAAATAGTCGAGCGGCCAGGCGGACGCACGGCGAAGGCTGAATCGGATGACGTCACTCATCATGCTGATCATGCGCAGCGCGCCCGGCTGCGGGGTCTTGCGGAAAGCTCCGCATTGCAACGTGGCGATGCTCCGGTCGAGCCGCGGCGAGAGACGGACCGTGCTTGAGGCGCTAGAGACGCTTGAGCCCCTGCTTCGGTGCATTTCCGCCCCGGCGATTGCAGTCAGCGGCGGTGTCGACAGCGTTACCTTGGCAGCGGCGGCGCACGAAATCACCCGCGATGTGCTGGTCATGCACGCGGTGTCGCCCGCGGTTCCGGCCGAGGCGAGCGAGCGTGTTCGAAAGGCGGCAAGCCGACGCGGGTGGAAGCTGGAAATACTCGACGCGGGCGAGTTCGAGGATGTGCGTTATCGCGCAAATCCGGTCAATCGATGTTTTTATTGCAAGAGCAATTTGTATCGCTCGATCCGAGCGCGCACCGAGCGGCCGGTTTTATCGGGCGCGAATCTGGACGATCTCGGCGAATATCGGCCAGGGCTCGAGGCTGCACGCCTGTTCGGAGTGCGGCACCCTTACGTCGAGGCCCGGATGTCGAAAGTCGCCGTGCGCGCGCTTGCACGGGCACTCGGCCTGACGGAGGTGGCCGAGCTGCCCGCCTCACCGTGCTTGTCGAGCCGGGTCGAGAGCGGAATCCGCATCGAGGCCGTGACGCTCGGATTCATTCACGGGGTGGAGCGGCTGCTCGCGAACGAGCTGCGTCCGCAAACCGTGCGCTGCCGCGTGCGCGCCACCGCCATCGCCGTGGAGTTGGATCGGGAAACCCTGCGCTCATTGTCGGCCCAGGAATTAGATCGCATCGAGCACCTGGTGCGCAGCCGGACCGGCTGCCCCGCGCATCTGCCGATCCGCGTCGAGCCCTATCGCAACGGGAGTGCTTTTCTGGTAGGGCGCGCCCCATGACCGCGCGGCCCGAGGAGGAGATTCAGCTCGATTTCGACCGCCGCCGCCGCACCGGGCTCGATGAAAGTATTTTTGCGCAGCGCAAATCCGCCGAGCAGCTGCATGTCATATTCGAGACCGCTCACGCCCGCGATGCATCGCTCTTGATCACCCGTCTCGACCGGCAAAAGTACGACGCTTTGGCTCCGCGCTGGTCCCATCAGCTCGATTATTGCGGCGTATCGCAGTCGGCATTTTTCGGCAGCTGCGCGAGAGCTCGAGGCGGCGGCGTGCCGCGGGTCGCCATCGTCGCTGCCGGCAGCTCCGACGCGAGCGTCGCCCGCGAGGCGCAGCGTACCCTCGAGTTCAGCGGCGTCGCTGCGCGTTTATTCGTCGATGTCGGGGTCGCGGGATTGTGGCGTCTTACGCAGCACCTCGACGCCATCAGCGCCTTTCCGATCGTGATTGCGGTCGCCGGGATGGATGCGGCGCTGCCGACGGTGCTCGGAGGCCTGATAGCCGGTTGCATCATCGCAGTGCCTACGTCCGTGGGCTACGGCGTCGCCGCAGGCGGCCACGCGGCATTGCATTCGGTGCTTGCGAGCTGTGCTCCCGGCATTGTGGCGGTGAACATCGACAATGGTTACGGGGCGGCCTGCGCCGCCTTGCGAATGATCGGCCGGTCTGCACTTTGGGGCGAACCGTGTCGCGCCGAAGTTGACGCGCAGCCGGCGGGTTGAGCTGCTCTTGGAGGCCTTATGGAACGTCGTAGTTTTTTGAAAAAATCGGGGATTGCCGGAGTGGGAATCGGAGCGGCGGCGACCCGTATGAGTGCATCCAGCGCGGCTGCGGCGGATGAATCTGCTGACAGCTCCGCGGCCTCATTGGATCCGCACGACTTGTTGCGCGTGACGAACCCCGGCGAGCGGCGCGGGGACATGCTCTACCGACGCCTCGGTCGTACCGGCGAGAGCGTATCTCTCATCGGGATGGGGGGCGCGCACCTCAGCAGGCCTCCAATGACCCAGGATTCGGCGGTGAAGCTGATCCACGCAGCGCTCGACCGCGGCATCAATTTCATGGACAACTCCTGGGACTATGGACACGGCAACAGCGAGAAGTGGATGGGGGTGGCACTATCGCAGCAAGGATATCGCCAAAAAGCATTTCTGATGACGAAACTGGACGGCCGCACCAAGGAATCGGCCAACTCGCAACTCGACGAGTCGCTCACCCGTCTGAAGACCGATCGGATCGATCTGGTGCAGTTTCACGAAATTTTGCGGTTTGACGACCCCGACCGGATCTTCGGCGAGGATGGCGCTCTTGAGGCGCTCACGGCCGCGAAGCAGGCTGGCAAAGTACGCTATATCGGCTTTACCGGACACAAGGATCCTCGGATCCATCTATACATGCTCGAGGTCGCGAAACGGCACGGCTTCGTGTTCGACACCGTGCAAATGCCGCTGAATGTAATGGACGCTCACTTCAGATCTTTTTCACACCTGGTGGTGCCGGTACTGGCGAGGGAGAACATCGGCATCCTCGCCATGAAGACCATGGGGGACGGCGTGTTCCTCAAGAGCGGAGCGCCGGTCACCCCCATCGAGTGCCTTCACTATGCGATGAACCTTCCCACATCCGTGGTGATCACGGGCATCGATAGTGAAAAAATTCTCGATCAAGCCTTCGAGGCGACTCGTTCCTTCAAACCCATGAATGCCGAGGAGTTGACGGCGATGTTGGCAAAGACCCAGGCGTATGCGGCGGAAGGCAAATACGAGTTTTTCAAGACATCGAGCCATTTCGACACGACTGCGAAGCATGCTGATTGGCTGGGCGAGGATTCGCCGCTGGTGCTCAAACTCGGTCCGCCCACCGGCTAATCGGGGCTCGCCTGGCCGCGAATTCTGGCGATGAGCGCAATCCCGATGAGCTCGCGCTGCTGCTGGTTCTCAAATTGCACGCGGTCAGCTTGGGCCCTCGCAACAGCCCGTACGGCGTCCCCAGCGACGAGCCGACCGGCAGCTTCCACGCCGCAAATTCCAGCAAAAATCGGCTCCTGTCCCAGTACCGGCGGTCAAGACTCCAATAGACGGGGGCGCGGCGTCGACCGGACGACAAGTGATGGTTCCCGACAAGCCGCCGCGCATGGGTGGACTCCATTTCCATCAGGGGCCGCCTGCGCAGTGACCGTAATTCCTGGTTACTCATGACCGATTCTCCGACAGGCGCGCGCACCCGCCGCTGATAGGCGGAGCTCGGAGCAGCAGCGCATTCTCATCCTCCGTGACAACCGTTCAAGCTCCAGAGTTCGACCCGGGAGTGCCAGGCGCTTCCGAGGCAGCCTGGCAGGAGTTCCTGCGTGCACAGCCGGCCTGGGAGCCAGACGCGGTCCCAACGATCGTCGTCAGTCCCCACCCGGACGATGAGGTGCTGGGGGCTGGAGGACTGATCCACTCGTTGACTGCCAAGGGCAGCGTGGTGCGGGTGGTCAGCGTCACCGATGGCGAGGCGGCATATCCGGGGGAATCCTCGCTCGGGGTGAGACGGCGCGGGGAGCTGCGTACGGCGCTGAGAAAGCTCAGCCCGCACTATGTCGAGACGCTACGGCTCGCGATCCCCGACGGTGAGGTGCGCAATTTCGAGAATAAATTATTTTCAGCGATCGAATCGATGATCACCCCCGAAACTCTCCTGGTCGCGCCGTTCGAGGAAGACGGGCACCCGGACCATAATGCGGCAGGGCGCGTAGCATGCCGGATTTCTCGGGCTCACAAACTCGAGCTGGTCCGTTATCCCATTTGGACCTGGCATCAATCCGATCCGGAGAAACTTCGCAGGTTCTCCTGGCGGCGCTTTCCGCTGAGTCTCGAGGCTCAGCGTGCCAAGGCTCGGGCGCTTGATTGCTTCCAGTCGCAGACCGCGCCCGGATTTTCCGAACCCATCTTGCCGCCTCACGTCCTGCAATATTTTCAGCGCGCCTTCGAGGCGTTCGTATGAACGAGCAGGACGCGACCCCCACCTCGGCCGACGCCTTCGAAGCTCGCTATCGGTCCTCGCCTGATCCGTGGAACTTTGCGACCTCACCCTACGAGCAGCTTCGATACCGCACGATACTCGAGGGGCTCTCGCGAACCCGATACCGCTCCGCCTTCGAGCCGGGGTGTTCGGTCGGGGAATTGACGGCTCAGCTGGCACGACGGTGCGATCGGGTGCTCGCGACGGATATCGCGCCCACCGCGGTTGGCCGAGCGCAGTGCCGATGCGCACCCCTGGACAACGTCTGCATTCGCACTGGGGATTTATCCCGCGAAATCCCGGAGGGACCGTTCGACCTCATCGTCTTCAGCGAGATCGGCTATTACTTCAGCCGTGCCGATCTGGCCGCAATCGCGCAGTCGCTGGCGCGCAGGCTGAGGGCGGATGGTGAGTTCGTGGCCGTCCACTGGCTGGGTCATAGCCCGGATCACGTACTGCATGGAGATGACGTCCATCAGGTACTGGAGGCCAGCTTGGGCCTCGAGCGGACCAAGAATGACCGCGGCCCGGGCTTCAGGATCAACACATGGGTGAGACGATGAGCGCTAGAGGGTGGTACATAGGAATTGTCGTGCCGGCTCGAAACGAGGAGGAGACGGTGATCGGGTGCATTCAGAGCATCCGTCGTGCTTGCGAAACGTCCGCCGCGATTCGTTGCTGGACGGTGGTCGTTTCGGATGGTTCCTCGGACCGCACCGCCGAGCGTGCCCGCGGCGCGCTTGGCTCGTTCGGCGAGGTCATCGAATGCGATGTGAGATCGGCGGGTGCAGCGCGACGCGCCGGCTGCGAGGCGGTTCTGACTCATTTTCGCGGGGTGGCTCTCGACCAACTGTGGTTGGCGAATACCGACGCGGATACGTCCGTCCCGGCGGATTGGCTCGCGGTGCAATTGGCAGCGGCGGGTGAAGGGGCCGCGGCGGTCGCTGGTATCGTCAAGCTCGACGAGTACGCGGTCCACGAGACCCAGGCTCGCGCCGCTTTCCAAAAAACCTACCTCACGGAGCGCGACTCGCATGCCCACGTGCACGGGGCAAACTTCGGCCTGCGCGCCGATGCCTACCTCGAGACGGGAGGGTGGAGTCGGCTCGGGCTTGCGGAGGATCATTGCCTATGGCGGCGGCTGCGGCACAACGGCTGGCGGGTGGTTTCGCCTACCAACAGCGTTGTCACCACCAGCGGGCGGCTCAAGGGGCGCGCTGCCGGAGGCTTCGCAGAGACGTTGAGTCGCTTGCTCGATGTGCCCGCTTCCGTTTGACCAAAAGGTCCGGCGAGACGCGTCGGATGGCACATGGACATTGCCGCTGCCCGGGGGTGGATCGACTGCCGAGCGGCACCGCCGCCTCTGCGAGATTGCTCGGGGTGACCTGAGCGCCGCGAGGATCGCCGAGGCGCATACCGACGCGCTGGCCATCCTTGCGGAGGCGAACAGACAGCCGCGCGCCGCCGCCCTATACGGAGTATGGGCCTCCGAGGGGCCTTCCAGTCTCATTCGCGCCGAGCGAGCGGGTAGCGGACTCTGGCATCTTTCCGGAACCAAGCAATATTGCAGCGGTGCCCCGTTTGTCGATGCCGCGCTCGTGACCGCTCATGCGGCGGAGGGGATCCTGCTTTTCGATGTATCGCTCGCAGCGGGGCTGCACATCGAGCCTTCCACATGGCGCACGCACGCGCTGGCGGAGACCGCCACCGGACCGGTGGCGTTCGACGTGACCCTGCCGAACGATGCCGTGGTGGGCGCGCCGGATTGGTACCTCACCCGAATCGGCTTCTGGCATGGCGCGATCGGACCGGCTGCCTGCTGGGCCGGGGGCGCACTCAGCTTGATCGACGCCGTTCGATCGCTCGATCGGCGAGGTGCCCATGCCAGGGCCCACTTGGGTGCGCTGGAAGCGCTCGCCTGGAATCTGCAGACGATTCTGGAACACGCGGGACGTGAGATCGATCAAGATCCCGCAGATCACACCCATTGCGCGAAGCGGCGCGCGCTCATCTGCCGACACCTCATCGAGCGCCAGGCGGTGGAAATCATGGACCGGTTCGGTCGGGCGAGCGGCCCGCAACTGCTGGCATTCGATGAATTCGCCGCGCGCCAATACGCGGGCCTCACCGTCTACATCCGGCAGTGCCACGCGGAGAAGGACGATGAGGCCATCGCGGAAACTTCGGCCAGGTCCCCCGAGGCCCCCGTACGGCCGCGGGGGGCTTGAGGCGAGCTGCCCGAAATTCCGACGGGCGTGCGAGGGTCGACGGGGGGCGTCGACGGGCGGTGCGGGCGTCGATGGGCGGTGCGAGCGTCGACGGGCGGTGCGAGCGTCGACGGGCGGTGCGAGCGTCGACGGGCGGTGCGAGCGCCACAGCGCTCAGTGGCGCGTCATGCCCGGCTTGAGAACGACTTTAGTGACCTCGTTCTGGCGTTCTTTGAACATCTTGTAGCCTTCGGGCGCATCCTCGAGGCTAAGACGGTGACTGATCAAGAATGTCGTGTCGAGCTTGTGATTCAGAATCAGATCCAGTAGTTCCTGCGTATATTTTTGGACATGGGTCTGCCCGCTCTTGACGGAGAGGCCTTTTTCCATCAGCGCGCCGATGGGAAACTTATCCGTCACACCTCCATAAACGCCCGGGATCGAAATACGACCGCCCTTGCGGCACGCCAGGATGACCTGACGCAGCCCGTGCGTCTGATCGGTTACCAGACCCACCGTGGATTTGACCTTATCCATTACGCTGTCGGCGGTGACGCCATGACTTTCCATGCCCACCGCATCGATACAGGCGTCCGGGCCGATTCCGCCGGTCATTTCCACCAATGCTTCGCGCACATTCACTTCCTCGAAGTTGATGACCTCGGCGCCCAGAGACTTCGCCAGATCCAAGCGATGCGGATAGTGATCGATCGCGATCACGCGGTGCGCGCCGAGCACGCGGGCGCTTTGAATCGCAAACAGGCCCACAGGTCCGCAGCCCCAGACGGCAACGGTTTCCTGCGGTTTGATCTCGCAGTTCACCGCGGCCATCCAACCGGTCGGCAGGATGTCGGATAAGAACAGCACTTTCTCATCCTCGATTCCCTCCGGTATCACGATCGGCCCCACATCGGAAAAAGGCACGCGCACGAACTCTGCCTGGCCCCCGGCGTAGCCTCCGGTCAAATGCGAATAGCCGAAGGCACCGGTCATTGGATACCCGAACAAGAATTCCGACATGTCGGCGGTCTCGGCCGGATTCGAATTGTCGCAGGCGGCAAACTGCTGCTGCCGGCAAAAAAAGCACTGACCGCACGCGATGACGAAGGGCACCACAACGCGCTGGCCAACCTTCAGCTTCTGATTGCCGGGACCCACCTCGAGGACTTCGCCCATGAACTCGTGCCCGAGTACGTCTCCCGCCTTCATGGTCGGAATGGTATGGTCGTACAAATGTAGATCGGAGCCGCAAATCGCCGTCGAGGTGATCTGGATGATCGCATCCCGGGGATTGACTATTTTGGGATCGGGAACCGAGTCCACTCGAACGTCGTGCTTACCGTGCCAGGTCAACGCGCGCATGTGCATTCCTTCTGATCGATGAATGGGGCAGGAGATGAAAATACCGCCCGGGCTCAGGCGCGCGGCGCCGCGTCCGGCGCTCGCGCAGTGGACACCTCGCCGGTCTCCATGAGCTGCTTGAATCGGCGCAAGTCCCGCCGTGCCTGAATTTTGGGCTCCTCCTGAAACAGTTTCGCGATGGCCTTGCCGACCGCGCCGCCTGGGGGATCGTAGGCGAACGTGACGGTGACGAGCGATCCCCGTCCGTCGGGAGAATCCGCGAAGTCGACGCGGCCGCTGTTGCGCACCGCCGCCCCTTCGCGCGACCTCCAGGCGATCGTCTCGCCGGGGCGATCCTCGGTGATCTGCGAATCCCACTCCACGGAGCGGCCCCCCGGCGCTTCGACCACCCAATGCGAATGCTCGGCGGAAGTCACGGTGACGCTCCGGATGTGATGCATGAAGCGCGGCAGATTGGTGAAGTCGCGCCAGAAGGCGTAAAGCGTCTCGCGCGGCTTATCGATGGTTACGGTGCGCCCGATGAGGACGTCGCCCTTGCGCGCGCCCAGATCAGTGGCTGCTTCAACGTCGGGATTTTTTGCGGATGACAACGGCGCATCATCGTGCGCCGTGTGAGCAAGCGGATCGGCCATGCGAGAACTCCGAAAGCAAAGAGGTTCGATCTCGGCGCAGCGTGCATGCTGCGCGGATGCCACGCACGTCGATGTTTATCAACGGATTCTGTAGGCATCTGCCGATAGTGCGGGGGGCCCTGCCATGTCGCACCGCGCCTCACGCGAAACTGCGGCGAAAGCTGACACCTCGCAGCGGTGCCGGCCCATCGCTGCGTTGCTCGGCGCGAATCATTCTCGAGGCCCCTCCAGGCAGACAGGTGCCCTCGATGAAAAGTCACGATACTGCTGAGCGCTCAACGCCGCTTCCCTCTTTGGCCCCGGATGCTTCGATCCCGGAAGGCCGCGCGCGCGGGGAACTCCCGTCGAATGCCTCGAGGCGGCAGCTCATCGGCAGCCTCGCCACCGGAATCGGCGTGGCTGCCGCCATGACGGTGGGCGCGCAAAACCGGACCGATGTGGAGCCGCGGATACTCAACGGTCAGCCCGTCCCCGAGCCGCCGCCCGATCGTAGCGCCGGTCCGGTACGGCCGGGACGAGGTTCGAGCTTGACGGCAAAGGTCGCAGTCGTGACGGGCGCCGCGCGGGGCATTGGGCGCGCGATCGCGGTGGAGTTCGCAGCCAACGGCGCTGATGTCGCCGTCATCGACATCGCCGGTCCGGTGAGTCCCGCCTCGGACGCCCAGCCGGCCACGCCGCAGGAACTGGAGGAAACCGTGCGCCAGATCAAGGCCTATGGGCGCCGTGCCGAATCCATCACGGCCGACATTCGCGACATCGGTGCTTTGCGAAAGGCCGCCGATTCGATCCAACGTTCCTTTGGACACATCGACATCGTGGTGGCGAATGCGGCCATTCAGCGCTGGAAGCCGCTGCTGGAGATGGAGGACAGCGACTGGCGCGACGTCATCGACAACAATTTGAACGGGACCGCGAACACCATCCGGGCGTTTGCTCCGCAGCTCGTCGCGCAGAAAAAAGGGCGCATCATCGTCTTGTCCTCCATGCAGGGCAAACACGGTACCAAGGATGCGGCCAGCTATTGCGCCTCGAAATGGGGAATCCTGGGTCTGATGAAGTCGGCGGCGCTGGAGCTCGGCCAGTACGACATCACCGTGAATGCGCTGATACCGGGCTTGGTGGACACGGCCCTTACTCGATATGAAAAGCGGCTCACCGAGAGCATGGCGGAGACCGGCCAAAAGCCCGGCGCGAACCCAAGCGCCCAACAGGCGTGGGACGTGAGAGCGCCCACCGTGCCGCTACGGGTCGGCTGGCTGCAACCCGACGATATTTCGCCGGCCGCGGTGTTTCTGGCCTCCGACGCCGCTGCGATGGTGACCGGCGCGGAATATGAGGTCACCGGCGGTGACAGTGCGAAAGATATTTGAGTGATGGTCTGCCGCTAGTAGGGCGGTGGTTTGACGGCCCGGTGCGCCTTGGCCGCGGTTGCCCACCATGTCAGATCCTCGGCGAAGGTTGCAAACGCACCATCGAGGAATTTTCCGGCGGGGCCCGTGGGCTCATTGCGTTCGTTCAACGCCTCGGTGATCGGACCCACGGACAAGGCGCTGGAGATGACGATCATGCCCATCTCGGACAATATTCCATGCCAGGCCACCGCGGAGCGAGCGCCCGACAATCTCCCCGCGGAATAGGATGCGACGGCGGCCGGTCGCCAAAACCATTCCTCCAAAAAGTGATCGGTCAAATTCTTCAAGCCCGGTTGAACGCCCCAATTGTATTCGCCGACGACGAATACGAATCCGTCCGCGCTACGAATGTCGGCGGCGAGCAATTCCATCGCGGGAGGGGCGCTGCCCTTCGCATACTCCTTGTACATCCGGTCGAGCATGGGAAGGCCGATTGCCTTTGCATCGATCAGCGCCGCATCGTCCCCGCGCCGGCGCAGGCCCTCGAGGATGTAGTTGGCCAGGCGAATCCCACGACGGTCGGTCCTATAGGAGCCATAGATGACGAGTATTTTTAGCGGCATTTCAGTTTGGTTTCGGTCGGGGACAAGCTGTTATTCTAAGCTTTGCCGATGATTTCGAGGAAACCGATGATTTTGCCCACTCGAGCGGTCCGCCCCGGTGCTTGGTGCGCCCGGCGTGCGCGCCGAGTCTCTCTCGCGCTCGTCGTGCTCAGCGGCTTATTGAGCGGCACCGGCAGTTGCGCAGCACCCAGCGGCGACGCCGCCCTCGTGCGACGCGTGGCACCAAGCGTCGTCACGATCATGGTCGCCCAGCAGCGGGTCAATGAGGCTGATCGGGCGGCGGAGCGTGCGGAGCGGCGCGCGCAGGCCGAGGCCGATCCCAACGAGGTCAATGCCCTCCTTCGACGACTGCTGTCGGCGCAGTCGGACGCTCCGAGGCGCGATGACGGGCCCACCGGCTCCCTTGGCTCCGGATTCGTCATTCGCGAGGATGGTCTCATCGTCACCAATCGACATGTCGTCGTCGGGGCGCGCACGGTGCGCGTACGCATACCGGATGGACGAGAAGTTTCGGCGACCATCGTCGGCTCGGATGCCGTGACGGACATCGCTTTGCTCAAGATTGACGCCGGTCGTCTGCCGGCTCTTCGGTTGGGGTCTTCCCAGGTCGTGGCCGTAGGCGATGCCGTGATTGCGATCGGAAATCCATATGGCCTCGGACAGTCGGTGAGCGCTGGGATCATCTCGGCCCGGGGACGTATCCTGGAGGATGATCCTTACATCGATTTTCTGCAGACCGACGCGGCCATCAACCGCGGAAATTCCGGCGGTCCGCTGGTGACCATGGACGGAACGGTCGTCGGTGTCACCTCGGCTATTTTCTCCCCGAGCGGAGGATCCGTGGGGCTTGGCTTTGCCATCCCAGCCGAAACAGTGACGGAGGTCGCGCGCGATCTCGAAGCCCACGGGCGAGTGGCTCGGGGTTATATCGGCATATCGGCGCAGCCGTTGACACCGGTGCTGGCAACTGCTCTGCATATGAAAACGGTAACCGGGGCATTGATCACCTCGGTGGATGCGCAAGGGCCCGCCGCCGGTACACTCACCGTCGGGGACGTGCTGCTGACGGTCGGCTCGAAACCCCTGCCATTCAAGGATCTCAGCAAGGTGACCGCGCGCCTGGCCCCGGGGGCACTTGTCACCTTGACCATTTGGCGCTCGGGCGAACAGCAATCGGTCGCGATGAAAATTGGAACGCTCCCGGAGCCGATGTCCGATCCGACCATGAGCGGCGGGGGTGATACCTGGGTGAGCGCTTTGAAGCTCGGCGTCGCGGACACGACCAGTGAGATTCGCAAAGCCCTCAAGGCGGGCGATGAGCCGACGGGCTTGATCTTGACGCAACTGCGGCCAGCCGGACCCGGTGCCTTGGCGGGTCTGAAGGTTGGCGACCTCATCACCCATCTGGGCACCACGCCGCTGCTGCATGCCGCGGATATGCTCGCCGTCGCCCAACCGACCGCCAAGGCTCCCGTGCTGTTGCGCGTGGTGCGGGAAGGGTCCGCCGTCTTCGTTGCGATCACCGGCGAGGAGGCGCCGTGACGCGACGCGCAAGGTGGGTAGTCGACGGGGGTCCGGCCGTTGAGGCTCTGGCGGTCGAGTTTCCGTGAAAGTCAGGATTCTCATCGTGCTCTCATCTTGCGGTCGGATTCCTGGAACGGATCGGCGCACGGGTACCTGGCTCGAGGAGCTCGCCGCGCCTTACTACGTTTTTCGGGACGCCGGCGCTCTGGTGGACCTTGCCTCCGTCGCCGGCGGCCGGGCCCCGCTCGATCCCACCAGCGAGGAAGCGCCGTTCCAAACCGAGGCGACGCGCCAGTTTAAGGCCGACCCGAAGGCTCAGCGGTTACTCGCGGACACCGTAAAGCTTGCCGCTATTCGACCCGATCCTTACGATGCCGTGTTCTACAGCGGCGGTTTGGGGCCGGTGTTCGACCTTTGTGAGGAAGGCACCTCGATCAGCCTCATCGAAACCATGCATCGAGCCGGCAAGCCCGTTGCCGCCGTATGCCACGGTCCCGCCGTGCTGCTCAACACGCGCGATCCTCAGGGCCTATCGTTGGTGCGGGGACGCGCAGTGACGGGCTTTTCGAACAGCGAAGAAAGGGCCGCGAATGGGCCGGGGGTCTTGCCGTTTTCCATCGAAGATGAGATGCGACGGTTGGGCGGTCGGTACAGTGCCGCCGCCGACGGGCAGCCGCATATAGTCGCGGATGGTGCGCTGATCACCGGTCAGAATCCGGCGTCCTCCGCGGGAACGGCCCGCAAGGTGCTTG
>Ga0182030_10001336_pt1 | contig 50612 bp, 49 predicted proteins | sample 812S3MmetaG_FD_121299 | JGI IMG/M metagenome (GOLD analysis project Ga0182030, IMG submission 121299) | Permafrost microbial communities from Stordalen Mire, Sweden - 812S3M metaG (Illumina Assembly) | ecosystem: Environmental > Terrestrial > Soil > Wetlands > Permafrost | place: Sweden... | reverse complement strand
GTTCGTGACCAACCGCGACATTCCGGCGACGAACAATGGCTCAGAGCGCGCATTGCGGCCTTGCGCCGTGTTCCGCAAGATCACCAACGGGTTCCGCACAGACCGGGGCATAAAGCTCTACGCCGACATTCGTTCCGTCATCGAAACCGCTCGCCGTCGAACCATTGGCGCGCTCTAGGCCATCCGCATCACACTCGCCGGAGAGCCGCTCCCGGCCGGGGCCTGAGCAATTACCCGAAATGGATTGGTCGACCCGCCGCAAATGAGTCATGATGTTCCCCTTCGCCGCCTCTGTTTCATCGGTCATCGAGGCGTTCGATTACGCCGCCCTTTCAAAGAGGCGCTCGAAGACCGGCGCCTGAATGGCTTGTCGAGAACCTGTCCTAGGGAAAGGCGGCGTTGCGGTGCAAGCGCCACGTTAGGTGTTGGATTGACCAAAGGAATTGCGGCATTCCATTAGCGTTCTCGCCCGATAGTGTACGAGACGCCAGTACGGACAAACTCAATGGTCCCAATAACGGTCGTTTTTGGGATTCGAGGTCGACAAGGGTTTTTGGTAATTTGGGACCGTTGAAGCGCACCTACCCGACAGGTCGCGCCCGATATGGGCCCGATGCGGTAAATGAAGATTTGCACGCGAGTGTCCTAATGCGTTGCCCGCTGAAAGGCCCCCGAAACCGCTACCGCAACGAACTGCAGCGGCGAATTCCCATCGCCAGTGTAAGCAATGGGCCGACGAGCCAGCATGGAGAACGCCTTCGCCCGCGTCGGCGACCTCGCCAGTTTGTCAGGCGCAGAAAAAACTGCGCTGATCGGCGGCGGCCACGACGAAGCGCGCCTTGTCGCGGCGCTCGAGGCGATGGGGCGCTTTCCGACTGGCTGGCCATAGTCGGTCATCCGACTCCAACGTCCGAAATGCCCACCCGAAGATTGGCCCGTTCCAGACAAGCGCATGCAGCACGTTTCGGGTGAAATGTTGGGCCATCTTTCGCCGTCGATAAGAACTCGCATCCGAACTTTGCGCCAGTCTGCCGCCTTTATTAAGCGGCGGCGATCCGCGATCGAAAGCAAGAATTAAGCATTAACACTACGAAGCAAGGAATAATATCGCGCACGGGATTTATATTTAATCTTTGTGATTGAAATTCTTCGCCAACATTCTGTTCTCATGAAAGAGATTTCAACATGACCTGCGTAATTGATTTCTGGCAAACAAGGGCCGCCTGGCCCAAGGACCGATCCGGTCAGTATGTCTTCCTCCTCGACGCTTTATGCCAATTCGGCGAGGCGAAGAGCAAACCTGCGGCCACGAAATCTCCGAAATCGACGCCCGCACCATGGACGCCAACCGCAAGAGTATTGTGGCCCTCGTTCGGATCCGGTCTTCCTGACTACGCCACGACCGACGCGAATAACAAGCCTCCTGCTGTGCGCGCTGAGATGGATCGTTTTCTTGAAACGCACCGCGAGCGCGCGCACTGGGCGCTAATGTGGTCTGACGTCAATTATTGGCCTGCCAGTGAACCGATCTCGGAATGGCGTGACGACGTGAGCCTGTATGCTCCAAGCATCTTTTCGCAGCCCGTCTTTTCCGAGGATCAATGGCGGCAAGCGGACGAGATCCTGTCCTTGCCGCCAGTTACGCCCGACGAGTACAAAAGAGCGTTCAAATACATAGAACATCTTGCAGACGCCTTCGCGACCGGAAAATTGGAAACATTCGCTCAGCGCGTCGATGGCGGTGTTTTCACGCCTATCGCTCGTGAAGGATGGTTCGTGTCGAGCGACAACCCTCTAAAGGCGCGGTTCGCCTTTGGCCAAATCGACGAAAGTGCGATCGCGCTCGACATCACGAAATCTTTTTCGACAAGCCCGCGTGGCGCGCATTGGATATTCGTGGAAAAATTGCGCCTTCCAGAAATTCTGGCAACCTGTGATGAACAACTTTCTGGTTTCGAAAGAGCTCAGCTCTGGATAACCACAGAAGAAGCAAAAACTCTTCACGACCTCGGCTGCCGCAAAGATGAACTCATTTTTGAAATGATGCGGAAATTCAATCTAACCAAAACAAACGCTACAAGCGCTTGGAGCGCAAGCGCGCCGCAATCATTCAGGGACGGAGGATCGCCCACTGCTGAGCAGAAGGAATTCACACGACTAAGATATAAAGACCATTTCAAGGAATTTCCTTGGCTCGAAAATGCCCCAAGCAGAGGGAGGGCGGGCTCCTAATGACCGTGGCGCCGGAATAATAGAGCGGGCCGGCAGGTTTCGCCCGCGCCATCTGGCTGATGACGGCCGAGCGGCAGGCGCCGAGCGCCGCCAGAAGCGCCGTTCGGTCGACGAGCGCGTCGGCGCGGCCGCTGCGCCGGGTCAATGCTGGGTCTCCTCGTCCGAGGCACCTGGCCGGCGGAAGACCAGCAGCCGGCCGCGGGCATAGCCGCGCGACACGGCGGCCTGGGCGTCCTCGATGATCAGCGTCAGGTCAAGCAGCAGGGCGCCGATCGCGGCGCGCGGATCGCCCCGGAATTCGGCGAGGACGGAGTCGATTTCCGTCTCGGTGGCGTCGGGTAGTGGGATGTGTTCAGCTGGCTCCGACATGCTTGCGTTCCCGCTCAAAAGAGAACATAAAGAGAACATCGAAATGGGCCCGGGTCAAGTCCGACGGCGTCGATGCAGGCGCCAGGCCTTCAAATTCAGGGGCTGCGATATGCTTTTCGCGACGCTCGATTTTGAGGCGTCTTCGCTGACCGGCTGGCCGATCGAGGCGGGCTGGATGCGCGAGGGGGACGACGCGCCGCGGTCGATGCTGATCCGGCCGGAGCCGATGTGGTCGATGGAGGAATGGGACGCGAAGGCGGAAGCCGTGCACAAGATCCATATCGAGACGCTGCGCCGCGACGGCGTTGATGCGGCTGCTGTATTGCTCGAATTGACGCGCGAACTCAAAGGCTGCGTGGTGGTGTCCGATGCGCCGATCTATGATTCTTGGTGGCTGGGGCGCTTGGTGGATGCGTGCGGCCAGGATCGGCCGTTTCAGCTCTGGTCGATCAACGACGCCATTCCGGCTCTGGCCGCGCGGGCGGGCGTCAGTGTCGGGGCCGCAGTGAAGAGATGGGTCAAGAACGCGCCCAAGGGCGAGGCGCCGCATCGCGCCGGCGCCGACGCCGAGCGCCTGTTACGGCGCCTGTTGAGCATCCGTAGCAAGGAAAATGGACGAGGAGCGAAACGCGATGACGCTTGAGCCGGATCGAGCAACAGCCGCTGCAATCATCGAGAGAAGATGAACGCCACAGGGCGCGCAATCGCTTGCACCGCGACTTTTTCCACGAAATCAGCAGTTTGCTTACCTTCATGTGTAGCGTCGGCAATGGCAAGGATCCCCCATGACAGCAAGTTCGGTTTTGGCCGATGGTTCTCCAATTTTCGTGACTCGCCAGCTGAAACGCGTCTTCGATCCTAACCTTAAATACAAATGTTAGTTGTCCTGGCAGTTGCGCGGCACCTTCGGCGCAACTATGGTTTCAGGCGGGGGCTGGAATTATGTTGTGCAGGATTAATCGTTGGTCGCGGACCAGAATTTTCGTTCTTTTATCACAAGCAATTTTCTGGGGATCGTGCGGAGCAGCGGATGCTCAGAACTTTGGCGACCTATTCGGCGGCATGATCCGAATGGCGATGGTTCAGGAATCTTGGAAGCCGCTCTCGCCTCTCATCCAATCATGTGTGAACGATCAACTTCGGCCGAATGGAGAATCCATTCAAAGCTTGATCGCCAATGGGGTGATGGCGAACGACCCACGGGTTCAGCCGTTCATTTCAAAATGTCAGCAGATCGCGGCAGTCGCTGGCGCATGGAGGAAGATGGACGGCGACACGAAAAGTTGCTTGGCGCGTCTTCTCCAAGCGAATAACCAATCCGTGTCGACTCTAGCCGAAATGGGTGTCGGTCCCGCCGACCCCCAGGTTTTGCCCCTCATAACGCAATGCCAGCAGATTGATGCCACGCGCAAATCATGGGCCTCTCTCGATCCTTACGTGAATACTTGCGTGGACCGTTTCCTCAAGAACGGTGGCCAGAGCATCGAAACTCTGGCGTCCGAGCGGATTGCGCCTGCAGACCCGCAGGCCGCGCCGGTCATGGCGAAATGTCAGGGCATCTCCTCGCAGAGCTTGATGAAGAACATCTCGTGTTCAATCGACGGCGCTCCCAGTCGCTGCGACGAGTTTTATGTGCTGGAAACCGCGCAAACGAGTCCGCTGGGCATCGATCAACTGGTCACAGCTCTGATAGCGGGAGAGTCCGTGGGCAAGGCGCAGCTGGAATTGCCCGGTCCAAAGGCCGCCCGCCTGGCCCGTATCGCGGAGCGCCGCAAAGGCATGATTGCTGAAGGTGCATTGAAGAAGCTTGGGGGGCTGCTCGATCCGGCGAACAAGTTCGCCTTCGCAAAGGCGAGCGGTCTGCGGAAGCAAATAGAGGCGCAGCGCGCGAACCCGAAATTTTCGGAGCAAGACCTCCTGGAATTGGACGCGTCCGCGACAGCGATGCTGTCGTCGAACAATGCCGAAATCGAGCGCCTGCGCATCCAACGCGAGGAAATGCTGAGCCGTGGCGAATTGCCTGTCACTGGAGAGGGCTCCGGCTCCTCTGAGAAATCGGCCCGCATTGATGCCTACTATCAGACCTTTGAAAAACAGCTGCGGGACTATATTGCCGGCCAGGCGGACGGCGATATTGGCAAACAATTCAAAGCGTCGGCCACCGAAGATTTTGAAAAATTCCGCTCGAATTTTTTTTTGGGAGCGCCCAGCGAAACTTGCAGGAAAGCCGGACGCGCTTACGCGTGCTCCATCGAAGGCGTCTTCAAGCTTGGAACCTTGAAGAGCGAAGTGCAGCGCATTATGAGCGCGACGGTGTCCTCCCCAGGCCAGAGCTATCGTTTTATTCTGGGATACCAGGAAACAGATAACGAGGCCACGCGCTACCTGATCGACAGCATCAGAGCCGAATTCGTGAACTCCGGCTTCAAGGTGATCGCGCGTGGAGCACAAGAGCAAGCTGAAGCGAGCGGAGCGTTCGACTATTATCTGAACATCCTCGATATCAGCTACGACGACGGCCAGTCGGACATCGGCAGCGTCGGAGGCGCTGGAAGCAACGTCTTCGAAAACTATGTGCTGAAGGCGCGCATCAAACTTTTGGACAACAAGAAAGACCCCTCCGCCCGACAGGAGCTTGCCAACATTCCCGTGCTTAACACCAAGAGGCTGCCGCGCGATACGCAGATGCCAAAGGAGGCGCGTCGCAGCCAATTGCTGCCGATGCAGGCGACCGAACTGGCGCGTCAGGTTTACCGTGACATCAACGCCAGGCTCCTGACCATCGCCGCGCCGCAAGGAGGGACGCCGGCTTCCGACGAACATGTCAAACTTGCAGGCCAGTATTCGGTCAAAATCATGGGCCTCACCGAGCGGGATCGGGAAAAAATCCGTGCTTTGCGGAACGCCGTGACAAAAGTGCTTCCGGGAACGGAGACAACGGTTGATCCGGGCGGAACCAACGACAAGTCGGTCGAGATCCGTTTCGAACACCCCGACAAGTTCGATCCAGAGGATGTCGTGGATGCCATCTACGAGGTGTTCAAGGATCACAAGAAGACGTTCAAGGCGCGCTACGAAGGCAACAACTCCTTCGCCGGATCTTTGTAGAATGCGAGCCGCTGCTGACGAACGATCATGCCGGACGATCGCATCTCGTCTCATTCGATACGGCTTGTTTGCAGCCTTGATCACCAATCTGATGGCGACTCGCGGGAACGCGCAGTCGGAAGGGACGGCCGACCCCGCCAATCGACGGCTCGCTCTGGTCGTCGGGCAATCCGACTACCGCGGAGCTCGTCTGGTCACGGGTACGGCGGATGCCTCCCGTATTGCGGAAGCGCTGCAAAGCGCAGGTTTTTCCGTCGATGGCGCGGCAGATATCGAACAGCAGTTGATCCGAGAAAAGGTCCGCGCTCTCGTCGAAAAGGCAATGCAAGCCGGAGGCGCCGAGACAATTCTGGTCTATTTCGGCGGCCGAGTGGCGCAAATCAATGGAGAAAACCTATTGCTGCCGGTGGGCGCTCCCCTTGAGCGCGGCACTGACGTTGTGCTGAACGGCTTTCGGCTAAATGATCTCGTCAATGCGCTGAAGCTCGTTCCCGCGAAGGCGCGCATCATCGTAATCGACGCCGCGGCGCCTCCCGAGCACCTTGCCGGCGACAAGTTATTCAGTCCCGGCCTTGCGATCGTCAACGCGCCAGATGGATTTCTGATCGCATTCAATCAAAATCCGGGGCGGCCTCTGCTGGAGCCGCAGCCTCCGACGGGGTTTTTCCTGCGCGCCTTCCTTGACGCGCTCCAGCAGCCTGTCGCTTCCTATGGCGACTCCTTCGCACTCGCCCGTCAACGCGTGTTCGAAGAAAGCCAGAACCGTGAATTGCCCTGGGAAGACGACAAGCTCGCGCAAAAAAACCTTGCTTTCTTTCCACCGCCGGCAGGCGCCGCACTCCCTACCATTGCCCATGCGGATGGAAGTGACGTGAAGCTCGCGTCAATGACGCGGGAAGAAGCTTTCAAACGCGTAATCGCGTCCGACAGCATCGTCGACTACCAGGCTTTTTTGATTCAGTTTCCGAAGGACGACGCGGTTCCCGCGATTCAATACAATCTCGCGGTCAGGCGCGAAGCGGAAATCTGGTCGCGCGCTCTGCTTCTCAATACCAAGCAAGCCTACTGGACATACCTCAATACCTATCCGGATGGGGGAAATGCAGAGGTAGCGCGTCAAAAATTGGAAGCTCTCGGAGCCAGCGCTTCGCCTCCGGAAGGCTTCGGCAATACTGTCTACAACGACCTTCCTCCGCCCCTGCCGCCGCAGGTCGAAATGATCGCCTCCAGCGCGAGCATGCCGATCGAGTATCTGCCTCCGCCGCCCAAGCTCGGACTGCCTCCCATCGCCGCAGCAGTTGCCGCTGCCGTCGCGCTGCCCGTTGCGGCGGCGATGGGGAAACAATTGCCGCACGCAACGGGAGCGGTGTTTCAGCCCTCGTGGAGCGCCGCGCCTAGGCCTGCCATAAACGGGGTCAGCGCTGGAATGGCGCGACCTGTCATGTCTGGCGGCCAGCCGATCGCGGCGCCCGTTCACGGGACACCCGCGTTTCAGCCGGTCACAAATTCGCATGGAGCGCCTTCGATTGCGCCGGGGGTGCCAACGTTCCACGCAATTTCGACCAGCCCAACAGCTGGCGAGATCAAGCCAATTGCGGGTCCCATTACGGCGCCAGCGAAAATCGAAAATCCGAACAAGCCAATCGAATCACGCATCGCGCCGGCGGCTGAAGCGCATTCGAATTTCGCGCATCAGCCAGGGAATAGTCAATTTCAGCGGCCAATGCAGCAGCAACAGCAGCACATGAGGGCGCCCCAGGCGCAGCGGTCTCAAGGACAGCGAAGACGGTGAACGACAACAGGGTTTCCGCGCCAACCTGCTTGGACTTATTTTTCGGGAGAACAAAAATGATAAAAGCTCAAAGCGCAATCCTCGCTTTTTTTATGTTGACAATATCGCCATTTCATGCCGCACATGCGGAGACTCCTGCAGCAGATGTCGTGACGCCAGTCGAACAGCCGCAATTCGACGTGCGATCGAACATCGAGGATCAGATCAACGCCTATCTGGCCTCGTCGGGACTTGGCGCCCGTCAGCGGAAGGGCGAGATCGCCATTGTCAAAGGCTTTGGCCAAGTCCAGGTGAAGCCGGAGTCGCCGGACTGGGTGAAATATCGCATGCTCGCCTTCGACGAAGCCTTGCTCAATGCCAAGGGGGACTGGATCCAACAGCAAAACAAAAGCATTGTCGGAGACATCGTCAAACGCAGCTTCCGCGCCGCCAATAAAGAGCCGCCGGCCTATCAACAATCGCAACTGCTGGAGCCCGGCAAGCTCGCCGAACTGCTCGAAAAGGTGCAGGCGGTCGGCATCGGCAAACTCGACGAACAGCTCAAGGAGATGGGGCTCGACCCGACGAAATATGAGCATCAGCCGCCCGCGCAAAAATATGTGCAAATGTCGAAAGACCTGCTCAAGACGTCGACCAGCCGTTCGATCGGCGACCTCGTCGGGCTCGTGACCGTCCAGACGTTCGAGGGTCACGACGCGCAAGGCAATTACATGATTGCCGCGGTGGCGGTAGTTTCGCCGAAGATGAAGGAATTCGCCCAGGAAGTGCTGCGGCTACGAGGAAACTTCCCGAGCGATCCGTCGCGGGCGCAGAACCTGGACCGCCTGATCAGTGACAAGGCCGCGCTCGTCAATGATTTTGGCATCCGCTGGCTATACGATGAAAACGGATTGCCTGTGATCGTATCGTTTTATCAATGGGGTCTCGACACGACGGGAACCGATCAGGTGATGGCCAACGACGATCGAGAATTCGCGATCGCGCAGGCGACCGAACAGGCGGATTTGCAGATCGCCCAGTTCCTGTCTTCGACGGCAATGTCGACCACCAAAGGGGCCATTGGCAAGCAAAGCGAAAAGGCGGTCGAACGCGCCATTGATGGCTACATCGCCGATACCGGGCGAACTACGACACTCATGGACGGAATTGACCGGGTGTATGAGGAACGTGCCAAGGTCGACAATCTCACTGGGCTGCAAACGCTGACGACCTGGGGCTACAAACATCCCGTCAGCAACAAAATGGTCGTCGGCGTCATTCGAATCTGGTCGGCGGCCGGAGAACTGGCGACCCGCGCGATCAAAGACACGGTCGTCAGGCCGGCGATCGCTCCCGAGGCGGCGACGACCGCCGGAACGGCCGGCACGACCAAAGGCCGCGACCTCAACAAAGCAAGCGATTTCTGATCTGTTATCGGCCATCGTTGGAGACATGGGATGACCAAGCCTTATGCACTTCATCCGCCTCTCGTCAAAGATAGGTCATCGATTGCCAAGAGGGTTTTATTCGCAACAACGGTAGTCTTTGTCGCCTTATCCGCACCGTATTCGGCGAACGCCGAAACGGTGAGGGTCAATGCGGAAGGACAGGGGAAATCGCGACGAGAAGCCGTTGCGGCAGCCTTGGTTTCGGCGGTCGAGCAGGTGTCCGGCGTCAAGATTGAAGGCAGTTCGTCACTCCATCAGGAATTAAGTTCGTCCTCAACGGCGGAAAGCAAATCTGTTGAGCTCAATGAACTGCAACAGATGGCGGTGAAACGCCAGACTGGCGGTATCGTCAAAAATTATGACGTTGTCGGCGTCGACCCCGAGGGCGATGGGTTCGTCGCGCGTCTCAACGTCAGCATTGAACGTTATACGCCGCCCGGCTTGCCGACGGAGGACCGTCGTCGCATCGTCGTCGCACAGCCAGGAAACCTTTCTAGCCTTGCGCCCAGCGAGGTGGCGGTGCTTCGCGACGCTTTGGACTCTTACCTTGTCCAGACCCGGCGTTTTGCAGTTCTCGATCGCGAAAACGACGCCGCCTACCATTCCGAAATGGAGATGCTCAAGAGCCCTGACGTCGCGGTCTCGGAAACCGCGCGGATCGGCCAGGTGATCGGGACGGACTATGTTCTCCTGACGAAAGTGCGGCAGCTTGAATCAACGACACGGGACGCCGTGCTGCCGATCACCGGACAGCGCGTGACTCGTCAAAGCACGCGATCGACGGCTGAGTTTTCAATCGTCGAGATTGCAACGCGTCAGGTGAAATGGGCCGGTCAACTCACCGGAGAAACGACCGGCGACCGTGACGCCGCGCTCCGGACGCTCGCCTCGCAAATCGGCGAGAAAATTGTGAGCGACATTTATCCGCTGAGAGTCGTCAATGTGCTTGGGCCTAATTCCGTCGTGCTGAACCAGGGCGCCGACACAATCAAAGTCGGCCAGACCTATTCGGCGAATGTGTTGGGCAACATGGCTTTCGACCCATACACGAAGGAACCGCTTGGAAGAGTCGAGACGCCGGTGGGAACCGTCAGGATTTCTCGAGTCGATCCCAAGCTTTCCTATGGCGATCTCACATCAGGCGCTTTGCCCGGCGGAGACGCCGAAATCATCTTGCGGGCGTCGACGCCTGAGCATGAGCAACGCCTGGAGCCTTCTGCCGGAACCACGAACACGGGAACGCGACCAAGATGGTGAACCTCAAACGCCTGGCGACGGCGATCGCCCTATCGATGACCCTGGCGACGTCGGTTCGAGCTGAAGATCGACCTTCGATGTCAGTATTCCCCGCGATCACATCCGATGTCGTCCGCTCGCAATTTGGAGACGGCAAGCTCGATTCGCAGGAATTGACGAGGCAAATCGAGGAGGCAGTCCGCGCGACGAGACGCTTCTCCCTATTCGAGCGCTCGGGCGAAATCCTTCGCGATTCCGTGCTTTTGGAACAGGATTTCGCAAAGGCCGGCCAGGCTCTCCACAACGCGGCCGAAGCCGGCAAGCTCAACAACGTCCAATTTATCACCCAACCGATTATCACGCATGCCAGTGTGGTGGTCCGGCGCATGCAACAGGAAGAAAACCCCGGACATTACCGATATAGCGCGTCTGGATCGCTGACTGTGACCGTCAAACTCTTGGACACGACTAGTGGCGAGATCATGTACCAGACGACCCGTGAGTCCACATTGGCTCCAGGAAATTCTGTTGGGGCAAAACAGTCAGGAGCGGGCGATGAAGCTCTCGTGAGAGCCGCGGCCTGGCAAGCGCTTACGATCGACGCCGCCGCCCGCATCGCCAATGCGGTTGTCGGCTCGCTGTTCCCTATACAAGTCATGAAAGTCCAGGGTGCCGACATATTCGTCAACCGTGGAGAGGGAGCCGGAATTTCACTGGGCGAGCGCTATCAGTTGTTTTCAATCGGGGTGCCGCTTATCGATCCTGCGACAAATGAAAAACTTGGAAATGCTGAAGAGCTGCTTGCCGACGTTGAGATTGTGCGTGTTACGCCGCGCTTCAGTGTCGCGCGAGCTAAAGCTACGTTGAGCGTTGAGGTTAAGGCAGGAGACGTGCTTCGTCCCGCTCAATAGCAATCTGCGATTGGTGCAGGCCGTCCTTCCCCCGGGACAAGTCCCTGGACAAAGACCGAGTTTGAGTACGCGGTCATGGCGGCTGGCTCGGTGAGCCGCCGATATTTTTCACGAGTGAAAAGACGGCAAAAGAATTCTGATTCATTGGGAATTAAAAAGATGATCCGCGTCTTCGTCGCCCCGTTAATTGCCTCAGCCGTCGCACTAATGTTCATCTCGCAATTTGCTTTGGCGGACCCTTTCTCCGATGCCGTGGCGGCGAACAATCGCGGTGATTATGCGGCTGCAATGGAGGCCTTTCGCTCGTTGGCCGAAAAAGGCGATGCTAGGGCGCAGTCTATCACTGGCGCTTCATATTTGGAGGGACGAGGAGGCTTCCCGAAGGATCCGAAGGAGGCCGCCCAATGGGTCCGCAAGGCCGCTGATCAGGGGGATGACTCGGCGCAAGGCCTCATGGGAGCAATGTATGCCCAAGGCAACGGCTTGCCGCAAGATTATGGGAAGGCGATGCTTTGGTTTCGTAAGGCTGCCGATCAGGGGAACAGCCTGGCGCAGGAACATATCGGCCGCCTCTATTCCGAGGGCGATGGAGTGCCGCAGGATTATGAACAGTCCATGGTTTGGTATCGCAAGGCTGCTGAGCATGGCATTGCCACAGCACAAGACACCCTCGGCGATATGTACGCCAAAGGCAAAGGCGCACCTAAAGATTACGCTCAGGCTGTCCTTTGGTATCGGAAGGCTGCCGAACAAGGCAACGCGACTGCACAGGTCGACCTTGGCGACATGTACGTTAGGGGCCGGGGTGTAGAGCAAGATTTTTCTCAAGCAGCAATTTGGTACCGCAAAGCGGCGGAGCAAGGACTTGCCGTTGCCGACAATGACCTTGCTGAATTGTACTACCAAGGTAAAGGCTTACCGAAGGATTATGTGAAAGCAGCCACGTGGTATCGTAAAGCTGCAGAGCAGGGACTTCCAATTGCCCAGAACAACCTAGGTGACATTTACGAGTACGGTAGAGGTGTAAAGCAAGACTACAAGCAGGCTATTATTTGGTATCGCATGGCTGCTGAACAAGGATATGCGCCGACGCAGGATCACATTGGTGATATGTACTCGAATGGTCATGGCGTAGCGCAGGATTATGTGCAAGCTATTATTTGGTACCGTAAGGCTGCCGAGGGGGGATATGCTGTTGCACAGAAAGACCTTGGAGAAATGTACGACTTTGGCCACGGGGTAGCGCAGGATTATGCTCAAGCGGCTTTGTGGTATCGCAAAGCGGCGGAACAAGGCGAACCAACAGCAGAGAACAATCTCGGTTCTATGTATGCCAAAGGCCAAGGAGTGCAGCAAGATTACGAACAAGCCGTTCTCTGGTATCGCAATGCCGCCGAACAAGGCGATTCGACAGCGCAGTTCAACCTTGGGATTGTTTACTGGAACGGTAAGATGGTGCCCCACGATGGGGAACTAGCTGCCCTTTGGCTTCGGCGCTCTGCCGAACAAGGAAATGCGGAAGCAGCAAAACTTCTGACCGATTTAGCCCATAAAAATAGAAAAAACGGAAGCTCAAAATGAGGGTGGTTTGAAAACGTCGAGGGTTCTTGTAGATGCTGAGCGAAACGCTGCCAGTTGTGGCGAACGACCGCGAAGTGCGTGAGAGCCTCTGGCGGGACCTTCAGGTCGTATGTCCCCAACGAGCTGATTATGTTGAAAAACTCAGCAGATGAGCGTCGGTGCTCTGGTTGAAGGCTTTTTTTCAGAAATCGATGGCTGGGGCGCTGTCGCGTTGGCGGCGGGATGGCCGCTTCATCGGTGGCCTATGCCGCCACCGCCTCCATGGCCGGGCATCGCCGGCCCCAGTCGGGCGAGGCGCCGAAGGTTTTGCGCGGTCGCCGCGAGCAGGAATTCGTCCTTGGCGCCGGAGGGCCCGCGCAATCGCCACGCCCGAGTGCGCTCCAGCGCCGCCATTCGCTTCTCTCGCTTGTCGATTGCGGCGAGCGCGGCGTCGATGTGCCTGCGCGTCCGCTGAAGTGCGCGTCCGCTGAAGATGGCGTTCGCGGAAGGCGAGAGAAACGCGGCCTGTTCCAAAGCGCTATCCGCTGTTGACGCTTGCTGGCAAGGCAAACGCATTCACCTTGTTTCACGCGTCAACGATCAAAGAGTCTGTTTTCGGCCGCGCCCCACCGGACGCTGGCTTTCAATTGGATTGGCTCAATTCGCATTACCTATGCACACTTCCGCCCAGTTCCAACCTCCGACCTAATCCCCCTCCTAACCACTGGGTAATCCGATGTAACCCTTCAAAAAGATCACGCCCGACACCCCCGATTCCAATGACCTGAAACCACACACTATCCGTCCCTGCACAGCCACGGGGCTGTCGCCGCAAGCGGATAGCAGCCAGTGACCATGTCGATCGCAATCAGTGGAGTGGGAACCCTTCAGGCGGAGAGTCCCGAGGCCGTCGTCGACGTTTCGGCAATCCGCCGCGGCTCCACCAACACCTCCAAATCCAAAAACTCCGGATCGCGCCGCAAGGTGGGCGCGGCCACCGCGACACGTCCGACGCAGCTGATCTTCATGCTCGAGCCGAGCGATTTGGTTCGCGGCGGATTAAAAGACTCGGATGCTGCCGCCGCGGCGCAAATCAACTCCTTTGGTATCGGACCAGAGATGTTGCAGCGACCGGTTGCGGACTTGGGCGCGCCGTTCAAATGCCAACCCGGTAGACATTTGCCAGTGCCGCCCGCCGGCCAAGAACTGGTCCTTCATATTGGTGTCATTTCGCCAGTTGAGGGCCAGCAAGCCGCGCGCTTCCATCAGCTCTCACCCACAGAACTCGACCAGCTCAAGGTGGCAATCAACGCCGGCTTCGCGGAGCTGAAGAAAAAAGCTGCCTCGGTTCTTGTGCTGCAACTGCGCCTCGGGCGCCTCTTGCTCATCGCAAAAAACAATATTGATTTCGGGGACTTCGAGCGCTGGGCGCAGGAACACATAACGGAAGCAAGCCGCGCCTGGCGCCATGTCCTCATGCAACAGGCAGAGGCCGAGCCCTATTTCAAGCGCGCGCAGATTTGGGCGAAGGCGAAAGACTTGCCCGCATCGGCGCGCAAACGTGTCCTGCTCGTCCAGAAATACCGGATTGACATCGGCGAGCTCGAACCGAAACCGAAGAAGCAGAAAAGCGGTGCGGCGGAACAACCCATCTGCGCCGCTCCGGACGAAGACCACGATTTCGCGCGCGCTCTCGCCGCGGCTAAACAACGCCACTCCGAAGACGCGGATTGTATCCTCGGACTGAAACTGCGACTCGCAAGTCTTTCGTTGCAATTCGCCGACCTGCGCGCGCTCGCCGTCGAGGTCGCCGAGCGCTTGCGCGCACGCGAAACGGTGAGCGCTGAGTTGATCCACGAATTGCTCGAATTCGCCGACGACGACGGGCTCAGAGAATGATCGAGGTTTCGAGCAATACGCCGCATTCCTTCGAGAGCCGCACCGCTTTGCGAATTGGCGACGGGCTGACGACCTTGGCGCAACCAAGCGACCAATCGACCCTGACCTCAGTTCCGGCGAAGGCGCCTTCGCCGGAATCCCCTGGAAATCCAAGGGGGCACGATCCTGACGTAACGGTTGTGGATAGAACAAAAGAGTTCAACATGATCTTGCACGAAAACACGCACTCAACACCGACCTGCGCTGCCTTGATCGCCCCGATAGGAATGACGATCAAGTCAGCGCAGCAATGGTCAGGGGCCGCTAGTATGGAGCTCCGCCGCGCCGGAAACCTCACGACCAGCCCGCTCTGGTCCTCATCTTCCAACTTGAAGACAGAACCAAACCAATTCGGCGCCATCGACGTGTTCGTCGGGGCCCGGAATGGCGACAAGGACACCAACCCCAACGTGCTCAACACCGCAAGTTTGCTGGGATCGGAGTCGATCGCAACCCAACCCAGCGTGATCGCGGAACACCGAGAAAACGCGCATTTCACCAACTATTTCCTCAACGTCCCCCTACGCGAAGGGCGCAAGTCACAGCAGGCTTCCGTCACCGAATTCCAAACAAAAGAAAAGATTAGGGCGGCTCAAAAAGCGTTTTCCTGCAATCCGCAGCCCAGCGTCACGCCGCGCGATCCGCCCGATTAAGTCTAAGGCAATTCTCGCATGAATCCCCTTAAGAAAACCCGAAAACTGGAAAATTAAATATGGCTTATCACGTCACTCCGTCCGACGCCCGCGACCGGGCCCGCGTCTCCACCTACGTTATCAAGCGCGTCGGCGCCGGCATCCCTGGCCTGCCCGCGCATCCGAAAAAAACCGACAAGATCAATCTGGAATTGGTCGCCCGCGAGTCTGGCGTGGATTACGCCGTCGTTCGCAAGATGAAACCCCATCTGCTTTCGCTCGTCGTCAAGCACGGGCTGCAAGATCCGGTCGCCGCAAACCGCGCCGCCGCGGCCGACATCATCCGCTCCTATTATGGCGATCGGCCGGTTCCGATGCGCAAGACCAATTTCCACAAGGCGCAACTCGCGCTCGACACCGGCGTCAGCGTTCCGCTGCTCGACAGCGGCGAATGTCGGGCCGCCATCAGGGAAGCGATTCAAAAAAGCGGTTCATTCCGTGTGACCAATGACCTCGCTGCCGAAATTGCGGCGCTCGCTGCCTATCGCGGCAGGTTGCTGGCGGAAGGCCGCAAGGTTCCGTGGCAATCCGGATACGACCGCCCAGACATCGCGAAAATCATGATGGAAACGGGGCTTTTCCGGCATCGTCTCGAAGGCGAGCTCGCCGACGCATTGCACCAATTGATCGACGAAGTCGGCCACGAACCGACGCTCGATTTTGCCGCCGAGACGGCGCTTCTCACTGCTTATGTCGATCGGATGATCCGTGAAAACGTCGCGCCGCCCTCGCTCGGCGCCAAGGGCGTTAATTACGCGCAGATTTCTCGTGACGTCGGCATCACCGCCCACCGCCTGCACACTTACGCGACGATGCGCGCGCAGATCGACCGCTGGTCGAACGCCTTCGCCAAAATTCCCGCAAATCCCGCACCTGATTTCAACGCGCAACAGAAAGGCTGACCCCGATGACCAACGCCGATACCCCGCAACTGGAAGAGCGCAAACCGCCGCGCGTAACGCTCGACAACAAGCTCCATGCGTACCTTGCGCGACTCCGCGAGGATCGGCTGGGCCTGCCAAGCCGCCGCATCTCGACGACGCCAGGCGAGACTGCAGAAATCGAAATCGACGCGATCGACCTCGTCGCCGTCGCCATCCAAATCTCCCACCAGCCGGCGCGCCAACTCGCTGAGGGCTCTGCGAAGGACATTCTCCTCGCCGGGGCACACGAATTGGGCCTCGAATACCGTGGCGAAGGCCCCGCGAACTTCGTCGACCTCACGGCGCGCGTTCTCTGCACGCCGCTGCAATCCGTGCTCGAGAAGCTCTTGTCTTTCACCTGCCTCGAACTGACGGACCGCCTCGATCAGATCTTTTTGCCCGAAGCAGAATTCTCTGACATGCGCGACGCCATCGTCGCCGCCGATCGGGCATCAAATGCCTTCGAAAATTCGTCCGCCGACGACCTCGACCAACTCGCCGCAGAGGCGCGGCTGCTCATCGACGCTCGATATCAGGAGCTTTCATTTGCCGAATGCCTTCGAGAAATGATCATTTGCTCGGGATTGTCGATGGACTCCGTGGCGGAAAGCGCCGGCACCTATAGTCGCGCCCTGCATGGTTGGATCGCTGGCAAGCAACCGCGTCATCAGCATATGGCCGTCATCGAGCGTCTCGAAAAAATTCTCTCGCTTCCAGCCGGAAGTCTTCGCAGCCGCGCCGTCGCCACCCACAATCGAGTGTCGGATCCCGCCCTGACGGAAAAGGTGCGCGAGGAATTCGACGACTACGGTATTCCCATCGCCTTTTTGATGGACGGCGACTTCGCGGCCTGGCCGATGCAGCAGCGCATCGACTGGTGCTATGAAAATTTTCTCAATCGGACGCCCTTCGCGCGGTATCTCCGCGCCGGAAATGACGACCCCATCCGATACGCCGATTTGTCGGGGCCGATGGAAGCTGAATGGAAGCGCCTCGAGACGTTCAAAACCGAGGAAAATCCCGATCCGGAATTTCCGCGGGAGGTCTTGATTCCGATCGGCAAGGGCCTGACGAAAAAGCTCGGCGGCCGTTGGCGGCCTGTCTCAGCCGAGCTTACACTGTCGTACATCAAGCGGATGCTTTTCGCTCTGCTCGAATTCACGGCAGCTTACAACGGCGGCGGCGATTGGAAGGACAATTCGGGACTCGGATTTATGGCAATCGCCATGGGTCACAAGCTTAGCGCTGACGGGATCGCCAAACGCCGCTACAGACTGCTCAAAGCATCCGAATTCTTTGAAGAAACCGGATGCAAAGAACCCGCGAGTGGCATGGTGTTCGCCTATCCGGACGTAAGCCGCCTCTATATTCTGCAGGGGCTCTTCAATCCGATCACGGGCTACCTCTTTCACAACCCGCCAAAGATCGTACCGATTCCTGGACTCATCACGCCAGAATGGATCTTGAAGGCGACTTCCAATTGGCCAGCGACGATGGAAAAACTAAATACGGCACTCACTGCGATGATCACCAACATCTCAAGAGCCGCACTGGTTGTTCGCGATCCCTGGTTGCCGATCGAAAAATTGCTCGACCTCGATGAGCCGATGGCGCCGCTCTATGACGCATTGAAGGCGATGGCAAAGAATCGCCCCGATCATCGCGGCGATCTCCTTGCCATGGCGCGACATGACCGTGATCTCGTGATCAACGGCTTGATCGTTCACACCAAACTTCGCCGCAAACATTTTGCTCTTTTCACCTGGCGCGCCGACAATACCGGCAGCATCCGCTATGTAAAAGAGCGTTGGCGAATTGTTATCGATCGTATCGTGTTGAAAAATACCAATACCACTGCGGTGCCAGGCGATGGTCCCCTCGAAATCGAACTCGACCCCGAAGATCCTGTCCTCTACGACGCGCTCCAGCGCTGGATTGGGAAGCCGCAAGTCGATGGGATCGAGGAGACCGGTTCGTCACGGCGGCTGATGCACGGCGACAACTCCGGTCATTGGCTTTTCCCCGGCGTAGTCCCCGGCTCAGCGATCGTCGACAACACGGTCGACGATGTTTTCCGCACCTTAATCGCGATCTACGTCGCCGAATGCCCGTGGCGCGGCACAGGCATCAAGGGTGTCATTATATTCGGCGAGCATGCCGTTCGCGACCTAGCCGCTACCCAAGTGCTGAAGAAGACAGGATCCTACGAGTTGGCGGCGAACGCGATTTACGACACTCCGGATATGGTCAAAAAGCGTTACGCGCGGCTGCTCAGCATCGAGAAATCGCGCGTCAACAATGAGTTCTTTCGCGCCACCAAAAAACCGGAGGCGCCCCAACCGAACGAGCCTGAGATCGATCCAGCGTGTTAGGACCGTTCATCGTAGCTTCGGCAGTCCGCTTGCCCGACCTGTCGAAGCCGATCGCCACACTGCGCTTGGGCGGCCGAATCCGTTGCCCAAGATGCGACGCCGGCGGCGGCAGAACGCGTCCCGCCTTTTGGCGAAGCGTTTCTAATGACTGGAATAATTTTTGTCCGCGTATTTTGCGCCATGGGCGAATGCGAAGAGCGATTTCGATACGTGGCCAACATATGTAAGCGCCGACGGGCGTCGGTCGAGAAGGGATGGATTGTTTTGCGCCGCTTAATCGTTTTCAGGAATCCGGCTTTGCGCTGGTTGGCTGGGCCGAGGGCTGGCACGTTTAGCCCCTGCCACACCTCGGCCCGTCACACTTCTTCTAATCTCGGCCCGGTAATTCCATTCCGTGATGGCGGCGAGGGCGACAAAGCCATCCTTCACCTCCCTCAAGAGCGGGTCGTCGCGAGGGATCCGTTGCTCGACCCATTCGAACCACTCGCCGATCGCTCTTTCGCCGACTATTTCCCGGATATCGGCGCGCCAATTCGGCTTCTTCGGCTTGAGCCGCAAACCTCCTGAAGAGACTCCATCGATTTTGGTCGCGCTTGCGCCGCCGTTCCTGCTCTCGCCGCTTTTCTTAGGCGGCCCGTCGCAATCCTATTTTTGCATGTGACCAATGGTCTGCTTGTTGGAGCTTGTTCAAAACAATAGCTTCGCATCATGGCGCTTTTCACCCTGAGGCCCTAGATCGGCCGCAAACCGGCCAGCGAGTCATTTATGCCCTATCCAATCGTCAGATTCAGAGCATCCCAACTGCGTCAATTTGTTATCGCCAGCCTGATCGTCGTCGCGGGCGTTTGCTTGGGAAAAGCCCCCGCGAGGGCGATGGAATTAAGCCTCGGCGGCGATCAATTCTGGGTCGTGCTCGTCAGCAGGCAGGATGCAGATCATGCCATTGCCGCCGCCAAGCGCTATGCCTTCGTCAAGCCAATCGTGGTGCGCTCGGCGAACGGATGGTTTGCCACCGTCAGCGGACCTCACACGATCAGGTCGGGCCTCGACACATGGCGCAGAGGGGACGCCGACGCTCCATTGGAAATGGCAGGCCGATAGCCCATTCCATGTCGACTACGCCTTCGTGCCGGACACCCTGATTTCGTCGACCAAAGTCAGCATTGGAAAATACGAGGACTATATCGCTGTTCCAAGTCCGCCGGTTTTGCCGTGGCCGCGGCGATGAATATGGCCGACCGAGGCCAGGAGCTAAACCCGAAAACCGCAATTCAATGGCACGGCAAATCCGCTGAACGCTTGTTGTCGAGAACGAGGGCTGGTTCACTCCGTGCCTCATCTATCCGGTTGACGCATACACCCACTATATCTCGCGATGCCTTAGCCATTCCCCCTGCGGCTGCAATGCGCCAGAAGCGGGAATCCAGACCCGTCCAAACAGAATCGTGAAAGCGGACCATCACGCAATGCCCTTCCGCCTACGCGGCCTAGACGAATTGTTCGAGCAGCGCCTGGCTGGCCTCGGCAATGCGACGGTAATGTTCGTCGCTGCCGCCGGCGTCGGGATGCGCGGTCTTGGCCAGGTGCCGAAACGCGGCAATGATCTCGGACGGTTCGAGCGCTCCCTCTATCGGCAGGTTCAGTACCTCGCGGTGCTCCGGGCCGCCGAATTCAAAATCTGGCTGAAATCGAAAGGCTCGACGTCGTTCTTGCGCCTTGAGGCGCAGATCGTCCTGATCCTCCTTCCATCTCTTCTGCGACATGATGAGGCATTCGCCGGATGAGAACCGTCCTATCGTTTCTATTTCGTAGAGACTGCCCGACGACGCCATAGGGCGGCGCCAATGAGGCGCTCCGGCCGTCCGCGCCCTCCACGATGGTGCCGATTGTCGCCATATCGAGAATACCCATCGAACCGTTCCAAACGACCCATTGCTCTTTGTCCGTCATGCTCGGCGCTTTCAATCATCGGCCTGCGCCGCACTCCGTGATTTTGTGGGAAAGGATGCGCCGCGGTCGGTCCCGTCATGCATGTTCAAAGCCAAAAGCGCGCGCCGTTCATTGTCCGAACGTTGACACCCAATTTGCCGCATCCGTGCTGAATCATCGCGCGATCCGCCGCTTATTTGTTCTTGCCGAAAGGCGAGGCGCTAAACTAGTTTGGCGACAATATGTAATCAGAACACATGCCGCGCAATTTGCAGGTCATGGTTCCATTGAGTCGATTTCGGCTCGCTTGTCTCGTCGCCTGGACAAGCGCCGAAATTAGACCCCGCCCGATTCTGGAAGGCCACGATCAATGAACGCCATATCGCTTTCACCGCTGGGCCTTTTCGAGCAGGCAGGCGTCGTCGCCAAGTTCGTGATGCTAGCCTTGTTCTTCGCCTCGATCTGGTGCTGGGTCTTAATTGGTGAAAGCTGGATCGCCGCCCGGCGGCTATCCAAGGCCATCAAGGCGGCCGGCGAGGACCGCAACGCCTATGCGCCGCTCGTCGCGCCGATCCTGCGCGCCGGTGACAAGGCGACTTCCACGCATGCGCAAGCCGAAACCTTCGCCGACCGGCGTTGGCGCATCGGCGAGACCATGACCCGCGCCGCCCGCAATCTGCTGCTTGACGCGGAAAAGGGCTTGCCCAATCTCGGGGTGATCTCTTCCGTCGCGCCCTTTGTCGGCCTGTTCGGCACGGTTTGGGGCATCATGAACGCCTTCGCCGGCATTGCGGAGGCCAAGGACACGAGCCTCGCCGTCGTCGCGCCTGGTATAGCCGAGGCGCTCGCAGCCACCGCCTATGGCCTCGCCGCCGCCATCCTCGCGTCCATCGGCTACAATCGCCTGAGCGCGCTTTTCGCCCATGTCTCGGCCGATCTCGACTCGCTGGTGCAGGACCGCGCCGACGCGCTCGCCAGCGGCCGGGACTCCGCCTCGCCGGTGCGGGAAGTCGCCTGATGCAGCCGACCTCCTCCGTCAGCAGGTCGAACGGCGTCTATCGCGTTCAGGCGGAAATCAATGTCACGCCGCTCGTCGATGTCATGCTGGTGCTGCTGATCATCTTCATGGTCACTGCGCCGATGATCGCCGCAGGCCTGCATGTCAGCCTGCCCCAAGCCAAGGCGGCCGAAAAGCTCGACCAAAAGCCGCCGGTCGTGCTGACTTTTTCCAAGGATGGCCGCGTCACGCTGGACGGACAGGAATATGCCCTGGACAAGATCATCGACGCCGTGCAGGCGCGGCTGGGCGACGACAGGACGCAAGCCATTCACCTGCGCGCCGACAAGGACGCGAGCTATGGCGACGTGGTCGGGCTGATGGACCAGCTCGCCTCGCATGGGCTTACCCACCTTGCCGTTCTCACCGGACCGGCGGCGAAGGTCGAACGGGCGAACCCGGCGCCCGTCGCAGCCCCCCCAAATCCAGTTCCCGTCACCGCCGTTCCTGCTCAGGCGCCTGCGCCTGAAGGAGCGCGGCCATGACGGCGGCGGCGGCCGAAAACATCCCGTCATCCCTCCCGATGGGACAGGCCGCCGCATCGCTCTTGCCCAAGTGGATGCGACTCTTGGTCAATGGCGCCGTCATCGCCTTGCACCTCGGCTTTATCGCCGTTTTCGCGCTGCATGCTCAGGACGTGAATGTGCTGGAGCCCCTCAATGTCGATCTGATCCCGCAAGGCGATTACATGATCGACACGGTAGCGATCCAGGGCGCGGCGGCGGCTGAGGTCACCGAGCAGCATCAGACGCAACAGCCGCAGCCTCAACCCGAGGCGACCGAGGCGCCAGTGGCGGAAAAGGCGACGCCAACGCCACCCCCCGCGAGCACGTCGCTGCCGGAAATCACCCCCGATGCTCACGCAAAAGAGGCCGAACTCCAGGCTCTGGATATGGAGCGCCAGATGACCCTGAAGAAACAGCGCGCGGCGCGCGTGCAGGCGGAGCGGGAGGTCGAGGCTGAAGAAAAGCGCGAGGCGCGAGCCGAGGAAAAGCGCCGCGAGGTCAAGCGCGCTGCGCGTCGCCGCCTGATGGCGCATCGCGACGAGGTGCGAAATTCCCGCTCTAGCAACCAAGGAGGCTCGGAAGGCCATCGCGCGGGCGTCGCCAATGGCCACGCGACGCGGGCGGCGCGGTTGAACTATGGCGCGGTGGTTTCGGCCGAACTCAACCGGCATAAATTCTATCCGCCCGGCGCGCGGTCGCGGGGTGAAACCGGATCAGTCGGCGTTTCCTTCACGGTCGGCGGTTCGGGTCGCATTGACGGCCATTCTATCTATCGTTCTTCGGGCTCTTCGGCGATTGATAGCGCAGTTCATTCTATGATGGCCTCAGCCCACGCCCCGCCGCCACCGGGTGGGTCATTTCATGGCAGCATTGTCATCAATTTCAATCTAGGGCGGTGACACCAGAAATAGCGAAAAACAGCATTTGGTTAAAAGATCGGCGGCATTGGGCGGAATTAGGGCAGAGCAGCTTAATATGTAATCTGATTACATGTTGTAATAATATCGCATCCGCGCAAATCATTAATATCGTGTGAAATTCGGCATTGATCACAATCCCGTTACATAGCGTAATAGTCCCATCATTGGCGGTTCGTTCTCCCTGGGAGTCGCGAGCCTCGCTGGGGGATATGGAATGCATTCGAACAATTCCGCGTATGGCGACGCGGACAAAAACGCCATGACTCTTAAAGCCGCGCGCCATTCGTCAAACGCATTCAAGGCTGCGCTGGCTGGAAGCGCGTCGTTGGCGATTGTGGCCTTCGCCGCGCCGGCCTTGGCGCAGGAAGCGACACCTGTACCGGCGATCTCGGTGATAGCTCCGCCCTCCGCTGCCGCGTCCCCGTCGGGTTCATCAACCGCGGCCGCATCAAGTTCATCAACGATGATGGGGACACTATATCAGCCAGGGGAACCATTGATCGCGCCTCCTGCCGACAATGCGCCCAATCCTTCGAGCACGATTGGTCCCGAAGGCATTCAGACGCTCGCCGCCCCGGCTTTTGCGAGCGCCTACAAGCCTCTCGACCTCTTGCCGTCCGTCCTCGAAGAGTCCGCGGATCCCTATGGTTTGTCGACCAACCGCAGTATCACCGTGCGCGGCGTCTCCGATTTCTTTCTGTCAAAGAATATTAACGGACTTCCAATTCAGGGCATTGTCGGGGGCTTCGATCTTCTCGATCTGGAAAACGTCTCAAAGGAAACACTTTATCGCGGCGCGCTCCAGGCTAATCAGGGGCTGGGCTTCTCAAATGCGGGCGGCGCGCTCGATCTGACCATCCTCGCTCCAAAACAAAAGGCAGGCGGGTATATCAGCCAGGGTGTCGGCCAGGACGGTTTCTGGCGCGATTTCGCCCGTGTCGATTCCGGAAAGCTAGATACCGGCACGTCTTTTTTCATCTCCGGATCGATCGCCGACGCCGACAAATGGAAAGGAACTGGCGACGCACGCAGGGAAAACGTCTCTTTGGGCATAAGCCAGTCGCTGGGCGACAGCATAGATCTCAATCTCTATGGGATCCACAATTACCAAAAGACCTATAATTATCTCGGCTTGACCTATGCCCAATCAAAAAATCTGCCTGCGTTCGCCAATCTTGACTATAACGCGAAAGGGAATAGCAATTATTATGGCACGAATATGCAGGAGTATCGCACCAATGCTTTATTGGGCGACGCGACCTATCGCATCGACGGGGCGCAAAGCGTGACGATCAAGCCCTATCTTTGGCGCAACGATGGCCAGCAATGGTCGGGCTCTGGACCCAGTTATACGCTTTGGCCTGTCGACAATTACACCTATGGCGTCGTGGCCGAATATAAGGCCCATTTCAAATGGAACGGTGATTTGACCCTCGGATTCTGGACCGAGACGGCCAAACCAGAACCACCCCCGCTCGGCCAGCAGGCTTTTAATCTCAGCGCCAGCGACGCGCTGACCTTCTCCAAATGGTCGCTGCTGACCAAGACGGACAACCACGAATTCTACAGCCCGTATGCGCAATATACTCAGGTGTTCGGCGCCACGACCCTCTCTGGAGGTCTCCGGTTGCACATCGAAGGTGTTCCATGGATGCAAACGTACACGAGTTTGGGGACCCTGCCCCAAACGACTTATAATAATGTCTTCGCCTTTAATCCCAAAGCCGACCCCAATGGCGTTTTCGGCGGACAAACTTTTTATGAGTGGCTGCCGAACTTTGGCGTTCATCACGACCTGACGAAGGAATGGAGCCTCAACGCCGCCTTTAGCAGCAAGATCGCTCGACCCGACTGGGGTCCCCAGGCCAGCAACTTCAACAGCAATGAAGCTGCATTTCTGGCCCATGGCATGAACCTGCAATGGCTGATGGGCGCATTGAAGCCTGAGCGCGTCGATATGATCGATATTGGCGCACGATATCATAGCGGCGATATTTCTGTCGTTCCGACGCTGTTCGGCTTCAAGACCCATGACAAGGAAGTGCTTGTCTACGATCCGGCGGTCGCTCAAAGTTATTATCAGAGCAATGGAGCGACCACGGGATATGGCGCGGAACTGGAAGGCTCTTGGAAAGCATTGGAATATTTGACTTTCACAGGCAGCCTGACCGCCGCTTCGGAAACCTACGATTCAAATCTCACGACCCATTCCGGCGCAATTACGGCAATCAAAGGCAATCAAGTTCCCTTCACGCCAAAATATATGGAAAAGTTGGCCATAAGCTATCATCGCGACCGGTTCGAAATTACACCGGTCTTGCGCTATATCAGCAAGGTTTACGGCCTTGCGGATGACAGCCAGTCGGCCAACGCCTATTTCGTCGCCGACCTGACGGCGTCCTACGAGTTTGGATCGAAACTCTGGGGCTTCCCCGTAAAGGCGAATTTTGGCGTAAAAAATCTCTTTAACCGCCAGTATATCGGCCTGGTTTCGGTCAACGAGGATAACCTCAACAGCACGTCCTATTATGTCGCGCCGCCGCGCACGGTATACGCCGGCCTTTCGGCGCAGTTCTAAGGAACAGAGCCGCCGCGCGCGAGAGCGGCGGCTCGATCAATCATGGGAAAGACGGCGGCATGAATCTTGGTCCATTTCGGCTGCTGCTCATCGCACTTGGTCTCGCTCTGGCCGCGCCGGCGGCAAGCCGAAATCTTCAGGACATGGGCGGCCATGAAGTCGTGCTGCCGGAAAAGGCTTCGCGCATTGTCACGCTCGGCGCGGTGCCCGTGCTAAATGGCTTTCTGTTCGCCTTTGGCGCGCAGAAGGCCATCGCCAACGGCCTGCCACGCAACTTAAATTGGAAATATCAGGCGGTGTTTGCCCCCGATCTCGCCGGAAAGCCGGTGGTTCAGGGCGCGGACGGCGTGTCGATCGAACAGGTGATCGCGTTGCAACCAGAGCTGATCCTGACCTTTGACGAGAAGATTGACGCGACCCTGAACAAGCTAAACCTTCCGGTCGTGCAATTATCTTGGTCGAAGCCCGATGACGTGAAACCACTGATGGCGCTGCTGGGTCAGATACTGAACCAACCCGATGTCGCCGAGGATTACGCCCGCTATTTCGACACCACGCTCGCCGACGTCACAGCGACTTTGGCGAAGAATGGGCCGAGCGAGGCGCCACGCGTTCTCTATGTCAATTATCGCAGCCTCACCCAACCGCATCGCATCGCCGAATGGTGGATACCCAAGGCCGGTGGGCGTAGCATGACCAATGATGGCCGCCCCCAGGAGAGCGTGACCTTCTCGCTGGAGCAGATCGTCGCCTGGGACCCGCAGATCGTGATTGTTTCCGGACAGTCTGAAATCGCGCAGGTGCTGGCCGAGACGAAATTGCAGAATGTCGCCGCTGTCCGCGACAAGAAGATTTTTGTCGCGCCAGTTGGCGCGCATCTCTGGGCTAATCGCACCATCGAACAGCCGCTCACCGTGTTGTGGGCGGCGAGCCTATTCCACCCAGACCTGTTCAGCCGCGAAAGATTGCGTTCGGAAATGGGGAGGTTTTACGATCATTTCTTCCATGTCGCCGTCACGCCGGAACAGATCGATGAAATTCTTGCCGGGGCTCCCGGTCGTTAATCAAGGCTCGGGGCTGACCGTTCCCGCACTGGCCGCGACGCTGGTCGCGCTGGCCTTCGCTTCGCTGGCTGTCGGGCGCTATCCGCTCGATGTGAGCGCAGTGGCGCAAACGCTGATGTCCGCACTCGGCGCCCCCGGCCAATTCAACCACCCAGGCGCTCATTCGACGCCGGAAACCATCGTGCTGCTGGTTCGCCTGCCGCGCGCGGTTGCGGCGATGGCAGCCGGCGCCGGCCTGGCGCTCGCCGGCAGCCATTACCAGACGATTTTTCGCAATCCCATGGCCTCGCCAGCGCTGCTCGGGGTTTCTGCCGGCGCAGGATTTGGCGCCTCTTTGGCACTGCTGTTGCGCCAACCGCTTTGGATGGTCGAGGCCGCCGGCTTTTCCTGCGGCTTGGCGACGGTTTCGCTGGTGTTCGCCGCCCATCGAATAATTGGCGGGCGCTCCATCGTCACACTGGTGCTGTGTGGCATGACCATGTCGGCTTTGTTCCAGGCGTTGATCTCGTTGGCCAAATATGTCGCCGATCCCGTCGATGTGCTGCCGTCGATCACTTTCTGGCTGATGGGCGGACTGGCCAAGGTCGATTCCAGCGACGCATTGCTGGTGGCTGGCGTCGTGCTGCTCGCCAGCGCCCCGCTTTATCTGCTGCGCTGGCGCATCTGCCTTCTTGCGCTCGGCGACGACGAGGCCGCCGCACTGGGCGTGTCCGTCGCCCGGCTGCAAATCCTGGTAATCGTCTGCGCGACTTTGATGAGCGCATGTGTCACCTGCGTCGCTGGCATCGTCGGTTGGGTCGGCTTGCTCATTCCCCATATCGCCAGGATGATCGTCGGCCTTGAGCCCAATCGGTTGTTTCCCGCAACCGCCCTGCTCGGCGCGATCTTTTTGCTCGGCGTGGACGATATCGCCCGCTCGCTCTCGGTTATCGAAATTCCTCTGGGCGTTCTCACGTCGATTCTCGGCGCGCCGTTCTTCTTCTTCCTGCTGTTGCGCACCCGGCTGGGAAGCTGGGCATGACGCCGATCATCATCCGCGACCTCTGCTTCCGCCGCGACGCTCGTTCGATCCTCGACGGCATCGGCCTAGCGGTGAAGGCAGGCGAAATCTTCTGCATCCTCGGCCAGAACGGCGCCGGCAAAAGCACGCTGCTGCATTGTCTGCTTGGCCTGCTCGCCCCCCAAAGCGGCGAAATCCGCATTCTCGGCGACGAGCTTCAGTGTCTTTCGCGCAGCGAAATCGCGCGACGCATCGCATTCGTGCCGCAGGCGAGCCAGCCCGCCTTCGCATTCACCGTCGCCCAACTTGTGTTGATGGGGCGCATGGCCCGGCTGTCCGGCATGGGCGCGCCCAGCCCCGCGGATCGCCGTAAGGCGGAAGAAGCGGTAGAGCGCGTTGGACTGACCGGTTTGCGCGAAAAACCGGTCACGCAATTGTCCGGCGGCGAGCGCCAACTTACGTTGATCGCCCGCGCCCTTGCGCAAGAAGCGCCGATTCTAGTGATGGATGAGCCGACCGCAAGCCTCGATCTCGGCAACCAGGGGCGCATTCTCGCGCTGTGCCGCGATCTCGCGCGCGATGGCGCGACCATTGTCATGACCTCGCACCTGCCCGATCAAGCGTTCAATCTGCAATGCCAGGTCGGCTTGCTCAAAAACGGCCGGTTCATCGCTGCGGGACCGGTGGCGGCCGTGTGCAAGACCGAAGCGATGGAAATGCTCTATGACACACGGTTGCAGCGGCTCGGCGACCTTGACAGCGGGCTCGCGGCCTATGCGCCGCGGCTCGACTGAATCATCTGCTCAAGTTCGGGGCGCACGCGCAGCGCAAGGCGCTCGATGGATTTTTCCAGCAGATCGAGCGGCAGGAAGCCAAAAAACGCCGAGAGCGCATTGAGATAATTGACGCCCAACTCGTCGCGCAGCTCCATGATTTTTCGCGCGCAAGTTTCCGGTCCGCCAGCAATCACCATTTCATTGTAGAAAACTTCGGGATCGAGGTCGCGTTCTTCCATGACGCCCCGGTTGCTAAACAGGCGAAAGCCCCTTAGCCGCGCCGTCAATTTGAGAATGGTTGGCCACAGCTCCTCGCGCGCGCTCGCGTCGCTTTCGCCGACATAGACGAAACGACCGAAGGGAACTTTCGACATGTCGCCGCCAGCCTCGACATAGGGCTTGATGACCCGTCGCTGGTTGGCGAGGCTGACAATGCCGTGGCAGATCAGGATATGACCTTCACGCGCCGTCCAGGCGGCGGTCTCAGCGGTATAGGTGCCCATGAACACGGGAGGATGCGGCTTCTGAACCGGCTTCGGTTCGATTGAATAAGCGGCGTCGCCGAACTGCACTTTTTCGTCGCCCCAGGCGCGCAGCACGAAGGCGAGCGTCTCGGCGAAGCGCGTGTTCACCTGATCAGGCGCGATCCCATAGACTTCGAGATAGCGGCCGTTGCCGCCCCGAGAAATGCCAAAATCGACACGACCGTCGGAAAGAACGTCCAGCGTCGCGATTTCTTCGGCAAGGCGCACGGGATGATGAAGCGCGAGCAACAATACCGAAAAACCAACGCGCAGGCGCTTTGTCCGCGCCAGGATGGCTGCGGCTAGAATTAACGGCGAATGACAACGTCTGCCTTCGACCTCAACGATGCTGCCTTGAAAATGCTCCTCATTTAGCCACAGCGCGTCGAAACCGAGTGACTCCGCCTTTTCAGCTAAATCAAGAACCTGGGACGTCGAAATGGATTCAAGGCCTCCGGCACAACCTGAAAGACCGATCTTGAAGCCTGACTGTGCTTCTAGAAGTTTCAAGGGTGGAACCAATTTCATGGTGATCATCCGTCTGAATAAACAGGCGCAGCCAGCTCGATTGGAAGCGTCCGACTATATGTAAACGAATTATATATTTCGCCAAGATTGTTTTCGCACTCCACGCTAATTTCCACCGCGACCAATTGTCCATAAATGATCATGCCAAGTTTGGGGGGAATCCAGATTGTATGGGCCACGCCTTGGCCATCGCTGACGACGCTTTGCTGATGCTCGGGCAAACGGATTTTTGCACCGGGCCGGCAGCCGACGTCTTGACTGAAGCCAACCTCTCAAGACTTTATAGGGTGACACTGAAAAAAGTCTCGTTCGAGCACGAGGGCCGCCAGATGGAGACTTTCGCGCCGATCCTGCCTGCTGTGGCGTGAAAGCGGACCGTGAAAAAGATTGTTGCGATCATCAAACCCTTCAAATTCGGCGAAGTGAGCGACGCCTTGCACAAGGCCGGCGTCGCAGGAATGACGGTGACCGAAGTCCAGGGAATTGGCCGCCAGATGGGCCACGCGGAGATATACAGCGGAGCGCCGTATGTCGCCGAGTTCCTGCCCAAGGTGATGATCGAATTCGTTCTATCCGACGATCTGACTGAACGCGCGATCGAGGTTATTCGGGCAAACGGGCAAACGGGCCACATTGGCGACGGTAAGATCTTCGTAACGCTCGTCGAACAGGTCATCCGAGTCCGAACCGGCGAATCCGGCGCCGACGCCGTTTGACTCCCGGATGCCCTAAAGTCGATGCCGTCATGATTTCTCGATGCCGACGTCGGTCAACTTGACCACAGCTCGGGCTTCATTGCACAGCTTGAGAGCCAACTGCTTGAGGCTGCGGGTAGTGATGACGGAACTGAGTGTCCCTGCGCCGGTCTCGATTTCCACTTCCGACAAGGCTGGCCCTTCGATGATTTCCTTGACCGTCCCCCTCAAACCACCCCGGTTAACGCAGATGGGGTATCCGACCGCATCGTCAACATTCCGTGTAGTTCATCCGGCCGTTCGGCTCTCGACGGCGCGGTTCACTCGATAATGGTCATAGCCCATGTCCGGCCGCCGCCGTCCGCCGCGTCGATTCATGGCTTGATCGTTATATGTTTCAACCTGGGGCGAAGACGACTGGGAGTTAACAAATTCAGCATCTTGACTAAGACGTCGGCAGATGCGGGCAAAATTACGGCAGATCGCTTATTGTGTACTCTAATTACATGTTGCAGAATTATCGCAGGCACATAAATCAATGATTATGCATAAAATTTGACGTTGATCACAATCTCGTTACATAGCGTAATCCCCTCCAAATTGAACGGCGCTCGCACATGAGCTCCGCGCCAATTTCACTATCAGAGCTGGGGGCTCGCATGACAAAAAGAATAATGACTATCGCCTTAGCGGGCGCCTTTGCCGCGCCAGCCGGACTTGCCTTTGCCGAAGACAGCAGCGTCTATAATCTTGGCGAACTCCACGTCACCGCGCCGGCCGTGCAGGCGCCAAGCAATCCTGGCCCTGGCGTCGGCGCACGAACGGCGCCGACAGCGGGCTTGCCGTTCGAGCCGGCCAGCCCGCCGCCGATCGGCGGCGACACCGTTACGGCGAAGAAAATCGAGAGCTTCGAAAAGGCGACCCTCGACAAGGCCGCCGAATTGACCCCAGGCGTCATCGCCGAAAACCTCGCGGGTCCGCGCAACGAGCAGAATATTTACGTCCACGGCTTCGACCGCTGGCAGGTTCCGATCTATCTCGACGGCGTCCGCCTCTACCTGCCCGCCGACAACCGCCTCGACTTCGGCCGCTTCCTCACCTCCAACCTCGCCGAAATCCAGATTTCCAAAGGCTATGATTCCGTGCTCAACGGCCCCGGCGGCATGGGCGGCTCCATCAATCTCGTCACGACCAAGCCAGTGAAACCGATTGAAGGTGAGATCGGCAGCGCGCTCGACTTCGGCGGTCGCGGCCAGTACCTGGGCGAACGCACTTATGCGCGCGTCGGCACGAAGCAGGATCTTTACTATCTCCAGCTCGGCGGCGCCTGGAACGTCGAGCGCGGCTTCATCCTGCCGGAATCCTACACGCGGACCGCCAACCAGGGCTCGGGCCTGATGAACCACTCCGCGACGCGCGACGACAACGTCAATTTCAAAGCTGGCTACACGCCGAATGCGACCGACGAATATTCGGTCAATTTCCTGCGCCAGGAGGGCGAGAAAGGCGTGCCGTATTCCACGACCTTTCCGATCGCCTCGCAACGCGACTGGAGCTGGCCGTTCTGGAACACACAGACGCTCGCCCTGCACACCCATACACTGATCGATCCGACGTTCTACGTCGACAGCAAGCTCTATTGGAATCGGATGGACAATTCGATCGTTTCCTATTCCAACGTCGCGCAGACCCTGCAAAATACGGGTTCGGCCTTTGATTCGGAATATCATGACTGGAGCCTCGGCGCGTCGCTCGAAGCCGGCAAGGAAGTCACCTCCTGGGACATTCTGAAGGCCGCGCTGCACTATCGCCGCGACACGCATAATGAAAACGAAGGTTATTTCACCAATTCCAGCGGCACGACCGCAGGCTGCACGGCCAATGTGGTCTGTTACAGCGAACCGCGCGTGACCTCCTATGAGGACACCTATTCGGTCGCCCTGGAGAACACCGCCCATCTCGCGAACCGCGTCGACCTGGTGCAGGGCGTCAGCTACGACTGGCGCAATACACCGCAGGCGCAGGGTTTCAATAGCTCCACCTTGCCCTGGGGGATCATCCACTACCCCGACAGCCATGCCACGGCGCCCAACGGCCAGGCGGCGGTGATCTGGCATTACGACGACACCGACAAGGTCTATCTGGATTTCTCCGACCGGACGCGCTTCCCGACCCTGTTCGAGCGCTACAGCACGAAATTCGGCCTGGCCATCGCCAATCCCGGCCTGACGCCGGAGCGCGCCGCCAATCTGCAACTGGGCTGGGAAGGTTTCGTACAGCCACGCCTGAAACTTTCGACCGCGGTCTATGGCAGCATCGTCAACGATATGATCGAAAGCGTCGGGATCACCATCCCCGGCAAGGGCGCGACGACGCAAAGCCAGAACGTCGGTCTCGGGCATATCGTGGGCGCCGATTTCAAGGCGGATTACGCCTTCCGCAACGATCTCGCGTTCGGCGGCCAATTGTCGCTGATCCATCGCTGGGTCAACCTGTCGAAAGCAACCTCCCCCAACCTGGAGTTGATCGGCACGCCCGGCGTCATCGGCATGGTCTACGCAAAATGGTCGCCGCTCCCCAATTTCACGATCACGCCGAACCTGACCTTCGCCAGCGACCGCTGGTCGCCAAATTACAATTCGACCGCCTACGTGCAAACCGGCGCTTACATGCTGGTGAATTTCAAGGCCGAGTACAAGGTGTCGGACAACCTCACCGTCTATGCCGGCGGGCGCAACCTCACCGACCGGCTCTATGTGCTGACCGACGGCTATCCCGAGCCCGGGCGCAGCTTTTATATCGGCGCGCGGGCGACGTTCTGACAAACCAGGGGCGCGCTCGACGCAGCGCGCCCTTGATCTCTGACCGGATGAGTCAATCCTAGCCTGCAGCCTTGGAGATGCGCCATGCCCCGCCGCCTGCCTTACGCCCTTGCCGCCCTGTGCGCCCTTGCTCTTGTTACGCAATCCCGCGCCCAAGATGCGCCCATGGCGGCCACGCCGCCCAAATGTCCTGAGGAAGCGGCGCCGCTGCCGGCTGAACTGGCACTCTGGTCCGCGCCGACTGCTTTGACAGCAGCAACCCTGCCTGAAGATGCGGGCAAGGCCGAGATCAAACTCGGCGCCGCTGTGAAGGCCGCGCTCTTTCACACGCCGGAGGTGAAATATGCGGTGCGTCCCGTGAAACCCGGCGGCAGCGTGGCTTATGGCGGCCTTCTCCATATTGCCATTGCCGAGCCCGGAACCTATCGCGTCGCTCTTGGCAACGCCTCATGGGTCGATGTCGTCAAAGGCGGCGAAGCCGTCGAATCCATCCACCATGGCGGCGGGCCGGCTTGTTCGGGGATCCGCAAAATGGTGGATTATCCCCTGCAACAGGGCGAATATTTCGTCCAGATTTCCGCCAGCGGCGATGCCCAGACCGGCGTTCTCGTTGTGAAACTGCCCTAATCGCTGCATGACATGATCACGTCCTTTCTTCGCGCCGCGCTGCCGGTCGCCCTGATGATGTGCGCAGCCGGTCTCGCGGCGGCGCAGGATGTCGTCTATCCCCCCAACAATCCGTCGTCTCCGATGAAGATCGAACTGGGACGGCGGCTGTTTTATGACGCCGATCTATCGATCAACGGCACGATGGCCTGCGCCACTTGCCACGAGCAGCATCGGGGTTTTGCCGATGGCAACCGAACCCATCCGGGCGCGCTCGATCATCCCGGCAAGCGCAATGTTCCCGGATTGCAGAATATCGCACTGCTGAGCCATTTCACCTGGGCGAGCCGGGTCGCCGATCTCGAACATCAGGCGCTCACGCCACTGACAGGCGTAAGCCCCATCGAAATGGGGATGAAGGGGCAGGACGCCGAATTGGCCCGGCGGCTTGCCGCCAACGCTTGCAATGTCAAGCTGTTTTCGGCGGCCTTCCCCGAAAAGAAGGGCGAAATCAGCCTGACAACGGTTACGCAGGCGCTCGCGACCTTTGAGCGCGCCTTGGTTTCCTTCGATTCGCCCTATGACAAGTCCGAGAAAAATGGCCAGAAGCTACCGGCTGACGCGGAAGCGGGACGAGAGCTTTTCAGGGGCAAGGGCCGCTGCAATAGCTGCCATTCCGGCACGAATTTCACCGACGACGCCTTTCACGCGCTCGAACCGGCGGCGCCAGCCGATCACGGTCTGGCGGAGGAGAGCGGCCGCGCTGAGGATGCCGGGCTTTTCCGAACGCCGGGCCTGCGCAATGTGATGCTGACCGCTCCCTATTTCCACGACGGCAAGGCGCGCACTCTGCCCGACGCCATCCGCCGCCACGGCCTGTCAATTACCTTGTCCGATGCGGAGATGGACGAAATCACCACCTTTCTTGCTACTTTGACCGACCGGTCCTTCCTTTTCGACCCACGATTGTCTTTACCAGATGAGGCCTGCCCCCTTTAGCGCCGTTTCAGTGCGCTACTCGGCGGCGCTGGCTGCCCCGCCCCTTTCAAGAATGTCCGGCGGCCGGCGGCAGCAATGGAAAACGGCCGCCCAAGGGCGGCCGTGTCCAGAAAAATAGCCAGAAATCGCGTTCAGGGAACCGAGATCATCACGTCCGACGACTTGATGACGGCGCTCGCCGTTGCTCCGACCTTCAGATCGAGTTCATCAATGGCTTCGTTGGTGATCGAGGCCGTGAAGATCAGGCCATTCACGTCCAGGGTCACGTGAGATGTGGTCGCGCCCTTCTTGATCTCGACGACCTTGCCTTCGAAAACATTGCGAGCGGAAATCTTCATTATTGTCATCCCTTGCTTTCAACGACGAGCCGGTATGGCCGAAGTGACCATCATCCAAAAACGCACCGCCAAATTTAGCAGGTCCCACTATAAGGCAGAAACGGGGCGTTTGTGTCTGGAATTCTGGAAAAATATGTCTTCGCAGCCGGGATGGATCAATCGTCGCGACCAGTGTGGTGGATGGCCGTCAATTCTCGAAAAGGAGCGCTAGGACCTCTGATCAAATCGCGAGTTGTTGGCGCCGAGGCCAGCCCCGCACCCAATGCCGCCGTAGAGGCGGACTGGCTTCACCTTAGGCTTAGAGTATCAATTTTTAGGCGTCTTGCATAATATATTATCAACTTACATGTTGCATAAATGCAACCTATACTATGAATTCATTGAGCTGGTTGTTTTCAGAATAATCTCCTATTGCATGTATTTTAATTACATATTGTATGTGAACATTGATCGTGAGCAAGCCGGATTCGAAACGAATTTCAGCTCCTGCCGCCAACGGGCTGCCGGCTTTCCGCCGACGTCAAAGAGAACCGAGCGCCAGCGATGCTTGGCGGCGCGTCGATATTACGAGAGGCCAAGATGAAAGCTTTCCGCGAACTTCTCCTCGGCGCAGCAGCGGGCCACGCGCTCAGCATGGCCATCGCCGCCAGCGTTTTGGCGCCCGTCGTCGCCCACGCCGGCGACGCCATGCCGATTATAACGCCGATGGATCATGGCACGGCCATGGGCGATAGCGCGCCGCCGCCTCCGGCGACACTGACATGGGTGATGATGGCGCCCGCCGGCGAATTCATGCTCAATTACAACCCGACCTTCATGGGAATGGCAGGCAATTACATCGGCGATAAAAAGGTCTCCGACGCCTATATCGGCACGAACGTACCTTCCGGCATGACCATGATGATGAAGGGCATGGGGGGCGTGATGAAGCCCATGTCGGTCCCGGAGCGCGTCATTCCCAGCACGATGGACATGCAGATGCACATGTTCAACGCCATGTATGGCGTCACGGATTCAATCAATGTCATGGCGATGACCGGCTATGTCGAGAAGTCGATGAGCATGATCACCTATGCCTCCCCGATGATGTCCCCTTCGAACTTGACGAAATTTCTCGGCACGAGTTCGGGAACCACCGAAGGTCTCAGCGATACGATGGTCGGCGCCTCCTACAAGCTCTATCAGGACGCGACGAGCCGCGTGATCATCGGCCTGAACCTGAGCTTGCCCACGGGGTCGCAGACACGCCAGATCACCATGCTCAGTCCGATGAACATGTTTATAACCATGCGCGCGCCCTATGGCATGCAGATTGGATCCGGCACCGTCGACCTGCTGCCGAGCATCGCCTATACGGGCCATCTCGGCCTCTGGTCCTGGGGCCTCGGCTATCGCGGCCGCTTTGCGCTCGACAACAATTCCGAAGGCTATCGCTTTGGCGACCTGCACGAACTCCATGGCTGGGGCGGCTACATCGTCTTGCCCGGCGTCACCACCACCCTGCATGTCGTCGGCAGCACGCAGGATCATATTCATGGAAGCGACCCGGTGATCGCCGCCATGACCATGTCGCAGAACATGAACCCGGACTATTACGGCGGCCAACGCGTCACGCTGCTCGGCGGCATCGAGCTTTCCGGCGCGCCGTGGGGCTATGGCAAATCGGCGCTAGCGCTGGAAGCCGGCGGCCCGATCTATCAAAACCTTGATGGACCGCAGCTCGGCCAGGCCTGGCAGGTTTCGCTTTCCGGACGGCTGATGTTCTGACGCGGCGCTGTCCGAAGGAGCAAGCCATGACCAATCTATCTCGACGAGAGGCGCTCGCGGTCTTCGCTGGCGCCGGCGTGGCGGCGGCGAGCGGCGGCATGGCTTCGGCCCATCCGCTGGCAAATCTGGAAATCCTCGCGGCGCCCACCGGCGCCTCGATCACTCTGGCGCGGGCGTTCGACTCGGGCGCGCTCGCGCAATCCGCGCCCGGCGCAACATTCCGTCCGTGGCGTGACCCTGACGAGCTCCGAGCTGGCCTTGTCTCCGGCCATACGCTGCTGTTCACGACGCCGACCAATCTGCCGGCCAACCTCGCCAATCGCGGCATGCCCATCAAGCTCCTCTGCACGCTCGGCCAGGGCCATCTGACGATCGTCACCGCCGACCCGGCCATCAAGTCCTTTCACGATCTTGTCGGCAAGGACGTGCTGGGCTTCTTTCACAACGACATGCCCGATCTGGTCTTCCGCGCCTGCGCACGCATGGAGGGCGTTGACCCCGACAAGGACATCAGACTGTCCTATGTCCAGAATCATATGGAATCCGCGCAGATGCTCGCCGCCGGAAAGGTGATGACGGCAATTCTGGCCGAACCCGCCGCGACCATGGCGATTTTGATGGCGGCCCAGCAGGGACGAACTCTCACGCGTGTCGTGAGCCTGCAAGACATATGGACTGCGCACAAAAAGCCCGCACGGATGCCGATGGTTGGCATCGCCGTCCATGCAAAACTCGTCGAGGAGGCGCCGGAAATCATTGCGGCCCTGCGCACGGCCCTGCCCGCGGCGAAATCCTGGGCGCTCGCCAACCACGACGAAGCCGCGGCGCTGGCCGGCAAGACCATGCAGATGCATCCCAAAATATTCGCCGCCGCGATCGACCGCTTCAACATGGATATCGTTTCCGCACGCGCCGCCAAACCCGATCTCGAAGTTTTTTATCAAAGCCTGCTCGACGTCGCGCCGCAATCGCTCGGCGGAAAGCTGCCGCCAGACGATTTCTATCTCGACTTCTGACATGAACGGAAAGATTTTCCGCTTCCTTTCCAGTCTGTCCGGCCTCGCCGCGCTTGTCGGCGTCTGGGCCGCAATCCACGCAGCCTATGGCCCGCTGGTGCTGCCGCGTCCTGATCTTGCTGTCCGAGAATTGCTGAGCCTGTTCGTTTCAGGCGAAGCGCAACAGGCCCTCAAGGCCACCCTGCTCCATTCGCTCGCGGGTTGGGCGACCGGCAGCCTGCTTGGCTTCTTGCTCGCGCTTCTTGCCGGGTTCTGGCCCCTGGCGGGCCTGGCGCTGCGGCCGGTCGCCACCGTCCTTCTCGGGACGCCGCCGATCGCGTGGCTAGTGCTGGCGGCTCTCTGGTTCGGCGCAAATGGTTTCGACGCGGGTTTCACCGTCGCGGTGGTGATCTTGCCGATCGTCTTCGTCGCGGCGCTGCAAGGCCTGGACGCCCGCGATCCCCTCCTGGACGAAATGGCCGCGGGCTTTTCCGCGCCGACCTGGCTTAGGTTCACCGACATTCTCGCTCCGCAGATGCTTGCCTATCTCCTGCCGGCGGCGGCGACCGCGTTGGGCATGGCGCTGAAAGTCTGCGTCATGTCCGAAGTCATGGCCAGCGGGACGGGCATTGGCGGGCGCCTCGCGGCCGCCCGTTCCAATCTCGACCTGACCGAAGCCCTCGCCTGGATCCTGCTCGTGATTGCGCTCGTCCTCGGTCTCGACCTTATATTCGTCGCGCCATTCCGCCGCTTGTTCCGGGATGTCCGCGCTCCCGGCGGCTCAGAGCCATGTTGAGTCTCACGGAACTTTGCAAGAATTTCGGGCCGCAACGGATCATCGCGCAAATCGATCTCGTCGTCGCGCCCGGCGAATTCGTTGTCGTCATTGGCGCTTCGGGTTGCGGCAAGACGACTTTGCTTCGACTCGCGGCCGGCGCCTTGTCCCCGACTACGGGGCGTGTCGACAATCGCTTTTCTCGCACGGCAAGCGTCTTCCAGGAGCCCAGATTGCTTCCCTGGCGCACGGCCATCGACAACGCCGCCTTCGGCCTGAAGGCGCTTGGGTTTGATCGCCGCCAGCGCCGCGCGAAAGCGGAAACGATTCTGGCGCGCCTTGGCCTCGACGCCGCCGAACTCGGCAAGCGGCCAGCCGCCCTTTCCGGCGGCATGGCGCAACGCGTCGCCTTCGCTCGCGCGCTGGCCGTCGCACCCGACCTTCTCCTGATGGACGAGCCTTTTGGCGCGCTGGATATCGGCATGCGCAGGTCGATGCAGGACCTGACGCGCCGAGAAGCGGAGAAAGCTGGAATGGCGGTGCTTTTCGTCACCCATGACATTTCCGAAGCGCTTCGCCTCGCCAGTCGGATCATTGTTCTCTCGCCGCGACCGGGCAGGATCGTCGCCGATATTCGCCATAACCCTCTAAGCGACCCGGCCGAAATTTTTCAGGCCGCAGCATCCTTGCTAAAGAAGCCAGAAATCGAAGCCGCGCTTTTCGGATAAAATCCAAGCGCAATGTCAGGACGTTTCGATAAATGCCTGCGGCAAGGCATGAACATTGAAACTCGCCGCTACGCCGCCGCGCCGACCTTGCGCTCGACGAGGGAGGCGCGCCTGGCAGCGCTCCACCAAGCTTCGAGTGCTTCGGCGCTAGCGGAGACATCGTCCGACAGGTCTCCGGCGAAAAGGGTCCAGTCCTTGCGCAGGACGGGATTGACGGTGGTCACGATCGGCAATTCCGCATTGATCGCGGCGGCGAAGGCGTCGCAGAGGCCGCCGCGCGCCGCCTCCAGCTTTCCGAATTTGCTGAGTATGACGAGATCTGCGCCGGCTTGAATTGCCCGCTGCGCGGCCGCACAGGCTTCTGCGACGCCTTGTGGATCGAGATTGCAGGCTGTGGAGCCGGGCCCAAGATTCTGCGAAATGGCGATGCGGGCTCCCGTGGCTATGTCGACGACCGACAACCGCCCGCATGCGCCGCCCTGGCCTGGCTCTGGCACTTCGAACAGCCCGGCGATGCGCAATCCGTCCGCTCGGCGCTTCTGAACAAAGTCGGCAAGCAGCGTCTGGTTCGACACGCTCTTGTTTCCGCTCAGCGCGGCGATCCTGGGTGAAGGCTTCGGCATTTCGGCGCTCATGGCTTTGCTCCCCAAAGTCTGCTCGAACTTGCAATGTTCAACCGACGCGAATTTCCGCGTCTGCGAGATTTTGGACCGGCGCGGCATTTTGCGCCTTGTGAAGGGTGATCGCCTTGAATGTTGCTTCAGCGATGATCCGGCCGCGCTCGTCGGTTCCGGTCCAGCAGGCCGTGCGACCCCGCGGATCGATTTCCAGCAGCTTTACCCCCACTGGAGCGAGGGTGGCGTCACGTACGACGCCCCGAACGAAACCGTCGATCGGCGCGTGAACGCCAACGTCGCCGTGACGACCGACCATGAACCCTTTTGGAATCCACATGCCAATTTCAACCGGCGTGCGCCAAATTCCCGCATGATCGGAATAGACGAAGCGGTCTTTGCCCACGCCGCCCAACTCGCGCGAAACGCCGTCGGGCTCGTCGGTCGCGCCCGCCTCGATGACCGCGCCAGCATGGGCCGGACGTGTCTCGACGGCGATATCGCAATTGACGCCGACACTGAATTTTGGCCCCAGCCCGATCGTGACGCCGCCAAGATTGCGAAAATCAGGGGTGATCCGGTGCTTCTGCATGCGGGCGTCGATGATCGCGTCCAATCGACGCATGGCGAGCAGGTCGGTCAGCGACAGGGGCGTGACGGCGACCCTTTCCCGCTTCGACACGACGGATGCGATTTCAAGCAGACTCTCGGCGCGTTGTCCGACAACGCCTCCGACTTCGGCGGGATCATCGAACAGGGCGTCATGGAAGGACATGGCCCGCCGGATGACCGGCGGAAACGCGTCATGGCACATGACCACTGAATAGCCATCCCTGGTCAGGCGGATGGCGACGGCCGAGGCGATCTCGTTCGTCCCAAGGACGACGGCGAGCCGCCAGCGGTGGAAGGATTTCAAGGAGAGCCGGGCGTCATGCATGCGCAACCTCTTTTCTTCGAGGTAGATACCGCAATTGCCATGCCATTTGGCCTTCAATATGTAATCAAAACACCGTAAGCTAACAAATTCAATCCCTTCCCCGCATTCGCAATTTTAGAAATTATCCTCCACAATCCAAGTAACAGAGGCTGATTCCGCTGTTCTGCTTCTCGCAATATGTAGTTTGACGACATAGATATGTCGCCTTTGCAACACGTCATCCGAAGGCGCCTCAGAAAATGTCGTCGAGCGAAATAGGCTTGATGCCCGCAAGCTCCATCTCGACCGCAAATAGCACCGCACGCGAAATCGCCAGAACGTTCCTCTCACATCCGCTGAACGCCGCCTTTGGATCGCGCCTAATCTCCGCAACCAAATCGCTGCCGACAACGAAACTCCCGGCGCGCCGCAGGCCGCGAAGGCGACCCGGCGCGGGCGCGCTGACAATGGCGTCACCGATCATGCCCAGAACCGCCCCTTCATCGATGAGATCCCCAATGTTTGCGATCGCTTCGAAGACTCCAGCTTTCGACGCCACGACCCGCGCGAATTTCGCCACGTCGCTGCCGCTTGAAGGAGCGCGAGCAGGCCCGCTGCGGATGACCGCGCCGGGATCGGGCCCATCCACGTCAATGACAAGATCATAGTCCTCCCCGGCGACCGCCGGGCCGCCCAACGCGATGGTCAGGTCAGCGCGCCCCTTGATCTTTTCGTATCGGCGCTCCTCGGGAAGACGACCATCGACGAGCGCGTCCCACGGCCAGCGTTCGACGACCTCGGCCAGCGGGTTGGTCAGGAGGGGAATGAAAGCGCGGCTCCTCAGACCGCTTAGGAAAACGGCGTTGCTGGTGGCGCGGCGTGCCTCGACGCCATCGAGAGACGCCGAGCCCTCATGCCAAGAGTCCGAAAAATCCATCTTCCGACAAAGCGTTCGCGGAGCCTCAGGCTGCAAAAGCGCGACGGCGAATCCCGACAGCAGAAAGAGCCGCGCAACGGCGGACGTCGACGCATCGAGGCCGAGAACCAGAATGCTGGAATCTTTCAATGGCATTCCCTGCTTCTGGATTGGGGCCAACTGTGGCAGGCCGGCTGCCAGTGGCCTTCTGTCATTGTTGCTCGTGGTCGGGTTTTCCACGACGTCAACTGACGAAAAACACTGAATTGTGCATTTCGTGTCGTTTTTTCCCGGCGAAGGAACGGACGTATGATTATCGCAAATTGCGGGGCGGTACTATGAGCTGTATCAACGCATTCGAAAGACAACAACAGTTGTTAGACCAACGAAAGGCGCCCACATGGCCACCACGACGACGGAGCTTGAGGCGCTGCTGATGCAGCGATCGCTTACCGACGCGCACCTTCTGGCGGCGACGGAAGAGGCGGAAGACTACCGCATCCTTCCGGACGCCACCGTGATCAAGATCGGTGGGCAGAGCGTTATCGACCGCGGCCGCGCAGCCGTCTACCCCCTAGTGGACGAGATCGTCGCCGCCCGAAAGGCGCATCAACTGCTGATCGGGACCGGCGCGGGCACCCGCGCCCGACACCTCTATTCGATCGCGGCGGGATTGAACCTGCCGGCGGGTGTGCTCTCCCAGCTTGGCGCCTCAGTCGCCGACCAGAACGCCGCCATGCTCGCCCAACTCTTCGCCAAGCATGGCATTCCCCTCGTCGAGGGAGCCGGACTCTCGGCGGTCCCGCTCTTCCTCGCCGAAATTCACGCCGTCATCTTCAGCGGCATGCCGCCTTACAAGCTGTGGATGCGTCCGGCAGCCCAAGGCGTCCTGCCGCCCTATCGAACCGACGCCGGCTGCTTCCTGGTCGCCGAGCAGTTCGGCTGCAAGGCCATGATCTTCGTGAAGGACGAGAACGGCCTCTATGACGCCAATCCGAAAACCTCGAAGGACACCAAATTCATTCCAAAAATCTCGGTCGATGAGATGAAGGCGCGCGGGCTGCACGATTCGATCCTCGAATTCCCGATGCTCGACCTCTTGAAGGCCGCCCGCCATGTCCGCGAGGTGCAGGTCGTCAACGGCCTCGTCCCCGGCAACCTGACCCGCGCGCTCGCCGGCGAGCACGTCGGCACCATCATCACCGCGAGCTGAGGATACCTTCCATGACCGAACACACCCTCGGCATCAAGCACGTCACTTCGCCGCTCGCGAGCCAAACCCTTCTCGACGACAGCCTCACCCGCCCCGTCGCGGGCGGGCGCCCGGTCCGGCTCCTTCCCTGGCTGCAGGTCGTGAAAATCGGCGGCCGCTCCATCATGGATCGCGGCGCCGAAGCGATCCTGCCCATCGTGGAGGAAATCCGAAAACTCCTGCCAGAGCATCGCCTGCTCATCCTGACGGGCGCCGGAATTCGCGCTCGCCACCTTTATGGCGTTGGCCTCGACCTTGGCTTGCCCGTCGGCTCTCTCGCGCCGCTCGCCGCGAGCGAGGCCGGCCAGAACGGTCATATTCTCGCGTCGCTGCTCGCGTCGGATGGCGTCTCCTATCTTGAGCATCCCACCATAGCGAACCAGCTCGCCATCCACCTCTGCGCGGCCCGCGCGGCCGTGGGCAGCGCCTTTCCGCCCTATCACCACCACGAGTTCCCGGGGTCGCGCATCCCGCCGCACCGGGGCGACACCGGCGCCTTCCTGCTCGCCGACGCGCTCGGCGCGGCCGGCCTCACCATCGTGGAGGACGTCGACGGGCTCTACGATGTCGATCCCAGAGGCCCCGAAGGCGAGAAGGCGAAATTGATCCGCGAGACGAGCGCGACCGTGTTGGCGAAAATCGAGGGCACATTGCCCTTCGACCGCGCGCTCGTCGAGGTCATGGCGACCGCGCGCAATATTGAGCGCGTGCAAGTCGTGAACGGCCTTGTCCCAGGCCGGCTCACCGCGGCGCTGCGCGGCGAGCACGTCGGGACGATCATCCACACAGCGGCACGCCCGAGCTAAGCGCATGGATTTGGCGCCACAGCCATGAAAAAGGTCGTCGCGATCATCAAGCCCTTCAAATTCGGCGAGGTGAGCGACGCCTTGCACGAGGTCGGCATCCCCGGCGTCATCGTAACCGAAGTCCAAGGAGTTGGGCGCCAGATGGGCCATACTGAAATATACAGCGGAGCGCCCTATGCCGCCGCGTTTCTGCCCAAAGTGATGATCGAACTCGTCCTTTCCGACGAAAAAGCCGAACGAGCGATTGAGGTCATTCGCCAAAGCGGTCAGACGGGACACATTGGCGATGGCAAGATATTCGTGACGCGGGTCGAACAAGTCATCAGGGTGCGAACCGGCGAATCCGGCGGCGACGCCATTTAATGCTGGCGGCTCAAATCTTGATAAAAGGCACCTGTGAATTTTGCGGCAAATGACCGCTTCCGGCATTTAAACAAAATGACCGACAAGCCGGGCGAGTGACCGGAACGGGTCACGTCCGGCCAGTCAGGCGGCGTCGGGGCGACGCACCGGAAATCTATATATAGTAGGGGCCGGTTAAGCTTCGTGACAGAGCGGAATGCGCCATAAGCGGGAATTCATTGGGGCCTCGGCGAACCGACGACGTCCAACCCGCATTGCTTTCTCCGGCTGTCGTTTTTCAACGATTTGCGGATGTCGCCCATCATTTTTCAATTTGCTCTCAATGCAGGAAAGGCCTCCCCCTCCCCATCCGGGTGATTTTCCCGCGCGGCAAACTGCGTTTGTAATATCTTGCATTCTGAACTTGGGGTCGACTGCTCTGGTGCGCGGAAGACGATCACGTCCTCGTGGAGAAAACGAAAACCATGTCTACGTCTTTACGAGCCCTCATTCTGGCCGCGACGGGCGCACTCGTTTCCGGCTCAGCGCTGGCTGGCGACCTGCCGAGCGGCAAGAACGCGCCCTCCGCCCCCGTCCTGCAGGACGGCTATGACTGGACCGGCTTCTATGCCGGCGCCCATATGGGCTTCGTGTGGGGCCGCGCGGGCTATTCCTCGACCAATGAGGCCGGCGCGCCCACCGGCTCGGGCGGCTTCTCGGTGGAGCAGGCCTTGAACCCGGCTTTCGGCACCGGCAGCTTCTATAACGGCATGCAGCTGGGCTATAACGAGCTCCTCGCCAATCGGCTGCTCATTGGCGCCGAAGCCGACTTCAGCGCCAACACCTTCGTCAGCCCCAAGGGCGCCACCATCGGCGGCTCCGCCCAGGTGCTGAATGGCGCGGCGGCCTATGCCGAAAACGGCTGGGATTCGGCCACATTGCGCGCCCGCGTCGGCTACGCGCCCGGCAATTGGCTGTTCTACGCCACGGGCGGGTTGGCGTTGAACTATGAAAATTTCTCGCTGGTCCAGAACGCCAGCGGCGTGACGGATTCCTCCAATGTGCTGCGCACCGGCTGGGCCGCCGGCGCCGGCGTCGAATTGCCGGTCATCCCGAATTGGACGGCCCGCCTCGAATATCTCTATGCGAATTATGGCAAGCACACGATAGACTTCCCGCAGGGCGGCGAGCGCTTCACCGCCACCTCGCTATCGACCAATGCGCTGCGTGTCGGCGTGAACTATCAGTTCGGCGAGGGCGCCAGCGCCTCGACGTCGCTGCTGAGCTTCATCAACCCCGACAATCTGGCCTTCCATGCCCAGGCGACCGCCACCTGGCAAGGATATCCCGCCTTCAATGCCGCCTCGACCGGTCCGAAGAGCCTGAATTCGCACGGAATTGGTAGCGAAATCAACGACGCCGACCTCTTTATCGGCTATCACGCGTGGCAAGGCGGCGAATTCTGGTTCAATCCGGAAATCAATGAGGGCTCTGGCCTCGGCGGCACCACCGGCGTCGTCAATTACGTGAACAATGAAGCCTACAAGATCGGCTTGGCCGAGCCTTATGGCCGTATCCAGCGCTTCTTCCTCCGCCAGACCATCGATCTCGGCGGCGCGACTGAAAAGATCGACGCCGATCTGATGCATTTTTCCCAGACGTCCACCGCCGATCGGCTCGTGCTGACCCTCGGCCGCTTCTCGGTGATCGATATTTTCGACACCAACCGCTACGCCAACAGCCCTAAGACGCAGTTCTGGAACTGGGGCAATACCTTCAATACGACCCTGGATTTCGGCACTGACGCCTGGAGTTACAGCTACGGCGGAGCGGCGGAATATTATTTCAATCGCTTCACGGTCCGCACGGGCATGTTCACCCTGTCGCAATATCCCGAGACTGCCTACAACCCGCTCGGTTACGGCAATGATCCGAACTTCCGCAACTATATGGGCGTCGTCGAACTCGAAGAGCGCCACGATCTGTGGGGTCAGCCCGGCAAGATCAAGGTGCTCGGCTACATCGACCATGGTCCGATGGCCAGCTACGCGGACGCCCTCGCCTGGGGCATAGCCAACGGCACGACGCCGGCCCTCAACCAGGTGCAACATTACAAGAGCAAGACGGGCTTCACCCTGAACGTCGAGCAGCAGATCGCATCCGACCTGGGCTTCTTCGCGCGCGCCGGCTGGATGGATCCGCGCTACGAGCCCTATGAAGCCTGCGAGTTGTATGAATCCGCGTCGGTCGGCGTCTCGCTGCAGGGCGAGCGCTGGGGCCGTCCGCTGGATACTGTCGGCTTTGCCGGGGTCACCGGCGCCGCGCCGAAAGGGGCCATCGCTTATCTCAATGCGGGCGGCAACCTGCTGGAGACCTGGGAGGGCGCAGGCAACCTGACAAAAGCGGGGCCTGAGAAGATTCTCGAGGCCTATTACAACTACCAGCTCAACACTGCCGTCAATTTCAACGTCGATTACCAGTTCGTCGCCAATCCGGCGTTCAATACGCAGCGCGGCCCGATCAACGTCTTCGGCGCCAAGGTCCATTGGCAGTTCTGAAAAGCAGGTATCCGCCAGGAGAGAAAGCCCCGAGCAGTCGCTTCGGGGCTTTTTTTATGCCTGTTTGTTTTCCCGGCCAAAATAGGCGCAGCGGGCGTGCAGGCGCTTGGCGAGGCTCTCGTCGCCGGCAGATAGGACGAGCTGCGGATACAGCCAGGCGGCGAAATGGCCTGCCGCCATGCTCGGGCCGTCATGGCTTCGATCTTTCTGTCCCGGGGCTTTGGGACAGGCGCCAAAAAGCGCTGGCTCGCCGCCGAGCCAGCTGACTTCGTCCGGCGCGCAGCGAATGTCGCCGCAAACGGAGATCACGCCGGGATAGGCGGCGGGAAAACAGGGGCCGCCGCGCGCAGGCGCCGAGGCGACGATCGTCGCGCCGCCGTCAAGCGCCCGAGCGATGGCTTGGCGCAAAACCAGGCGATCCCCGGCAAGGCCGAGCGGCAGGACGAGAAGGCGCGCGCCTTGCGCCATGAGATCGTCAAGCCCTGCGGCGACGGCCAGTGGCGTCGTGACGCCGCGAGAGTCAAAAATCGGCGCGCACAGAATGTCTCGCGGCGCAATTTTTCGCGCGATCAACCGCGACACCAAAACGCCATGGCCATGCAAGTCCGCTTGATCGCCAAGACAGCGCGCCCCGGCCTCGATCAGTTCCGGCGCGAGGCCGCTGTCGATCAGTCCAATTTTCATGGCCGTGCCTCCTCGGCTTCGAGCGCGATGACTCGGCTGCAGCGTTGGACGACGCGCGGGTCGTGGCTGACAATCAGCAAGGTCGTGGTCGGGAACAGGAGATCGATCGTGTCGAAAATCCTGTCGCTCAATTCGCTCTCAAGGCCGGTCGTCACTTCGTCGAGAATGAGCACACGCGGGTTTGTGGCCAGCGCGCGGGCTATGGCGAGGCGCTGCCTCTGTCCGCCCGACAAGGCGCGGCCACGCCCGCCAACAGGCGTATCCATGCCTTGCGGCAGGCTGGCGACAAAATCGCCGAGGCCCGCAGCCGCAAGAGCGCGTTCAGCTGCGGCACGCGGCAGACCATGCAGGCCATAGGCGACATTTTCAAACAGGGAGCCCGGCAGAAGCGCGATATCCTGCGACACCATGACCACGGCCTGCCGCAGGTCGTCCAGAGCCAGCTCCGTCATGGCGACGCCATCGAGCGTCAGGCCGCCTTCATCCGGATCGTAGAATCGCATCAGCAGATCGCACAGGCTGCTTTTGCCGGCGCCGGAAGGACCAGTCACCGCCACGCGCTCGCCCGGGCCCAGCGTAAAGGAAAGTCCGCTGAAAATACGCCGCGCGCCATGGCAAAGGCCGAGATCGCGCGCGACGATTTTTCCACGCGGAGCGGGCGGCAGGCTGCGGGGATGCTGCGCTTCCCGCACCTCGGGCTGGACGTGCAGCAAGTCGCCGAGCCGGTCGAGGCTCGCCGTCGTGCGTTTGGCGCCCACCCACAGGCCGAGCAGGGATTGCAACGGCCCAGACGCGCGGCCGAGATAGCTCGAAAACGCCACCATGGCGCCGATGGTCATGGCCTGACCCAGGACGGCCGCCGCGCCAAAGACGAAAATCAGGGCGGTCATCGCGCTCATCACCAGCGACGGCGCGGCGCCGGCGAAGAAATTGAGCTTTTCCTGCCGGATCAATTCATCGAGATAGGCGCCATTGAGCCGCTTGAGCCTTGCGCTTTCGACTGGCTCGGCGGAACAGGCTTGAATATGGCGGACCGTCGGAAGGGTTTCGAAGAAAAAGGCGCTGAGATCGGCGGCGCGCGCCCGCAACAGGCGCGCCTGATGTTCGATGCGCGGACGAAAGCGCGCCAGCAGGATGATTTGAAGCGGCAGCCCGAGGAAGCATAAGGCCGTCAGCGGCGCATTGAGGCTCGCCATGCCGATGGTCGCGCCGACCAGCGTGATGAGCGCGGTGACGAACGCCAGGGCGCCGTCGAAAACGAAACGCTGCACTTCGGAAATATCGCCATCGAGCCGGCTGAAAATATCGCCCTCGCGCGCATGCGCAAACCAGCGCGGCGACAGGCTCATCAGATGGGCGAACAAGGCCTCGCGCAGATCGAACAGCAGCCCGCCCGAGACGCGCACATAAAATAGCCGCGTGACATAGGAGAGCCCCGAGGAGAATGCCGACAGGGCAAAAATCAGCCCGCAAATGCGAACGACCGGCGCCAGCTGGCCTGAAGGCAGGGCGTCGTCGATCAGAGCGCGAGTCAGCAGAGGTTGCACGAGGCCAAGCCCGGCCGCCAGAACCGAAAGCGCCAGAACAGCCAGAAAGGCAGGCGCCCTGGACGGCAGGAAACCCGCCACCCAGGCCCTCATCCGGCGACGATCTTTGAGGGGGAGCTCCGGCCCGGCGTGCATCAGTCGCGTTGAATCACCTGCATCCAGGACACCGACATGTCCGAGCCGTCTGGAATCGGCATCCCGCCGATTTTGGTCAAGCTCGTTGAATCGTAGACCGCTATATCGCCCATCGCGCCGCCCACGTAGACCTCCTTGCCATCGCTGGAAATATTGACGGCGTAATAGGTATGGTCGAGGTCGATGCGCTTGACGAGCTTCTTGCCGCCGATATCGATCTTGGACAATTGCGTATAGACCGAGAAGATCTCGTCATGATTGACCGGATTGACCACCGCCGAGAACAGAACCGCCGACGTATTCTCGAATTCGTCGACCCGCATCTCGCCCGTGACCAGATCGAAACGGAGCATGCCGGTTTTGGCGGCTTCGGGATCGGTCGGCGGCACATCCGTGCGCGTCGAAAAGACCGGCGACACGAAAATATTGGTGCGGTTGTATTGGCTCCAGAAGTCGAGCATGTCGGGCGGCGACATGTTGGGCCGCTCCAGCTTTTGCACCGGCAGCGTCGCCAGAACCTTGCCGCTCTTGGGGTCGAGCGTCGAAATCGTCGCGCCAATGGCGTAGAGCTTCGAGCCGTCGGGGGAAAACTCGAGCTGAATGGTCTGGCGCGCAACGGGAAATGTGCGCAGCGGCTTGGCGTTCAGGCCGGCCGAAGTGTCGAATACCTGCACTTCCGGGTCGAGCACTTCAACTTCGGCGCCCTTGATCTGCGAGCGGAAAGCGACGGTGTAAAGCTCCTTGCCGTCCGGCGACAGGGCCAGCGCACAAAGGCCCTTGCCGATGATATCGCCCGAGGACAGGCTGGCGCTGAAAAACTCCCTGCCCGTATCGAGATCGACGCCATGCACACCGGAGACGCGATCGGTCAGCGCATAGGCTTTGTGGCCATCGGGACTCGCCAAGACTGCGAAAATCGGCCCTCCGGAAACCTGCGCTTCGCCCGCCACCTTCCGCGTCGCCGCATCGAAGAGATAGATCTTGCCTGTATGGGCGCCGGTGAGAAGATAATCCCTGGCGAGCACGGGGCTGACGAGGGCGGCGCCGATCAGGCCGGCGAGCGCCGCCTTGCGGGTCGCGCTTTTGATTTGAAATGACATTTCCAGACCCCTTCGGCTCACTTCTTCGGGAAGACAGATTGCAGAGCGCGCCAGTCGCGCTGGGCGGACTCCGCCCCCTTGGTCCAGTCTGGATAGGTGGACATGTTGTCGGGCACCTGCGTCGGCCACCAGCAGGGGTCCGAGCAACCATAGAGATCGGCCTCCATTGGCGAGCAGAGCGCCGCCGTGCCGCCGAAGGCGTCGACCTCCCAGCCCGGATCGAAAGTTGTGACGCAGCCGGCTACCGAAGATTGCATGACGCGAACTTCCTCGGCATTGCCTTCCTGCGCCGCCGTTTCGAGCAGGGCCGCCTTGGTGTTCATGGCTTTGATATGATTCATCGCTAGGGCTCCGTCAGATCAGGGCTTGCTGGCGCAAAAAGACCGGGTTTTCCTTTTGCAGCCGCGCATAGGATTCAATGCCGAAATCGACCCAATCGCGGATGCGGTCGCAAACATGGTAGACCGGGTGAAGGGCGTCGTTATATTTGGTGTAGGATTCGTGATAGCAGCCGCCCGCGCAAATATGCCGCACACGGCAGCTGCTGCAGCCATTGGCCGGGTCGGAGGTGCGCT
>Ga0182030_10001335_pt1 | contig 50616 bp, 47 predicted proteins | sample 812S3MmetaG_FD_121299 | JGI IMG/M metagenome (GOLD analysis project Ga0182030, IMG submission 121299) | Permafrost microbial communities from Stordalen Mire, Sweden - 812S3M metaG (Illumina Assembly) | ecosystem: Environmental > Terrestrial > Soil > Wetlands > Permafrost | place: Sweden... | reverse complement strand
GGCGGTGGCGGTGGCGGTGGTGGCGGTGGCGGTGGCCGCTGGTAAGCAATAGCTAAGAGCTGTTCCAGAAGGCCCGGAGAAATTCGGGCCTTCTGGTTTGCGAGATCTGGTCGGCGGCGCGACGCGCACTGCAGAGCATTTCCGCCATATCTGAGGGAGAGGCCGATCATGGAACAGGACAAGTTGGCGGGGCGACTGCAGCAGGCACCGGTGCCGTTTGCAGGCGAGACGAATAACGATTATCGCGCGCGTATCGCGCATCACCAGGCCGAGCTTCAGGAGCGCCGCCAGCGCGAGCTGCTCGAACAGGCCTCGACACTCAATACGCCCTCGGCACGGATCCGAATCTGGGAGCGGCTGCATCGCGTAACCCTGCCACGGGATCCGCAGCATCGACTGCTCGATGTGATAGCGACCAATACCGGGCTCACAGTAGATGAGGTGCGTGACGAGCAGCGGCTACGCGTCGCTGCCGCCGTACCGGCGAGCGTGCCGACGCCCGCGATCTAGTGTGGTTCGCCACACCTATCCCTAAGTTGAGGAATCGCCTTGGCTAAACCCAATTATCGCCAGCAGAAGCGTCAGAAGGAAATCTCGCGCAAGTCTCGACAGGCTGAGAAGCTGCAGCGTCGCGGCAAGCTTGAACCTGAGGCCGACGCCGCAGGCTTGCCCCTGACTCCGGCAGCGCCTGCTGAACCGCAGGCCGGCACATGAAACTCGCACCTCGCAAAGCCGTATCAAGCATCGAGCAGCGCCGCACCCGCAGGCTCTCCGATCGCGTGGCAGCCCCGGCGCTGCGCACAGCATTCCCGCAGGTGGAGAACCTGCGCATTGAATTGAATTTCTCAGATCGCACGGCGCACGCGCCCTCGCTCCAGCAGCACATCCTGTACCCCTCGGCCCGGGCCTTCTTTCGTTTCGCTTGCCCCTGTTTTGAATGTGATGGCGAGTTCGATTTGACCGGCGCTGTCAACAAACTGGTCGCCGACCCGGCGGGAAGCAAGCGCCGCATTAACCGCACTGCCACGGATACGCTGGCCTGCCAGGGAGTGCGGCTGCGCGATCGGCCAACCAGCCAGCTCTGCCCAATTCAGGTCCAGTTCCGGCTGGTGGTCAGCGGTGCGCCTTGAGCGCGCCCTCCCTCCAGCGGCTGCTTTTTTAGGTGGAGTCACTCGAGGGCTTGAGATCACGGGCGTTTGTTATCTTTGCTTCCCGCAACATAGTCAGGAGTCACTAACTTATGAGCAAAGGCATGGACCGCAAAAAGGAAACCAAGAAGAAGCCGGCCAAGACGATGCTTGAGAAACGTGCACTCAAGCAGGCCAAGAAGGCCGATAAAGGCTTCAAGTACCCGACCTGATGAGTGATGCTGGCCGGCAGACGGGCGCGCCCTCTCCTGCTGGGGAAGCAGGTTCGGCTGACCCGAGCACTGAGGCAGCGCGCGCGTCCTGCCGTGCCGCGGTCGAGCGCTACCGCCTCCCATCAACGCCACGCGCGCTGTGGCAGCTGGGCAATACGCTGGTTCCCTATGCGCTGATCTGGTGGCTGCTACATTTCCCGCTGCTACGCAGCTGGTGGATTGCACCAGTGCTGGTGCTGCTGGCGGCCGGATTGCTGGTGCGGCTCTTTATCATCTTCCACGACTGCGGGCACGGCTCCTTCGTACGCTCACGCCTTGCCAACCAGCTGATCGGCATCATTACGGGGCTGCTGACGTTCACGCCGTATTTTTACTGGCGCTGGCAGCATGGCGTACATCACCGCACTTCGGGCGACCTGGATCGGCGCGGTGCTGGTGATATCTGGATGCTGACTGTGCAGGAGTATCTGGAGGCATCGCGCTGGCGACGCTTTGCCTACCGTCTGGCCCGCAATCCGATCATCCTGTTCATGGTCGCGCCGCTCATCATGTTTGCGTTCGTGCAGCGCTTCGCGGCGGCCGAAGCCCCAGCGCGTGAGCGCCGCTCGGTATATTTCACCAATATAGGGCTGGCGCTGATGATCATGGGTATGTGCGCGCTCTTCGGCGTAAAAGTCTACCTGCTAATTCAGCTGCCACTGCTGATGCTCTCGGGTGCGGCAGGTCTGTGGATGTTCTACGTGCAGCATCAGTTTGACGGCGCGTACTGGGAGCGGCGCGAAGCCTGGGATTACACGGCGGCGGCGCTCCAGGGCAGCTCCTACTACAAGCTGCCCCGCGTTCTGCAATGGTTCTCGGGCAACATCGGCTTTCATCACATCCATCACCTGAGCCCACATATTCCCAACTACAACCTGCAGCGCTGTCACAACGCGGCGACTACCTTTGGTGATATCCGGCCGCTGACGCTGCTGGGCAGCCTGCGCTCGCTGCGACTGCGTCTGTGGGATGAAGCGCGGCGCGAGCTCATCGGCTATGCCGACCTGCGGCGCCTGCAGCTGCGGCCGGTGCGCGCGCGCGAGCACTCAGCTCGCTAGTCCCAAGGATCTGCCGCCGCGGCGGTGCACCGGCAGCAGCGTAACCTCGGCGCTCGCGGCCGCGCACCGCTCTTACGATGCCATTGGCCGCCCTTAGGAAGTTGTTATGCGCTCAGCCTTCTGGGTCGCGCCGATTGTGGCTCTGCTCGCTGCGAGCCTCGGCCGGGCGCAGCCACCTGTGACGGTGCTCGAGCTCTATACCTCAGAGGGCTGCAGCTCCTGTCCGCCGGCCGAGGCGCGGCTGGCCAGTGATGCGCAGGGCTTGACCGTGAAGGTGCTGGGTCCGGCGCAGCCTGACGGGAGCGAGCTCACATTGCTGAGCTATCTTGAGCGCGCGGTCAGTACCATCGGTCGGGGTGAGAATCAAGGCCGCACGCTGACCGAGGTGCGCATCGTGCGCAACATCAAGACGCTGGGCATCTGGGACGGTACGGCACGCAACATTCGCATCGAGCGCTCACACCTGCCCGCCGAGGCCACCGGGGTGGTCGTCCTCATCCAGCACCCGGGCCCGGCCGCAATTCTGGCCGCCGCCCAGCTCACGCTGCGCTAGCCTGGCGGCCCGCGCTCAGTCGCCCGGCTCGAGCATCCGGTGCAGCAGGCCACCGATGACTGCGCCCACGATCGGGGCGACCCAGAACAGCCACAACTGGTGCGCGGCCCAGCCACCGATCACCAAGGCGGGGCCGGTGCTGCGTGCCGGATTGACCGAGGTGTTGGTCACCGGAATGCTCACTAGGTGGATCAGTGTCAGCGACAGGCCGATCGCCAGCGGTGCAAACAGTCCAGCCGGCGAGCGCTTGGAAGTCGCACCCAGGATTACCAGCAGGAAGAAACAGGTCATGATCACTTCGGTGAGGAAGCAGGCCGCCAGGCTATAGTTGCCGGGCGAGTGCTCGGCATAGCCGTTCGAGGCCAGGCCGCTGGCCACGACATCAAACCCCGCCTGACCCGAGGCGATGAGCGCCAGTACCGAGGCGGCGGCGATGCCACCCAGTACCTGCACGATCACGTAAGGCAGCACATCGCCAATACCAATTCGTCCTGCGACCCAGGCGCCGACAGTGACCGCAGGGTTGAAGTGCGCGCCAGAGATGTGGCCCACCGCATAGGCCATTGTCACGACCGTGAGGCCGAAGGCGAATGACACGCCAAGCAGGCCAATGCCTACTCCGGGAAACTTGGCAGCCAGCACGGCCGCACCACACCCACCGAGCACCAGCCAGAACGTGCCGAAGAATTAGGCCAGTAGTTTCTTGTACATACAGGTCCTCTTTGATTCAGGCGCTCTTTGTTATGCATTTCCTCCGGCTCGCAGCCCGCACCGCGATTGCGCCGCAGCAGATGGTACGTGCAGCGGGTCCATGGACTCAAGGCCCGGGCCGCTGAGCGGTGAGTACAAACCCGTGGGCTGGGCTCAGAGGAACAGCAGCCCGGAGAGTTCCGCGGTTAACAGCTCCTCCAGGGTCTGACGGGTGAGTTCGATGCGCTCGAGCGCTGCCACCAATAGCACCTCATCGTGCGCGGACTCTGCATTGGCCAGGAGGCGCGGGGCACGCACTGGCGGCACCGCCACGGAGGCCGTCTGGGGAATGGGCGCTTGCGCCATCTGAATGCCTCCTCGATCGGGCACCGGCAGGGCGCTTAGGCGCCAGTTCGCCGCCGGTCGCGCCTACCGTGAGCGCTCGACGTTACGCTGCTGCTATCGCCTGCGCGACGATTTGATGACAGTCAGGCGCTTGGGAGCGAGCGCAGCGCTAGAGTCCGAGCTGCGCGGCTGCCAGCACGCCGCCCGCGGCCACCAGACAGTACCACCCGAACAGCTGCCAGCGACCGTGCTCGAGCCAGCGCGAGAGCCAGCGCAGCGCCAGCAGTCCGGCGAGGAAACTGAACACCATGCCAAACAGACTCGGCCACAGCGCTTGGGCCAACGCCGCATGGAAATCCACGGCCGGTGCCGCATGCCGAATCAGTCGGCGCAGCTCCAGGGCAATGACTGCCGGCGTCAAAACCACGGCGAGCGCGAAGCTGAATTCCTCGCATCGCGCCTGATCAAGCCCACATAGCAGGCCGGTGGAAATCGTGGCGCCCGAGCGGGAGAAGCCGCGGAAGGGCAGACACAGGCCCTGAACAGCGCCGATAATTGCAGCCTGACTTGGGCGCTGCGGCGCAGTGCTGGTGGGCTGGAGTGCACGTCGCGCTGAGATCAGGATCAGCGTGCCGACGGCCGCCAGGCTCCAGGCCATCAGGTACAGGTTGCCAAACAGGTTTTCCACCTCGTTGCCGGCTCCGGGCCCCAGTACCACGCGCACCGCGAGCTTCATCACAGCGTAGCCAATCACCACGGTGAGTAGCGTCGCAATGAAGATCTGCGAGGCTGCCGAGATAAACAGGGTGCGCGAGGCAAAGTAACGCCGGCGCCACGCACTCCAGAAATACACGATCACCGCCAGCATCGTGCCGGTATGCAGCATCACCAGCAGCAGCGTCATGTCCGGCGCGGTCGGGTCCAGGCCCAGGAGCTTTTCGGTGATGACCACATGCGCGGAGCTTGATACAGGCAACAATTCGCATACGCCCTGGACGAGCGCCAGGATCAGGATCTTGAGCAGCAGCGGCATCAGCAGACTCCGGAAACTACCAGAGAAGCACTATACCGGCTCAGGCTCAGTGAACCGAGCATGCTTGGCTTTGTTTCACTCGCCGCTGCTGCCGGGCGGCGGTATCTTGCCCCAGGGGGCCATGCGCTGCAGCTCCGGTTCCTTGTCCAGGAACTGGTGCTTGAGCGCGCCCAGCACATGCAGCGCGAACAGCACATACAGGGCATAGCCAAACCAGGTGTGCAGGTTGCCAAAGAGCGTGTGCAGTGATTCCTTGGTGGCCGGATCCGCGTTCATGACAAAGCCTATGCGTGGCCAGGGCACCAGGTTGAAAAGACGCATGGGATGCGTGGCCGCCTCCTTCCACGCCGAATCGTGCAGCCAGCCCGACAGTGGCAGCGCCAGAATCACTACGTAGAGCAGTCCGTGTGCCAGATGCGCACTCAGCTTTTCCCAGCGTGGGTAGCCTGGCGGCAGCAGCGGTGGCGGATGCGCAGCGCGCCATAGCAGCCGCAGCAACACCAGGCCCAGCACCGTGATGCCGATCGACTTGTGGGTGTCGATGATCGGTCGCACCCAGCCCTCGGGAAGCGAGTCGGCCGAGAGCCCAAGCGTTACGTTGATGATGATCAGCACGGCTACCAGCCAGTGCAGCAGCATGGCGGTAGCGGTGTATCGAGCTGATGTCGGTGACGGCAAACTCATGCGATGCTCTCCAGAAGCCCTGCCGGCCTGCGTGAGCGCAGCCCGGGTTCGGTAATGAACTCGGGCAGGTTACCGACATTGGCGCGTACAAAAAAGCCCGAGCCGTGTTTAGCCCTGACGACCGTGGCGATAGCAGCGCCTTTGGCACGCCGCTCCTGCTTGCGTGTCCCGACGTCGGGGACCGCACGTGCCCCGTGCTTACTGCCAATCGTGCGATTGTCGCGATCCGGGGCGCGAGGATCCTCTATCAGCGGGGCGGCGTTGGGCACTTCGAAGAGCTCAAAGCGCAGCGCAGCGCGCTTGAACAGTGCGACGTTGGCGGGAATCCGCAGGAACGGCCAGCGCCGCTGTGCACTCCCTCGGTGCAGAGTTCTCACCTATACCGTCTTTGCCCGCGAGCTGCGTCATCATGGTGCCGGCCGCGGTTCGATCCGCGTGCTCGTCCTTCATGATATGAAGAGGCTGGCGGCCAAAGCGCGCCGCTGGCAGCCACGCATGAGTGTCTCAGGGCGCTCGTACCCGTCTCGGTAGGTGAGGCGCTAGGGCTACGGTATGTGGAGCCCGGGAGCGTCCGGCGATGGCGCTTGTGGTTGCCGATTTCGCTTGCCGAGCTGCACATCAGCGGCGAGCCAGTGCAGGCGCGCAGCATTGAATGGGCTTCCTAGCCTTTGGCGCTGCCGCCGCGGCGGGCTCAGGCCGCGGGCGGGGGCTGCTGCGCTACGCGCGGGAGTTGTTCGTTGATGCACGCCCAGGCGGGTGCCTGGGAGGTCCAGATGGTCATTGTCGGGACCGCCAGATTCGGATCATCAAGCGTACCGACCCGCACAAACACCAAGTGCGGTCGTGATTCTGCCTCGCTATACAGATGGGTGCCGCAGGTCGGGCAGAAACGGCGATGCATGAGATTGCCGCTCTCGGCGACGCTGGCATAATCGCGGGTCTCGCCGCGGCGGGTAAAGGTCGCGGTGCCAAAGCAGGCATTGACCGTCCCACTGCCAGCGCCGATGAACTGGCACAGGCGACACCAGCAGGCGCGGGTCACGATCGGTGGGGCGCTGCTCTCATAGCGCACCGCACCGCACAGACACCCCCCGCTGATATTCATGCCGCAGTCTCGTGGCATAAGCTCATGCTCAGCTCTCCCAGTCGAGAATCACTTTGCCGGACTGACCCGAGGCCATGATCTCGAAGCCCTCGGCGAACCGGCCAATCGGCAAGCGATGCGTAATCACCGGTCCGATGTTCAGGCCCGACTGCAGCATTGCCGACATCTTGTACCAGGTCTCGAACATTTCGCGGCCATAGACACCTTTGAGCATCAGGCCCTTGAAAATCACCTGGTCCCAATCGATGCCGGTGTCCTTGGGCATGATGCCGAGCATTGCGATATTGCCGCCATGGTGCATGGTACGCAGCATGTCGCGGAAGGCGAGCGCGTTGCCCGACATCTCCAGTCCGACATCGAACCCTTCCTCCATCCCCAGCCGCTTCATCGCATCATCAAGTGATTCGGTACGCACATCAAGGGCAACCGAAGCGCCCATCTTGCGCGCGAGCTCGAGGCGGTAGGGATTCACATCGGTGATGACCACGTGGCGTGATCCGACGAAGCGGGCGATCGCCACGGCCATAACGCCGATTGGCCCGGCGCCGGTGATCAGCACATCCTCGCCCACCAGATTGAATGACAGCGCCGTGTGCGTGGCATTGCCTAGCGGATCAAGGATCGAGGCGATCTCATCGGTGATGACATCGGGCAGCTTGAACACGTTGCTGGCCGGCAGCGACATGTATTCGGCAAAGCATCCCGGGCGGTTCACGCCCACCCCAACCGTGTTGCGGCACAGGTGTCGGCGGCCGGCACGGCAATTGCGGCAATGACCGCAGGTGATGTGGCCCTCGCCCGAGACGCGATCGCCGACGGCGAGGCCGCGCACTTCGCTGCCGATCTCGACAATGCGGCCCACGTACTCATGACCCACCGCCATGGACACGGGGACGTTGCGCTGCGCCCAGGCATCCCAGTGATAGATGTGCATGTCGGTGCCGCAGATCGCCGTTTTCTGCATGCGGATCAGCACGTCATTGGGCCCGATCTGCGGGCGGGCGACATCGGCCATCCAGATGCCGGGTTCGGCCTTGGCTTTGACGAGTGCTTTCACTGCGGGCCGTCCTTGGACGATGAGGGGGCGCGATTTTAGCCCAAAACCCCGACGTCGCGCCCAGCTTGGCTAAATGCCTGCACTGCACGATCCAGCTGCTCGCTGGTGTGCGCCGCGCTCATCTGGGTGCGGATGCGCGCCTGGCCCTGCGGCACGACGGGAAAGGAGAAGCCAATCACGTAGACCCCGAGCTCGAGCAAGCGCTCGGCCATGCGTGCGGCGCGCGCCGCCTCCCCGATCATGACCGGGATGATCGGATGCTCACCGGGTGTCAGCGTAAAGCCCGCAGCGGCCAGTCCCGCGCGGAAATGGCTGGCATTGGCCGCAAGCCTCGCGCGCAGCCCATCGCCTTCGGCAACCAGCTTCAGCACTGCAAGGGTAGTGGCTGCGACCACTGGCGGTATCGAGTTGGAGAACAGGTACGGCCGTGAGCGCTGCCTCAACCAGTCAATCAGCGGCTTCCGGCCGCTGATGTAGCCCCCCGAGGCACCGCCAAGTGCCTTGCCCAAAGTGCCGGTCAGGATATCGATCTGCGCACTCACCCCGGCGCGCTCAGGCGTCCCGCGGCCGTGCGCGCCAATAAAGCCGGTAGCATGCGAGTCATCGACCGCAATGAGTGCGCCATAGCGCTGCGCCAGATCGCAAATCCCCGCCAGTGGCGCGAACGTGCCATCCATCGAGAACACGCCGTCGGTGATGATCAGGCGCGTGCGCGCGCTCTGTGATTCCTTCAGGCAACGCTCCAGATCATTGAGATCGCGGTTCTGGTAGCGGTACTTGCGCGCCTTGCAGAGGCGAATGCCATCGATGATCGAGGCATGATTGAGGCTGTCGGAGATGACCGCATCCTCCTCGCCAAGCACAGTCTCAAACAGGCCCCCGTTCGCATCGAAGCAGGAGGAGTACAGGATCGTCTCCTCGGTGCCAAGGAAGGCCGAGAGCTGCTGCTCGAGCTCGCGATGTACCGTCTGGGTTCCGCAGATGAAGCGCACGCTGGCCATGCCGAAGCCATAGCGGGTGAGCGCTGCGCGCGCGGCCTCACAGACCGTGGCATCACTGGCGAGTCCGAGATAATTATTGGCGCACAGATTGATGACCTCACGGCCACCGGCAACGCGGATTAATGCACTCTGCGGGCCCTCGAGCTGGCGCTCGGCTTTGTACAGTCCAGCGCTTCGCAGTTCCTGCAGCGAAGCCTCAAGCCGTATGTAGAAATTGCTGTCCATCTTGCTCCCTTGGCGCGGCACGCTGGCGCAAGGGTGGGGTGCACGGCCCGGACGGTCAAGGGCGGCAGCTATCAAGGCGCAGGCTGGGCTTCGCGCGCGGGTTGCGGCGCGCCATTATGTCGTTTGCCGCCATTGCTGGGCCGGCTGCAGCCATCGTGGGTACCTATCGAAGCCGTTATGGTGAGTTCAGCGATCGGCCCTCCTCGCGCCGCACATACTTGTGACTTAGGTATCAGGCGGGAGGGTCAAAGTGCCTAGACTTTTGCCGACGCTGTACTGCACCCGCGGGCGGGCCTGCGGCTTGCTGGCGCTGCTGGCCGCAGCGGCGGCACACGCGGGTGACCGGGCCGGTAACCCTCCGGTCCTACGCGGTCCGCAGGTGATGATGTACTTCCAGCTGCCGATCGGGCACAGCGCCCAACCGCTGGCGATGTACGGTCTTCGCATCGAACAGACCCGGCTGGAATCCGCCGCGGTTCCAACGGCACTGGTCCAAACCCCCTATCACCAGCAACTGCTGGATCTGCAACTGCGTCCGCACGCCGACATGCAGATCGAGTTCGGTCGTCGGGTCACCTGGTATTTTGGCCGCGAGTCCTTCAGCGCGCCTTCGAGACCCTCGGCTTTCACGATCCGCTGGCCCATCGACGGCGCCCACTCGGCCGAAGCGCTCCCGCGGGCGCTGATCAACCACTGGCCGCAGCCGGGTAGAGTGCCGCCCGACCCCTGATCCTCCCCTGGTGCCTTGCAGCACGCTGAGGGCCCGCCACGGCTCCCGGGGCCGCGCCCGATTCCGGCGCCGCTACCCGCAATGGCATTTAAGCTCCCCCGCTACGGGCCGATAGCGCTGCCAGGGGAGCAAATAAGCTGCTCAAGTAGGCGGCGACGCCTAAAGAGGTCGCAGAAAGGCCCATATTTGCGGCTTTTTCGTATCCTTACCGATGCCTGCACAGGTGGTGATACCGATGGAACTTGGGCGGCAGGGCGGTAAACATAGGCTGCTGATTTCGACGTCGACAACAAGACCTAAGGACGCGCAGGTCATTCCGCCATGCAGGCCATGCTAGCTACGACATTATGTTGCCCTCCATCCGCCTCGAGCCGACGTTGGCTGTGCAGGTCGCGTGGGCTGACGGTATGAAGGCACAGCCGCTGCTGTCTGATCGGCGAACGAGCGAGGATCGCCACTCGGTCACGGCGCGTTTTGCCGTGCTCAATGACCTGAATCTGCGTCTGGCCCAGGAGCACGATACCGCCGCCCTGATCGACAAGGTTTGCACGGGCGCGCGCGCGCTGATCGGCGCGCGCTTTGCAGTGCTGGTGATCCTCAACAACAAGCACGACATCAGTGAGCTGCATGCGACCAGTGGCCTGCCCTCGTGGGCCGGTCCGATGGTGGCGCCGCGACTCGATTGCGGCCTGCTCGGCGAGGTCTACCGCGATCGGCGCTCGCTGCGACTGGCCGCTACAGACAATACTGGCATCGATGTCGGACTGCCCGACTGCTATCCGCTTGCGCACGCCATCGTCGCGGCGCCGATCATGTCCCCGGCACGCTGCTATGGGTGGCTGTGCCTGGTCGACAAACCCGGCGCAGACGAATTCAGTGACGAGGATGAGCAGCTGATCACGACCCTGGCAGCGCAGTTCGGCCGTATCTATGAGAACGGCAGCCTTAACGATGAATTGCGCCGGCACTCGACTTCCTTGCTTATGGAAATGGAGGAGCGCGAACGCGCCAGTGCCGAGCTGCGTGAGAGCGAGGAGCGCTTCCGCCAGCTCGCCGAGAGCAGCCAGGACGTATTTTTCCTGGTCACCTCGGACCTGCGCAAGACGCTCTATATCAGTCCGGCCTATTAGAAGATCTGGGGCGTGCGCCGCAGCCAGGTGTACGAACGCGCGATGCCGTGGCTCGAGAGCGTGTTTCCGGGCGATGCGCTGCACGCCGAGTCGGCCCTGCAACCCCACGAGGGCACAGTCGAGACCGAGTACCGCATCATCCGCCCCGATGGCTCGCTGCGCTGGATCGCGGTGCGCATGTTCCCGGTGGTCGATGGCCTGAATCCGGGTAAGCGCGTGGTACTGGTGGCCTCCGACATTTCAATTCGCAAGCAGGCCAGCGCGCGTATCGAGAACCTGAGCCGCGTCTATCTGCTGCTGAGCGCCATCAACTCGCTGATCCTGCGCGTGACCGAGCGCGGTGAGCTGCTGGCCGAATCCTGCCGGCTGGCTGTCGACTACGGCGGCTTCAGCTACGCCTGGTGCGGACTGATGGAAGGCGGCTCAATCAAGCGCCAGGCCGCGGCCTGCGTGGATGAGTCGGGAGCGCTTGAGGACAGCGCGCGCATCCCGCTGCTTCCCGAACCGGTGACCGATCCGTGCGTGCTGGCTGCCCTGCAGACCCGGCGCACGCAGTATGTGAACGATTTCTCAACGCTCAGCAGCATTGATCAGCACGCGGCGCACGTGACCCGCGGCTTCCGCTCAATGATCGCACTGCCGCTGGTGATTTCGGGACGCGCTGTCGGCTGCCTGGTGCTGATGTCACGCGAGACCGGAATCTTTGATGAACAGGAGATCAAGAGCCTGGCGGAGCTGTGCGGCGATATCGCCTACGCGCTCGATCACATCGAGAAGGCCGAGCGCCTCAATTATCTCGCTTACTACGATGCGCTGACCGGCGTCGCCAACCGCACACTATTTCTCGAGCGCCTGGCGCTGTACGTCGGTGAGGCAAGCCGCGAAAGCAAGGGCCTGGCGGTACTGATCCTCGATATGCAGCGCTATGAGGCGATCAATGACGGCCTCGGGCGTGCCGCCGGGGACTGGCTGCTGCGCCTGATCGCGCACCGACTGAAGGAATGCGTCGGGGCGCCCGATCGGATCGCGCGCCTTGGCTCGGATCAGTTCGCGGTGATCATGCCCGATGTGCGCCAGTTCGATGATCTGGCGCATCGCCTCGAAGCCTTGTGGCGCGACTGGCTCGGGCCCTCCTTTGAAGTCGGCGGCACCGAAGTGGTCGTTTCTGCGAAGGCCGGCATTGCGATGTTCCCTGGCGACGGTTCGGATGCGGATCAGCTGCTGCGCCATGCCGAGGCGGCGCTGAAGAAGGCCAAGACGGGTGGCGAAAAGCAGGTGTTTTACACCGCGCACCTGAGCGAGCGCATGGCTGAGCGCCTCGCCTTCGAGAGCCGCTTCCGCTCGGCGCTGGCCAAGGAAGAGTTCGTTCTGCACTACCAGCCCAAGGTCGATGTCGAGAACGGGCGGCTGCTCGGTGTCGAGGCGCTGATCCGTTGGCAGAGTCCGGAGCTGGGGCTGGTGTCGCCGCGGGTGGCGGTCAAGGTGTCACCCGTGCAACTGCTGCGTGAGAATTTTGTCGACTCGGTCGAGACCATCCTGAAACAGGCGGGCGGCGGCAGCGGCATTGACATCGAAGTGACTGAGTCGACGCTGATGAAAAATGTAGCCGAGAGCATGCAGAAACTGGCGGCGCTGCGTGCGCTCGGTATTGGCGTGGCCCTTGATGATTTCGGCACCGGCTACTCATCGCTCGGCTATTTGATGCGCATGCCGGTCGAGACGCTGAAGATCGTTCGTTCGTTCGTGCTGGCAATGCTCGAGGACACGGCGGCGATGACGCTGGTCTCGACGATTATTTCCCTGGCGCACGCGCTGCGGCTCACGGTCGTCGCCGAAGGGGTTCGAGTCCGAAGCGCAGGCCAAAATCCTGCGGCTGCTGCGTTGTGATCAGATGCAGGGCTACCTGATTAGCAGGCCGCTGACGTTCGAGGCGATGAGCAGTTATCTGCAGCGGCCGCGTCGCTGAGCAGCCGCCTATGCGGCCTTAGGGCTTGTCGGGTTTAGGGGTGGCCGGGAAGTGGCGCGGAACAAGCACTGAAGAGATTGCCGCAAGGCGATCAATCTGGCGCTGTCCGGCCCCGATCAGATCCACTTCGAGGCGCTCGGCCAGGCGTACCAGGTACAACAGCAGATCACCGAATTCGCGCTCCAGCTGCGAGTGCGGGAGTTTGGCCCGTTCGTTAGCAAAATCATTCAGCAGGTCTTTGACCTGACGCAGGTCGACGCTGGGTCGGTTCTTCAGAAGATTGTGCGCGCGCGCCTGATCGTGGACGTTCCTCAAAATCGGCGCTCTCTTCGTTGCTTTGGGCAGGCCAAAAGTGGCATGCATTATGACCGAAATAATATGCACGGGCGGTTGCTATCGCAATGTGGGGACAGCATCACAGTGTCGATGCCGAGCAGCGGCCGCGATTTAACAGAATATAGTTAGACCGAGTCTAACAACGGGCGCTCAAGCCGCTTCTCCTGCCGTGGCACCCAGCCAATCGGTGCCGCGTCGTGTGGTGAGATAGGGCAGCAGCCGCGCATCGAGCTCCGGATCGGGCGAGCGGTACGCCCACTGCGCTGTCGGTGGCATCGACAGCAAAATCGAATCGGTGCGACCGCCCGACTGCAGACCAAACAGCGTGCCGCGATCGAGCACCAGATTGAACTCCACATAGCGACCCCGGCGATAAAGTTGATAGCGGCGCTCGCGCTCCCCGTAGGTGCTCTGATGGCGCGCTTGCACGATCGCCAGATACGCCTCGCGATAGTGCTGCGCGACGCTTTGCATAAAAGCGAAGCACCGCTCCCACGGCATGCCGAACTGGGGCGACTCGGCATTCAGATCATCAAAGAAGATGCCGCCGATGCCGCGGGCTTCGGCCCGATGGCGCAGGTAGAAATATTCATCACACACTGCGCGCAGGTGCGCGTACAGACCGGGAGCAAAGGGCGCACAGGCTGCGGCAGCTGCGCGATGCCAGGCAATGACATCGGACTCGTCGACGAGGAATGGCGTTAAATCAAAGCCACCGCCAAACCACCACACATCCCCGGCACTGAAGAAGCGCACGTTCATGTGGCTCGTGGGCACGTGCGGGTTGCACGGATGCATGACGATGGAAACTCCCATCGCGCGAAAGCTGCGGCCCTCAAGCTGCGGGTTGCGTGCGGTGGCAGCAGGTGGCAGCTTGGTGCCGGTCACATCCGAGAGCGCAACGCCGCCGCGTTCGATGATCCGGCCGCCCTCGAGGATGGCGGTAATGCCGTGTCCCGCCAAGCCCTGGGCGCTGCCTTCGCGCGTCCAGGGATCGCGCAGGAACGGGCCACCGCCATCGAGTTCGGCGAGCGCTTCGCACAGCTCCTGCTGGAAACCGTGCAGGAATTCGTACACCGCTCTGCTGCGTTCATCACTCATGGGCTGGGTCACCTTGAGATGCATGTGGACCAATCAAGACATGATCCCCCATGGCAGCGAGGCTGGGCAACCTCGGCGGGCTCAAGGCTTGACCAGCCGGTTGCTTAAGGTGCCAATGCCCTAGATGCTGACCGCAATCTGACTTGGCGCAGTCTTGAGCTGTGTTTTGGTGCCCTGAGGGCTTTGCCGGAAACTCCACGCAGCGCCGGTGGCTTGGCGATGACCTTGCTACGCTGGGCGGCGCGGTTGAACATGCGCGCAGCAATCAGCGAATTAAGGTACAAAAAGTGCGGTCGGACCGCGGCGCCGCAGGCGCGGTAAGCCGAGGATGGAGCGATGGCGCCCCGGTGGCCACCCGTGGCGCCGTATAATAAAGTTTAGTCGGCCACGCGCGGCGCGCGCCCAGCCCCGGACAGTCGGACAGAAGGAAACTTGTTATGAGTGATGTCGTCATAGTCGCGGCGCTACGCACCGCGGTGGGTAAGTTTAATGGGTCGATTGCCAAAGTCGCGGGGGCCGATCTCGGTGCGCAGGTCATCAAGGCGCTGCTGGTCCGCTCCGGGATCAAGCCCGAGCAGATCTCCGAGGTGCTGATGGGGCAGGTTCTCACGGCCGGCATCGGGCAGAACGGTGCGCGTCAGGCCTCGATCCGTGCCGGGATTCCGGAGATGGTGCCGGCGATGACTGTCGGCAAGGTTTGTGGGAGCGGTCTGAAGGCCACCCATCTGGCGGCCCAGGCGATAAAGTGCGGCGATGCCGAGATCGTGATCGCCGGTGGCCAGGAAAACATGAGCGCCTCGCCACACTTGCTGCCGGGCTCGCGCGATGGTTTTCGCATGGGCGATGCCAAGCTCGTGGACAGCATGATCTGTGATGGCCTGTGGGATGCCTTCAACAACTACCACATGGGCATGACGGCGGAGAATGTGGCAAAGAAGTTCAGCATCTCGCGTCGCGAGCAGGACGAATTCGCGGCCGCCTCGCAGCAGAAGGCCGAAGCGGCCCAGAAGTCCGGCAAGTTCAAGGATGAGATTACACCGGTAGAGATCATCACGCGCAAGGGCACGGTGCTCTTCGACACCGATGAATACATTCGCCCCGGCACGACTGCTGAGGCGCTTGGCGAACTCAAGCCCGCCTTCAGCAAGGACGGCACCGTGACCGCGGGAAACGCCTCAGGAATCAACGACGGGGCGGCCGCCGTAATCATGATGAGTGAGCGCAAGGCGAGTGAGCTTGGCCTGAAACCTTTGGCGCGCGTGCGCGCCTATTCCTCGGCAGGCGTGGATCCGAAGATCATGGGCATGGGCCCGGTGCCAGCGAGTCAGCTGTGTCTGAAGAAGGCCGGCTGGACGCATCAGCAAGTGGATCTGATGGAGATCAATGAGGCCTTTGCGGCGCAAGCTATCGGGGTCAATCGCGAGATGGGCTGGGACACCTCCAAGATCAACGTCAACGGCGGTGCGATCGCGATCGGCCATCCGATCGGCGCTTCGGGTTGCCGCATTCTGGTCACGTTGCTGCACGAGATGATCCGCCGCGATGCGAAGAAGGGGCTGGCGAGCCTGTGCATCGGCGGCGGCATGGGCGTGGCGATGGCGATCGAGCGCTGAGGCTCTCGGCTAGGTTACGGGGCGGACTTTCTAGGACAACTATCCAGGGGTGGGCACGGCATGACAACGACAAAGAGAATCGCACTGGTCACCGGTGGTATGGGCGGCCTGGGGGAGGCCATCTGTATCAAACTGGCCAAGCTCGGCTACGTGGTCGCGACCACCTATTCGCCGGGCAATACCAAGTCGGCCGAGTGGCTCCAGGGCATGAAACATGAGCATGGCTACAGTTTTTACGCCTATGCCTGCGATGTGACCGACTGGGGCTCCTGCGTCGCCTGCGTGGCCAAGATCACCCAGGAACTGGGCCCCGTCGATGTGCTGGTAAACAATGCCGGCATCACGCGCGACATGACCTTCCGCAAGATGGACAAGATCAACTGGGATGCGGTCATACACACCAACCTAGACTCGTGCTTCAACATGACCCGGCAGGTCTGCGATGGCATGGTGGATCGCGGCTGGGGGCGTATCGTCAACATCTCCTCGGTCAACGGCCAGAAAGGCGCATTCGGACAGACCAATTATTCGGCGGCCAAGGCCGGCATGCATGGCTTTACCAAGGCGCTGGCGCTGGAAGTTGCCCGCAAGGGAGTGACGGTCAACACCATTTCCCCGGGCTACATTGGCACCAAGATGGTCACAGCCATTCCCAAGGACGTGCTGGATACCAAGATCATCCCGCAGATTCCGGTGGGGCGGTTGGGTAAGCCGGAGGAAGTCGCGGGTCTCGTGGCATACCTCGCAAGCGAGGAGGCGGCCTTCGTCACTGGCGCCAACATTGCGATCAATGGTGGCCAGCACATGCAGTAGCCGGTGGCGCCCGCCACTTCGGGCTCGTTTGCGGAAGGAGGGGGCAGCGTATGGGGTCACCTGCAGCCCTGAGCATCCACGGTGGCCGGCGTATCCAGCCCCATGCAAGGTTCATCAGGGCGCATGGCGATGTGCGCGTATAATCGCCTGGCCCAACCTCACCCGGAAGGCACACCGCCGACCCTTTGCTGCTCCACCCTAAGGCGCCCAACATGCCGGATTTTCACATGAGTCCAGTCCTCATTGTCCTCATCATCGTGGCCCTGTACCTCGTGTTTTCGATGGCGCGCACCGTGGCCCAGGCCACCGTCGGCGTGGTCACGGTGTTTGGCAAGTACCATCGCGTGATGCGCGAGGGCCTGAACTTCAAGCTCCCCTGGGAAAAGGTCGACTACCGCCTGTCGTTGCAGAATCGCGCTCTGCAGCTCGAGTTTCAGGCGATCACGCAGGATCAGGCCAACGTGAAGTTCGCCACCATGGTGCTGTATGCCGTGGCCGGTTCGGATGAAGAGGCCATCAAGAAGGCGGTTTTCAGCTTTGCCAGCGTGCAGGAGTTCCAGCTCGCTCTGCAGCGTACGATCGATGGCTCAATCCGCCAGTTCGTCGCGACCACTAAGCAATCGGACATCCTCGGCATGCGCGCCGAGATTGTCGATCACACCAAGAAGAATCTCGATGAGGTGGTGCTCAACTGGGGCTATGTCGTGCGCGACATCCAGATCACCGACATGACCTTCGACAAGGAAATCATTGATTCGATGGCGCGCGTGGTCTCTTCCAAGAACCTGCTGGCGGCCGCTGCCAACGAAGGCGCGGCGCTGCTGGTCAAGCGCACCAAGGATGCCGAGGCCGAAGCGGCCTACAAGACCATTGGTGCCGAGGCCGAAAAAAAGGCCTCGGCGCTGCGCGGTGAGGGCCTGGCCCTGTTTCGCAAGAACATCGCCGAGGGCATGAAGGAAGCCGCCGAGAGCCTCAAGGCTGCCGGCGTGACCTCGGACTTCCTGCTGTTCCTTGAATACACGGATGCGCTGAAGTACGTCGCCGATCACGGCCAGGGCAAGGTGATCTTCATGGATAACGGCGCCGCTGCGGCATCCCGCCTGGTTCAGGGGATCCTCAGCATGGGCTCAGATGCCTCATTCAAGGCGCAGGAGCCGCCCGCCGGTTAATCGAGGTGGATCCGCAGGCCGCCAAAGATCGCAAACGGCGCGGCGGGACTCTGAAATCGGTTGTTCACACCGGGGCTATTCATAGACCCCTGCTCTGGAACCCCTGGTGCGCCGATGCCGGCCGGGTCGCTGAGGATCCCATAGGTCGAGTACTTCGAATTGAGCAGGTTATCCACGGTCGCGAACAGCTGGATCTGGCGGCTTAGCTGATAAAGGGCGTGCAGGTTGAGGACCTGATAGCCGGGCAGCGGCGCCAGCTGATTCGAATCGTCCCCGAAATAGTACTGGCTGCTGATGACACTCAGTGCTGCGCCGGCAGTCAGTGAGGTCCCGATGCGATAATCGGCGCCGAGCTTCAATCGCTGGCGCGGGATACCGGGCAGGCGGTCTCCAGGCCTGACCTGAATGTTGCCGCTGGCATTCTGAAACGGGTTTGAGGGTGAGGGCACGGTCAGTACCGATTCAAACGTTGCCTCAATGTAGCTGTAGTTAGCAAACGCTGACCAGCGCAGAGCCTGGTAGGTCAGGCCCGCTTCCAGTCCCTGGCGCTGCGTATGGCCAATGTTCTGGAAGAATCCACTGCTGACTGAGGTCGCGATGCCGTAGATATCATCGTGCAGCTGGGTGCGAAAGGCGCTCAGGTTCCACGCCAGATCCGTGCCGGCACGGGGCGCTGCCAGCCACTTGCCGCGCACGCCGAACTCGCCGGTCTGCGAGCGCACCTGGCGTAATGCTGGGGGGTCGCCGGCCAGGTTGGAAGGCAGCAGGCACGGCTGCCGTGGGTTTGAGCATTCAATCTCGCTCGCCGTGGGCGTGCGCGTATTCGCGGAGACACCGCCGTAAGCGGTCGCACCAGCGCTCAGTTTGTAGGTGGCGCCCAGCCCTGGGTTGAAGTGCGCATAGCGATTATTGCCCGTGAGATTGGCGCCCCGCTGATCGCGCAGCTCGATGTCGGCCACGTTATAGCGGCCGCTGGCCGTGAGCGAAAGTGCTTCCGTGAGATCGAAGGTGTCGGTGGCGTACGCGCCCAAGTCCTTGTTGATGGCGTGCAGGCTTACTGGTGTGGCAGTGATTGAATCGTTGCCGGCAGCGAGCGCGGCATTCTGTTCGGCTTCGGTCGTATCCACGATCAGCGTTGAGGGCAGCACCAGCAGCTGCGCATTAAGGAGGCCGATCTGGGTGTCGGTGGCGAAGTCAGCCTGCGCAAAATCGACGACGGCGCCGGCGGTGAAGCGATTGCCACGACCGGCCAGCGGCCGCGCATTGCTCAACTGCAGGGCGGCGCCACGCCCGTAGGTGTTGATACTTTCGAAATCCTTTTCGCCGATGGGAAGCGTGCCACCATCGGAGATATCGGGCAGCGAGGTGCCGGCAGCATTAGTGAGCGGCGTAACCTGATCGGGCTGGCACAAGAGTCCAGCCTCGCCTGCACTGGTGCAGGCGCGGTAGTTGGTGGTATCGCCGTTGGACACCAGCTGCTGGAGCTGGCGGTAGTAGAGCAGGCTTTGCAGGGACCACTCCGCGCCCAAGCTCACCATGCCATTGAGTGCCAGAAAGTTGAGTTGATTGTCGGTGGACTGCGGCCCCGTAAACACCAGGCTACGGCTGATGGCCAGCTCCTGCACTGGCGCTGAACCTTGGCCACCCAGCCGGTTGGCTGCGCTGCTGTACGCCAGAGCCAGCGAACCGTGCTCGCCCCGTGCGCTCAGCACCGCATACAGCTGGCGCAGCGAGTCGCTAGAGAACAGGCGCCAGCCGCTTTCATCGAGCGCCTTGCCAGCGACGTAGAACCCGAGGGCGCCGGAGCTGACTGCGTATTGCACCGTGGCGTTACGCTGGCCGAAAGATCCCCCACTTGCCTCGACTACAGCACCAGGTTCGCTAAAGCCATCCTTCATCGTGACCGAAATCGCTCCGCCCAGCGCATTGAGTCCATACACGGGGTTCGCGCTCACGAGCTCGACGCGCTCGATCGCCACATCGGGGAACAGATCCCAATCGACCGTATCACCAAAAGCCTCGTTGATGCGGACCCCGTTTTGGTAGACCGCAAGTCCCTGAGGCGTGCCGAGCACCGGCGAGGCCTCGAATCCGCGATAGAGGATGTTGGGCTGGAAGGGATCATCCAGGTTCTCATTGATGGTGACGCTGCCGAGGCGCGAGTTCATTGCGCCGGTGAGGCTGGCACTGCCATCGCGGCTCAGATCCGCGGCCAAGAGCGTCTGGACGTTGCCCGGCACCTTATCGATATCAATAGTATTGCCTGGAATCGCGCTGGTCTGAATGAGTACGGTCGGCAGCTCAGGGGCCGCGGCCGTGGGCTCCTGTGCGGATACCCACGCGCTCGACTGCAGAGCGCCAACCAGCATCAGCGTCGATGCTGTCCAGTCAATTCGCTTCAAGTGCAAGGCAACCTTCACCACGTCAGCCGCTAGCGGCAGCATTCTGTCCAGCATAGCGGTTGCCGACCACAGCGCGGAAGCCGCGCTGTGGCTATAGGGCACCCGCCAGTTCGCTGGCCCCGTGTGCGCTAGGAATCATGGGCCGATAAGGCCGGCGGCTTGGGTCCCCCGCTGGCCCAGTCCAACAGCTCAATCGTGTGGACCATCGGCACGCGGACCGCACCGCCCAGATGGGTCATGCAGCCGATATTGCCTGAGGCGATGACTTGGGCATCAAGGGCATTGAGATGTGCCGCCTTGCGCTCGCGCAGCTGCCCGGCCAGTGCCGGCTGCAGCAGGCTGTAACTGCCGGCCGAGCCGCAGCATAGGTGGGACTCCGCGGGTTCGAGAATCTTGAATCCGGCACGCGCGAGCAGCAGCTGGGCCGGAGTGCGCACCGCCTGACCATGCTGTAGTGAGCAGGCCGATTGGTAGGCGACAGTGAGCCTTTGCGGGTTATGGAAATTCAGTTCCAGGCGCAGCAGGAATTCGCTGACGTCCAGTGCCAGTGCGCTCACCTGTTGCGCGCGTTCGGCCCATGCCGGCTCCTCGCGTAGCAGGTGGCCATAATCTTTGATCAGTGTCCCACAGCCGGAAGTCGTGATGACAATGGCATCCAGGCCCCCCTGCTTGAGCAGCGGCATCCAGGCCGCGACCTGGGCGCGGGCCAGGCTTCGGGCGCGTTCACTGTGGCCCAGGTGCTGGGGCAGCGCCCCGCAGCAACCGGCGCCTGGCGCGATCAGCACTTCCACGCCGTGACGCGTTAGCAAGCGCACAGCGGCGGCATTGATCTGCGGTGAGAGCGCCGGCTGCACGCAGCCGGAGAGCAGCGCCACCTGAAGGCGTTGCTGACCGAGTGCTGCGAACCGGCCGGCACGATCGGTCGGCGCGCTCGCATGCGTGCGCCCGGGTGTGCTCAGCCACAGGTTGCGTACGCGCCCGGTCGCGAGCTTCGCCAGCGGTCGCGTCATGCGCGCAAGCCCGGTGGCGATCCGGAACCAGCTGCGGCGCGTCAGCAGCGCACCGATGAACCGGCGCAGCAGCCGGTCGGACCACGGACGGCGAAAGTGTGTTTCGATGTGCGAGCGGGCGTGATCAATCAGATGCAGATAATTTACGCCCGACGGACAGGCACTCTTGCACGCAAGACAGGTCAGGCAGCGATCAACGTGCAGGACCGTCTCGGCTGGCGGCGGCGCATCGCTCTCGAGCATGCGCTGAATCAGGTAGATGCGTCCGCGTGGGCTGTCCAGCTCATCGCCGAGCAGCGTGTAGGTCGGGCAATGCGGCATACAAAATCCGCAGTGCACGCATTTACGCAGGGCCACCTCGGAATCGGCAATCGCCGGGTGCAACCGCTGCTCGGCGCTAAAGTGGGTCCTCACGCGGCGCGCCCGTACATGCGGTGCGGATTGAGAATGCCCAGCGGGTCGAACTGCGCCCGTACCCGCTCGCTAAGCGCCTGCAGTGCCGCCGGCTGCGGCTCAAAAGGCTCGGTATTCATGCGGACGGCCTCATCGGCGCGCACCAGCGTTGCGTGCCCCTGTCCCGCAATAGCTTTCAGAAGCGAGCGAATCACAGCGGCACCGCCATCGGCGTTCGTCGGGCCTTGTAGCCACAGCAATCCGCCGCCCCAGTCGTAGTACAGCGCCTGCGCGCCGGCGGTACGCAGGGAGCCGCCGAGCGCGGCGGCATGCAGCGGCGGTATGGACAGGCGCCACACGGGCCAGGTCGAGCCGGCGTAGCAACGGGCATCACTGATCTGACGCCACAGACTCAAGGAAGTTTGCTGCTCGAGTTCCACAATCTGCGTCGCAGCGGTTTCAAGCGCCACGCGCAGCGCTGCGGCGCACGCGCCCGCCGCGCCCCGCAGGCCTTCCAGGCGCAGCAGCGTCGCTGAGCCTCCGAGCAGCGCCCGCGGCAGGGCATCGATGCGCGCCAGCACGTCGGCGGGCATATGCGCAGCGCCGCTCACCGGAACTGCTCCGCCAAGCGCCCGTCGCAGCAATGCGAGGCCGGCCTCATCCTCCAGCCCGAGTATGGCCAGGGTGCGCGTGTCTTCGGGCGCTGGAAGTACCTTGAGCGTAACTTCAGTGAGCACGCCGAGCGTCCCGTAGGCGCCCGCGAGAAGCTTGGGCAGATCAAAACCGGTGACGTTCTTGACCACGCGCCCGCCGCCTGCAAAGGCTTCGCCAAAGCCGTTGACTGCGCGGAAGCCCAGGAAGTGATCACGTGGTGCGCCGGCACTCATCCGCCTGCTTCCCCCTAAGCCCACCGAGATTGCGCCGCCGAGCGTACCGCGCCCGGCCGCAGCGCCCCACAATGGGCCGAAGTCGGGTGGCTCGAACGCAAGATGCTGGCCTTTGCCCGCAAGGAGCGCCTGGATTTCGGCCAGCGGTGTCGCCGCGCGTGCGGTCAGCACCAACTCCTCGGGTTCGTAGACCAACACGCCGCTGAGCGCCGATACATCCATCACGCCATCGGCGGCGCTAGCTCGGCCCAGGGGGCGCCGCGAGCCCTGGCCGAGCACCTCCAGGCCGGTGCGCGCGGCGCTTGCCATGCGGATCAGTTCCGTCACCTGGGCCTCATCGGCGACTTGATAGTGGGCACGCATCGTGTGGCTCAAAGACGCAGCAAATCAGGAAAGCGCGTCTGGCCCGCATGCACGTGCACGCGGCCGAGTTCGGCACAGCGACACAGCTTGGGAAACACCTTGCCAGGATTGAGCAGCCCCGCATCATCGAAGGCGCACTTGAGCCGCTGCTGCTGATCAAGATCGGTCTGTGTGAACTGCACTTCCATCAAGTCGCGCTTTTCGACACCGACGCCGTGCTCGCCCGTGAGGACGCCACCGACTTCGACACAGCGCTTGAGAATATCGGCGCCAAAGGCCTCGGCCTTCTCCAGGCCGCCAGGAACGTTCGCGTCATAGCAGATGAGCGGATGCAGGTTGCCATCGCCGGCGTGGAACACATTGGCCACGCGCAGCTGATAGTGCTCCGAGAGTTCGGCCATGTACTCGACCATCTGTGGCAGGGCTCGGCGCGGGATGGTGCCATCGACGCAGTAGTAGTCGGCGGCCAGGCGACCAATGGCCGGAAAGGCCGCACGCCTCCCGGCCCAGAATCGCTGGCGTTCGCTCTCGCTGGTGCTGGCGTGGCTCGAGGAGGCTCCACTGGCGCGCGCAATCGCTTCGATGCGGGCAATGAGCAGGTCCACTTCCGCCGGCAGCCCGTCGACCTCGACGATCAGCAGTGCCTCAACATCCAGGGGGTAGCCGGCCGCCACGAAGGCCTCAGTGGCGTGGACCGAGACTTTGTCCATCATCTCCATCCCGGCCGGGATGATGCCCGCACCGATAATGGCTGCGACACAGACGCTGCCATCGCGCACCGTGGGGAACCCAAGCAGCAGGGCGCGCTGCGTCTGCGGCCGCTGCAGGATGCGCACCGTAACCTCGGTCACCACCCCGAGCAGGCCCTCGGAGCCGGTGACGATCCCCAGCAGATCGAGGCCGCCGGGATCCATCGCCTTGCCGCCGAGGCGCACGATCTCGCCGCTGGCGAGGACCAGCTCGCAGCCGAGCAGGTTGTTGGTCGTCATGCCGTACTTGAGGCAGTGAATGCCGCCGGAGTTTTCCGCCACATTGCCACCGATCGAGCACGCTACCTGACTGGAGGGGTCCGGAGCGTAGTAAAACCCGCGCGCCTCGACGGCCTGGCTGATCGCCAGATTGGTCACGCCCGGTTGGGTCACGACACAACGATTTTCGTAATCGATATCGAGGATGCGGTTGAACTTGCCCAGCCCCAGCACAATGCCATCGCCCAGGGGCAGCGCTCCACCAGAGAGCGAGGTGCCGGCGCCGCGTGGCACAACCTTGAGCCCCAGGGAGCTGCAGTAGGCCATGATCGCCGCCACCTGCGGCACGGTCTGCGGCAGCACTACCGCCAGCGGCTGCGCGGTGTAGGCCGTGAGTGCATCGCATTCGTAGGCACGAAGTTCGCTGGGCGCATGGATGACGCCTTCACCGGGCACGATCCGTCGCAACGCCGCAACGATTTCGCCACGGCGCGCGATCAGACCCGGATCGGTATCGGGCATTAGCATCGACGCACACCTCTGAAACCATTGTAGGCCACGCCCAGGGCTGAGTGTGACTTGGGCGCGCGCTACTGCGGCCGTTTGTACCAGGCGCGCCTATCCGCTACATTGCGCCGCCTGGCGGCTATGAGCGGCTCCGGGGGAGCATAAGAAAAACATGTACAACTGCACTTGCAAGTTCATGAGGGGAGTGTTGGCGGCACCGACTCTGCTGCTGACCTCATGGATCCTGCTGGTCCTCATGGCCCAACCCGCAGCTGCAGCGGGGGGCGAGACCGCAGCGTTCAAGGCCGCCTTCGGCCCTAAGTTTATGGAGCGCTACTGGCGGCTTCATCCGGATGATGCGATCCCGGCCGGCTACTATAAGGTCGCCGCCCTGCAGCAGGTGCCGGATGAGCAGGCGCGTGCTGAGCTGCATCGTTTCCTCAGTGACTCGCTCGCGCGCCTGCGCGGCATCAGTGCCGAGGCGCTTGATCCGGCGACGCGCGCCGATCGGGCGGTACTCGAGTTGCAGTTGCGCTCGGAACTCTGGGATCTGGATGAGTTTCGAAGTTGGGAGTGGAACCCGGCGCTCTACAACATTGCGCAGCCTTTTGACCTGCTGCTGCACACCGAATATGCGCCCCTGGAGCAGCGCCTGCGGGCAGTCCTCGCCCGCCTTGGCCATGTCCCGGCTTACTATGCCGCGGCGGCCCAGAGTATTGACAATCCGACGCTTGAGCACACGGAGCTTGCCATCCAGCAAAATGGCGGCGCGTTGGCACTGCTTGGCTCCGAGCTCGACAAGCAAATCGAGGGCTCGGCACTTTCGAGTACCGAAAAGTCACTGATGCGTAAGCGCATCCTCGCCGCGCAGGCCGCCGTCGGCGGCTATATCGGCTGGCTCAAGGATCAGCAGCAGCGCCTGGCCGCCGGCGGTGCGCGCTCGTTTCGCATCGGGCGCGAGCACTACGAGCAGAAATTCGCCTTTGATATTGCCACTGGCGAGACCGCTGCGCAGCTGAGCGTGCGGGCGCAGGCGGAGAAGGAACGTGTGCTCACGCGCATGGATCTGCTGACCGAGGAGCTGTGGCCCAAGTATTTTCCTGATGTGGCGCCGCCGACCGAGCGCCTGGAGCGGATCGGCACGCTGATCCGTTCGCTCTCGATGCAGCATGTCAGTAAGGGCGGCTACACCGACGAAGTAAAAGAGCTGGTGAGCTCCCTCACGCAGTGGGTCCAGCAGCATCACTTGATCGCGATGGATCCGGACAAGCCGCTTAAGGTGCGCATCACGCCCGACTATCAGCAGGGTGCGACCGATGCCAGCATCAATGCGCCGGGGCCGTACGATCCCGGTGCGCCGACGTTTTTTAATGTCGCGCCGCTTGATTCACTGAGCAGCGAGCAGGCAAAAAGCTACCTGCAGGAATACAACCGCTGGGTGCTGCCGATACTGGCCATCCACGAGGCGATTCCTGGCCACTATGTGCAGCTGATCTACGCCAACAAGTCCCCAAGCCTGATCAAAAGCGTGTTCTCTAACACAGCAACCGTTGAGGGCTGGGCTGTCTACGGCGAGCGCATGATGATGGAGTCGGGCTACGGCGATGACACCGCCGAGCAGTGGCTGTTCTATTACAAGTGGAACTTGCGCGAGATCTGCAATGTGCTGCTCGATTACGGCGTGCATGTCGAGGACATGAGCGAGGCCGCGGCGCTGCAGCTGCTGACGCACGAGGCGTTTCAGACCGATGAGGAGGCACGCGGCAAGTGGCGGCGTGTGCAACTGACCGCGGTGCAACTCGATGCGTACTACGCAGGCTCCTCCGCGATCTTGGCGCTGCGCGAGCGGCTCAAGGGCGAGCGGGGCAGTGCGTTTAGCCTTGAGGGCTTCAACGAGCGCTTGCTGAGCTTCGGCAGCGCGCCGCTGAGCCTAATCCGCGAACTGGTAGCCGCGCCCGCACACTGAGCGGCGCGTTCGCGCCATCCGCATGCACGCCAGCGTGCGTTACTAGAGCTGCCAGCGGCCCGGGAGCAGCGCATTGACATTACTGGCGCACAGCGCCAGAGCTGATCAGCCGTCGGCGAGCTCGAAGTCGATATAGCCTTTTTCCGGATCGGTGTGCACCAGGCGGACCTGGACATGGGCTCCGACTTCGGGGCGCGCGCCGCGTCCCTGGACGCGGCCTTCCACCGGCGGTGTCGCGATCCGCACGTACACTCCCTTGTCAGATGAGCCTGTGATGAAGCCCGAATAAAGCTCGCCGATGTGGCTCGCCAGGCCGACGGCCGCGACACACTTATGTACCTGGCGCTCAACCTTGGCCGCGTCATCTTCCTTTTGAGTGCAATGGGCTGCGAGCGCCTCGAGCTCATTGAGGGGATACGGGGCCGACTTGCCCACGAAGGCACTCTGGAGCAGCCGTTGCGTAAGCAGATCCGGATACCGGCGGTTCGGCGCCGTGGAGTGGGCGTAGTTCTGGGCCGCAAGACCAAAGTGGCCGATGGGTGTTGCACCCGGCGCTTTGACCACATATTCACCGCGCCCCATCAGCTTGACCATGGCCAGCGACAGGTCTGGAAATCGCTCCGGATCCAGCTGGCGCTGCTTGGTCAGGAACCTTTGCAGCGCCGGGCCGTCCGGTGTCGCTGGCAGCTGCCCGCCGTGCTCAGCTGCCAGCGAGACCATGCGCAGCCAGTTCTTGGGCGTACGCACTACCCGTTGCAGGCTCGGATAGCCGCGTGTTTCCAGATAAGCGTCGGTCGCCTCGTTGGCCGCCACCATGAGTTCCTCGATCAGCTGGGTGGCGCGGTTCGGTTCATCAACGCCCAGGGTCATCTCGCCCTGCAGCGAGACACTGGGGCGGAACTCGCGGCGCTGAAAATCGAGCGCGCCGGCGGCGCGGCGGCGCTCACGCAAGCTCTGTGCCACCCCATCCTGCAGTTTGAGTTGTTCCTGGAGCGCCGGGTTGGCAGCAATCTTGGCCAGAATCTGTTGCGTGCGCTGGGAGCTCGCGCCGGCCGGATGCTCGAGCCACGCACAAACTCCATCGTAGGTCAGCTGCGCCCGGTTCTGTACGAGCGCCGGGTACACGGCGGTGGCAGTGACTTCGGCGTCGGGCTTGATCAACATCTCGACCACAACGGCCTGGCGCCGCTCGCTCTCGTTGAGAGAACTCAAGTCGGTCGAATAGCGCTCGGGCAGCATCGGAAAGGTCTCAATGCCGGTGTAAACCGAGGTCGTGTTCTGGGCCGCGCTTGCATCAGTGGCGCTGCCGCGCGCGATGAATACGCTGACATCGGCAATGCCGACGTAGACCCGCACGGCATCGCCTGCTGCCTCGGCATACTCAATCTGGTCCAGATCGCGTGAGTCATCATTATCAATTGATGACCAAAGCCAAGCCGATAGATCGCGGATCGGGCTGCCGGCAAAGGCCGGCTCGCGTGCGGCGGCGGTTTCACGCTGTACGGCGGGGGAGAAATCGGTGCGCAGGCCGCGGGCCTGCATCAGCGCGCGTGCGATGCGCTTTAGATCGATCCTCGGGTGAGCGCTCATGATCGCCAACTCTCCAGTGGCCGCGCCGAATGCGAGGTCCTCGCAGCGCTGCCGAAGTTCGTGAAGGGACAGGGTTCAGAGTCTGGGCGGGATGACCGGCACCAGCAAGTAGGAATCATAACGGCCGCCGGTGTGAATGACGTGCACGCCCTTGTTGAGGCTCGTCGTTACCGGTCGGTCCGCGGGACGCGAGAGCATGTAGTCGTAGCCCGCGATCACCAGCTGCAGCTGCTGGCCGGCGTGGAACACCATGCCGGTGGGCCACAGCTGCAGCTCAACGGGCACAACCTGCAAAGGCAAGAGCGGTTCACTTACGCGATGGGTGTGACTTGGCCGCGCTTCACTCGAGGCGCGGGCATCGAGCTGGCGCTGCGAGACGCGCAGACGTCCATCCGGCCCCGAGTAGCGATAGGTCAGTGAGTCCTGGAACAGTGGCGCACCGCTGGCATCGAGCTTGAGCACGCGTGCGAACAGGTCCATGTCATTGGCCGCCTCTGCCTCCACCCACAGATGCAGCTTGAGGAATCCGGTAATCTCGGTGTCCTTATTGAAGCGGATGGTGAATACGCTCTTGCCCGCGCCATCATCGGCCACATAGGCCGCGCGGCTCTCGGCCAGCTGCCGCTTGACACCCAGTGTGCCGGTAGCGGCATCCAGATACAGGCGGCGCAGTTCCTGGCGGGCGAGTGGGAACTCCTTCTCGGCGCGATTGACCACATCGGCACCGCCCGGATCCAGAATTGCCAGGCGCACCGGCGCGGTCTTGCTCCAGTCATTCTGGATGCCCTTGAGATAGTAATCGAAGAAGCGGCGCAGATCGGCGCGGTTGAACTCGCTATAAAGATCCGGCCATGCGTGGGAGTTGTGGATGCGCAGCCACTTCTCGCGCGATCCGATCTGGTTGAAGGCCTCGAGCGTGCCGCGGGTGTAGAGTTGGGAGCTGTAGCTGGCGACGATGTAGGCGGGGACGCGGATATCCTTCAGCGCCGGGATCTTGCTCTCCCAATAGGCGTTCATCAGCGGGTAGCGCTGAATCAGCGTGGCCAGGTCTTCGGTCTGCCCGTTGCCAAAACTCGGCGGCCTGAGAGTGCGGGTATCAACGGGGATACCGCCACGCACATAGTCATCGCGATAGATGTTCGTGGCCGCTTCCCACGGCGCAATCGCGGCCAGGTGGGGCGGGCGCTCGGCGGCTATGCCCCATTGGCTCGTCGCATACCAGCCATTGCCGTTCATGCCCACCTTGCCGTTGCACCAGGGCTGGCGGGCCAGATACTCGATCACATCGTACCCATCCATCGCATCCTGCGGCCCGAAATACTGCAGGTTGCCCCCGGACAGGTAGGCGCCGCGCGGATCGAGGTTCACGATGGCATAGCCGTAGGGGACCCAGTGCGCCGGGTCCGGGGATTCCCAGGCCTGCAGACCCGACGTAGCATTCACCGGCACCCCGAGCTGCAACGGTACCGAGCCATCCTTGCCGATGCGGTCGAGAAAATTGTTTTGACCGCGCTTGCCGAACGGTCCATAGGAGAGAATGGCCGGCACGCGCGCAGCGCCGGTCGGGCGGTAGATGTCGGCGTAGACCACGGTGCCGTCGCGCAGCCTGATCGCCACGTCACGGTCATAGACGGTATCGGTGGCCAAAGGCATGCGTCCGGGCTCGAACAGGTAGCCTCTGGGGAGGACGCTTTCACCGGGCTGGAAGCCGGCGTAGCTCGCCAGCGGAGAACTCAACGGCGGCAGCGGGATGTAGGGGATCTGAATCTGCGCGCGTCGCAGCCCCTCGAGCGCCGCTTGGCTGGGCGGCTTGTATGGAATCAGGAAATCGAACAGGCGCGCCGCTGCGGCGGGGGCTGCCAGCAGCCACAGGGCACCGACTGTGCCCAGCAGCTGGCCGCGCCAACCGGAGCGGCGTGCAGCCCCCGGAGGAGGCCGGTTTTCATGTGTCATGCCACGCCCTTTGCCCCTAGGGCGACCCTCTCTTTCTGGTTGCACAGGAATCCTGCGGTGGACAGTACTGGATGCCTAAACCTGAGGGCAATCCCGGTGCATTCCGGCCAGATGGTCTAGAGTAGGGATTGTGAGGACTCCGGCGTGGGGTCAGGCGCCAGAGATGTTACCCGTATCGCACCATAAATGTGCAATGTGGCTCCCCGGCGGGGCCATATTCCGTTAAAATGGGTCAGATAACCCCGAACCATGGGAGAGATTGAGTGACTGAGCTACGTGCCGAGAGCGCCCCGCTGAACTGGGGTACGACGCTGATGTTCGTGCTGACTACCCTGGTGGCCGTCACTGTGGTGCCCTGGTATGGGATCACCCATGGGTATCACACAGCCGCCTGGGTCTGGTTCATCCTGATTCTCGGGGCCAACGGCATGGGGATCACATGCGGCTATCACCGCCTCTTTGCCCACGGCACCTACGAAGCGCACTGGCTACTCAAACTCCCACTGCTGCTGTTCGGCGCGATGGCGCTGCAGAACAGCGCGCTGGTCTGGTGCGCCGGCCATCGGGTCCATCACCGCTACATCGATGACTCGGAAGTTGATCCGTACTGCGCGAAGCGGGGCTTCTGGTTTTCGCATATCGGTTGGATGCTGCGCAATTACCCGAGCGGCGAGCCGGACCTGTCGGTGGTCAAGGATCTGCAGCGCGACAAGCTCGTGATGTGGCAGCACAAGTATTATTTCCCGATCAGCCTGGGCATGAATTTCGGGCTGCCGCTGCTGATTGGCTGGCTTTCCGGCGATATCGTCGGGGACTTCCTGCTGGCCGGCGTGCTGCGCCTGGTGATCAGCCACCATGTCACTTTTTTCATTAATTCGCTGGCCCACATGTGGGGCCTGCAGCCCTATACCGATCAGAACACCGCCCGCGACAACGGGGTGGTGGCGCTGCTCACCTATGGCGAGGGCTACCACAATTTCCACCACATGTTTGCCCACGACTATCGCAATGGGGTGCGCTGGTGGCAGTACGATCCGTCCAAGTGGTTCATCCGTTCGATGGCCTGGCTCGGGCTTGCCTACAATCTCAAGACCGTACCGTGGTTCAAGATCCAGCGCGCCCTGCTCGACACCCAGTTCGTGCGTGCCCAGAAGAAACTGGCACTGTTCCCGCGCCGCGCGCAGCTCGAGCAGGTCCGTGCCCGCGTGGCCGAGGAATACGAGGCGTTCCTGGCTGCGGTAGCCGAGTGGACCCATGTGCGCGAGCAGTGGCTCGAGCAGACCAAGCGGGCCATGGCCGAGCGCTGGGAGAAGTCCAAATTCCAGTCCCAGTTTCGGGAACTGGAAGGACGGCTCCGTCTCCAGTATCGTCGGATGAGGCTGTTGCAGGCCCAGATCGGATAGGTAAAGATCCACATTAGACTGGCGGCACCCGCAGGGCATAAAGTGGCCCTCCGGGGGCGAACAGGGCGCCCCCTTGAGGATGCACACAGATCTGTCGAGAGGGGAACTACGTGGCTGCCAAGACCAATACCAACAGCGCCGCCCAGCAGGCGGTTGCAGTGAGCGCCCCGGCGCGCGCTTCCATTGAAGCCCGCTTGCTGCGTCGCTTCCTCACGACGCTCGGTGACCCGCCGATCGAGTTTCTGCTCCCCTCGGGCGAACGTGTCGCCCCGCTTTCAGCGGCTCCCGTCTGCCAGGTCCATATCAAGGATCGCAGCACGCTGCTGGGCATGCTGGGCGATCCACAGGTGCGATTCGGGGATGGCTACGCCGCGGGCCGTATCGAGATCCATGGGGATCTGGTCAAGCTGGTTGAGGTGATCTATCGCAGCAGCGCGCGGACCGATGTCGAAGGCTCGATTGCGCATCGCGTGGTCGGCTGGCTGCATCGCCCGCGACGGAACACCTTCGCCGGCTCGCGCGACAATATTCACCACCACTACGATATCGGCAATGAGTTCTACGCCCAGTGGCTGGGCGAGACAATGGCTTACACCTGTGCCTACTACCCAAGCCTTGAGGCGACCCTCGAGCAGGCGCAGATTGCCAAGATGGATCACGTATGCCGCAAGCTGCGCCTGCGCGCCGGCGATACGGTGGTCGAAGCCGGCTGCGGCTGGGGGAGCCTGGCGCTGCACATGGCCAAGCAGTACGGGGCGCGGGTCCGGGCCTTCAACATCTCCCGCGAGCAACTCGAATTCGCGCGCGCGCGGGCCAAGGCCACGGGGCTCGAAGGCCAGGTCGAATTCATTGAGGATGACTATCGCAATATTTCCGGGCGCTACGATGTTTTTGCCTCGGTCGGCATGCTCGAGCACGTGGGCCGCGAGCATTACCCGGAGCTGGGCCGTGTGGTGCGCCGCTCGCTGACCTCGGCAGGTCGCGGCCTGATCCACTCGATCGGCCGCAATCGCCCGGCACCGCTTCATCCATGGATCGAGCGGCGTATCTTCCCGGGCGCTTACGCCCCCTCACTCGGCGAGATGATGCAGATCTTTGAGCCCTGGGATCTCTCGGTCCTCGATGTCGAGAACATCCGCCTGCACTATGCACTGACCTTGCGCCACTGGCTCGAGCGCTTCGAAGCGGCGCGCAGTGCGATCGCGGCGATGTTCGATGAACAGTTCGTGCGCATGTGGCGCCTGTACCTGGCCGGCTCCATCGCCGCCTTCGAGACCGGCACGCTGCAGCTGTTCCAGGTTGTTTTCACGACCCAGGAGAACAACGACATTCCTCTTAATCGGCAGCACCTTTACCCCGCCTGAGCGGTTTTGCCCATGCGCAGCTGCGATGTCATTGTCGTCGGAGGCGGTCCCGCCGGTGCCACGGCCGCCCGGCGCCTGAAGCTGGCTGGCGCCGACGTGCTGATTCTCGACAAGGAGATCTTCCCGCGCCTCAAGCTGTGTGCCGGGTGGGTGACCCCAGAGGTGATTCGCGATACCGGGCTGGTCATCGGCGAATACCCGCACCGCTTTCACACCTTCCGGCGTTTGCACTGGCATGCCTTTGGCCTGCACCTGCGCACGCGCTGCGAGCAGTACTCGATCCGCCGCGTGGAGTTCGATGCCTGGCTCCTCGAGCGCTCCGGCGCCGAGCATCTGCAGCACACCGTGCGCTCGATCGAGGCGGACGGGGATGGATTCGTGATCGATGGACAGTTTCGCTGCCGCCATCTGATTGGCGCCGGCGGCACCGGCTGCCCGGTGCATCGGCAGTTGTTTCGCCAGGCGCTGCCGCGGGCGCGTGGGCTGCAGACGGTCACCTTGGAGCTGGAATTCCCCTTCGAGTGGCAGGATCCGGACTGCCACCTGTGGTTCTTCGAGCATGGCCTGCCCGGCTACAGCTGGTCGGTGCCCAAGGGCAATGGCTGGCTGAATGTCGGCGTCGGTGCGATGGCGCAACGGCTCAAGGAGCGCAACGAAGATATTTGGCTGCACTGGCAGCACCTGCTGCGCGCGCTTGAGCAGCGCCAGGGCGTGAAGGTGCCCGTGGAACCCACCGGCTACAGTTACTACCTGCGCGGAGCCGTCGAGGCCACCCAGCGTGGCAATGCCTACCTTGTGGGGGATTCTGCAGGCCTCGCGACCCGATTCCTCGGCGAGGGCATCGGCCCTGCGATTCGCAGCGGCCTGCGCGCTGCCGATAGCATTCTGACGGGAAGGCCCTATCAGATTTCGGACGTGACGGGCGCCAGCCTCGGCGACGGCTGGGTCAGCCGGGGCCTGGAATGGCTGTTCTCCCGTGGCCTGGAACCCGCAGCGGGACCGCCTGCTTCTGCACCCGCCTCCTAGCCGCAGGGCAAAGCGCCGGCCAGTAAACTAAACTCCTCGCCGAGTGCCAATAACCGTAGCCCTAAGAACCTGCCGGATCATGATCGGGCAGAGCAAATCACAAGAGAACCTCATTTCATGCCCGGCTTTCCGCCCGATAATCGCCAGATGAACCGCCCTTCCGATGCGACCATGGCGGTGTTTCTCGATCTCGAGAACATCGCTCTGGGCGCTCGTGATGCCAACTATCCGAGCTTCGATGTCGACAAGGTACTCGAGCGGTTGCTGCTCAAGGGTCATATCGTGGTCAAAAAGGCCTACTGCGACTTCGAGCGCTACAAGGAGTTCAAGCGCGGCCTGCATGAGGCGGCCTTTGAGCTCATTGAGATACCTCATGTGCGCCAGTCCGGCAAGAATTCCGCTGATATCCGCATGGTCGTGGACGCGCTCGATCTGTGCTACACCAAAGGCCATGTGGATACCTTTGTAATCATCAGCGGGGACTCAGACTTCTCGCCGCTGGTCAGCAAGCTGCGGGAGAATGCCAAGACGGTGATCGGCATTGGGGTGAAGAACTCCACGTCGGATCTGTTTATCAACAACTGCGATGAATTCATCTACTACGATGATCTGGTGCGCAAGGAACCTTCCAGGACCCGGCGGCGTACGGCTGTGGCCGCAACCGCTACTACAACTGCTGCTGCCGAGGGCAAGGGCGCGGAGCTGAGCGAAGCCCTGGAGCTGGTCGTCGAGACACTCGAAGCGGTGACTGCCGAGCGCGGCGAGAACGAGCAGATCTGGGGCTCGATGATCAAGCAGGCGATCAAGCGACGCCATCCGGGATTCAACGAGCGGACCTACGGATTTCGCTCCTTCAATGATCTGCTCGCCGATGCGCAGAAGCGCGGCATGCTGAGCCTGCAGGCTGATGAGAAATCAGGCGGCTATACCGTGCGGGTGGCCGGTGCGGGGAACGCGCGCGGTGCCTGAGCACTGTGGCGCCTGGCGCCCGGCGTCAGCCGGGCAGTGGCTGCTGTCACTGAGGCCCCGATGAGCGGCGCGGCCCCGCTACAGCACACGATTATCGCCCAGTGCCCGCTGTGCGCGCGCACCGACGCGCCGGTCTATGCAGCCTTTCCCGTCATGACCTGGGTACGCTGCAGCTGTGGGCTGATCTACATGCGCTCGGCCGCCGCTTACGGGGTGCCGATGGTCAGCGCGGGCGCGCCCAATCAGCACTACTCGCGCCGGCTGCGCCGCCGGATCAGCAAGTCGCGGCATCAGATACTGGACGCACTGAACCACACCCGTCCCGGGCGGCTCCTCGATGTCGGCTGTGCGCTCGGTTATACGCTGCAGGCGGCGCGCGCGCTGGGACTCGAGGCCTGTGGTGTAGAGATCGATGAGGCGGCGGTCAAGTTTTGCCGCGATCAGGGCTTTGATGTGCGGGCCGGGACGCTGACCCATATGCCGTTTGCAGCCGGCCGCTTCCAGATCATCACCATGAAGCACGTGCTCGAGCACACACCTGATCCGCGCGCCGCGCTGGCGGAGGTGCGCCGGCTGCTTAGGCCCGGCGGTGCCCTGTTCATCGCTGTCCCGCACGCAGGCTATCGCAAGGCGGTGCGCGATCCGCAGCATGCGAAGTTTTACCAGCCCACGCCGACCGGCGCGGAAGGCGGTCACTACATCTATTACACGCCGGCGACTCTCGGCCGGTTGCTTGAGCAGGCAGGCTTTGCGCTCGCGCAGGTGCATCCGCACCTGGTTCACCGCATGGCGCCTGCGCCATTGCGGGTGCTGCAGTATGTGCTGGCACCGTTTCGCTGGCTGGCCCAGCGGCTGGCCAGCGGCCTGGGACTGCGCAAGGAATTCTGGCTGGTGGCCGTGTCGCGGACAGGTCAGCCAGACTAGGGACTCGAGTCCTGCGGCACCTCGATCGGTGCGCAGTTGGTGCGCCCGGAGAGGATGCAGTCCTGCAGCTGCGAGGCGTCGCGCAGCAGGTGCACCAGGAACAGGCCGCCGAGCACCAGGGCCGCGATGATCAGCAGCGAGATCACGCCTGCGCGCCGCGGATCGGGCGGTGGCGGATCGGCCTGTGGCATCAGAGTCATCGGAGTCATGGTACTGCCTGCGGAATCCTTTGGGGGTGCTGCACACCGCGGGCCGTGATGCTGCTCGCGGCCAGTCCGTGACGGCGCTTGCCTGTCGGATGGTTAACTCTGGTATTTTGCCCGGACCTGGGATTGGGAGAAACAAGTGAATAAGAAAGTGCTGGTGACCGTGGTCATCCTGGTGCTGCTGTATCCGGCTGCGGCGTGGGTCATGGGCCGCGTCATCGAGTCGCGCTCCAGCGCGGCGCTCACTGAGATGACTGACAAGGCGCCCTACCTTACCGTTACCGACAACAAGTACCACCGCGGCTGGTACACCTCCGAGCAGGATCTGACGATCTCGCTGTTCGCCGGCCAGATGGCCGGCCTGGCACCCCTGATGGGCAGCAGCGGACAGGCGCTGGCCAAAGGTATTCCCGTGACGCTGCACAGCGTAATCCATCATGGACCGATCTGTGGTTGGAGCTGCTTTGCACTGGCCCATGTGGAGAGCCACTTGGTGCTCTCGAACGAAGCCAAGGCCGCCGTGACATTGATCTATGGCTCGGCTGAGCCGCTCACGATCAGCTCGCGCATGGGCTTTTTTGGCGGTGGCACGACGCTCTTCACCAGCCCCGCGCTCAACGCCACTGCGCTACCCGGAGGGGGGAAACTGAGCTCGGATGGTTTCAGAATTAGGGTCAAATACACCCGCCATCACGATGCCTACACGGTTGAGGGGGCACTGCCGCATCTGCTTGTGGACGGGTCTGATGGCAAGCGCTTAGAAATCAAATCAGTGGGCTTCAAGAGCAGCAGCACGCGGGCGCTCGGCGAGCTGTATGCGACCGACTTTGATTTCGGGATCGATACGATCAGCTACGCCGGCGTGCAGGGCAGCCAGCCGCTGTTGATCAGCGATTTCAAGTATCTGGCCAAGTCGACAGTCGAGGGTGGCTTTATCAGCTTCGCAATTCAGCTTGATACCGGCGCAGTGGCCGCAGCCGGAGTCAAGCTGAAGGATGCGCACTTTGATCTGAGCTTGAGGCACCTTGATATGGCCGCACTCGCGGCCCTGACCGATAAGATCCGGGCGATCTATCAGGAACAGGCCAAGGAGCAGACCAGTGACCCGTTGAAGAACTCGCAGTTGATGAGTGCCACCTTAAGGGAGCGGGGACTGCCGCTGCTGCTGAAGCAGCCCGTGCTGAGCCTGGATCGCATCGGCCTTGATACTACGAGCGGGCAGGTGCTGCTGACCGGCACGCTGCGCATGCCTGGGGTCACGGCTGAGGATCTGGCCAGCGACGCTGCGACCAGCGCACTGCTGCAGAAGCTGGTCGGCGATTTTGAACTCTCGCTCGATGACAGCGCTCTGAATGAGCTGCCCGGAGCGGGCAGTATCCTGCCGCAGCTTGAAACCATGGCTCAGCAGGGCTATTTCACGCACGATAACGGCCGCTGGCACGCCACTATTCACTCGGCGGGCGGCCAGAACACGTTCAATGGCAAGCCGTTCGATCCCAACGCCCTGAATCCGGCGCCGGCACCGCAGGTACCGCCGCCGGTCACCAAGCCGCATCGGTGAGCAGCGCCTTGCACGCTTGCTCAGTTGAATTTCTGCACATCGGCGCCCTTCAACAGACCGGCCACGTAGCTTTGTAATTTGTTGGAGCGTTCCGCTGCGGCGAGCTTATCCCGCATCGATTCAAAGGTTGGCGGCGGCAGCGTTCGGGAGCCATCCAGCCGGATCACATGCCAGCCATAGGAGCTCTGCACTGGCTGTGCCGAGATTTCGCCATTCTTCATGGCCCTGAGCGCCGTGGCGAACGGTTCTACGAAGCTCCTCAAACTCAACCAGCCCAGATCCCCACCGTGGCTGGCGCTGGGATCAAGGGAATTTTTCATCGCCAGCTCCTCGAAGTTCGCGCCGCTCTTCAATTGCCTGATCAGACCGGTGGCCTTTTCCTCGCTGCTGACCAGGATGTGGTGGGCGTGATACTGGATACGCGGTATGAGCGCAATCTGCCGCTGGTATTCGCCCTGGAGTTCCTCATCACTGGGCTCGTGGTCGCGCTCATAGGCTTCGAAGACCGCCTGGTTCATGGCCTGCAGGCGACCGAAGGCGATCTGAGCGCGGCCCGCATCCCGGAGGTCGAGCTCGTTCTTGGCCGTCAGGCCGAGCTTGTCGCCCTGCTGCGCAATAATCTCGGCGCGGATCAGCGCATCCAGCAGTTGGGCGCGTTGCTGATCGGGCAGGTCGGCGCTGGGTTGTCCCATCGCGGCCACCGCAAACACATCCAGCACATCACGGGTCAGCGGCACACCATTCACCAGCGCCACCGTGTCAGAGACCGGCGCGTTGTCGGCGGCGCGCAGTGTCGCAGGCCAAAACGTGACGAACGTTGCCAGCAGCAGCATGGCCGGCATGAATCGAAGTGTATGCATCGGGCGCCTCTGAAAATCAGGGATAGGCCGAAAGCGCCCAACCCGGCGCGCTCAAGCTTAGCAAGCCCGCAGGCCGCGCGTGCAGTACCGGTGCTTAGGGGCGGCGCCTGCAGTGTGCAGGCGTGGGCAGTTTAGCTGCGCCGTCTGCTCCGGCCGGTGCCCCTGGCGACGGGCACGTGACCGCCAATCGCGTTGAAGTCGGCGATCAGCTGGCTCCAGTTCACGCCATTGGGCGCACGGGTCTGGCCCTTGGCCAATTGATCTGGCGTCAGCATCACAAACGCGTCCCCGTAGTTGGCGTTGCTGCAGTACTTGGCGATCGCCTTCCAGGTCATCGTGCCGAGGATGCCCCAGGTGTCGATCGTGACCCCTGCCTCGTCGTAGCCGACGCCCGCAACGCAGTGGCCATTGGTCGGCACCGGCGCTCCGGCCACATCCCAGGTGAAGCCAGGCGCGCTCGGCATCGGACTGACCCACTGCTGCGGCAGCTCCAGACCGAAGTACAGGTTCTGGAACAGATACAGCGCGGCCTCGAGTTCACTCTGGTTGGAAGGATCGATTGCCAATGAGCCGAGCAGCTTGGTGCCATCGGCAAAGCCGTGTTCGGTCCAGTAGTTGAGCGCCGTCTGTTCATTGCAGCCATTGTCAGTACTGGGATCGCCAGGCACGTAGCCGCCGATCGCACTGTAGTCGGCAATGATCTGCTGCTTGGTGGCCGTGAACAGATCGCCGGCTCCGCCGCTCTCAACGCCCACCACATGGTAGCCGCCGGCGATGACGCAGTCGCCGAGTTGGTCGTTGAGATAGATATTGCTGAGCACGCTCATCGCCGGCGTGCTGTAGTCGGCCGAGGCAGGAGGTGAGGGGAGCTTGAGGTAATTCTTCAGCGACAGACGCGGCTGTCGCGCCACGGGCCTGCGGCGTCCAAGTTTCACTGTATGCCCCAGGTGGGGCGCGAATATTTCTGTCACGGGCATGATCTTCTCCAGGCCCCCAAAGCCCTTGCAGTTTTACCGGCGCCGCCTGGGGAGTGCAACCCGAACCTTGCGCTCATAACCACGATCCGCGACGCAGCAAACCTTAGCGGCCCAGACGAGGTCCAGCGCATGGCCAGCGAGGCCGCCAAGCACGTGCGTGTTCTACACGCTAGACTTGTCGCGAGCCGAAGCGCCCGGCGCGTGTGCAGATCTTGCCGGTTTTCAGCGCAGCCAGCGCGGCCCTAAAGGACAGTGCGGATGAGCTGGAGAGTGTTGCCGGTGCCGGTGAGCGGTGCTGTCCAGAGCTGGTGTCGATCGCTGAGCGCTTGCTGCGCATTGCTGCTGCTGGCATCGCACGCATTCGGTGCTGAGCCCATAGTGTTGCCAGCGCCAGCCGGCCCGGCTACCGGGCTTGCCGATCCGGCTGCGATGCGTGCCACTGTGTTTGGTCCGCGGCCACAGGATCTGGCTGCGATGCCAGCCTCGGTGCCGCTGCTGGAGCTTAATCTGAGCTTACCGTGGGCCCGCCCGGTGCCGGCAATCTACTGGTTTGACCGGCGACTGCGCGCCTGGTTTTCGGCGCAGCCGCACCCCGCCCCGCTGGCGATCGTCATCGCAGGTACCGGTGGCGATGGCAACACGGCCAAGCTCTCGACGCTGCGCGCCGTACTCTACGGGGCCGGCTACCACGTGCTGACCGTACCTTCGCCGACCTTTCCGGGTTTCATTGTCTCGGCCTCGAGTACCGGCGTCGCCGGCGATCTGAAGCAGGACAGCCAGGATCTGTATGCGGCGCTGCAGCTGCTGGTGGCGCATCTGCCACGGCGCACGCAGATCACCGACGTGGATCTGCTCGGCTATAGCCTGGGCGGTGCGCACGCCGCAGTGATCAAGTCGATCGATGATGTCGAGCGCAAGCTGAAGATCCACCGCGTGATCATGATCAATCCACCGGTGAGCCTGTTCAGCTCGATCGGACGCTTGGATGAACTGTTCACGCTCAGCATCGGTTCGGGTGACTCGGGCGTAGAGCAGCTCTATAAACGGCTCTATACCCGGCTCGCCAATCTTTACCGGCGTTCGAACAAAGTCACCATCGATGAGACTGATCTGTACTCGGCGGCCTCGGCGGTACTGAGGAGCGATGCGGATTTCTCGGCAGTGATTGCCTTGAGTTTCAGGCTCTCGCTGGTCGATGTTTTCTATGCCGGGGATCTGTACGCCGGCACGGGCATCGTCGTGGATCCCACGCACCCGCCTGGGGTGGGCGACTCGCTCGAACAAATTGGGGTGGTTTTGCGCGGCAAGACCTTCGCCGATTATTTCCGCGATGTCTTCGCGCCCTACTACCTTGCGCACCGGCCAGGCTCGACAGCCGCTTCACTGCTGGCGGATAACCGTCTGGACATCATTGCCGATACGCTGGAGCACAATCCGGATTATTTCGCGATGACCAACAACGATGATCCGATCCTCAGTGCCGAGGATCTGGCGTGGCTGCGCGCGAAGCTCGGATCGCGCATCGTGGTCTACGATCACGGCGGACACCTCGGGAATCTTGGCGAGCGCCAGCAGGTGGCGGACCTACTGGAGATGCTGGCAGGCCGCTGGCAGAGCGGTACGTGAGGGCGCGGGCACTGCCGGGCCTCGCAGCGCTGCTGCTCGGTGGGTGTGCCTCCGGGCCGCTGACAGTCCACCATCTGCCGCCCCAGACGCCGGCGGCTGATAACGCCGCCGCGGTGGCGTTGGCGGCGAGCAATCCGTTCCAGAACGCCGCCGATGCCAAGGATGGCCCGGATGTGGTATCGGGGCGCTCCGCCGCTGTGCCACCGATGCACACTTACGATCCCTGGGAGCGCATGAACCGTTTTTTCTACCGCTTCAACACGCGCTTTGACGAGGCCATCTTCCTGCCGGTCGCCAACAATTATCAGCGGCTGCCCGCGCCGCTCCAGGCCGGCGTGCACAACTTCTTTGACAACCTGGCTGAGCCGACCACGGTGATCAATGATGTGTTGCAGCTGCAGCTGCACTCGGGGTTGCGAAACCTGGGCCGCTTCATCGTCAACAGCACCCTCGGCATCGGTGGCTTATTCGATGTGGCCACCCGCACCCGTTTGCAGAGCAGTCCGACCGGCTTTAGCGCGACGCTGGGCCGCTGGGGCCTGCACCCGGGGCCGTATCTGGTCATTCCGATACTCGGCCCCTCGACGCTGCGCGACGGCTTCGGTTTGCTGGGAGACTATGGGCTGGCCTACGAGGTCAACGTCGCGGACCTGTATAGAGGCGCCAAAGGCTATGCACTATGGCCCATTGATGTGACCGATCAGCGTGCCAATACGGATTTTCGCTACTACGCCAGCGGCTCGCCATTCGAATACGAGACCACGCGCTTCCTGTACGTGCACCGCGAGTTACTCGAGGATGAAGCCCTGCATGCCAAGAGCACGCCCACAGTCATCAATCGCAAGGCACCGGATACCGTGACCCACTGAGTGGCCGCAGCTCCGGGGCCGCTGATCATTTACCCTCAGGGCGTCCGGAAGCCGAGCCCGCGCCGGCCAGGAAGGCGTGGCCGGCGCTTGCGGGTGCGGCCGGGTCGGCGCGACACAGCTTGATAAGGCGCCGCTGCGCCCCCAGTTGGATAAAACAGAATTCATAATTCATGTCGCCATCAATCTGCCAGCCCGTGCCCGCCCACCGTGCCGCTTCCTCGCGCAGCGCCTGCTGCAGATCTGTGCCCGCGGGCAGTCTCTGGCACTGGAGCAGGCGCCGGGTACTGTCGCTTACGGTGAGCCAGTGCGCTTGATCCGGGAGCGGGGTGGCGAGTTGGCGTCGGCGCATGAGGCCACGCTAAGCGAGCCCTCGCGTGTGCGTCCATCCAGTACCCGAGGCCGCGGGACACTGTATAAACCCAGTCCATGGCCGCAAAGCCCAGTATCGACAAGGGCTTATCGAAAGGCACATGTGGGACGCATTCGATAATACTGCGGTCATTCTTTATCGATCGCCGCTGCGGGCACGCTGCGAGGAGCGCGCGCTCGTGTTGACGGCGGTCGGTATTGCCAGCAGCGTGAATTTCGATGGGCTGGAGTTTGCGCTTGAGGTGCCGGCCACAGATGCGCTGGCCGCGCGATATCAGCTGCAGCTGTATGAGGCGGAGAGCCGCAGCGACAAACCCCTCGCGCGCCGCCCTGCGCCGCCTCACCGTAGCTATCCGCGCGCTTGGGTTGGTTGCCTGCTGTATAGCGCCGTGCTGGTAGCCATTGGTTACGCGGTCGCCCATGGGATCGGACCGCTGGATGCCTTTGAGCGCGGGGAACTGGATGCCGGGGCCGTGCAGAGCGGACAGTGGTGGCGCGCCTGGACGGCGCTCACGCTGCACCTGGATGCGGCCCATCTGGCGGCGAACCTGGGCGCGGGCGTATGGTTTGGCTACTTGGTGGCCCGTCAGCTGGGCCCGGGTAGCGCCTGGTTGCTGATCGTGAGTGGCGCCGCCGGTGCCAATCTGCTCGAAGCGCACCTGGGTCCTGCGGCCCACCGGTCCGTCGGGGCGTCCACAGCGGTGTTTACCGCGCTCGGGATGCTGGCTGCCCATTCGTGGCGTACGCGCTATAAGCTGTCGCAGCGGGCGGTCTTGCGCTGGTCGCCGCTGGTCGGGGGCCTCGCGCTGCTCGGTTGGTTCGGTTCCGCAGGTGCCGGCACCGATATTGTGGCGCATGCATTGGGCTTCGCAGTCGGTTGTGGCTTAGGCGTGATGGCCGCGGGGCCGGCTGTACGACAACTGCTGGAGCGCTGCCCGCAGTGGCTCCCGGGCGCCGCGGCACTGTTGTCGATAGCGCTGGCGTGGAGCTGTGCTCTGAGGGGGTAACATCGCATGCAGTGTGCAAGCAGCTCATCGGACCCTGAGCCGCGCTCTGCGCGTCGGCCGTACCGGTGCCCGCACGGCCTGTCAGTCCTCGCGCTGCTGATGCTCGCCAGTGTTGGCAGCGTGGCCCGCAGCGCCGATCAGATCTTGATCGCGGGACATGTGGCTCAGTTCGATGCCGCCGGAAAATTGCTGCCGTGGATCGACTGGCCTACGGCACTGGAGCGCGAATTGAGCTTCTACCGCCAGGCGCCCCAGGATCACGGTTATCCCCGCTTCGTGAGTGAGACTTTTCTCGATGGCGAGTGGCGGCCGGACCCGGCGCGCCTCGATACGATTCCGGCGACGCAGAATGGCATGGGCATCATCTCGTATCTGAAGCTCTACGCGCGCTCTGATGCGCACGCCGAGAGCGAACTGGCGATCGCGCGGACCATGGGCGATTACCTCCTGCACGAATCGCTGACACCCGGAGGCGGCACTTATCCGCGCTTCACGCGTTCGACCGGAATGCGCGGACAGTTTCCGCTGGCCGCCGATGCCGGCTCGGAGTCCGATCAGGCGTACGAGATTGAACCGGACAAGGGCGGCATTGCCGGCTACGCGCTGTTGCTGCTGTATCGAGTCACGCACGAAGCCGGCTACCTGGATCAGGCGCTGCACAATGCACGCGTGCTGGCCGCCCATCAGGCGCGCGGCGATGCCACACACTCGCCCTGGCCGTTTCGGGTCGACTATCGCACTGGCCTTGGGCGCGGCCCCGTGTCGAGCAACATGAGCTACATTTTAAGGCTCTACGATGCGCTGCTGGCGCAGGGCTATCGCGAGTTTCGCACGCCGCGGCTGTTGCTGTGGCGCTGGATAAAGACCTACCAGATTCCAAGCGCCGCAACGCAGGGCCTGTTGTTTGCCCAATTTTTCGAAGATCACGATGCGCCGGGCAACCGCAATGCCTGGGCCCCGCTGAATCTGGCACGCTATCTGCTCGAGGAGCAGGCCGCACTCGATCCGGACTGGCGTGCCGATGCCCAGACGCTGGTTCAGTTCGTGCGTCGCAGCTTCACGCACCAGGAGTTTGGCATCACCGTGTGTCACGAGCAGGATGAGGATCTGGATGCGTGGGGTGGCGTGAACTCAACCTATGGTGCCGTGCTGGCCCTGTACGCCAAGGCTATCAATTCGCCGGAGCTGGCCGATGAAGCGCGGCGCGCACTGAACTTCACGCTTTACAGCATCGATGAACAGGGGCGCCCCCGCGACCTCTTTAAGCACCCCGCCGCCGGGGGCTGGCAGGAGGATGCGCATACCGATGTCATTCACAATTTTCTGGATGCCCTGCAGGCTTTTCCGGCCTGGGCGGATGCGCCTGCAACGGCGCCGGCAGCTGTGGCCCCCGCATCGTGAGCTCGTGGCCGAACGCTGGGAGGGGGGCGTGAATTTGTGAGCCGGGCCTCCAAGGCGTGGCTTGCGGCACTGGTGTGCTGCCCATCGGGTTGGGCTGGCATCTCACCGACTTGTGCGCAGCTGGCCGCACTTCATGTGCCCGCGGCGAGTATTACCCGCGCGGTCGCCGTGTCGGCGCACATGGCGCTACCGAAACTGCGGCGCTCGATACCGCACCCGGCACTATGCCGCGTCGCTGCCACTTTGCAGCCGGTGCCCGAGTCGCACATCAGGATCGAAGTGTGGCTGCCACTTACTCACTGGAATGGGAAGTTCCTTGGCTTGGGCACGGGTGGGTGGGGCGGCCAGATTCCCTACGAAGACCTCGCGGCCGCGCTCGCAAAAGGTTATGCCGCCGCCGCCAGCGACACCGGGCACGAGGATCCGTCCGGGAGCGGGCAGTTCGCGATCGGCCATCCCGAACAGGTCATCGATTTCAGCTACCGCGCCATTCACGAGATGACCGTGGCGGGCAAAGCTATTGTCCAGGCTTTCTATGGCCGCGCCGCGCAACCCAACTACTTCAACGGTTGTTCGACCGGCGGTCGCGAGGCGCTGATCGAGGCCCAGCGTTATCCGCTCGACTACAACGGCATCCTCGCCCGCTCGCCCGATACCCTAATCACCCACGAAGATGCCAACGACCTGTGGGCAACGCTGGCCTTGACGCGCAGCCCTGAAAGCGGCCTTTCCAGGACGGATTTCCAATTGCTGCATAACGCGGTGCTCGAGCAGTGCGATGCGCTCGATGGGGTCAGGGACGGTGTCATTGAAAGCCCACCCAGCTGCCACTTCGACCCGCAGATTCTGCGCTGCACCGGGCTCAAGAACCCCGAGTGTCTTAGCGACGCGCAGATTGAGGCCGTGCGTGCAATCTACTCCGGACCGCGACACCCGCTGACCGGGGAGCTTATCTTTCCCGGCTTCGAACCCGGGAGCGAACTGGGCTGGGCACACTTAGCGGATGAAACCGAGGCGGGCACGACCTCCTACAGCTACCTGGTGTTTCAGAACCCTTATTGGGATTTCCACCAGTTTGACCTGGCTCGCGATGTCGAGCAGGCCGATGCGCTATTTGACGACAGCCTGAACGCGGCTCATCCGGACCTGAACGCGTTTGTGAACGCCGGCGGCAAGCTGCTAATGACCCATGGCTGGAACGACACCGCCATTCCGCCGCGCGGCTCGGTCCAGTACTACGAGGTTGCACGGGCCGGGCTCGAAGACCAGAGCCGGAGTGCCACGGCGATCCGCCTGTTTATGGTGCCGGGGATGTTTCACTGTGGCGGCGGTGATGGGCCGAGTGAGTTTGATGGCATGGCGGCGCTCGAGCGCTGGTTTGAAGAGCACGAAGTGCCTGAGCAGCTGACCGCTTCGCGCACGGTCCATGGCAAGGTCCTAGCCACGCACCTCTTATGCGCCTATCCGGCCACGGCGCATTATCAGGGCGGCGGAAGCATTAACGATGCGAACCACTACAGTTGCAAGGCGCCGTAGGCGGTCGAGCCGCGTTAGCTCAGGCGTGCGCCGCTTTGTGCGTCAAAGTAACGCAGCCGATCGGCATTGAAGTAAAGCCGCAGCGGCCGTCCCGCCTCCGGCAGAGCCTGCGGCGGCACGCGGCTGATGATTGTGTGGCCTGCGGCCTGAACGGTCAGGAAGATCTCGTTGCCCACCGGCTCGATGCTCTCGATGATCGCCTCAAGGCTGAGCGATTTCCCGCCCAGCGGTGGCGCGTTGACCTGCAGGTCCTCCGGACGCAGGCCTACAATGAGTTCGCCGCTCGTTGGGATGACATTCGTTTGCCACGGGAGCGTCGCGGGTAATGGCAGGTCTCCCGCGGGAGCGTGCAGGTGCGGTGCCGGTGCGCTCAAAAAATGACCGCGGAAGAAATTCATGGCCGGGCTACCCATGAACCCGGCCACGAACAGATTGGCAGGCTGGTCATAAACGCGCATCGGCGTGTCAATCTGCTGCACCTCGCCAGCATTGAATACCACGATGCGCTGGCCGAGGGTCATGGCTTCGATCTGATCGTGTGTGACATAAAGCATTGTCGCGCGCAGTCGCCGATGGAGCCGCGCAATCTCGGTGCGCATTCCGAGGCGCAATTTGGCATCGAGATTCGAGAGCGGCTCATCGAGCAGGAACACTTTTGGATTACGCACCAGGGCCCGACCCAGCGCCACGCGCTGGCGCTGGCCGCCGGAGAGCTGCCGCGGCTTGCGCTCGAGCAGCTCGGTCAGTTCCAGCGTCGTCGCTGCGGCACGAACTTGCGCCTCAATGAGGGCTGATGCAGTGCCGCGCAGACGCAAGCCGAACGCCATGTTCTCAAACACAGTCATGTGCGGATAGAGCGCGTAGCTCTGGAAGACCATCGCGATATCGCGGTCGCGTGCCGGTACTTCATTGACCTGACGCTCGCCTATGAACAGTGTCCCGGCGCTGATCGCCTCGAGACCAGCCACCATGCGCAGCAGCGTGGACTTGCCGCACCCGGAGGGTCCAACCAGTGCTACGAGCTCGCCATCAGCAACTTCAAAAGTGGCACCCGCCACGGCGACGTAGCCGTTCTCGTAGACCTTGCGGATCTTCTCGAGGCGTACCCCCGCCATCTGTCTTCCCTTGAGCCACCTGCCGACAGATAGTATACAATCGCGCTCATCTCGGCTATGTAAACGTTTTCGACGGCCCACCGACTTGACGGGGACTGGGACCTAATTGGTGAATAAGAATACTTCTGGTCAGTTCCCTGCGGGATTTCTTTGGGGAGCTGCGACCTCTGCCTATCAGATCGAAGGTGCGCCCCTCGCCGATGGCGCCGGTGCTTCCATCTGGCAGCGTTTTTGTGGCACGCCGGGCCTCGTTTTCGAAGGCCAGAGCGGCGATATCGCCTGCGATCATTACCATCGTTATTGCGAGGATGTGGGGCTGATGCGTCAGCTCGGACTTAAGGCGTATCGATTCAGCATCGCGTGGGGTCGCGTGCAGCCCAGTGGCCGTGGGCCGGTCAACAGTGCTGGCCTGGGATTCTACGATCGGCTGGTGGATGAACTGCTGACGCACGGGATCGAGCCCATGGTGACGCTGTTCCATTGGGATCTTCCGGCGGCGCTCGATGATCGCGGCGGCTGGCTCAATCCGGATATCGCGCGATGGTTCGCAGACTATGCTGCAATCGTCTATCGCAAACTTGATGGCCGCGTGAAGCACTGGGCCACGCTCAATGAGCCTTGGGTCGTCACGGATGGTGGCTATTTGCATGGAGCACTGGCGCCGGGGCATCGCAATCGCTTTGAAGCACCAATTGCGGCCCACAATCTGCTGCGGGCGCACGGCGCCGCAGTGCAGGCCTATCGCGCCGAAGGGCAGCATAAGATAGGGCTAGTAGTAAATATTGAGCCTAAATACCCCGCTTCGGATTCCGCCGAAGATCAGGCTGCAACCGCGCGCGCCGATGCTTACATGAACCGGCAATTTCTGGATCCGGCACTGCGTGGCAGCTACCCGGAGGAGATGCGGGATATTTTTGGCGAGGCGTGGCCAGAATGGCCTGCTACAGATTTCGATCTGATCCGTCAGCCACTGGACTTCGTCGGTGTCAACTACTACACCCGCAACGTGACGCGCGCCGACGCTGCCAGCTGGCCGTTACGCGCGAAGGCCGTCAAGCAACCGCGCCATACCTATACTGAGACGGGCTGGGAGGTGTATTCCCAGGGATTGACCGACACGCTGCTGGGGGTCAAGCAACGCTACGGCAATGTGCCAATCTACATCACGGAAAATGGCGCAGCCTTCTTTGACCCGCCGACAGCCGAGGACGGCAAAATAGAGGACCCTCTACGCGTGTCGTATCTCCGCCAGCACATCGGTGCCGTGCGCAATGCAATCCAGCAGGGCGTCGATATCCGCGGCTACTTTGTCTGGTCACTGCTGGATAATTTCGAATGGGCATTGGGGTATTCCAAGCGCTTTGGCATCGTGCATGTCGACTATGCCACGCTCGAGCGCACGCTCAAGGCGAGTGCCCGCTACTACGCGCAGGTCATCGAGAGCCACGGCGCACTGGTGCCCGGCTAACCCTTGATGCTGCCGAGCAGGATCCCGCGCAGATAGAAGCGCTGCAGCACCAGAAACAAAGCCAGGACCGGCAGCACCGTCACCACCGCACCGGCCATCATCATTTCATTGTCCTGAACATGCTCGCGTGCGAGGCCGGCGAGCGCGACCGGGAGGGTTTGCATGTCGCGGCCCGTCAGTACGATCAGCGGCCACATGAAATCATTCCACGTGGCCAGGAATACGAAAATTCCCAGCGTCACCAGGATCGGCACCAGCAGCGGCAGCACGACCGAGCGAAAAATCCGCCATTCGCTGGCCCCATCGATGCGTGCCGCATCGAGTAGGTCCTCCGGAATTGCGAGCGCGTACTGGCGCACCAGGAAAATGCCGAAGATGCTGGCGGCACTGGGCAGTACGGCACCGGCATAGCTGTTGACGAGGCCCATCACCTTGAGCAGGCCAAACAGGGGAATCATGGTCACCTGTGCCGGAATCAGCAGTCCTGCCAACAGCACCGCATATATCGTATCGCGACCGCCAAAGCGCAATTTGGCAAAGGCATAGCCTGCCATCGCGTTGAGCAGCAATGCGAGCAGCGTGGCGCTCGTGGCTACGATCAGACTGTTCAGGAAGTAACGACCCATATGCTGCTGCGCGAACAGATCATGGAAGTGGCTGAGGGTGGCGCGCGCCGGCAGCAGTGGTGGCGGGTAGCTGGCCGATGCGCCGGTGGGCATCAACGCCACTGAGACCATCCACAGCAGCGGAAACAGTGTCAGCAGGGCGAGCAGCGTCAATGAGCCGTTCACTAGCCAGATCAGCGCACGCTGCTTCATACCTCACCCAGTCGGCGCGCGAGGCGCATCTGCAGCATAGTGAGCACCAGGATCAGCGCGAAGAGCACGAATGCCACCGCGGAAGCAAAACCGAGATTCCACCACTTGAAGCCCTGCTCGAACATGAAGTAGAGGACGCTCACGGTGCTCTGGAGCGGGCCGCCCTGCGTCATCACATACGGTTCGGCGAACAATTGAAAATAACCACTGACGGTCAGGATGCTCACCAGCGTCAGCGTCGGCACCAGCAATGGCAATGTGACGCGCCGCAGGCAGTGCCAGGCGCCAGCCCCTTCGAGTCGGGCCGCTTCATAGAGATCTTCGGGAATGTTTTGCAGTGCCGCCAGCAAGATGATCATGTTGTAGCCAAAGTTCTTCCATACGGCCAGCAGCACTATGGCCGGCATAGACCAGTGCGGGTCACCGAGCCAGTCAATGGCCGGCAGCCCCAGGTGGGTCAGCAGATAGTTGATCAGCCCGTAGCGCGTGTGCAGCATGTAGCGCCAATTCAAGGCGACGGCGACCAGGGTCGTCACGACCGGCGCGAACAGTGCGGTCCGGAAGAAGCCCTTGAAGCGGGTCAGGCGCGAATTGACCAGCAACGCCGTGCCGAGGGAGGCGATCAGCGACAGGGGCACCCCAAGGATCACAAACACGGTGGTGTTGCCCAAGGCCTTCCAGAACATCGGGGTAATCAGCAGTGTCTGGTAATTGTGCAGCCCCACGAGTCGCAGGTTGCTGATATCGGCCAGTGCGTACAGATCGAAATCCGTGAAACTGAGCAGCAGAGCGCCGATCACTGGCAGTAGAAAAAACACGCCAATCAGCAGCAGCGCCGGCGCTGCAAACGGCCAGCCGCTCTGCGCCTGGGAAAAACCCTGCTTGTCTGGGCGGCGACTCACCGGCTGGCCGCCAGCTTGCTCTGCTGTCTGGCCAGCATCCAGCGGCGCTTGGCCAGCATAGCGTCGACCTGGGCATCGAAGGCGGTTACCGCGGTGTCCACGTCCTGCTGGCCGTGCACGACGCGCTCGGCCATGATCCGCATCTCCTGCATGATCTGTTCCCATTCC
>Ga0182030_10001334_pt1 | contig 50630 bp, 63 predicted proteins | sample 812S3MmetaG_FD_121299 | JGI IMG/M metagenome (GOLD analysis project Ga0182030, IMG submission 121299) | Permafrost microbial communities from Stordalen Mire, Sweden - 812S3M metaG (Illumina Assembly) | ecosystem: Environmental > Terrestrial > Soil > Wetlands > Permafrost | place: Sweden... | reverse complement strand
TGACTCTTTTGGGGACACTATCTATGCCTTATAATTCCGATTTTCCTCGTTATTTTAATCCATTTTAACATTTATCGTTGGTTTTCTTTGGTTTTCACTTCGGCGGCTCAACAACAAACAAAAATTACAACAACTAATCGCATTATTTTCTTTATATCTTTTAATCAAGCTTCAAGCGAATTATTCCTTTGTACATTAATAAAGCATGTCAACGACACACCCGGCAGAACTCAACAACGGCGTATGGACATCGTGGCTTCCACTCTCCACGGCGTGGCCCTCCCAATCTGCATGCGGCTCTGCGGCATGGGTGCGGGTTGGTCTAAATAGCACAGATGACGCATGGCCCTACTTATATGATCCAGCTTATGGAGAATCGATCGCCAATACTCCAACATGCCTTCCCCCTCAAGCTACAGAATGGTGGAACGGCGGATCCACAGTCTCGAACTCAATCACCAGCTACAGTATCGGTCCTATCGTCTGTCCAGAAGCATATGAAACCGTGAGCACAATCAACCTCCCTGGGTCTAGCACATCTGTTATATGTTGTCCAACGTTCGTATCTTTCCCTCATTTTGTCATAACTCTCAAGAGCTAATATCCCCCCAGCAGTTATGGCTTCGTGCGCAACCTTCCAGAAAACCCGGGCATAGATGGCGTGTGTAAGTCAACCATGACCTCCGGCCAAAGCTTGACCTATGCGGAGCCAGCTACAAACAGCTTCACATCTGCTACGACTACCTTTACTGAACCCGTCTTAATGATTGCGGTCCCGGTTGAAGGGTATAATTTTGCTACTCCTACTACGACCTCTACCGCGGCAACCGTCGCGGCAAGCTCTAGTCCTAAATCAAACCCCGGGACGAGTGGTACAGCTACTTCTGCAATGCCCATGACCTCAACTTCTCCGGCGGAACAAACCGGAGGCTTAAGTAACGGTGCGAAGATTGGAATCGGCGTCACAGTGGGCGTAGTTGCTATCGCATTCACCGCTATTGCAGCCTGGCTATTCTTCCGACGAAGACGGCAACCCGCGGCGGAAGAACCAGTACCCATTGTCGGGCCTGCTGAAATGGCGGGTAACAGTAAATTTAAGAGCTTGTACAGTGGCGGTGCGGATAAAAAGCCTTTGATGCCGTATGGTAGCCAACCTGTCTCTGAAGTTGATGGGAGTTCGAGACCTGCGGAGTTATATGGTTGAGATAGATACGAAGGGAGATCCTGTGGTAAAGAATCTTGCCATTTTGATGGATTGAAAGAGGGATTTTGATCGAGGAAGCAGTCATCAGATAATAATTGCCTTTGGGCACTGGGTGAATTGGGACTGATTCTGGGCATCCTGTTTCAGTGATCCATGATCTGTGTCTAACAGAAATGAGAATTTCGTAAGCACTCTCCTAATAATGCTAACAGTGGATTGAGCTGACATAAATCTAGGTACTTCCCATGAATTTTCAGATGGGCAATTCTTGGAAGTTCGAGTGGCTGCCACAAATCCAGACGAACATTCTGGATGTTGACCTAGTCTCACTTACCCTAATATAAGCAAGACCCTTTCAAACACGAATCTACTGATGGTCAGAAACTATTATCTCTTCGGAGTTCTCCTATGGCCATTGTTTATTGTTGGTCTTGTTTCCAGGGTACTTCGGTCACCGCGTTCAGGATACCCTCCCTCAACGACAATGCAACACTGACGCTGAATTGAAACAATTTTACGAGGTGGGCAATTCGAAGCCTCTACTCATTGTGTTCTGTGTCAGCCATGGGTGGTTTTCCGGATCTAGTATGTGGATTGTGGCAAAGCTTGGGGCGAAATGGCAAGATTTACTCCAGCTTTGCGGCAAAGACTCCTTGATCATCATGAATACATGTTATGCTGGCGGAATCATAAGCATCCCACTGGAATCGGAAGCCGAATTCGCGAAGCAAGGCTCATCAAACCGGCACGAGCTGCTCGCAGGCTGCGGATTCCGCTCGAAGATTTGCCTGAAGCTGAGCTATTTTACAGATACCTTGAGGCAGGAACTTCGACTCAAGGCTCGAACGGAAGGGTCGTTTTCGACCGCGATATTTCATGGGGATTCGATGATACGTCTTGGTAAGAAGTATCATGATGGAGCAAATGAAGAATTTCTTGTTCCTAGTCCGGTACTCATCGACTTAGGTAGAAATTATAGAAAGAGCCATATTGGTTTGAAGTTTTTTCGAAATCCTCAAATTTCTGTATCTGGCGGCGGTGCTTAACCTTAAAAATTTGAGATATGCTAAGCATTGACTCACCGGGCAGCGTAATCATTATCAATGTATCATCATATTGTTCTCAATAGTTTCCTCATAATAAAAAGTCTGATAGGTAAAATGACTGTGATTTCTTATTCTGTGAGGTGATGTGAACAAAACAAATAGTGCTGAGATTGTACACAGTGATTTTAAATACCTACTCACGAATGAGCACCTTCTGGCCATGAAAGGCTCGTAAATCCAGGATTGGTCCCCAGCACTTGCCTCAAAATAAGCAAGACATTTCAAATATGAGTGGTATTCTGGAAATAACTCGGAGGTCCTGCTGGAATGTAATTTTTTTTATTCTTGATGATCTTCATTGTGTGTTATTTTGTCTGGGAAGTTTCCTCAGTTCTCATACAGAGAGCGTGTTGCTCGAGTATATGACATGAACTATGTCCGATCGAGAAAGTCCAGATCGCGGTTGATTTTTACAATATTTCTGCTTTGTTTTTGCTTTGGTGTAGTTTCTTGATAGCCCTTGCCTTTAAATGTGTTATTCCATGGATATGTTCTTCCGTTCTTCCCTGGATGTGGTCCTGCAATGCTTCGAGGCACCCAGGATTCATGTTGGGATCGCCACTGTCAGATGAGAGAATACGAATTGAAACACTCGAAGCTTTGATAAATGGAATCAGACCTCGGTTCGCAGGGTCTGATCAAGAATTGAACGTGTTAATGGGATGGATCCAAGAGATTAGCAAAGAGATTCGTACCATTCAGGAGCAAAGGTAAGACCTGATGCCCAAGAGCGAGGACTATAGGGAAACATATTCTAGAAATCCTAGCAGCTCACCTGAACACCACGGGCAATCCAGGATAACGTACTTAGCGCGACAAGAAGCTTAACTGGACCTGGTTGGCGTGGCGTCTTCTTGACTCCGAATGCAGCTGGTAAGGAGAAACCGGATGATATAATATTTCCATAAACTTCTGTGGCAGAATTGCATTGCATAACCTCAACCAACCAGGTTAGCGTGACACAAATATTGGCGTACTTCCAAGTTGTATATAGGATGACTCGATTGGAGTTGCCTTTATGTTTGGCGATCTCTCTGGAGAGGGAGCCAGAAGTCTGCAGGACCTAGAATCTATCTCGAACTCTCGGATAACTCGATCTTTCTCGGCGTCGTGAAGCCGGATCAGGGCTGCCTTCCCACTTATACTAGTGACATGGGTCATTCATCGAGGAAGGTAAGATGATTGACTTACGGAGGTTGACTCCGAGTCTTCGTACCGGGGGGGGTTTGACCCAGTAGATTGGTGTGCCGAGAGTCAAAGTTAAGTTATATCTACAAGAGAGGAGGGGTGGCGTTCGGATTGTCCTTTTGCGGACTTAGGAGCTAGACAGTAATGCTATAGGTGGCACGCGAGAGGGAGGAGCGATACAGGGCCCAAGGGCGCTGGCAAGGAGGAGAGTTTATATATATTTCATGAAATAGACTTTATGTGATACGAGTCCTTGCTGTTGAGCACTGAAGATTCGGTGACGCTTGACAATGCGCCCCTCTTGCGACCTTCCTTATATTCCTCTCCGTGATTGCTCCAGAGAAAATCAAGCTCGGAGCGCGCAGCAGAAAAACGTAATTAGGCCAAACAACATCGCAGTGCTTTATCTTTTGCCTAGCTTTAAAGGGTTGCGTATCGATCATGGTAGGGCTCATAAACTGTGTTAGTATTCATCAAAATCCTCATACCTTTCGGATTTTGAATTATAAGGATACGGATCATTTGGATCCAGCAACCGCTGCAGATTCGCCTCTTCCGCTTCTTTCCCAGGCCAAGTCTCGTTCTTTTGAACATCGCCCAAGAATTGCAACGCAAACAGTTGTCGCAAGGGTTCTCTCGCAGTCCTACAATCATGATAGGATTTCTGGTTACCCACGGCCATCCACCAGCGACCCATAAGTACGCCTTCGCCTCCATCCGCCACGCCCGAATCAAAAGCCTCATACTCGAACCCGTCGATCACATCCGTCAATGTCAATGAAAGATTGTCTAAGTTTCTGCTCAGCTCGTCTTCGACATCGACGATTTGTTTGAATAGCGAAATTAGCCCGCGTAGATCGTGATCTGGGAACTTCATGTTCCAGGCGAGTTTCAACATGTTCTCGAGGTAGACGCGGAAGTGGCCGTAAAATCTGTCGTTGTATATGACTTCCGTAGGCTTATTCTCCCAGTAAATGTTCAAGATGATCGGGATTACATCAAGAAAGACTTGATGCGTCGACTTGGAGTAGTCGACGACCGGTCGTTGCCGATCCGGGACGATGCCTAGGAGGCCATATATCTTGTCGCGGGGATCTTGGCACTCGTGCACACTATATTTTCTGACAATCGTATCTAGTCGCCACTCCTGCTTCTGGTTCTTCTCCTTGAATAAGTCATTCAGTGTACCGAGACTATTCACTGGTTTCATTGGATCGATGCTTCTGGCAGTGAATTCCGCCGCAGCCCAGTACAGCTCGTAATCGCCAATCAACATACGTATCTCGCTTGCAAGCGAAACCTCTTGCACGATCCAGAGGCGCGTGAAGTACGCATTCGATAGGAGGATCCTGAGATTTGCGGTGGGAACGTGGAGTTCATCGGCCTCCTCCATGTCGTCCTCAATAGCGTGGGCGGCTTTCACCATCTTCGGGTCGCTGCCCAACCACACTACCACAAGCGATGATTGCGTGTAGATGTCGGACATAAGGCGTACCTGGCTATTTCTCTCTTGTAGATTCCCTTGATCGATGCAGATCTGGTCGATGTATATGTATGCGATATCTGTCCTGATCGCGGAGCCGGTCTGGAAAGAGCAGAGAAAGTTGTAAAGGTTTTCTCTAACTTCAAAAGTCTTGTTGTCGACCAAGATGCGGTAGGAAGGGTTTGGTGGGCCCCATGTGTAAGATAGCGCTATGTACCTTGGAGCTGATGCCAAGTCGAATGCATAGATGTTGCAGCGTGGTGGAAGCTTAGAGGAGGCACTCTTCACGAGTTTGATGAGACGGATCTGCTTCCTCGTCGCATCCAATGCCTGGTATCTGTAAACATCATTATGCGCCGGAAAGGTCGACATTTTCTCAGTTTCAAAAAAACGCAGGGCGACTAAAACTCAGGCCCACCCAGACAGCCCAAAGTCGTCCAATGTATAGATGTGTTGATCTATCTAATCTGAAAGCAAAAGGGAAGAGAGGTGTAAGCGGATGTTGCGTTGCTGTACTTTCGCGAGGTGGGGTACAACCCAAGTACAGCTCAATATTCGGCTTTTTGCACAGCCTTCATTGTGGCGCCAGGATTTGGACCCCAGTGGAGGACAAATATGCATGACTAGGATTGAAAGGGAAGCGTTGTTTAATCCGCTCAATTTTCCTCTTATACTCAAAAGCTTGGCCCACTTTTCTCATAAACCCTTGTTCATAGTCTAGTAAAGTACATGAGAAAGCAGATATTAACATTTTAAATGTGTTTTGAAGACATTACAGCAAGAGACGCAGACATTGACACTAACAATCTTCCAAGTCCTGTGTCTAGAAGCGATCAGATTTACAGACAAATTTGGAAGCGGATGCATCTATTGCAGAGCCCATAGGATCCAGAGGATGGCTCAGAGAGTCACCAGCGCAAGTCAAGGTGAGTCCTAATTTGGGCAAGCGACAAGACTATTCGGCTCTGGGACACTACCATAAGAGCAGTAATATAGACATTCAAGGGTTATGCAGACCAAATAACAATATAGTAGCGATAAGGCTCAAGCAATAAGACTGTCCGGCTCTGGAACGCCACCACAGGAGTGGTTTGAGAGCCATTTTCTTCTTTGGAGAAGTTGTGTATATTATGTGTGTTACTGGATAACGGAAAATATGGAGAAGGTTTTTTGAATTCCTCCTGAATATCGAGCAACTTGTGAAGCTGTCTGGAACAAATCATTGTATTAAAACATTTTTCAGGGAGAACTTCTATTTCCAGATTTAATAAGGGGTCAAAGCCTATTTAAACGGTTATGTCTAAACTTAATCACAGTAGAATATTTGTTGGAGAACTGGTTAGGATATTTGTCGGACTTATCAAGACATTTATTAAGCTTGTTAGAACACTTGCTGAAATTGTTAGGATATTTGTCAAACTCGTTGGGATATTTATCGGACTTGTTGTGGCGCCCAACGTGATGCTCAACATCGACGGGGCGCTTGATGTAAAGCTAAATAAGAAGCTCGATGATGCACTCGACGATTGCGAAGGCGTAGGCGTTGATTGAGAAGTTATCAATTGCGGCGGCATCGAGTTCCTCACCAGTTGAATATCAAAGTCAGTCATCTGCCACGTGAAGGCCGGAATGACATAGGTCGCGAGGCAGCCGATATTTACGGTGTTGGTTGCGTTGTAGGCGCCCGGATATGGATGCGGTGGTGGTGTAAAGCAGTAGGAGGAGTCGACGTCCAGATGTCAGAAATTGGTGTCGGGGTCGGCATGGATGGAGAAATTCAGCCAGTTGATAGCGAATGACGTGATATACTGCGCGCCCTCGTATTCTAGGCTTATATCCTGTAACATAAACCAGCTCGTCACGTTAGCCGCCGGGAACTCTAGTTGGAGCGTGTGCGCGCCGCGGTAGCCCGGGGAGATGATCGCGAGGGTTGGCACCGGGGCCGCCGACGGCGTCGCCCACGGGGTGAGCTACCCGCTATCAAATCCCCCGTTCTCAATGCCCACGGTCACCGGACATCCAGGAGGGGTCCCAGACAGCGCCTGCATGTGCACGGGTCGGAGGGCTGTTAACAGCAAGAGGAGCGTCGTAGCCGTGATTGATGGGGTAGGCATCTTCGCATCAAGAAGTAGCGCAGTTGACGTAGAGAGCTAGGCGAGGTTACTAAAGGAAACCATGTGCTCCTACTTAATGAGATGGATGGCGATAGATGACGATGGTGTTGAGGTGATTCTCGGGATGATTCTAATTACCCCGCGGGGCCCCGTCTGTGCTTAAAGCGCCACGTCTGGGGATACTTGTAATGTCTTAAGACTGGCTGTTGTAACACAAACTCTTAGCGTTATAAATTTAGAGAGTGTTTTAGGTAAAAATCGATTTCGTTAGCGACTATACAACTGTGAAGGTCGAATTCCACTCCACTGCGCCCAATCATACTATCGATAACCAGAGTATATTCCAGGTGAATCAAGTCATCAGTAATTGGAATATGTATTCCAATTGCGCAGTCCAATCAAATACTGCGAATGTAGTAAATCCTTAAGCATTAAATCACTCTCATATAAGATACTCTAATAGTAGAAAGCTAGTTAGGACAGTTTTGCGCCCCGTTCTCATTTCTATAGATCTATATCCCTGTGTCAATTATTGATTTTCTTCGCAAGCGAGATCTTCCCCTGAGTATTAAAATCTTGTATTATAGGACTAAACGGGCGAGGTGACCAGATCAGGAAAGCAGCAAGGACTACTTCCTCTACTTTCGGTCATATTGCCGCACCTATGACGATTGTTCAGAGATTCAATCTTGCTCTTCTCGGATACATATTGTCCTCGGGTCCGATTCTAGACTTGATACACAGAATGAAAAGGCTCAGATTTGTTCTCCAACTTGCTGAGAATCAAGACAAGGAAAATCGACGAGTCTTTTTGATCATCCTCAACTTGCAGTCAGTATGAGACTTCATCAATTTCTCGCAATTTGCGCCACATTGTGTTGCACCAGCGCTATTCCATTAGGAAATACGCTGCAGCCGAGAGGTAATTCCTGTCCACAATCTCACCATGGCAGCCATTGACGCAGTTGTGAAGATAACATTACCACCGGCATATCCCAAATCCTTCTCAATAACTTTCAACTCTTCCAAAACTTCACTGCCGCATCCTACTGCCCCAGTAACGAAAATGCAACCGCCAACTCCCCCATCACGTGCCCTACAGGCATCTGCCCCCTCGTTGAAGCTGACAACGTAATAAGCCTCCTCTCCTTCGGCGGCTCGTAAGTTCCCCCTCCCCTATCAACCCTCCAAAGACTCACTAACCGTACCTCAGAAACGACACCTCCCTAACAGACATCAAAGGCTTCATCTCCCTTGACCCCTCCCGCTCTCTCATCATCGCCGCGTTCGCCGGCTCTGGTGCCACAATCCGCAACTGGCTCACTGATTTCACATTCCTCCTGATCCCTTCCACACTCTGCGACTCCTGCTGGGTGCACTCCGGATTTGCGCTCGGATGGGCGGAACGTCGCACCGCAGTCCTCAACACCATCACAGCCGCAATGGCTGACCATGCGAACTACTCTTTGGTACTCACAGGTCATAGCATCGGCGCCGCAATTGCCACTCTCGCCGCTGCGGAACTACGGAATCTAGGTCACAGCGTCGATACCTACACTTTCGGCTCTCCACGCGTCGGGAACCTCGCGTTTGCTGACTTCGTGACAGGGCAAGCAACGCAAGGGCTGGGGGCTAATTATAGGATGACGCATGTGAATGATCCGGTGCCGCAGCTGCCGCCTACGGAGATCGGGTTTCAGCATACGAGCCCGGAGTTTTGGTTAGAGGGTGGGAATGCCACGACGGATGAGTATACGGCGGGCGAGGTGTGGGTTTGTGAAGGAGTGGGAAATGAGGGATGTAATGCAGGGACGGGGTTGGTGCCGATTGACGGGACGGCGCATGATCATTATCTAGGGGATATTGGAGCTTGTGAGGGGGGCTTGGGCTGGTAATTAGGGAGAGGGCAATGCGATGGTGATGAGAGATGTGGTTGCAAAGCATAAATAAGATATGGTGTTTGATAATGTGGGGTAAGGTGGAATATTCACCGAATTTGCTTGAATGCGCAGATGGGATTTTAAGAAAAACCTGCTTGACATATCATCTTGAACAGCCAAACGTCGCAAGTACGCCCGAGCTAGCAACTAACTATTCTCCGCCCCTTCTCCTTCTGAGTGAGATTTTGATGGCGACCTCAACGATATGAACATCAGCAATTTGGGTCATGTATAACCTCCAGAGCGCCCCCCAAAGATCCCTGTGATGCTTTCTTTAGCTTATGCTTTGCTTCGTTGCTCCCACTTCCAAGACACATCAGACCCCTTCCTTTCACCATTCCCAGTAACTTGGCAGCTTTTGGCGGCACAAGATTCCATATTTCCAGAGGAAGTTACCCAACATCAATGTCAAGGAGCCATAATAGACACCGTCTACCGCGAAGCTGTTAGAATAAAGATGTTGCTACTATACGAAATTCTTGCGTACCGATCCAACCCAATAGTTCTGTGATGTGTGAATCTCTATCCATGACGAACTCAGCTATCGGAAAACATTCGGGCGCTCTTGAGAGGAAATTGACCTTTTGATTTTGGAATACAAGAAGCTCAGTCTCTTGAGTAGGTAGAGTAAGGCTGATAAAACCACAAAGCGGTACCAGAATGTGTGGGAGCAAAAAGGGTAACTTGCCGATCCGAAGCAGCCTGGCACCTAAGCTCATGCCACCCAACATGCTAAGAAAAGAATTTACATCGACGCATCATTGAGCTTTCAAAAGAGTTTGCTTGGCTTCTCGTTAGCAGGAAACTGAATTAGAAAGAACTCCCCGAGGACGCAAACAATGTGGGGGGAGATGAGGGGTAGAAAGATATCCTCTGAGGCAGTACACCGTGTTGCTCTTTTTTATCGACCTTACATTTGTAAGTGTAATAATCAATTCGCGAATGTTGGATTCTTTTCCATAGAAGAAAAGCGCGCCACGAATTTTGGCTTCAATTTTTGGAGAGCTCTGTTCTTGATGCTTGATTCGTGCTTGTCCCGCTTTTGATGCTGGTTTGTAATGAGAATCTGCCTAAACGATTGCATCGAATTGCAAATTCCCTGCCATTGCGTGCAATGTATTCACATATTTATAAGGAGAGAACGTAATAACAATATTTGGAGCTTCGGGCGTCTGCATAGCGCAGTTTTACTATACCCCGCCTATGTTAGGCTGGCTGGCGACGAAGCTGGAGCGACGGGAGTTGACGCCCAGGAGCGCCAGTAATGTGGCCTTTGCAGCCTATGCATACCAGATAAAACTTTGTAATTTCCGGAAAGACTTAATTTACAGACGGTAAGGGTACCTTGATACCTAACACAAGGCATGTATCGGACGAAAGAGCTATCTTCTATAGTCATATAAGGCCCAGCGGAGCATCACAAACCCATCACATCTAGTAATAATTCGACCTTCGTATAAGAGCGGACAATTCATCTTCTAGGAATAGTCCAAATTGGTCTCAAGGTGCGAAACCCTTCATACAAAAGATGTCGGATCGCGATAGATCTAGATTGAATATAAGGAATTCCACAGGAGTGTTCCATTGAGGCTTTGCTTCGCTCCATAGGGAGCGACCGGGTTTAAATAAGCTTTGGGCTGGCCCTATGGTGCCTATGGGACGCTGAAGGATCCGTTCCCCCGGATGTCGTCCACTAGAAATTCTCGAATCATTAGTGGATTGGGGCTGAGTCGCTTCCTCGGCCATCCATCATGGATCCCTCGTCACTCTTCATCACTACAACCAACCAACAACCCAATCAACAACTTCTTCAATATCCATCCGTCTTCATCCAAGAATCCCATTCGAAAGAATACAGCAGACATGATTGGATCGTGCTTATTGGTCTCAACTGTTGCGGCCATCCATGTGAGGAACCAACTATGCTCCGCCATAATCCGCGACCGTCACCCTTAGAAAACACATCCAACGTCCACTTCTACTGGCTGAACCAACACTGATGTCCTAGACACGCTATGTTGGTTCGGCAATTGCTGAGGATGCAGGAGTCTAACCTGGCTCAAGCTTCCTGAAACCGACCGGACTGAGCTCAATATGAGTGTCCGATTGATCCGTTTACCCTATGGATCGACTTCACCCACACGACGAATGTTCCTCCATCCGCTTTTTACCCATCTCTCGCCTCTGGAACGCCTATGACACTGTATTGTCTTCCTCGAGGCATCGGGTTTAGCCGCATCGTGTGCATTGTCATCCTTTAAGCTTTTTCAAGCGCACTGTTGGTTTGCTCGGTGGTCTTGGCCATTCCTAAGGATCTATGAAGCGAAGTGAGGGCCCTCCTCAGAAGTTTACCACTCATTATTCCTTAGACTTTGCCAGCGAAATAGTCGTTGAACTACCCCGATTCACCTTGTTCCATAGCTTGAACACAGTCTAGGTCAAACTCCTTCATCATGACTCTTCTCTTCCTTCTTCCGGAGTCGTTGCCATGGGCTACATCTATATATCTGAGGCTACCTGTGTTGAAACAATTCTCCACGCTTCCTTAAGTAGTCAACATCTTCACAGACCTTTCATCTTCAGCCTTGGCTGATTTCTCATCATCTTTACACATTCTCGCGATTGATTCGCTTTGAGACGATCAAGAATCTACGCAAGGGCCCGGACTCTTCTCACTCTTTTCACTTCGACCGCAAGCTTCGATACCTCAATATGAAGCTCTCCTCCGCTACAGCCGCTGCCCTCCTTACCGGAGTATCTCTTGCAGCTCCAGCACCGGACAACTGCCCTCCTCCTAGCACTGTCACAGTCACAGTAACAAGCGGAGCAGCAGGACAAGCCGCACCACAAGTAGTCACAGTCACGAGCATTAGTACCCTCTCGCAGCAGGCGCCTCCAGGTTCCCCTGCTGTGGTAACGGTCACTGCAACGAGCAATGCCCCTGCTCCAAGTCCTCCTGCTCCATCAACTTCATCATCTCAAGGCGCTCCAGCCAACTTTGCGGCTAACGCTGGGGCTAGTGCATCGGCCAGTGCATCAGCGAGTGCATCAGCAAGCGCACCAAGTGCTGTCCAATTCGCGGCAGCTCCCATGGTCACTCAAAACAATGTTGGATCAGACGGAGCGAACACAGTTCTCGCTTGCCCCATGGCATCAGCTGCTGGAAGTGCTGGACCTGGCGGGACATCAACTTGTTATCAATACGCCGCCACCTCTGGTGGAAGCACGGTTACACAAGTCTTAGAGGTTGTAGAAGAAACCATAAATGTGAATGGCGGGGTGGTAACAAATACTCAAACCAACACGATCACCACCGGTGCTTCTGCCCCACCACTTTCTACCTCTGTCGCTCCCGTAAATCTGGCCGTTGCCGCCACCAGCAGTGTCCCGGTTACATCTACTCTCACCACAACTGTCATCACAACGAATACGGTGGCAGGCCAGGTTACGGTTCAAACAAGCACGAGCACCATTACGACTACCAGTATCTTGCTCAGTACCGGAACCGCGGTTTCCGGGGCCGGCAATGCAGCTCCGGCAGCGCCTACCTATACCGTTACTGTGCAAGGTACTACCAATTCTTTCAACCCTAACCAACTCCTCAATGTTGTAACTGGAAGCACGATTAAATTTCTCTTTCCGAAGGGTGAGACGCACGAGGTTGCTACCGTCGAAGGTCCCGGTGCCAACACTACCAACCCTAACAGCCCTAGCGATCCTTGCAAATTCCACTCAAAAGATTATGGCAATGGAGTTGGATACGATACTGGGGTGCGGACTGCGGATACCTTTAATACCACTTTCGACTTTGCTGTCAACAATGCAAATCCTCAATACCTTGCCAGGTATGTTTGATGTCTATGATTTCTCGACTCTGCTAACAAAGCGCAGTTTACCAAACGACGGTTGCCAGAAGGGCTTCGCTTTCAGTCTCAATGCACCAATCCAGCCATTTCTTAGTGCAATCACAAGTTTCGTGGCCATCAATAAAACTGCGAATGGAACTGCGGCAATCAATACTCAATCGCTTGTGGTGAATGCCACAGTTCACAACGGCACAGTAAAGCGATCCGTTGACTACAGTCGAGAAGGTTCCGCCCCAGTCCAGCTCACGGCTCGATCTGGCTTGGCTGCCAAGCTTGCCCGGAGGTTCGGACTCCTTCGCGACGAATAATTCGACTTCACTTTTGATCTCGAATTGATCTGGAACTTATCTTCACAATACATTCTCTTCACACGTTATACTTGGTGCTTTGGTTTGGCGTTGGAATTAGGGCCGGGGGTTTGGTCAACATAGCAAGGCGTTTTGAGGCTATAAATAGCGCAGGAAGTGAAAACTCGGAGTTCAAGGATCTGAGCCGGATGGACATATGGGAGATACCATTTCATTCCTTTCATAGACGTGCTAGCTTTCTTTGGTTTGAATGAAATGTTTGCTGCAGAACTTACCATATCCATTTCAACAGTGCTGTCGCATGTGATGTGATTGAATATCGGCTTTAATGACATATCGATCATTACCGAATGGATCCGTAGCTTTTGGAATTTTCGATCAGGCTTCCAGAGGTCAGCCTCACTTAGTGTTTCACAACATGGTGTGATGAGTCAAAGCATGGCAACAGCCTTGAGATTGGTAGGCGTAGAGTTGGCCGAGGGAGGTAAAGCTCCTACGGCTTAGGATCTCTGCAGACATACCCGACTTTGCATGCGATACGGGTTCTTTAGAGGATCGGGACGGTGGCCGGCTCCCCGGCATTCCATACACCCTCCGATTCTAGCAATCTTCTCAAATAGCAAGTACCCCAAGAAGATCAAATATCTGACTATCTTGGACAGAAATGTTCTGCCGAGCTTCTAGTTACCAAAAAGATCGTGGAATAATTCAAAGTGTTCAGGACGTCAGTCAATATTCAAGCATTTCGGTTTGCTAGCTGTGTAATATAATTGCTGGTGAAAGTTAGCGCAGAATCTTCTTGTCAGTGCCCATGTGCTACCTCCCGTTGGACAACGTGCCGTGTTCTAACTCACAGAAGACAGCGAGGTTTATTCGCTAAGAGTTAATGATAGCGAATGCAATCGAGGGCGATCTCCAACTCAATCGATTAAATCGGGGTTACACCTACTGCATGAATGCATTCTTCATGCGCATCGGATGGTACAGGGGTTCTGAAAAGGGGGAAAGATTATACAGGCTAGGTAGGTTTAGCGTGCCAAGCCACAACCTCTCTTGACTTTCAACCTATCCTTCTTTCTTCATAAACAGTAACAGAAACACAATGTAAAGAGAACCAAGTAATTCAAAACAACCATCAAATTAAAACTTACGATTCATTATTTGAAGATAGGCAGCATGAGCCTTGTTGCTACTCAGCCGGAACACGGCATGAATGTTGTCTAATGCTTGAATGGCCCGACCGTCTGGATTCTGGTCTCTGGATTGCGACCGTGAAATGTAATTCATCACTTTCTCATGTCCAGACCGATTTCTCCTTGCGGTTATGGATGGACGCATGTTATAATCTATTGGAGCATTAGGCGTGATCGTACTGCAGCATTCAGATCCCACTAGCGCCAGCGTGGCAATATATGCTCGTCAACATCAAGCAATGCCACCCCACCGGAAGATTCTACCCCAAGCCGGGCCTACCAGATACCATTTACCGTTATACCAGCTAGGCAAACCCTACGCCAAGGCCCCGATCCCAGATCTGTTCGTATCTATGTTTTCTTTTCCAGGACCCTTGAACCGGTTCCCGGGTATCTGGGACTGGACTCATTGCTCTTGCAACGCCACTCGCTTTACCTTGCTGCACATCATATTTTCTTTTTCAGACGACAACTTTCAAAGTTTCAATACAGGGTGTGGGGTGCAGGAAGTTCTGGCCTAAAATCTGCAGGACAACCTAGCGTTACACAAGCGCCAACACGCTTCTGCTTTATACACATGAATCATACATACATCGTAACACTTCGCCCTCAAAAGCCCAGGCAGAGTCCAGTCTATTGGGAATCCTTGCATTGGCAGTTGAGACTCGCAATTGCCATTATTCCGGACAAATCTCCTCGCGAGCGATGATTTGCCACATATGGGGTATCCAGCTTCTTCCTAACCACCAGCATGTCTCGACCATATGATCCTTGATACTTGCAGAAGAATTCCTTTTGAATCCTGACATCCTTGAAGAAAGCATTTCTTTTCCCATGAGCTGCAGGCATGTTTTAGGCAACCTTTTCAGCCTGCTGCGCAATATATCTCTAGCCCAAAGCATAACTTTCAACTGGTTGCAGGATTCCGCCACAAGGCAACTTGTCACATTGCTCCTCCTACCCTTAAGAAATTCTGATATTCATGATTCAATGAAGATATTCCCCGAATTCTATGGGATGTTGCTCAAAATATATAGAAGCTAGACCTGCCCCCCAGAATCAAGATGCTCTAACTCTCAAAGATCACGTCGTTCAGTCCCATTCCAAACTCGATTACATAATCTGTCAGTTCCTTAACAATTCAGCATGCCTCAGGTTCCTGCAGGGGATCTTACAGGTACATACTACATTATTGTATCTTCTCTTCCCTGGCAGTGCTCCTGGCAGAGATTGAAGGACTTTGCACGCAATCTTGGCGACGGTGAACTCATCGATATCGATCATGCTATGGTATTTCCTGGCACTACTGATGGGTGGGTTCGAGTCAAAGGAAAGGAGAACTTTCTCAAGGTGTTGGGTAAGGGCATAGTACGGTATGCCGCTCCGCCAAAGCTAATCTTTTGTAGCACATCTGAATGGCGGTATCATTGACCATAAGGCTATTACGGCCGATGGCCGTAACGAAACCAATACGACAAATCTCCGCGACATGGCCCCGTGTCTGCCTCGACGTCATCGTGGCAGCTCCGCAGCACGAGCAAGAGGGGCCTGGGTGGATCCACCAATCGGTGAGTACCAGGAGTACCATGAATACCCTCAAACCAACCCTTCGATTACATCCTATGCTTGTAGTGAAGCGTCCTCTGATGTGAGTCTTACACGGCAGTTGAGGTTCCCTGCTGATTGAACAGTGGTACTTTCCTCAGCATGCTCCAAGTAGCTATTCGCCGACATCCCCGCCCTCTAGCAATATCTCATACACTCACCACCCATCACCCGTTTACCAAACCGCTCCGAATCCGTTCTATATTCACAGCCCAGTCGAATACCCCATGGCACCTATTGCTTCCAGCGTCGTCTATGCAGGAAATATGGCGCCATCGACCCCTGTTTATATCCCACAACAGTCCCTCTACATGGTCCCTCCTCCTCCTACCGAACATACTTACGCCAAGCACATCATAGCATCTCCTACCCCAGGATACCAGCAGACACCACCACCTATCCCATCCGTCATCAAAACCGAAGCCAGAAAAATCATCATCACCAAATTACCCCATTCCACCGCCCCCTACGAGCTCGACGAGCTCCTGTCAAATGTAATTTCTAAGTACCGTACTTCGAACGGCGGATACTACGAACCTATCTACGATATCGAGATGGCGAAACATGTAGATGGCACCCCTCGCGGCCACGCCTTTGCCGTTTTTGAAAATCATAACATTGCGAAACTTGTCGTTCAATCTCTCAACGGAATGATATTCCAAGGACGCGCTCTACAGGCGCGTCTGACAAAAGAGGGCGCCGAACCATCCAAACGCCATGCTCCAGCTATATCGGGACTAATCTCTCCTCCATCGGAACATTGCCAGCCTCTAACATCAAGCAACTCGAATCGATCTGTGAGTAAACCACCGAAGCACTTCAAGGATACGGATCGTCGTTTACTACCAACCATTCCCTCATCTTCAGGAAGTTCTGGTCGCGACCGATCTTCCAAACCCTCGAAGGACACAGGTAGTGAGAAGAAAGAGAAATTGCGCACTAAATATTGTGAGCCGCCGCGTCGTCGTCCGAGTTCGTTAGATACACCGCTAGTTGTGGATGGGTCTTCGAGTCGAGGAATTGATTCGAAGGCTAAGAAATATAGGAGCTGATCATTATGAGGAGTTGGGAGGTACGCCTTATAGGACTTGTGGAGTTGGTGGGATTTGATGGGGATTAGAATTTCGTTTTTAAAATTGGGATCTCCTCTTCTTGTAATGGTTATTGGGTTTTCATATGGGAGGTCATTTATAAGCTCTAGGATATAAATATCATTAATTAACTGATAAAGCAAATTGTACAATATTTTTTAGAGGGATTTTGCTCGATATCCATATAGTTCTTCTCATCGTTGATCACGTGACAGGTTAGATGTTGCATCGGCGGGGCCTCTTCCATCCCTTTAGAAGAAAGAAGAAGTACGATTGTGACGAGGAGTGTTCCTTGGAACCTTAACCCCTTTTCTATTCCCCAAGAAGGGAAAAGGGTGTAATAGTCGGGGATTTATGAACAAACTCTGTGTGCCCTGTTCGAGATGCGGTAACGCGCCGCCAAGCTCTATAAATTTCAGCCAAGAGATCGCGTCGCCTCCTCCTTTTCTTCTCCTCATATATCGATGAGTTCCATTCAAATCTACAGTTGGAATCGAATCATGTTCGAGTTAACAAGCAACGGGTAAAGCGAATAAAGTGCTTCTGCACTGTCTCCATTGATGAACTTCGTCATCTAGCTGGTTCTGAAACGCGAGATCGTCGTTCAGCCTGTTCTGAAGAACGCATCTTACAGCGCCGGGGAGAAGTCTTCCTCGATCTTTTTGTTTAGTAAATTTGCTACATTTCCATCTTTATTTCGATATTGATATTGATATGCAATATAAATTTAAAGTTCTTATAGACAAGACGCTGCTTTGGTCGGCGGGAACTAAATCGCGTCATGCCCTAATGATTCCCTCGTCGGTCCCAAGTTTGGTACCTTCCACTTGATTGAAACTTCAAGGCCACACCTTCACGATAATTTTGGAAAGAATAACTCGAATGGAAGTCTCAACAACAGAGTTAAGATGTCGTCGCGCTGGAGTCCTCGCCGCATTGCATCAGTATTCCTGATTGGTCTGGGACTTGTCTGGTTATTTTCATCGTCATCAGCACCCCAACATGTGCGAAAGATATCAAAGTCGATCCTCCACGATGAATTCCCCTCGATGTCTGCGCCCGCACAGAACACAACCCACAATCTCACCTACCTCACGCAAATTATCAACCTGTCCGAAAAGTTCAGCTACTCCCAGCGAACAGTCCGAACCCAATACTTCTCGGGCGACAGACCAGACCTCACAACTGTGAATTCGACTCTCTTTCCCGCCGCCCAAATTCTCTCCAAGAACAAGCTCCAAGATGTCGAATTTAAACTTGATCCACCAATGACATTGCATGTTCCGCAATCCCCAGACGTCGATACCTCGATCCTCTCCTTCGGCATCGCAACCACACTCCCACGTCTCGAAATGTCATTAGACCAACTCAATCACTGGCTCCAACACGCACGCCCCCCTCCACGTCATCACGCCTCCCGACTCCTCAATCCTCGTGCACCAAGCCCGAGGCTCCCAGCGCGGTATAAACATGACCATCACCGCCTCCGACCTACCCTTCCCAACAGCCTACTTCTCCCTCATCAAACTCCTCTACGAAAACCGTTCTCCGAAAACAGAATGGCTCGTCCTCATCGACGATGATACATTCATCCCTTCCCTCCCCATTCTCGTTCACCACCTAAACACCGTCTACGACTCCTCCAAAGAAACACTCATCTCCGCCACCTCCGACGACTGGAACCAGATCGGAGCTTGGGGACTGATCCCCTATGGCGGCGGTGGGATATTTATTTCCATCCCTTTAGCAGAACATCTGCTACAACCGGAAATTTGGGAAAGGTGTGAAACGGGAATGGGCCAACGACAAGGCGACGGTATCGTAGCCGCTTGTCTCTACGATTATACATCCACCCGCCCAATTTTCGATCCCTTACTTCATCAAATGGACGTCCGTGACGCACAACCCCACACTCCGTCTGCCGCAGCTGGACTCTTCGAATCCGGACGCCGATTGCTGACAATTCATCACTGGCGCTCATGGTTCACTTTCGACGTCCCGTTGAGTGCGAAAGTGACGAGAGCGTGTGGATGGGAGTGTTTATACCAGAGATGGGTATTTCCGATAGATAGTATGGTGTTGAGTAATGGGTTCAGCATTGTGGGTTACCCGGGGGGTGTACAAGAGGAGGATTTAGGCGCGGTGGAGAAAACGTGGGAGGGGGAGAGGGAGAGATATAGGCATAAGTGGGGTCCTTTGAGGGAGGGAGTGAAGGTGGGGAGGAAGGTCAGTTGGGGGTTGGTCGGGTGTGAGGTTTTGGATACACAGGAGGGGAGAGCAGTGAGACAATTGTATTTGAGGAGAGGGGTCCAGGGGGCGGAGGGCGTTAAGGGTATGGATGGCGTTTTAGAGTTGTTGTGGATCTTTTAGGCCAAATTATGTATCTTGGCGTAAGGATATTAGATATACATAATTCTAAATTATATCTAGAGTGTAATATAGACACATCAGTCCTGCATGTATGTACATGACGCGGGAATTACAACATACAAGATGCTTGAGAACTAAGCTAAATAGAGCCAGGGAGCTTCAGACGCAGTCATAATGAACACTTGTAAATACTAATTATGACAGATATATGAATTTACGAGTAACTCTGTAGCTAAGGTTTGCTAACGATAATGGCGCGGCTATCTGAGTATATATAGATGGGTCTACTGACATCCTTGCATTGCACCATACTTTACTCAACCTTTGAGCCGCCGAGAGATATGTTATTCCTCCTGAAATCTAACAATATTAGATTTGGGAAGTGAAATATCGATTCGGATTGAGGAGTTGGAGTGAGGCTACCAGTAGAGTTTGAGGAATATGATAATAAGTGGCTGTTGGTGCAATTCTATCACCAAATACCAGTTCTCCTTTTTGCATAATCTTTTCAAGATTTCAGGCTTTTCTTTGTGTAGAAAAAACAGTAAGTCGCTCGACAAAGCCATTCTCTTTGAGAACAAGTCAGGTGGTCCATTTCTTTGAAGATATACACATACCTTGTCCTTCAAAGAACAGCGACATGAACTGGACTAGAACACCAATGAGACAAGATTACTATTTTTTAATAAAAACATTTCAGAATTTCATAATATTTTTATTTATTTTTAATCAAACCAACAATATTACACCAAACAACTTTAAACACATATCATATACCTATATCAGATACTCATATCATATACCCATACTTCACAAATCCACGACGATGGATTTCACCGACGCCGCGCATGTCGCAGCAAATATACCCATAGAGACTGAAGATCTGGAGTGTATGGGGCCAGATCAATGGCTCACCGACTCCGCCGTTCGTCACATCGTCCTCGAGTTTGGCAACCACGGCCCCGACTCCAAAATCAATTTCGTCGATCCCTCATGGCTCCGCGCATGGGATTTCGGCTCCCCTCGCCCCGTAGCTGAGCAACGAATGGATACCCCCGAATTCCTCTGGGGTGATCCTGAAGGTCTGGCGATCCCCTATAACCTGAACGGTAATCATTGGGTCGTCATCCTCGTCAGCTTGGTGGACAGGAAGGCCGTTTTATACGATAGCTTAATGGATTCCCACGCCAGTGCGTCCGTGAGAGGTAAGATACAAAGATTTTTCGACATCTATCAGCATTTCTTTTATGGCCAGGGACAATTAACGTGGGAGGACGGTAAGTGTGCTCAGCAAGGGGATTACTCTGCTTGTGGCGTTTATACGTGCTTGAATCTCATTTCTTTGTTAAATCATTCGGATCCTAGAACAATGGCGTTGTCCAAAGAGGAAGAAAAGAAGTTTCGAATAGCTGGCTATAACCTTCTGTATAGCAAACTGTAATTTGATTAGGAGAGGTTTCGCTGGTCGAAATATCCTTGCGGAAAAGAAAGTTCAATTAAGAAATATTATTTACAAATCAATCTTGAAACAATTAAAATATCTATGAATGTGAATCCGTGATAAAGAAAATAATTGCACTAATCCCAAACATCTAGAACTCCGAGTCATGCGTCGGGTATCAAAGGGGCTCCCTCATTCAGCCTTCAACATTAAATGCAACAATGCCGAGTTCAAGCCTTCGTCAGCAACATCCTGGGTTTGAGGTTTAGTGGGAAAACTTGTCAAGTTCCATTTTTCAAATGGCAGTAGATCAGGAGCACAAATAGTGCCTGGTCGTGGTAAGGACCCGTCTTGAAAATAGCCTTGGATGGTCTTGGCGATGCAGCGAGAGGGTGAGCTGAGACTTATGTGCTGATAAAAAGAATGTCAGCTTTTAAAAAGCTCTAATGCCTGTGGATCTTACTCCATAAGAGTCCTGTATCAATATCACGGAGCCTGGGAAACCTTTAGCGTTTCGTTGGGCGCTGACTAAAGGTGTGAAATTGTCCGCTGTGTTTGCAACGAATAATATGGGGAAGCTTGTATTACCCTCAAATGGACCTGAAAAAACTGTCAAATAAAACCTATGTCTACATTGTACAGAGTGTGACTTACCCGTAAACCTCCACTTGGCCCTGACACTCCACCCAACACATCCTAGAATCATCGCTGACATGGTTGCACCTGCACTCTTACTCACATTCATCAACTCACCCACATAACCTGCAAATTCGTCTACTGTGCGATTATGGATTGCGTCTGAACATAAAATTGCTTTAGATGCATCTTCGTTACCCTCTGCTTCAGGAAGCTCAGGCGTCGGACCAGGATCGCTCTCGCAAATGAAGGGGTCACCAGATCCCTGGCCAGACAGTTTGATGAACGGCTGGCCATTACCTTGCTCTAACTCAGAAAGTGCATCAGCTAGTCTAGGGAATAGAACTAATGGACGATAGAGTACACTGGCTATCATTCTCCTCACAGCAGAGTATGAGACAACTTCAGGTCGACCGCTTGATGACGATGCGGGAACAACAACGGGATTTTTCTTAACTGATTTGAGAAGACTTTGAAGCCTCGATTCGACCTTTGCCGGGCTTGGAGCATGGAACGTGCAACTTTTGGGCCCTGCCAAGTGGCATAACTAATAAAAAGAATCCATCACCTTGTCAGTATCTTGGACGAAGTGGTGGCCAGTGCCAGAGGTATACTGGATAGCGTCAAAATTTCCTATATTGGTTAGAATACGGCTCCGACAGTATCAGTGGAAAAACTCACCATCGTTCACCATTCGATCAATTTTGTCAGGGAACAGCGAGGCAAATGTTACTCCAAGAAATGTACCATAACCGAATCCCCAATACTTCAACTTCTTCTGCCCAGCTTTCTCCATAATCTCTAATAAATCTCTTGCCACGGATGCCGTACTGACGAATCTGCCGATGCCAGCCTCAGCGACTCTTTTCTCGGCTGGGTCCAGGATCGATTGGCTATACTCTGTACCATTATCAAGGCGAGAAGCACATTGAAGCGAGAATGCAGCTGCATGTGCATATGCGTTATATATAACTCCAGGATGAGCATCTATCACATCGATATCCTTCAGAGCCCAGATCTTCGAATTCTCCTCAGAATCCCAGCAGTCAATGCGTGGGGTTGACACACCGACTAACGTAGTTCAGTGGAAAGATTCTCCCAACACCAAAGTTTGACTCACCTCCTCGTGGGTCAAATCCAATGATGTCCTGCATGAGATTAGTAAACTCTTGGAAGAATACACGCGCAACTCAGGTGATTCCTCCCAACCACAGTCTGATAATATGGAGCCAGATGCTTCACGAAATAAATACCTGAGCCCCCGGGTCCTCCTGTATTTGGTTAGAACATAGAAAAAGTGAGGCGAGGGTACCGATACCGGGATTAATGAACACAGGTCCTCTGTAGTCCTCACGTTTCGTGGCGTTGAATCGGATCAGGGCAATCGAAGCTCGAAGGTCATCGGATGGATCGAGCCAGTCAAGGGGAACCTATGTACTCAATGGTTTGGTCGGGTACATCTAGAACAAGATATGAAGAGAATCTCACATCCAGCCGTGCGCAGTCAAACTTCTCGTAGCATTCATGCCATCTCAAGTCCCTCGTCGGTGTGATCTATCCCATTTGGTGAGCCCAAGATTCAAGCTGAGTACCGGGGAACTTACTTTACTCCATCTATAATCCTCACCAACGTCCTTCGGCTCTCCTCTAGGTAGTTTGAAGACCAGCATGACTTTCAGCACACCGGTGTACCAATGTACCACCGCGACTTGCACCACCAAAATCCAGGCGACGATCCCCCGCACCCCATTACGTCGCCTCCATAACCTTGAAGTTGTCGTCCCGCTGCGACCAGCTGCCGCAGCCTTGGTCGCAACCTTCTCGCCCATTTCGTTGTTGTTATTGTAAAGAAAGAACAAGGAACTCCTAGTTGTGTGTGCTTGCCAAGTGAACCAAGGCGGGGCTTATCTTATCTGGTTCTGCTTCGCTGTTGGCCCCTCTTTAAGCGAGACTTTCCATCAGAAAATAGGAGAATCACGTGAGTTCGACCTCTCTTTGGTACCTTAAGATGGTTCAGGTTGAAAGCAGAGTATTGAAAAGTTTTGGGTCGAGGTGAAGCTCTTATATGTCGTGGATAGGTTGTCGAGTGGTACAACTCCGGCGCAGTGTGACTCTAGAGTAGTACAGCAATTTCCCGGATTTCCATTTGAAGTGAGAGGTCACCGGAAAACCAAGCTGAGGCTCTGTACGTTGATAAGTTGCAGAATACTTTTATTTATTTTAAAAGTTGGTGTTCAGATAGTGGAACATGTAGTAAAAGGAAAATCTGACCCTGATGCTGCCACGATCCTCGGTTGACCGGCGGACTTTCGTTTTGAATGGCGGACAGCGTTCGAGGGATAATGATGAAAGCGGTGACTATTGCATTGCCTGCAGGATTACGGAAACTTTGAGGGCTGATGACATACCCGACTCGAGGCCCCATCAAACATTTTTTGACTGGCCCAGTGTTGTCATAGGTAGCTCTAGCAACATACTCATCCATCTATCTCGTTTTCCATTTGATTTCTTGATATATAGTTGTAACCGAGATCGGCCTGGATAAAGAAGCTGCTTCCTTGAGTTGCTGTGGTAAAATACTTGGCGCCTCGGTATATTTGTTATGAGACACTATCTGCTGAAGCCGATACTAATAACTCCATTTTTTTTATTCGGATGCGCGGAGTATTGTATTCTGAGATTGACGGAGCCACAAGCTTTAATTGAACAGCTTTTGGCGGTAGTCATGTTGGAAGCTTGATAGTCTTGCTCTGTTTTTATGACGGCATTCCGCAAACAAGTCCAACTCACGCTGGGTCTTCACACTATTATGAATCGCCTTTTATGAACGACGGCACACCAAAAGGAAGATTGAAGAAATTTCTTCTATTGAAAAGAGATGTAAATCACTTATACATACTTTGAAAGTACCAACCCCTCATCGGAAACCCAAAATCTCATTTTGAAATCCAATAGACCACGATCCCACAATCTCATCAGTATGATTCCGATTATCCGATTTTTAGTCAAATCCATGGCGCACCTTAACCATCACTCTTGAATATTTTTCGACAATCCGGCCGATGCTTTCTAGGTTTGACCCCGAAATCCTCAGCAAACCTCTACCTCAAAATCCCCGCTACAGCCCTTTGATGCAAACTCGCAACCGAGAACAGCTCCTTGCGGACCACCAATGGTTTCAACTCCCCAATTATCGTATTTTTCAGAGATTGAAGGCCTGGGTCAGAAGTATAACATCGAAGCCACAGGCAGTGATGAGCTCGGTGTGTCCTTTAGCGGTCTTGAAACCTTTGGATGAAGCGAGGGAGCCAGCGAACGCGTATGTTTCAAGAAGGATAAGCACTTCTGAAGTGGATTTCTTGAGTCCAACTTGATGGGCATACCAGTCGAGGGCGGGCTTTCGATCTTCGCTGCTTGCTGGGCTGTGCGGCTCGGTGCGTTTGTCGGTATCGATCAAGCGGGGCGCAGAGTGGACACTCACCTAGATGCCCACCATTAGGTGTAGGCCCTCACCTAGATATCTATGGCGGCAATAAAAAGCGATCAAGAGATTTTCAGGATGTGAATGCTTGTTTTTGAAATCATGAAGAACATCTCCAACGACGATGTACGGTGTTTTAGAGGGAATCTGAATGTCTGAGAATGGCATTCGTAGGACGAGAGGACCAATCGGTGCAGCGTGTAAAGCTCTGTTAAGCACCCCAGATCTTCTTCTTTCCAGCATAGGAGAAGCGCGTGACTTCTTTTTATGGGAATTTATGTCTACTCTCGCTGAGGCCCTGGGCTTCTTCGAATCTTGGCTGCTCCCCGCATCGTCTCTTCCTTCTCCAAACTATATAATGAAAACCTGTTTTCGACCACTTCCATCTCCATCCCGTCTTCTCTTGACATTCCCTGGCGACATATCAAGAGAATGGGGATGTGATCGACAGGGAGGGGAATGCTCATTTTGGATGAACTCTAGAACAGCAAATTAGCATTGTGGCTTCCTCCCGGTGACAACTTTCAGAAATCCATACTTATCATGTAGAAGAATTTGGGGTTTCTCTTGTGTGAACAATGTGGTAGTGAAGGCGATCGAAACGGTGGGGAATCTCAGACCTTCCGCCTACCTAGAAAAAGCAAAAAGCAACCCACAATTTCTGTCACTTTTCAAGAACGTTCCACCACAATTTTGAAGTGGCCTAAACTATTGCTAGAATCAGAATGCTCTCAATTTCGTAAAATTTTGGTTTCAAAAGGAGCGCTCCAATACAGTACTTGACACGCGAGAATATAGAAATTCAGTCCGAAAGTTGAACAAAGCTTCTCATGTCCCAATCTTGCGCCCGAACGGGAACGCTCTCATTCAACGCGTCAAATGTGTATTTCGAGAGCACCCAGTTCCTAACGTTCTATCTGTGACATCCTCCACCACAATCTCGTCCGCCTCATTTACCGGTATTGGTATGGCATTAGCTCTCACATTTCGAGCGGGAGATACTCCATCTTCTACACGAAAAGATCGTAGAAGAATATCCGAGCTAAAATTGCTCTCCTTTAACACAATATAAACCGGAGTTGTGGTGTGTTCAATTTGATGATTTCGAATTTGGTCATCGAGGCGTATCATGGGAACCATCGCAACCATTCGACGTTCAAGTAGTTTGGATAGGATATGGCGATGCAAATTGGCGACAGAAAATGACCGATTTGGGTCATCTAGTTCTTCCAAAGATTCAACCAAGGCTCTTGTGAATGATATATTGCTAGGCCCTGGGGCACGTCTGTCAAAGCCGCATGATGCAATGAGCTCAGCTCGATTATTCGGGGCACCTCTCGGGTCTCGACGGGAGACAAGTGGAAAATCAACAGAGCCAGCAGAGTAGCATGCATCAAGGAGGATCAGGACGTCTGATGGCGAGCGCTGCAGTTCTAATTGGATGGATGACCAGTCTAATGCTGGACATTCTCTGGCCGGCGTGTGCCTGCAAGGTCTACCTGAGTTAATATTAAACAACAACAATTGGGAGGTATGGTCGCCAACCTGTAAGGCTCCAGCATCATATAAGGACTTCCGATCCCATTGTTATCGAAGTTTGGTTCAACGCTACCATGACCTGCGTAGTATACGATAAGGAGAACGTCCCTCCCTACAGCGCCCCGCTTGAACTGGCATATTTGTTGATTTATAGAATTCTCTGAATTTTGTGATGGAATTCTATAATCAATTACGTCGGGAAATTGATAGCGCATTTGGAAAACATTCTTCAAAGCAAGAATCTCGTCTTCAACGCCAAGATCATCATCCAGCCAGCTCAGCAAGAGGACGCGTACTGCCCTGTATGGATATCCGGCAACGTTTCCATTGCGCTGTTGGACAGTTAGCAGACCTTATACCGCGTAGGAGCGATTGATAATCACCGCTTGGGCACGCATCCTATCGTTGGTCAAAGCAACAAGGCTAGACATTTTCCTGCAAAAAGTGTTGTGTCGCGCTTTATCTAGGAAAGACCATTTCAAAATCTGCGCCATTACAGGTATTAGCATAATATACCCAAACTCCAGTGGAGAATTTAGTCCGCGTGGCCACGAAACCATGAGCCAAAATTGCGTGTTTAGTATGTTATGATCGATATTTTTGTGACTCGAGACTTGTCATCATATCATCAAGCGAAGAAAGCAGCTCATTGTGTTCAATGCTCAGTCACAAACACCGAAGAAGCCAGCAATGCTCCGTCCCCCGCTGTGAAAAAATCTTCGATTATCACTAAATTAGCGACTAAAATTCCTTTTATTACCCCCACCTCTCACTGAATAACCTTCTTCCCAAACTTCGCCCTCCACAAACTTGTCTTCTCCGCCGCCTCCATACGCTTGAAAGCCTCTCTCCTTCCCACCCAATCCCTCCTAATATCTCTCTCACTCCTCTTTTTCACCTCTTCTTTACTCTCCCTCTTCCCCAACCCCTTACCAGAAACACATTTCCCACCATTAAACGCCGCGTTCGCTGCACCTTTCCACAAAGCCGCAACATCATTCACCATATCCAGTGTGTAGTATAACCTACAATCCGCTTCCTCGACGACATATTGCGCTGGAAGTCCATCGTTCAGATTCGCTGGGAGGATGTTGTCGCGGAGATTGACGGCTGTGGAGGAGGCGCGGTCGATTGGTAGCTCGGATAGGACGGATAATTTGGCGATCAATTCCGTGTCGTTGGTTTGAGTGATTGCGAATTGAGCATATGCGAGAATGTCGCCGAATCCGACGGTTTGTGCGCCTTTGATACCGCCTACTCCTTGAATAGGGTTCTTGTTGGGGCGTCCTCCCATAGCGATGGATTTCACGCCTCCTTGGAGACGCATGAACTCGCTAAAGATAGTGCATGTGGATGCACAGTATCCATCGTATAGTAGGATAATATTCTCAGCGGCGAACGGTTGCGTGAAGTTGATGCGGCTGCCGTAACCGGTGATATCGGTTCCGAAACCATAGGTGCTGTTGCTGGTTGTGATCGGATCGTTGAAGTTCCACCGAATGATGTTCGTGAATGGATCGCCTTTGTAGTAGTGAGGGTCGAACTTATCGCCAAAGGTAAGGAAGGGCTGTTCTGTTAGGTTGTAATCATAGCGGTAGTTGAAAAAGACTTCGTAATCATTGAGGAGATCAGCCGAGGGGTTTGTGGCAGGGTTGTAATCTGCTGGAATGGCGTCTGATAACACACGTGAGATCGCGAGCATTTGATCGTTCTCTCGGACACGCGTATAATCTTCTTGGATGATATCCGGGAACAGTTGGCGGAAGAGATCGTAACCTTGGAGTATGTAACCTCCGCCGTTGGCTGACAGATCAACGACCAATTTGGTTTTGCCAGCAGCTTTGGCTTCTGCAAGGAAGTTTTGGGCGGTGTGTTGGAATTCTACCGGAGATTCAGATTCGAAAGCAAGGAGACTGATTACTGCTACGTCTTCGAATCCCTCACCGTCAAGATAGTAACCTGAGACTATTCCATCGTTTGTCGTGACCACGGAATCAGGGTATCCAGAAATGACAACAGCTTCCTCCGCAGCAATCTGAGCAGCTTCTGCCTCAGAATTTGAGGGAGTACAGAATTTCTCATAAAAGGAGGGACCGTTAGTAACTCCAGTAAAGTCGCCCTTGACATAGGCGACGTTCTCGAGATTCAGAAACGTTCCGTTCGCGAATAAGAATGTTGTATTGTCTCCAGGATATCTTTTATTCGTCAATAAAACAAAATGAGAAATGGGAGAAATTAGTGCTCACATATATCTGACGCGGCCATTGCGGAAAAAGTACCCTTCCCCAATTCCACCAGCCTGGAAAGCTTTCTTGTAGAACATTGTGTTATATGCAGCATCCGCATCTTGGTTGAAAGATGCAGTGTAGGCAAAATCCTGAACGTATGTTGATGCATCAATCCCATTAATAAATTTGACCACTGACGCTGTCGAAGGAGATGAAGTGACATCCTCTGAGGCACTTTAGTAACGTTTTAGAGAAGGCGTGAAGGACTCACCATAAAGGTAGATTTCAGGGATAGCCGTCCCGTCTTTACTGATGGAAACCAAACCCCTCTTCCGACCCCATTCAAAAGCCTTTGTGAGCAGATCTGGATACATAACATAATGGCCATCGTGAGCTGGAGAGAAAACTTGATAGAGATCTGCCTGAAAGTGGTACTCGTTGATATAAAAATTGTATTGGAGGTTTCTTTTGACTGAGGCAAGTTTGGCAAATAAATCGAAAGGTGGGTAAAAGTAGTCCAGTGGAGGGTCCTTGAGATATGCGCTGTCTTCAGAGCAATCAGTAATTACCTAGCAATCAGATGTACATCACGTGATGCTACATACCACTCTGCCATTGAAGATATGGCTCGACCGCATCCACAAGTGCAATCGCCGCAGATTTGTTTAATGCTACGGAATTGAGACATTCATACGCAATTCTAGCCGGGATTGTGGGAGTTGCTGAACGCACATCAGTACGACTTCGAGGAAGATTCACTCCACATACCAGATGGTGAAACCGCTACGAAAGCAGCAGATAAACTGCTCACAGTTGCACAAGCTCCATTGCCCACAGTTGGACTCGGGGTTCTCCAGGGCTGCGAAGTGGCAATGCAGCTGCCGGCAAAAAGGAGACCAGCGAAAGCGTAGAGCATGGTTGCGGCAATGGTTCGGCAGACAATGTGTGGTCGATTTGGAGGCTGAACCTGTGTCGACTGACCAGGAAGTTATCTTTTTGTGGCAAGGACATCTCTTTATAGTTGCCCATTTCATCTATCTATGCAAGCAGGGTTCTGATCGCCGTGTTTGCCTCAACAGACCTGCTGAATCCGGATAGTCGACAGTATACAGTATAGCAGGCATCGTATAATCTAGCAGCGCAGATCTCAGCCGCCAAGAAGGTACGGTAATGATGAAAGGCTGAATGCACCATTAAAGAGAAGCTTAACCAGGGGCGCAATTGGCTTGATGGTCCCGGTACCTGATCCACCATGTCTTGACCGCCGCGAACCGACGCGTTGAACAGGGCAGGGCAGGGTTGGCAGGGATTTGGTTGGAATTCCATTGCATATTAGCCATATTACAGAGGCAGCCCGATGCCTAGTAATAAATACTGAGCTTATATATGGTCAACACTTTCCAGGCGTGGGTTCTCGTTCTCCGATATTTCCTGCTCTTCACGTGTCATTTATCTGTCCCTGAATTTGGAAGGTCGTGGCTAGTTGCAGCCCGGCATTAATTTGTATACGAGTAGGCGTGCAGACAGCCCAGCCCCCGCCACAATCTCGACCGTCGGGATGTTGAGCCCTTGCTAAGATTAATCACGACAGATCTCCGACTCTCGAAATTGAACATCCTGAAACACACGTTTGCCCACTTCAAATTAAATTGCCTCTCAGGGCTTTACTCCTATGAAGATCACAACCCAGAAATGAGCGGAGGTTCCAGGCCGGAGGTACTACACTTAGTGTCCGGTGTACTCACAATTGATATCCATTGTATTACTAACCTAATTTAGTAATTTTGTACCCTTGCCACATTTGAGATCATGTGACTTATCTAGGTAGGGTTAGAAGGCTTAGGGTTAGTTAGGATTCGCCAGAGGTTTGGGGGGCGGTGGGAGCCCCCCAAGAAGGGATATATAGCATATGCTGGACATATGCTGGACATATACTGGGTATATGGTATAATTTAGTATGAGGCATATGCCTAGCATATGCTCTCCTGTAGTATATACCAGGCATATACTCCCTTAAATAGATTAGTACTCAAAAGAGAGTATATCCGAGGTTTTTCCAGTACTAAAAAGTAAGTACACCGGACACTAAGTGTAGTACCTCCGGGAGTATACCTCGGAATGAGCGGCTATACCTCGATTATCCAAATGGGGATCCCTCCTGTGAGGCATGAACGCCAAGTTACTGCCACGGAGGCGGTGGAGTAACCTTCTCAACCTCTCAGCAGAATTGTAGTATTAAAGTTCATCATCTGGTTTTTCAAGATGCTTTGAACACAGTTCAATCCCGTCGCTCGTCGGCGCATCTTCCTCTCGCACATGCAAAGTCATGTGATGTGATATCGCTGACAAATTCGGATTCGTCCGCGGACGAAACTCATCCAACGCATCTATCTTACCTACCAGGAGTTCTCAGATCACTCTTACAGAGATATTAGTCTCTTTACCGCTGATTGGGTTCTGTCTCCTTCATATTAGGCCAAATTTTAGCCATGAAGCAAATGCGAAAGGGAACTCATAGTTGTGCTGAGTGTAATAAGTCCCTCTCCACGAAGTTAGAACAGTCCTAACGAGCGATAGGTCGAAGAAGAAAGGCTCGCTGTGTTTTCCGCCCCGAGATCTCGTCCACATGCATAGAATGTTTCTCCCGGGGAACTCCTTGTCGGATTCAGAGTCGACGAGATTTTGATTCTCTTAATTCAGATACCAAAACGAACCTACGGGAGAGGGTCAAACAACTTGAGGAGGCGTTGAATCTATTGAAGTCCGAAAGATTTCCTGAAATGGTTCAAGAATCCCCAGAGAGTCTTGAACCTCTGAAGGTCGCTTCGCCAGCATCATCCCCGGATCCAGTACAGCCGTCCGAGGGTAACCATGAAGACGCCCTATTAGTTTCCATGATTGAAAAAACCATTGTGAGTTAAAAAAAGTATTGCACATTCCCAAAAGGCAATGACTAACCCAGACATCTATCAGTTGCGTCAATCCGAGCTGGGCTTACTCGATACCCTTATTGAAAAGATCCCGGCCACCCGTGGTTGCAACAATAAAAAGGCTGATGAGAAGATACCACTGAAAGATTTCAATACCTGTCAAACTCTCCGAGCGCTGTTTCCACCATCAAGTGACCTGGATATCCTCTTCAAATCAACTACCGGATGGTGGAATTTGTGGCACTGCCTAGTCCCTTCCATCTCACAAGATCGACACCAAAAGTCACTACAACAATTCGTATCCTGGGGACTCTGCCAACGGAATCCGAATCTGGTTGCGCTTGCCCTTCAGTGCGTTATATTTTCGGTTTATCAGACCCGGCCAGGAACTTATGACCGCGAATTGAGTCTTCCCATGCCGATGAAAGATCTCATGGATGAGTGTCTGGCGGCAATTGAAAAGACTGTCATTGGAGATGATGATTATGCTGGAAGCTTTGAAGGCCTTGAGGTAATGGTTATGCAAAGCAGATGTTACATGAATCTTGGACAACCTCAGAAAGCTTGGCTCCTTCTTCATCGCGCGATATCAATCGCTCAGCTCCTTGGTTTGCACCGAAAAGTGAGTATTCTTAAGACCGAGCTACAGATGTCTGAAAGCCAACGTCAAAATTTCTGGTGGACTTTGAACGAATTGGATCGGTACCTCAGTCTGATTATGGGTCTACCATACGCAGTGGACGATGTTTCACATGGAAACCAGGAACTAGTCGATAATGGACCGATGACTATCGCTTTATATCGAAGGAACTTGTCTCTCATCGCCCTCCGGATTATGCAACGAAATATGGCATGTCCTGATTTCCCCCCCACGACGACCACTGAAATTGATCAAGCTCTTGACGATCTCGAAAATAACAATTTTCAGCTTTTTTCATCCAACGAGACAACCGAGGAGACCTACCAGTATTTAGTGGTTCGTTTTTGGCACAATCAATTGAAAGCCTTTGTGCACCTTCCATTTATGCTTCGATCTCAAGCAGAGCTTCGTTTCCCAACTAGCTATCACGGTGCTTTCTCTGCCTCTCGAGAGATGCTCCGTATCTATCACCTTATGAGGCTTGACCCTAGTAGTGCATTTCAAATTTGTAGAGTAATCGATTTCCAGGCATTCACGGCGGCGATGCTGATACTTTTGGGGCGCATGGGACAAGAAAGGCTTTCTTCGGTTTATGGTGGTGCAGACGACGTGCAACTGGTCGACACTACTATCAAAATACTCCAGGATGCGTCATCTGAGTATGGTGGGTCTGTTGCAACCCGAAGTGTTAAGGTCTTGAACAAGTTGCGCTCCATCCTGCACAGACATAGCGCTGGTGGCGTACATGCGGAGACAATTTTTGAGAAGATCTCCGTTCCTTACTTCGGGACCATCAAGATCTCGAAGGGTCAGCAGGCCTCAACTTCTCACCGTGATACCACGGCTCTAGAACAAGAGAATACTCAAACTTGGACAAGCACAAAGGAGTGCGAACAAGCCACAACTGTATCGCAACCCATCAGTAACGATGAAGCTGCATCGGACGGCGTTTTCAACCTCCCCCAAATTGATATTGACTGGAATGATATACCGAGTACAGATTTCGATCAAAATTGGGATTGGTTTTCCGAAGAAATCTAGGCGGATTTGATTCTTGTGTGCCCAACTCGGAGCTGTCTGCTTGCGGGGAGATTGCTATCTTATAAGATGACAAGACTAAACGCACAAAAGATTCCAAACTTGTCCGTGGATAAAGATTCGTCCGAGGGCCGCCATGAACTCTCTCCGCGAACGAGTTATATTCAAGGTCCAGATCTCGTCCACGGGCAGAATTTCCGCGGCCTACTTCAATCACGTACCAGCTCGCCACTATATATAGCTTATTTCTCACCTCCCTCACCAAAAAAATATACATTCCGCTCTAACAATCTACCCACCTTCATCCTCAACGATTCCCATTACCAGATTACTCATCATGTCAAGAGTATCCATCGCCGGTGGAACAGGTGGTCTCGGCCGCACAGTAACAGAAGCCATAATTGCCACTGGCAAGCACACCGTCTTCGTCCTCACCCGCGGAGTATTTCCCCTCCCTTTCCCGCCCCCTATATACACTGCATTCGCCAAACTAATGCCACTAATTAAGACTTCCCCCTCCCCCCTGTCCACTTCCATCACCCACCTCCCAATCGATTACACGAGCTCTACAGCCATCGCTTCAATCCTCAAAGCCCACAACATCGACACTATAATCTCTACCCTTCCCACAAACACAGAAGATCAATCCCAGGCACAGTTGGTGCTTATTGAAGGTGCGGTATTATCCGGGACTGTTATCCGCTTCGCACCGAGTGAATATGCGATTGATTTTCTCGAGGCTGCTAGACTGTGAGTCCATATCCTGTCCCTTCCAGATGAAGACCAGTCCACCTTATCCTACTCCTATCTTATCTCGCATATTCCTCCCTTGTATCCGGACAGTCAATCTAACACCCACCCAGAAATTTCCCCTTCCACGGCCTCCCCTTCAAAATCCGCACTATCACCGCCCTACTCTCCACACCCCTAATCTACACCCGTTTCATCTGCGGTACATTCATGGATTACCTCCACTTGTCTTCAATCTCTCCAGCTACATACCTAAAAGGTATCCATCTCATTCTTGATCCCGAGAACGCGAAAGCCGTCATCCCTGGTGATGGACAGTCCAAATTATCATTCACGCATACCACCGATGTTGCTAAATTTGTTGCTGAGGCAATATCATTGGATAAATGGCCGGAGAAATTCGTTATTGTGGGGGATAACCGCCCTGTTGGTGAAATCGTGAAGATTGCGGAGGAGGTGAAAGGTTCGTCCCACTTACTCGCTCTTTTTATATGAATATTACTCACTATTCTTTTTTGTATTGCAGGTACGAAATTCGACAAGCACTTCGTATCGATCGATGATCTTAAAGCCATGAAGATCCCTGAACTTCCAGCAAATGTCGCAAAGTATGGTTTTATACCTAAAGGGATGTGTGATGCGATATTCTCGGCGATTGGGGTAGCGGTTGTGGAGGGGTGGTTGGACTTTGGGGTTGAGGGTGGAGAGGGTGATTGGAAGGAGGTTGTAGGGGACGTCAAGACATTGGGGATTAGGGGTTTTTTGGAGGGGGGTAAGAGATGAGGGTATTTACTCTCCCTCTCCCTTGCATGTAGTGGGGCGATTTCATGGATGCGCTTGTGAGATGTTTGAGTTTCTTAACAATATACTGCGAGGATCATAAATTACTTGTTCATTACTACCATTACCTCCTCCCTCATCTTCTAACTTCACGCAAACAGACACAGTCCGGAACTTCCACATCAATACCCTCCTCCACTATAATGCTACTGTCCCTGTCCTTGCACCTCATGATACTGCTGCTGCTGTTGCTGCGGAGGCGCAACTGCAATCGGCTGATCTGAATACTGCTGCTGTCCCCCATACCCCTCTCCATACCCCTGCCCTTGTCCCTGCCCCTGATACGGCATCGGCGGATCATAAGCCACCGGATTCATCGGAAGCGCCTCCGTATCCGTATCCAATTTATCATTCCCCACAACCCCACCTCCTACAATCCGCGGATTTGGGGCCCTGCCCCGACGAAGATGGATTGAGAAGACTGTTAGAGTTGTGATGAAAAGAATCCTAAATTCCACTAATCAGCCTTTCTTCCCCGCTAAAAAGAGGTTTGAAAATGAGAAAGGGGCGACATACAACTCGATAGCCGAAAGCCCCGCAGCAGCACTCATCATATCCAAATACCCATACGTGGCCACCGCTCTCTTTTCCAAAACATCACGGTAACACACTCCCCCGTACCCATAATTCACACACCCGTTTATCTCCGTCGGGATCGTGAATGTCGCGCGTGTTGCAGCTAGGGCTGCCATTGCAGATAACCAGAAAATGATCATGAAGATCTCGAGGCCGAGTTGTGCCCAGGGGTTATAGAGGGCGTGCAGGGAGGAGAGTTGGGAGGACAGGGTGATGTATAGGATTATGAGGAAGGTGGCGAGAGTGGTGAAGAGTGTGAAGGACCATGCCTTTGGGTCCAGTATTAGATGTGTTTTGGTCTTTGGGTTTGAGATCGGGAAAGGGGAGCAAACATACAGCGAATGCGACCCAGTAGATACCATATGCTGAGATACCTAACAGAATAATCGCAAGGAGGAATTGGAAACCCCGGATTATGAGGATCCATTTTGGGAGGGGAATTATGTGGGCCATTGCTCGCTCGACGGAAATTTTTCCTCACGAGAAAGAAGAAAACCCAATGTCAAAACAACACAAGGCTGAAAGAAATATTTCACTAGAAAATGAACGTCTTTGGCATTTGAGGGACCTCGTCATTTTGTACAGTTGGTGGAGGGCTATGTATGGCACGAGGCTCTGCCACGAACGTCGCCAAGCACCCAATATTTCAGCTGGATGCAATGGCACGGAGATAGAACGCCACTTCGCGTCCCGCACCTGCATGGAGCTTAGCTTGCAAAAGAAAATCGAATTTGGGGGATGGAAAAGAGAGCTAGTGATGGGAATTATGGGCTGAATTGTGCAATTGGGACGGGAAGTGCTTGGCTTTTAGCGGGGTGAGGCTGAGTGCCAAGTTGACGCCAGGGCAGAGTTCGGGGCTGGGTATTGGAGCCTGGTAAGGTGGGGAGCTTGAGGTTGGAGAAAACATGCTTGGAGTGAGATGGATTGAAGGGTTGTTGATGGAGTGGAATGTGTGGGTTGGTTTTGATGTATGATTGAAAAGCAGTTTCTGCTCGGGGTCGAAATCTAGGTTTCTGTTAGGCTCTCAGTCCCTGAAATTAGCGACTGCGCCTAGCCGAGCAATGAATAAGGTCCAGGGACATGATTTGGGTTGAATTATTTCGCGAACAGAGTTTGTACGCGTTTTATTTGATCAATTAATAGAATAGGATAGCGATTCAAAAACCAGCGTGCGCCTAATTGGGCTCAAAAAAGAGAAACTACAAACGTCTTAACTCCGTCCCAAACAAAGCAAGTTTTGTCTTAATACCAATTCTCACTCCAATCGACCTTCCCATCAACGTATATATATTGCCCTACATTACATATTTCCTAGTCTTTGTATGCAAGCTAATAAACTTCCCTTCATCAATGCTCCAATTACCTCCGCCATTCGAGGACCGTTGATATCAGGCGACGCAGCCACGAAAGTCCGAGTTACTTCCCGCACTGCTGGCTGCTCTGGTACCGCAGGAACCGCCGGTATCGCAGGTGAAGTAGCGGTTGCAAGGACTTCTGGTACAGCTGCTCTGGCAGGCACCATCGGAATTGCAGGTGTAACTACTTCCTGTCTTTCAGCGTGACCCACGACCTTGTGGATATCAGCAGCAAATGCTGGATTAGGGTCCAGGACTCCTAATGCATCGATAAGGTCTTGTCCACCAGCTGCCACCGCTGGAAGGGCGTCGTAGAGAGTGATCCTATTGAGAAAGGGCTCGACCTCTTCAACGGATGCGGGTAGCTCGTGCTTCTTGATATCATGGGTATCCCACCAGCTGCTCTTATTTTTCAAATACCATTCTTGGTCCATGAATGGCCTAAACTTCTTATCACTACACGCCATGATATAAAATGCTTTGTCTTGCGTTCGCTGTATCGATTGGAGATGGGTTCCAACCGGATGGCCAGTGGCGCCTAGCTGGTCAAATAGACCGTTTTCGATCCGTGTGGCAAACGTAGCGACCTTAGTGTAAGCTGTACTTGGGATCTTTCTACCGTGGATATAAGCGTGGAATCTCTCTGTGGAAGGCCTGTCAAAATTGTTGTTTGCGGCTGCCATATCTGGAACAGGTGTACCGATAGGGGCGCCGTTCGTATCCACTGTATCAGTACGCCCGTCCGCGACGTTGTAACCGCCTTGCATATTGATTTCGGAGATTACTCCCCCAAGATCATCAGGGTGGCTTGCCGCAAACATACTGATATCGGTTAAAGACGAGAGAAGCAGGAATGACAACTTTCTGTTTTCTGCGGCTGCGCGCTCTACAATGGACGTGAGGAGGACTTGGCCCTCATCGAAAACGGCATCCTCTGGTGCCATGAATTGACAGGTACTGAATTCATGAGGTCCTACTTTATGTTGCTCTGTAGATGCAGCCTCCCCAACAGCGATTGGGACCTCTGTCAGGCCAAGAGTATCGAGCGCTCCACGCCCGAAGCGAGCTCGTTCTCGTGCTGGGAGAAGGTTGGCGACGTATCCTTCAATTTCAATCAGGCCCAGGCGAACGAATTCTTTCAATACGATCATAGCGGAGAGATCATCGTAGTCTTTTGCGAGATCGGAAATGACTACGACATGTCGGGGTCCCTGATTTGCAGCCCTTCGGAGGTGAACGACTTCAAGAATCTTTTGATAGATGCTCTCTTGCGATTTATTAAGATTGAACGGGATACCGGCAATTCTGTTGTTCACGGTCCTTGTCAGCCGCTGCAGTATCGGAGTTGGCGCTGTAGTTGCATCAGCGAGTCGTTGACGAATGAGTTTTTGCTGCTCCAGGTTTGATCCCAGCTGCTCTGCCGTTGCGGCATAAAGAGCTGGGGTAACCCCCTCGGTTTCCAGTCCTTGTTCAAGTACAAGCTGCTCTTTCAAAAGCTTATCCTGTTCAGCCCGAGCTATAGTGATTCGTTGAGCTTGGATACGTTGCTCCTCTGCTAGCTGGTTCCGCTCAGCCTCTTGTTTTTTGATTCGAGGTAAGTCCGGGGATGGTGGATTATTTGCTCTCCGGGCTGTTTCAAGAGCAGCGATCTGAGTGTCGCATTGCTGGATGATGACTTCGGCGGTAGGATATACCACAGGAGTTTGGATAGTCTCCATAACTCGATCGATTAGTGCTTTGCTGTATCGTAGATTGACTTCCTGGGTTCTGAACGTTGTGAATGCTTCTAGACCGGCTGCATTCAAAATGCACGGCTGATCTGATTCTGGGTTGAAATGAGCTCCTCTAGTAATAATCTGGTAAATGAGTTTTCCAATCTGTCTCATTCTATTGTACTCATTCAGAACACCGACGGGTCCCTGTGAATGATATTAGTACTGAAATAGGCACGCAGGTGAATCATAGATACCTACCAACTGGGCCAATTCGCGCAGCATGCTCCTCCAAACCCTCCATATTTGCTCTTCATCGGCGCTACCTCCAATTTCATATCTGAGTGCACCGTCTTCATCATCATTTTGCTCAATAATCAAGCTGCCAAAGGTTTTATTCGCGAGCCTGCCATTTGTGGCAATCTCAGCATCTCCCCAAACATGTCTACCCACCCAGGCAGGACTTTCACGTAAGTTCCATTTAGCATCCGATTCAAGCCAAGCTTGCTTCTCTTCCTCGCCAAAATTCTTCCACTCATCTGCACGAGCTGCTCGTCGTCGATGGATTTCCGCTGGATCTTCAGCCGGAGCAAGTCGTTTGTTGCTCGACATAATTATTGGAACTTGAATTTATGACGAGAATGTGACAGATTCCAATTGATAATGGTAGTCGCATTCCGACTTCTGTTCTCGAAAGTGTGTGCAGGCATCTTAAGCTGATGCGAAATTGTCAAGTCAAAGGGCGGTAACAAGGACAAAGAACACAGCGAATTTTTTGGACGCATTCAGAGATGTTACTGATAGCTTGAAGCTCTGCTTTGTGCAAATTCCGCAAGCGGGCTTAGATAGCAGATCTTTAATTAAGGAGAGAAAGACGATGATTAGGAGTGAGCGGTGGTGATGATTTGTGGGAAGACAAGGCTGCGGGATTGTGTCACCGCACCAGAGATCGGTCAGCGCTTTAACCAGAACGGGATCTGCATGGTCGCCCTCTTTCGACATGCAACAAAAAAGCGTGACTTTTCTTATTCTATCGACACTCGAAATCTCATTGGCTTAAATAATTGCGCCCTTTTGTGCAACCACCTCGTCACACAACCAATCACCAACGATATTTATGCTAGCATCGAATCAAAAGGTTTGGATTATGAGTTTTGTTGCAAGTCGCAATCAGCGCGATGGTTGCAGCGCCTTAACAACGCGGCTATCTTGCGTAAGCCCGTGAAGTGGTATAGATTACATACTAATTGTGATGAGGCCACAAATACCATTCTTTTAATTCAATGCCTATAAAGAGGTGAAGAAAAAACCGCCCATGTATCCACCATAAGATGAGGAGCCTCGGTGCCAGAAAAGAGTAGACATACTAGTATCAGCACAGGAGATTTGTGATCTGGTTAGGTGTTTAAGTATTCCTGTATAGTTGATTAAGACGCAGATATCAAGTTGGGCTGTTCCAGTAGTTGTAGGATTTAAGGTTTTCGCTACTTATTCGAGGCATTAGGATTGCAAACTACTTTCCGGTGCGTTGCCATTTTGAGTTCTGCTCACTACTCTAAGTATAACCTCTCGCTTGCCCGAGCCCGCTGCTTTTAACCGGTTTTCGGCACCCGAGTATCAGAAGAGAGGTCAGGCTCGTGAGTCGTGTCTATTAAAGAGATTTTTATTGTGTTTGTCTATCTAGAATTACTCTAGCTTATGGATCCGGCCAAAATTCGGTAAGCAAACAGTAGTCGGGGCACACAGGAGACCAAATTGGGTTTTACGTTATACTGCTTAGGCTCTGCTCAGGCTCGGCCGAGGTATGCTTATCCTCAGCTTAGGTTAAAGCAGTAGTTACTCACGTCTACAGACTAAAACGGAACCAGTGAAAGGGAAAATTTGTCAGGGGAGCGTAAAGCCCTATAGTGTGCTTCATGAATATATTAAGGAATGATGGTGGCCCAGAGGCGTAGATAGTCTATATATGATGCCTAGCGAGTCCCGTGACAAAATTAATCCTGAGTCATTCGGTATTCCTGCTCTCGTCCAATATTTGTGCACTGTCTACAGTACTTCCATGACTTTCATTGATGTCTCTGCTACCAAATTCAGTGTTGTCATCATAGTACTTATAAGAAGTAGTTTGTATTCATCACATACTGCAAATTGCTATATAGATAACTACGATTCATCCACCTATCGTTTTCTTCTTTATAGAGTATTACAACACCAGCAACACAATTTGCAGAAGCAGACCATGTGTTTGAATAGCGAAAAAGCTCAAGTCCAATAATTGCAAGATTCACCACTGGTGCCCCGAGTGTTTCACAAAAATTCTCGTAGGCTGCATCTTATTCAACAGTCCAGCTATCCGCAAAGTACAGCAGCGCTGGTATGACCTATTATATTGCCCTATGAAAATTTCGAGTAACTGAGGTTTCACTACTCTGGACCATCCCCCAAGTCACATGGGTTGAATGATTAGCAGATAATCAGCAGACATTAGAACCTCCATTCTGGGATATTATCAGAGCACCAGGTTCGAAAAGTGGCATGAAATCTGACATCACCATGATCCTTCTTCACCCCGTTTTTTCTGCGACAAAGCTAGTGTTAGGGTCAACATGTAACAAATTTTATAGCCCTTGCTCTGCAGTGAGGAGAACCTGGTTGGGTTACACTACGCTAGGATGCGGGGAACCCTCGGGTTAGATGATCAAGCCGTTACGTATTCACAAAGGCAGTCTGCAGCATAGGTTACCTGGATACTAATACCAATAATACGCACCTAACTCTGCCTCGATTGAAGAGCTCCCTTGGTGTAGGTTCATCTTGCATTTGATTGAAGTAATAAACCCTACTATAATAATGTTATTTTGAAAAGATTGTGGAATCATCGATCTAAGAATGTGGGAAATAGTAGTGAAATATTTTGTAATTAGTACAAAATTGCAATAATCTTGCTGCAACTTCGCATTCGTATCACTTGTGAGGTACTCTGAGAGTGTCACGGCATTCCAATAGTCTTGCTGCAACATAAAATTCGGTTGATTTGTTCAATCGCTCATTCTCCTCACTGAATTTTATAGCCTCAATCCTGTATATAAATCACGGCCATCTCCCCTAAATCCTTTCATATCCAAACACTCAACCCATTATCTCATCATCCCCATCCCCAAATCGCTTCAAAGCACGATAAAACCCAAGGCAAGCCAAGATGCAGCTCTTGAAACTTCAAGCTTTCCTGACGGCTGCGGCTCTAATTGCCGCAGTACCAAGTAAGCCTCATATCTAATTTCACTCGAAGTGGTGTCTTTTTCCCTATGTTAGTCGTCGAGCAGCTTTAGTATACTAACATCCTTCAGATAGTCAGGGTCCAACCGACTACGCTCTCGAAGCCGAATATTTTGCTGCCATTGCTGCCCACGATGCTTCCGATGGAAAGTTGCCCACCGCCAGTATCGGCCCTTTTAAATCATGCCATTGGTATGGCACAGCGCCGTTTTGTAATGGTAAATGCGATCCCGGCGAGACTCAGCTTACCAGTTCGAATTGCGGAGATGGGAAGGCGTGTGCTACTGGCGGCAAGAAATACTGCTGCAAGTAGTGAAAGATATTATGTCTGACTCTCTGATCTTTTAATTGTAAGGGAGTGAGTTGTTGAGGTAACGGGGGGAAAGGAAGAGGCTGGAAGGGCCAGGGCTGGTTACAATTCTTACTGTCATTACCAATCTTCTTAGTTGTAAGGGTGGGAAAAGAGGAGGGGGGAAATGGAGAGGATGACAAAGCTAGGCAGTGTTCTCAATGGGTGGTTTGGTTCAGTTATAGAGTACGAACTATAATTGAACTGACCTATTCCAAATCGTTTGTTGGCTTTGCCAAGAACTAACCCACCATTGAGAACACTGAAGCTAGGGCTGTTTACAATTCTTCCTGTCATTACCAAAAGACTTATCATGAACCAACTTTACGTTGGTTTGAAACCACCTTAGTTGATGGACTGATGCTAAATTAGTCAACCATCTCTATGCCAATCTATTCCCAAAGTTGATATTGACAGTTACCACAATAATCCCGGACGGCAAGTGATTGAGGTATCACGTGATATGGATCGCGATGGACGCTAGGGAAGAGTATATATTCATGAGCTAGAGTACTTCTAGATAGACACACACAATAAGACTCCTTTTAATAGACACGACTCATGAAATTGACCTCCATTTCATGGCCGCCGAAGATCTAACACTTGCAAAAGTCTACGAGGAGAGACTTATATAGCAACTGCAATTCCCTATCTTCCAGTCCTTTTGACCAAGCTAGCTCTTCAAAAACAAATAAAAGAATTCTTGGCATTCCCCGGCTTCAGATGCCGGAATGTGGAGCAATTCCTTGAACATCCCAAATGCCTCGGCATTCCTTATCATGAGGGCTGTTTCCGGACCCGCCTTTATTCCTTACTGCATTAGTGCAAGAGTTCATACTATCTTTGTCTTTTTGATGATTTTTGAAAATATTAAATAGTGTTATGTTCCTTCCATATTTTCTACAATACAGCACATTTCAATATGCCAGATCATATATGTAGTAGTTGCGGCCACGTTGACTCCGACTCGATCATCGAGCCTAAAACCGAGGCAAAGAAGCGTAAATTCCCTAGAAAGATTATTCGAGACAATAAGGAATTTGATAATACTTGTACGTACCTATCTAACCTAAATTAGTTTAGCACTAACTGATTACACTACAGATCATCCTAGAGTAGAGAATACTGATCTTCTTCACGAGGTCTATGGTGTCCAGGTTGGCCGTTGTAATTACCCCACTCTCTCACAAATAGAGACCCTACAAGGAAGAAGGAACCCTAAGCTACTGTGTCATAACTGTGATTAGAACACTGGCCACGAGCTTAGTACTGGAGGATATACTTCACGTTTGAAGGTCGTGTACCTTCGCAATAATTCTGCCATCTGGGATCTTGGTCCGAACGGCCCGTAAATGCTCAGAAATGAAAACAACAACTCCACAGACATCTGGAAAAAGAACTATATAGTACAGCAGTTTATTCGGGAAAAGAAGCCTAGCATTCCCCTTGTGAAAATGCACAAATTCAAAGACCTTAACGACAAGTTTCACTTTACAATAATATCCCGAGCAAAGGGAGGTACTATAAAGACAATCTGGGACACTCTTACACAGGAACAAATGTCTGATGTATTGCAAGATCTAAGGGAGTATATCAAACAGTGGCGCCAGATCACTAGTCCCCAAATGCAAAGGGTTGATGACTCAGAGCTTCGAGATGCTTATATTGGTAATTACACTGGATTCGGATATATTAAAACAGGACACAATAAAAAAGAGTAGCCGGAAAACTTAACCCCGGCAAGGCGTAAAGGCATGTTATAGAACATTTGGATCATAAACAGGGATTGGAATACCGGCCAGGCCGTATTAAGCTCTTGGGTTGTAGAAGTTGATAAAAAGGTAGCACAACTCAAGTCTAATTTCCCAAGAAATAGACCATACATTTTGACCCACAAAGACCTACATTCTGAAAATATCTTTATTTCAGATGATAACCCAGAGAAAAAGTTCGAGATCTCGGCGATAATTGACTAGGAACTAGCTGGGTTTTCCCCTTGATAGGTAGAGCGCTTCCATACCGAGCTCCCTGAGAGTACATAAGAAATACTAGATAATAACACCAATTTCCACCACCCAGAATACAGTGAAAAAAAAGATTTGAAAGATATATGAAAGCCCGTGGGTGATGTTAAAGATAAATGGTTTCAAGGAGGAACCCATGGTTGAAGTAAGCATGGACTGGGCCAGGTAAACTGTTGGTATCGACAGCCATTTTGTGCCTGCAAACCATATGCCCAAGAGTATTGGGACAGTTCTCTAGGATAGGAACAAGAGTATATAGATGTTTTCGATATTGATTCGTCGAATTCAGAAGATGATCAAGAGAAAGCGGACAAAAGATTTAGTAAACGTGAAAGGCAGTTCTTCCGGTGGTTTAAGGAAGTCAGCAATTGAAATTGAAGAAACACTGATCTCAATTTTTGTTTTCCTCCCCAAATTTAAAGTAGTTATTAATATTTGCAAGAAGAACAAGCACTTCTTCAGCTATGACGCAAGAAAAATGAAGCTCATGATGATCAATACATCAGTTTCTCCACTTTTCGTCAATATGACAATCCCTTTCTTCTTCAATGTGACAGTCACAAAAACAAAGATGCTTCGGCGTTGGGAAAGAACCCAGCACTATTTGCTAGGTCAGTGCTTATAATAAATACACAAAGATTCTTTTAACTACTTACATGAGTATGCAATCCATCCAGTTCCCACTATCTGCTTGAATGCCTCCCACTCTACCTCATTCATCTTGTGCCAGCTCCTAGAGCTCGCGTGCTCTTTCGATCTCGAAATCGATTGCCTCTTGTCTCCCCCAGGTCTGTACATAACGACTGCCGTATTCCTCAGATTCTGGCCAGGGCTATTGTTTATAAGCTGGTATCCAAGAACAGCGACGAAGTTGCTATCTTCACTAGTTATTACCGTATTTTTTGTTAGTCTTTCTTTTACTTCTTTCGAATCGCTGCCCAAAAGTTTTTTACTTGATTATAGATCGCTCTTTGTTATGTATTGGAAGGGTCCATTCGTTACAGGTGTTCCAGAAAGCTTGGGTGGCGGAATGGCGCTTCTCGCAGTGCACCCTATATGTTGTTTGCCATCCTTACCCAAATCACGAGTATCTACCTAGCCATATAGAGTGCACGTGATAATCGCGAGCTCAGGTGAGGATGAATGTGTGCATGAGTCGTGCAAATAAGAAGGGGGGTAGAGCATCTGCCTGGCCTTCGATGAGTATGTTTATACTAGCACCAAAAGAAGGAAATCTCGCTAGTTAGAAATCTTCTTATTCGTTCCTTATATCGATGGGGAAAATCAAATGAATCCTAGGAGGTTGAGGTTTGTTGGATAACACTTCTATGGCGACGTTGAGTTTGGAGAAAGGGGTTCGGCAATTGAGATTAGCAATGTCGGGCCGTCCCCACTCTTTCGTTACAAACCTTTCCGAAAAGGTGCCTCGGCCAATCCCAGAACAACCTAACGCAATGCACAGCTGCGTTGGTAAAACGTGATTTTTAACACATCCTTCAATCCGGGTGATCTTAAAATGCTTGTTTTGACCCCTATTTCAGACTTAAACGGGACCTAGGTTTTTCTTCCCCAAAATTCATACAAAGTTCTGGCTAGATTAATCTAGAAACGGGTCTAGTATTGTTAGTCTGATCAGGGAGCACTGGGTTTGTCCTGTCAGTCTTATCTGATCACAGAACCGGGTACGTCGCTGTCATGTTCTTCAGCCCCTCGGTTGATCGGCGCGCACGAGTCAGATAGGTTATAGATGAACTGCCGTGTAGCTCCTCCTCAATGGGGCAATTCCGGACTGCATGGGTCTCCTTTTTAGACAACATGTCTCCTCAAATCTCCATCCGATGCCCCGTCCTGACATCCTCGCCATTCTGCGTGGAGTTCAGCGCAAATATTACTCGGTCCATCCGGGAATAGCATCACCACTTCACAAACATATATCCAAGAGCACAATGTCTACAACCAACGCAAACCCGAGTTCCATGAATTCGCTCCCATCAAATCTACGTCATGGCATGATATCGATGGGCTTCTTCGGCGTCTTCTCCTCCATCTCTAGTATTGCTCTCTTGAGCTTTATAACCTACCGCATGATCTTCTGGAAGCGCTTCTATCATCGACCCATCTCCTCAAGCCAGACCTTCATCCTAATCTACAACCTCCTCGTCGCAGACTTCCAACAAGCACTCTCATTCCTCTTTTCATTTTACTGGCTTTCACAAAATAGACTTACTGGACCCTCATCTACCTGTTTTGCTCAAGGATGGCTGATCCAGATCGGGGACTTAAGCTCTGGACTTTGGGTTTTATCAATCGCCGTACATACCGGAATCACTTTAATAGCAAAGAAGTCGATTTCGCAACGGCAATTTCTCAGCGCTGTCCTCGCCATTTGGGCATTTGCACTGTTCCTAACCGCACTTGGGCCCATTATCCACGGAAAAGATTTCTTCGTCCCCGCTGGCGCATGGGTACTTCCCTCTTCTTCACAATCCCATTCCACGCCCACTAACATACATAACCCAGTGCTGGATCAATGAAATATACCAAACCGAACGTCTCTGCTTCCACTACCTCTGGATCTTCATGTCCGAACTCGGGTCCATTGTCATCTACGGCGCCATCTTCGTCGTTCTCCGCTGGCGACTTTCGGACTTCGCGGCGCCAAATCCAGCAAGCCTCCCCACGCCTAATTTCCCTCTTAGTCCAAGAAATACTACGACAACAGTAATGACGAGCAAGATGAATGATCCGTTTGCAGCCTCACGTGATCGGGTTGCGAAGGCTGCGCGATACATGGTTATATATCCGTTCGCCTATGTAGCTTTGACTCTTCCCCTCGCTATCGGGAGAGTCTCCGCTATGACGGGTAATAATCCCAGTGTTACTTATTACTGCGTCGCGGGCTCTCTCATGTCATGTTGCGGCTTCATCGACGTGATCCTCTACCTCTGGACGCGAAAAGCATTAATCAAAAGCAGTGTCGGTATGAAGTCTGTGAAATCACCCGCCATGAATCATGGGGGATCTGGACACGGTAACGTCGAAGAACTGAGTCGGGAAGATGATATAGACATGGGGTCGTTGGGAGATGAGGATAAGAGGAAGATGCGGAAATCAGATGGGATCCTGGTCTCGCAGTCTATTATTCAGAGTCGAGGGTCAAATGCTTGGGTGGGGGATGATAGGAGCGAGGATTCAGATCGCATACATCTCGAGAGACCGATAAGTCAGAGGGGCCTTGTTGGCGAGAATTTCGAGAAGGCTTCTTGGCTCAAATCATAGATCATACTATGGTTGATGATACAAGCTTTTTCTTCTTCTTGCGGATAGACTCCATTGATATTGTTTGTTTGAATATAATTCCCTTCTAGTTGTTTTCTTAGTGATACCACAATTTATATAAAACACATAAAAGTATTATATAGGTTCTTCTATATAGCAAACAAAGTATCTTTAACTGATTGTAAAGAATAACTTTTGTTTAGTTATATTTAAGAATATAAAAACTTTAAAATATTAGTTAAAAGCTCTTTTCAAGATTAAGATAAGTGATGTTATGTAAGTAGAGCTTAAGAGCAGAATAGAAGAGGATATCGCTATTATAAAGTTGATTAATATCGTTCAAAGACCCTTGTTATGTATACTACAAGTAAACAGAGATTTACAAGGGTCTCGAACAGAAGATATAGTTTCATTTCGGTAATACAGAACTTGAAAATTGGGTGTAAAACGACTCTCAAGAGAGGCAGTTGCGAGACTGTCGACGGAGCCTTCGCTGAACGTGAGGGGCGATAGAGACCATGAGGCTTGAAATGAAAGCTTTTGTATTCTTAGAAATATTGAATCCGGTATACTATGTCGGATACGTCAGTCTTTATTCTGCATTAGCCATGGAGAAATTTTAAAATATCTTTTGATCTGTAGCAATGTTACATGTATAAATTACTTGTCTTGTCCTGGGAGAAAACTCTAAAAAAAAAAAAATGCATTTCACCCGTCGCCGCTTCACGAGTTCTACACTTTATTATTCTGTCAAAACAAGCAGTCAGAGAGATACACGATTAATGAAAGGAAGTGAAGAAGTCGAAGAAAAAAGCTGTGGTGGGGTAGCGTAAGTGACCATTCTCGTGTCATTGAAGACGTGCTGACATTCCAAGCAATTAAAGGAATTGAACCCTAAGCACAACACTTCCGATTCCCCAGCCAGTCACATGGGGCCAGTTAGAACTGATATCTCTATGCTTAAACTTACTCGTATAAAAGCTCCTTAACTAGAGAGAATTGAGGTAGATAACCTGAGTATAATATCCACCGACTAGTCGCTCCAGTTTCTTTTGAAGTATCTAGCAATTTTTAAGATCTAATCAGTTATATCCTACTTCTTAATCTCTCTCTTTCCTAATTAATTCTCTTGGCCGTGGATTAGTATGCGTTTAGATGTTCTAAGCCGATTAACATCTCTTTATTGAGGTCACGTGCAGAAAAATATTCCGCGTTCCTATATACAGGGTGCGCTGCGAGCACCCAACCTAGCCTTCAACTTTCTTACTGCTTCTAATAGGTACTTAGACTCTAATAGGATTAGGAGGGGCCTCCGGCCTTTACCCGCCGCCCAGCCAAAGGCCCCTTAGGTATAGGTAGATATATAGATAAATGGCAAAATCTATTCAAAATAGAAAGCAATATATTATGTAATGCTCTAGCCAATCAGCGTCAAACTTGACCCGTATTGGCTTTTCTTCTCGCATAACCCTTCAATCTAAGCAAGCTTAGCGTTGAAGGCATAAGTATGCAAGGTGGATTCTTCGAAAATTTAACATTCTCGGCATATCTATTTGAGGATTGCATTGATGGGAAAGATCAAACCGCGTCAGATCCCCCCCTACTATCGACTCTATTTGAAAAAGTGACGATGTCACGAGCGGATGTCTGTAAAGCTCACGTGCCTTGCATCACTGGATTGCCGTGCTCAAACGAATGGAAGGACTCCTTAGCTCAAGCTTCAATAGACCTCACAGTCTCCAATCAGATCACACATATCACAAAGTTGCTCGCATGACGGCTCATATTTCCTTTTTTTGCTTCTGTTTCGTGTTGGATCGCCGCGTCGTCAGCTCCGAAATGCAAGCGCAGCACGTCCCTCCCGATGTACCGCCGAGTTTTCATTCTATCTCAATCTGCGGAGTCTCCTCTTATTCTCCTCCAGCCCCCAGTTCAGCCTCTCGGACTTGGTAAAAGCTTACTTATCTAGAGTACCTGAATCAAGAAACCGTCTACAACCGACGGTCAACTTGTCAAGTGGCAGCATCCTAAGTGGGCTTGTCATGATTTTTGTGGACGGGATCACGGCTCAAACGGCCCACTTCTATCAAACTCTGGCCAGAGGCTCGGTGAGACTATGGGTACGACCGAGCTGGCGGAACCACTTCGGAAATCTAACTGTCGGTTTACCTGTTGGAGCCAACCGGGTGAGCAGCGGAGACTCCATTGTCTCCAAGTCTGCTGATTGTCCTGCGGAGTATGGAGACTGGAGATGGAGGGGAGTTTGATAAGCAGACAGAAGGCCCGAATTTGAGCTCACGGGATCTGGAATAGAAGTGGGGAGGGGATTAAATCAGTGAGAGTATATAACAACTTCTGGTTCTTCCTTTTTTGCAACGCTTTTTCTCATTCCTATTCTCTTTTGATTTGTTGTCAAGATCGCCCTCCATCAATTCCGCATTTGAGGCATATCAACACCAACTCCCTTCCCCACAATGGGTTCTCCCGATGATATCGTAGCCACGGACAATGTCGAGAGAGTCGAAGCGCCAACAACATGGAAGTCCTACCTTATGTGTGTATTTGCAGCTTTTGGAGGAGTCTTCTTCGGTTTCGACTCTGGATACATTAGCGGAGTCCTAGCTATGCCATATTTCATCCATCTATTCACAGGCATGCCCATTCCTGCATCAGACGCCAGTGATGCCGTCAAGGCAGCATTTGTCATTCCTACCCCACACAAGTCCTTGATTGTCTCAATTTTATCAGCTGGAACTTTCTTCGGTGCCCTTATTGCAGGAGATCTAGCAGACTGGTATGGAAGAAGGACCACTGTTATTATTGGATGCTTTGTCTACGGACTTGGATGTGTATTGCAAACTGCATCAACCGGGTTAGGCCTCTTGGTTGCAGGCCGTCTCATTGCTGGATTCGGCGTGGGATTCGTCTCTGCAATCATCATTCTATATATGTCTGAGATTGCACCGAAGAAAGTTCGAGGAGCAATTGTTTCAGGTATGTTTTCTATCCTAGTCATACGAATTTGCGACTAATGCGAGGAATAGGTTACCAATTCGCCATTACAATCG
>Ga0182030_10001333_pt1 | contig 50636 bp, 41 predicted proteins | sample 812S3MmetaG_FD_121299 | JGI IMG/M metagenome (GOLD analysis project Ga0182030, IMG submission 121299) | Permafrost microbial communities from Stordalen Mire, Sweden - 812S3M metaG (Illumina Assembly) | ecosystem: Environmental > Terrestrial > Soil > Wetlands > Permafrost | place: Sweden... | reverse complement strand
GTCGACCGACGGCACGATGCGGCAGCCGCGGTTCCTCGGGATGCGCGAGGACAAGGAGCCGATGGAGTGCATCAAGGAAGCCGACGCGGCGCCGGGAGGAGGCGACGAGCGGGACCCGGAGCACGCGCCGCCCCCCGTGTCCGCCGCGCCGCGCCGCGACGGGCCGAAGCTGAGCAACCCCGACAAGGTGCTCTTCCCTCGTGACGGCATCACCAAGCGCCAGATCTGGGACTACTACACGGCCGTCGCGCCGGTGATGCTGCCGCACCTCGAGGGACGCCCGCTGACGCTGCAGCGCTACCCCGACGGGATCGACGGCGAGGAGTGGTACCAGCAGAACGTCCCGACGAAGCCGCCGCCGTTCGTGCGACTCGTCGACTCGGGGCCGCGGCACGACGGCAAGCAGAAGATCGTGTGCGACTCGCTCGACACGCTCCAGTGGCTGGCCAACCTCGCCGCGCTGACGATCCACACGTGGTGCAGCCACGTCCCTCTCCAGGCGACGTCCCGCGCGGCCATCGACCACGCGCTGGCCCTCCCCGACTACGTGGTGCTCGATCTCGATCCCGGCGACGGCCCGTGGGCCCACCTCGTCGAGGTGGCCCTCGCGATGCGCACGCTGCTCGAGGCGCTGAAGCTGGAGAGCTACGTGAAGACCAGCGGCAAGCGCGGTCTCCACGTCGTCATCCCCATCGCGCCCGGACCGACCCACGAGCAGGCCACCGGCTTCGCCGAGCAGGTGGCGCGCGCCGTGGCGAAGGTGCTGCCGAAGGTGGCGACGGTGGAGCGCATGAAGGACAAGCGCGGGGGCAAGCTCTACGTCGACTACGGCCAGAACGGCGAGGGTCGGACCATCGTGGCGCCGTACACCATCCGCGCGCGCGACGGCGCGGTCGTGTCGACGCCCATCGCGTGGGACGACGTGACGGAGAAGCTCGATCCGACGCGGTTCACCATCGAGACGGTGCTCGCCCGCATCGCGAAGCACGGAGACCTCTACGCCGGCGTGCTCTCGGGCAAGCAGCGATTGCCGGGGTGACGATCTCCACGGCATTCTATGCCGTGGTAGGCGGTCGAGCTGCGACGAATCCCGTGGCATTCATGCTGGGGGCGCCGGCGGCAGCGCCATCTCGTCCGGCGGGACGGGCGGGGGCTGCTTGTACCGGAAGATGGGCACGCGGTTCAGGAACCGGAGGACGCCGTGGTCGTTCATCCACGTCGCGTACGCCACGTAGATGGGATCGCGCGAGAGGTGCCGCTCTTCGGTCTTCGCGCGCATGAAGTACATGAAGTTGATGACGAAGAGCGCGATGCAGTGCTTGATCGAGTTGACCCAGTTCCCGTCGACCATGAGAAACGGCACGCTCACCATCCACCACGAAAGGTTCTTCGACACGTACGCGGGGTGCTTGGTGAAGCGGTAGGGCCCGTTGGTCAGGATGCCGCGGTGGGTAAGGTTCGAGAAGCGGATCCCGAACGCGACCGTCGCCAGCACGTAGATGGTGATGAGCCCGAGGACGACGATGGCCCAGGCCCAGCGCAGCGTCGGGAAATGCTCGAGCCACTTGCCGAACGACGCCGAATCGTACGGCACGTACTGCCGCGACATCAGGTTGTAGAACGGCGGGTAGCAGAAGAGGGCGACGACCCAGCCGAGCATCGTCGGCTCCGCGGTGCGGACGTGCGAGTCGGTGATGCGAAGCGACATCGCGTACCCGACCGTGCAGAAGAGGAGGTCGATGAAGAAGATGAAGTCGTAGAGAAAGTCGTACGCCTTGAGGTTCGACCACGACGCCATCGACAGATCGAAGTTGACGACGTTGTGCGTGCTGTTGCTGAGCCACACGAACATGATGGGGACGAAGAACGCCTTCACCAGCCACGTCCGGTAGAGGTTCGCGACGTCGAACTTGCGCGCGTCCCTCCAGCGTCCGAGCACCACCCGCCCGAGCTGCCAGTACGCATCTCTCGGCTCTCGCATCTGGCCGTCGACGATGAACATGTAGAGCGGCGCGGCGACGGAGAGGGCGAGCGCATAGCGCCGGAGGAGACGCCAGAGCGGGTCGTAGAACGCGCCGTTGTACTCGGGCGTCATCCAGTAGAAGACGGCGAACGGCGCGAGCACAGTGAGCAGGCCGAGGAGCTTGGTGAGGACCCGGCCGAAGTCGGGGGCGAAGGTCTTGTCCCAGTCGATGCCCGTCGAGGCCCGGCGGTGCACCTTGAGGATGAGGAGATCCATCGCGACGATCGGGATGGCCACGGCGCCGCAGAGGATGAGCACCTCGTCGCCCATGCCCTTCCCGCGCGATCGCAGGAAATAGATGGTCCCGAGGACGATGCAGAGCGCGATGCTGTTGAGCCCGAAGTTCGTGGCGGAGGTCGGGCAGCGCGGCTTCGCGTCCGGCTCGGCGTCCCGGTAAGGGGTGGTGACCTCGTTCGGCATGGGCGCGCCGCAGTCTACACGGCGAAGCCCGGCTACCCCAGCAGGGTCAGGAGGCGTTTGGCCACGCCGGGCGCGTCGCCGTCGTCGTGCTTCACGTAGACGTAGACCTCCTTCCACGGTTGCGCGGCGAGCTTCTTCGCCCAGTCGGCGAGGAGTGCGTCGGGGTACTCGTCCCTCCGCAGGCGCACGTAACCCCAGTCGGCGGTGGCGACGAGCGGAGACACGACGCTCTCCCCCTCGGCGACGCACAGGGCGACGCCGTGGTCGCGGAGGACCGCCCACACCTCGTCGTCGAACCACGACGCGTGGCGGAACTCGAAGGCGATGCGATGCCCGCCGGGGCGCTCGGTGGGGAGCGCGCACGTGGCGTCGAGGAACGCCGTGAGGCGGGGGACGTCCTTGCGCAGGAACGGCGGGAGCTGGAAGAGCAGCGGCCCGAGGCGAGGGCCGAGCCGGGACGCCGTGCGGACGAAGACCTCGGTCGTCTCGGCGGCGCCGACGAGCTTGGCGAAGTGCGTGATCCGCTGGGGCGCCTTCACCGCGAACGTGAACGTCTCCGGCACCTCGCTCGCCCACCCGTCGATGAGCGCCGGGGTCGGCATGCGGTAGAACGTGTTGTTGATCTCCACGGTGGAGAGTCGCTCCGCGTAGTAGCGGAGAAACTCCTTCGCCGGGAGCTTGTCCGGATAGAACGGGCCCTTCCACTCCTTGTACGAGTAGCCGCTCGTACCGACGAGGACGCGCATGCCGCCGGTCACTGTGTCGTCTGAGGGGGCTGGGGCGGGGCGGTGTCTTGCTGGATGCACGCGGAGAGGTCGAACAGCATGAACTCGAGCGCCAGCTCCTGCGGCGTGAGCGGTCCGGAGCTGCACTCCTGCGGGAACGGAGCGGCCGGCGAGGTGCTGGCGACGACGTGAAAGTCGCTGAAGAGCACCTTGCCGCACTGCTTGGCCTCGGGCAGACCCACGGGCGTGTCGAACGTGTAGTGCAGGAGCGCCGGCCCGCCGATCGCCGTCTGCCCGGTGTTCGGGTTGTCGACCCACTGCGTGGAGGGGGCGTTGGCTGCGGTCACGTTGTATCGCGCCTGGTCGATGGGAAACTGCGCCTCCGCCGTCGACCCTCCGACGTTCATGAGCCACTCGGCGAACGCCTCGCCCTTGGGGAACGTCGTGTCGATGTACCCGGTGATGGACGTCGTGCCGTCGACCTCGGGGATGAACGACGCCGTCGATTGCCAGTCGGGATTGCTCGAGACGACGGGGGAGCCGACGATCTTGGTCGGGTCGATCCAGTAGTAGTGGTAGTGCGTGTTGAAGAGACGGCCCCCCGTGTTCGCGTACATGACGAGGTTGTCGATCGACGACTGCGGCTTCTCCGCAGGCACCTCGCTGCACTCGCACGAGTTGATGATCATGTCGTAGCTCGACAGGGTCGGGCTGGCCCAGAGCGTGGCCGCGCTCGTCGTGGCCGTCGGCAGCGCGGAGCCGCCGGTCCCTTGATAGAGGTGCACCTTGCCGCCGCCCGTCTCGCTCGTGAACTCGCTCGGGTCGATGCCGATCTTGCGCAACACACACTCGAAGGGATCACACCCGCCCGTGGTCACGGCGATCTGCGGCATGTCCCCCTCGCTCTGCTTGGCGGGCAGGCGCATCACGCTGGGGTTCGACATGGGGTTGTCGGTGCACGCCGTCACCTGCGGGATGACGAGCTGCTTGCGCCACTTGCCGAGCTGGATGACGAGAGGGATGTTCTGGCCCACGGGGACGTTCTGCAGCACGAAGCGCCCGTCGGACCCCGTGAGCGCCGTGACCAGCGGTGAGCCGCTGGCGAGCACGCCGCACTGATCGCAGACGACGCCGGCCTGAAGCGGCTGCACGGTGTCGTTGGGGATGTACGCGACGACGTCGTAGAGCGGTTTCTGTCCGGCGGGATCGAACACGATGCCGCTCACCGTGGTTGGCGCAAGCTTCTGCCGGGCGCAGTCGACTTGCTGGCACTCGAGGCGCACGCACGGATGCCCGCTGGCGTCGCCGTTGCCGACGAGATTGCCGGCGTCGTCGAGTGTGACGCTCCCCGTGTCCGGGGCTGCGGCGTCGGCAGGGGTCGACCCGAAGGTCGTGCGATGGCTGTCGCTGCACGCAGCGACCACCGCAAACCCCACGAGGGGCACGAAGCCCACGGCACCCCGTATCGCGCGCATGCAATCGCGATCCTCCTTGGTGTAGCCCAGAGGCGAGCATACTCCGCGCCGCAGCCGCGCGCACTCGGGCGGCCCCGTTGCCGCGGAGGAAAGTACTCCTCGCCGCGAGAGGCGGTAACCTGCAGTCGTGGCAGAAGCGAAGACAGATCGGCGCGGGGCGCTCAAGGTGTTCGCGGCCGTCGGGGGAACGGTCGGTTGCGGGGCGCTGGCGGTCACGACCGTGCGTTTCGTGACGGCACCGGCTCACGGCGGCGCGAGCGCGGGGCGATGGATCAAGACGGTGCGACTGGACTCGCTGCCCGAAGGGGAGCCGAAGCGCGTGTCGCTCGTGGCGGACCACCGCGACGCGTGGACGATCGAGAAGCAGGTGCAGCTCGGCGCCGCATGGCTGCTGCGGAAGGGCGATCAGGTGACGGCCTGGAGCGTGACCTGCCCGCACCTCGGCTGCGCGGTGGGTCTGCGCGCGGGGGCCCCGGGGTTCAACTGCCCGTGCCACGACTCGTCCTTCGACGTCGACGGGCGGAGGCTCGACGGCCCTTCGCCGCGCGATCTCGACACGCTGGGCACGAAGATCGAAGACGGCTTCGTGCTCGTCGACTTCCAGCGTTTCCGCCAGGGGACGCCGGACAAGGCGCCGGTGGGCTGATGGGCAAGCTCGCGCGTCTCGGGGACTGGATGGAGGAGCGCACCGGCTCGCGCACGGCCATGCGCGCGTGGATCGATCATCCGGTGGTCGGCGGCGCGCCTTGGGCGTCGGCGATGGCCGTGTCGGTAGCGACCTGCTTCGTCGTGCTGGCGCTGACGGGGCTGACGCTGATGACGGCGTACGGCGCGTCGCCGCAGGCCGCGTGGGCGAGCGTGCACTACGTGCAGTTCGTCCAGGAGCACGGGTGGGTCGTGCGCGGACTGCACTTCTGGGCGGCGCAGTCGCTCATCGTGCTCGCGGCGGTGCACGTCGTGCACGGGGCGTTCGTGGCGAGCTACCGCAAGCCGCGCGAGGTGGCGTGGTGGCTGACGCTGGGCGTGCTGGGCCTCGCCGTGGCCGAGGGGCTCACGGGCGGTCTCCTGCCCTGGGACGAACGCGGCTGGTGGGCCCGCGTGGTCGAGGGGAACATCGTCGGGCTCGCGCCGGGACTCGGCAGCTGGCTCCAGCAGATGATGCAAGGAGGGACGGAGCTCGGCGCGCTCGGCCTGTCGCGCATCTACGCGATGCACATCCTGCTCCTGCCGGTGCTCTTCGCGGGGATGCTGCTCGTCCGGCGCGGCATCGTGCGTCGCCACGGCTGGACGGAGAGCAAGGGCGAGCCGACGGCGTACGGCAAGCAGCTCGCGCGGAACGTCGTCGTGGGCGCGGTGGTGATCGCGGCGCTCTTCGCGATGGCCGGGTGGGCGCACGGCGCGCCGCTCGAGGCGCCCGCCGATCCGATGGGGGACTACCCGGCGCGACCGGAGTGGTTCCTGATGTCGCTCTACGAGCTACGCAAGGTGTTCCACGGAGCAGGGGAGTTCTTCGGGACGACGCTGGCGCCGATGGTGGCGGGTCTCTACCTGGCGCTGCTCCCGTGGATCGACAAGCCGGGGCGGTCGCGTGCGGCGTTCGTGATGGCGCCGGTGGTCCTCGTCTTCGCGAGCGCGGTGGCGCTGGAGGGCGTCGCGTGGCGCAAGGACTCCCGCGACCCGGTGTTCGTCAAGCAGCAGGCAAAGGCGGATCTCCGCGCCGCGGGTGCGGCGAGGCTCGCCATGGGAGGCGTGCCACCGGAGGGCCCCCTGTCGATGATGCGGGCGGACCCGGAGCTCCGGGGGCGCGATCTCTTCGACCAGCACTGCGCGAGCTGCCACGTCCTCGGCGACCTCGGCGATCCGAAGAAGGCGACGGCGTCGAAGCTCGACGGCTGGGGTACGCCGCAGTGGATCGCCGCGATGATCCACGATCCGGACGCCCCCGAGTTCTTCGGTCGCGGACCGTTCAACGGCAACATGCCGAGCGTCGACGTGCGTCCGAAGGACAAGCCGGCGACCGATCCGTGGAGGCCGATGGTCGCGAGCGACGCCGAGCGAAACGCCGTGGTGGCGTTCCTCGCGTCGCAGGGCGACGAGCCGGGGGATCCGCCCCGCGCGCTCGACGACGCGACGCGAGCGATCGGCGAGAAGATCGTGAGCAACCGGTGCGCAAACTGCCACCTCTACAAGGGCGACGGGGACGTCAACGGCTCGGACGTCGCTCCGGAGCTCCTGCACTACGGGTCCATCGCGTGGACGCGAGCCCAGGTGGGAAACCCGGCGACGGTCGAGACGTACCGCGAGAAGGCCCTCGGCGCGGACCTGAAGAAGCACATGCCGCGCTTCGACGCGGACCTGTCACCGAGCGACGTCGACATCGTCGCTCGCTGGACTCGCGCCCATTCCCGGGAGCTTCCGCTCCCCTAGGCCGTGTATCGCAGGCCGAACGACGGGATTGCGCGGGCGGTCTGGAAGCCGCACCTTGTCGGAATGAGCAAGTCCCGGCAGGAGGTCGTGTCGGATTCCCGGCGGAAGGGGTTCGTGGCGGGGGCGGCTGCCGTGGCGACGGTGGCGCTCGGGGCGACGATCGGGCTCCCCATCGCGGCCGTCGCGGCGGTGCCGACGGCTGTCCTCGGCTGGCGCTGGTGGAGGCACCGCGCGGAGAACGGCATCAAGTTCTGAGCGTGCCCGCTGCGCGTGCGCGCTCGAGTCTTCGGCGCCGCCAAGGCGTCGCCTCGGAACTGAACGCGCCCGATGCGCTACTTCGAGACGCCGATCTCCGATCCGCAGGGGACGTCGACCGAGTGGGTGCGTCCGCGGCCGACCTTGATCTGGTGCGTGCCGCAGCTGACCATCGCCGACGAGGACGAGAGCTTCTTGCCGTCGAGCCAGACGTGGCCCGCGGTAGCCGGGCGATCGAGGCGGACGGTACCCGTGCTCGAAAGGTCGAGGGACGTGGGCGCCGGGATCGCGGGGGCAGGGGCAAGCGTGGCGGCGGGGAAGGTCGTGGTGGCGGTTGCGGTGGTTGCGGGGAGCGTCGCAGGGGACGAAGTGACGTCGGGTGAGCTGCTGGCGTGACCGACGCGAGCGATCCCGGCGGCCACCAGGATGAGCGCGCAGCCGGCGATCGCCCCGACGACGATCCCGCCCAGCCGGCGGCGTCGCACGGGGAGCCGGATCTCCATGGTCGGGTTGGCTTCCTCGTCCGCCACCGCCCGCTGCGGCATCAGATCCAGTCCGACGGGGGCGATCGAAGAATTGGACGTGCTCGCCTTGCGCGTGACGGCCGTGCCTGGCGCGGCCCGAGGCGTGCTCTTGAGCGCCTCGACGATCTCGAGCACGTCGAGAGCCTGGAGCTCCTGCGTGGCCTCTACCGGTGCATTCCCTTTGCGTTTCGGGATGTTCATCGAAGAACCCTTTGCTGCCTCAGGGCGGACAGGGAGACGGGACAGGGCAGGATCTATGCTGCAGCGCGACACCCTGCCGGGCAAGGACGGGGGCGCCCCAAAAGCGTCCCCATCGCCGTCAGCGGAAGTTGACGGCGACCATGCACGATGACGGACGCCTGAAGGCGTGGCCATGGGGGAGCACCGGAGTTGACGAACGATGCTGGTCGCGCTTGCGTTAACCGCTATGGGCGGGGATTCGTCGATGTCAGACAAGTTGGCGGAGCCCCGCAGCATCCCACCGTGGGAGGCGCTGGAACGCGTCGGCGAGGGTGCCACCTCCGTCGTGTGGAGGGCGCGACACGTCGATGGGGGGCAGCTGGTGGCGCTGAAGCTGGCGCGCGCGGACGAGGCCTCGGGTCGCGCCGTCGCACGCGAGGCGAACCTTCTCGCGCGGGTCGGGCGCCGGTGGGGGCCGGCCCTGGTCGACGCGGGCGCGGGCTTTCTCGCCACCGAGTGGATCGCGGGCTCCCCCGTCGACCCGCGAGCCATTCCTGCGAAGACGGAGCGCGAACGGCTCGCCGCGGTGGTCGCGCACGGCGCAGGCCGGGCCCTCGAGGAGCTCCACGAGGCTGGCGTCCGGCACGGGGACGTGAAGCCGCACAACGTGCTGCGCTCCACGCACAGGCCCACGCGCGACGCCGCCGAGGATCGCGGCGCGACGCTCATCGACCTGGGCCTCGCGTCCGACGTGGGAGCGGAGGTCCTCGGCGGTACACCGCGCTACGCCGCGCCCGAGCTGCGCGATCGCGGCGAGGCCGGACCGGCGGCGGACCTCTGGGCTCTCGGCCTGGTGCTGGCCGAGATCCTCGATCCGCGTGTGGCCGAGTCGAGCGATCCCGTCGCCGTCATCGAGGCATGGTCGGCGACAGGGGAGCCTGCTCGCTGGGTCCAGGCCCTGATCGCCCGGGCCCCGGGAGGGCGGCCGAGCGCGCAGTGGCTGGCCTCCCGCGCCGCGCGATGGCTGGACCTGCGCGTCGACGAACGCGAGGCCTCGAGCGGGCGCGTCGAGCGGGTGCGGCGGACGTATCTCGCGGCGCGCTCGCAGGACGTGCATCGTGCACAGGGAACGCGCGCCATCTCGGAGCCGGCTCGCGGATGGCTCGAGGAGGCGATCGGCTGGGCGCGAAAGATGGCCCCGGAGTCGCCAGGAGCCCGGACGCCGATCGAGCCGATGGGTGCGGTGCGGCGGGCGCGCTGGCTGGTGTCGCTGGTGGGTCCGAGCGCCGCGGCGTGGGTGACGGGCGGCGACGAGCGGGGTGAGGGGGAGCTCGTGGCGCACGCGGTGGCGCTGGCGCGCGATCGCGACCCGTCGGCCTGGACGCTCGAAGATCTGCTCGGCAGGGTGGGCTCGTCGCCCCGGGCCTGGGAACCCGGGAGCGACGCGGAGCGCGTCGTTCGCGTCGTGCGTGAGCTCTCCCGCCCGGCACCGGATCCGGCGGCGATCGAGCTGGCCGAGAACGACCTCGCGCGTGGACGTGCCCCGGCTGCGATGGCCCTTCCGCTCGCGGCCGCCCTCGCTCGCGCCGGGGAGACGGGACGCGCCTGGGCGGCGCTGGCGACGACCGAGGGGTCCGATGCCGACGCGCTCCGTGGGGAGCTTGCGAGGAGGCGGGGGCAGACGGTGGAGGCCGGGGCCATGGCGCGGCGAGCGCTCGCGTCGAGCGATCCGGCGACGCGTGGGACCGCGCAGGCCACGCTGGCTCGACTGGCCTGGGACGCGGGTGATCTCGACGAGGCCGAGCGGCGACTGGCAGGAGCGCACGGTCCAGCGGCGGCCGAGGTGCGAGCCCTCGTCGCGTGGCGTCGCGGGACAACCGAGCCGGCGCTCCGTGCTCTCGAGGTCGCGCTGGCCGAGCCGCTCGACCCCGATGTGATCGCGCGGCTGGAGAACGTGCGAGGTCTGCTGGAGCTCTCGCGAGGGGCGTCCGTCACCGCTCTTCGCGCCTTCGGACGCGCCGTGGAGCTCGCGACCCGTGCGGGCGCCGTGCTGGAAGAAGCGACGTACCTCACGAGCGAGGCATCCGCGGCGACCGACGCGGGGGATCTGGCGAGGGCTCTGGCGAGCGCGACACGTGCGGCGCTGCTGTGGGAGAGGCTCGGTCATCCGGATCGAGCGGCCCGGGCGTGGCTCGCGCTGGCGGGCTCTCTGGCGAGCATCGGCGTCGCCCACGGCGCCGATGAGGCGGCGGAGGAAGCCCGCGCGAGGGGGCTCGCGTCGCACGACGAGCAGGCCGTGGCGTATGCGCGCTGGGCTCAGGTCGAGGTACGCCCCCCCGGCGACGAGCAAGCACGCGGCTGGGCCATCGAGGCGGACGAGCGCCTCCGCGACGGGACGGCGGAAGACCGAGCACGCTCCGCAGCGCGCCTCCTCGTGTGGGCGCCGGAGGCGATCCCCGATGGTCGCATCGCCGGCGTCGACGCCGGGGCGCCGGCGCTGTCCGCCCCCGCGCGCTGGGAGTGGTGGGGCGCACGCGCCGCCGCCATCCTCGCCGGACGTCACACCGACGGAGACGCGGTGGTACTCGGCGCGCTGCTCGCGCTCGCCGACGCTCCGGCGCCCCTCGGCTCGCGCGGTCCGGCCCTCGACGCAGCCGTACGTCTCGCGACCGAGCGCGGCGACGGCGACGCGGCGCGACGGCTGGAGCACGCCCGCCAGCTCGCGGCGCGTGCCCTTCGCGACCAGACCCCCGCGGAGCACGCCGCGTCGCTCGCATCCGTACCCTGGGCGCGCGCCTCCGCGGTGGACGTTGCAGACGTCACCTTCGCCCCCGCGCAAGTGGCCCAGCTCGAGGCCATCGTGCGCGCCCTCTCCGGGCGCGATCGTCTTCGTCCGCTGCTCGAGCAGGTGCTCGACACGTTGGTGCTCTGGACGGGCGTGGAGCGGGGTCTCCTCCTTCTTCGCGCGCCGGACGGTCGCCTAGTGCCTCGCGCCGCCCGTAACCTCGCGCGGCGCGACCTCACCGGGGATCAGCTGAAGCTCTCGCAGACCATCGCGCACCGGGCCATCGAGGAGGGCGACGCGGTGGTGGCGACTGACGCCTTCTCGACTCTGGGCGACGTCCACGCCAGCGTGCACGCGCTCAAGCTCCGCAGCGTCCTCGCCGTCCCGCTCGTGGCGCGAGGCGAGACGCTCGGCGTCGTGTACCTCGACGACCGCGTTCGCAAGGGAGCCTTCGGTCCCCGGGAGCTCGCGTGGGTGCGCGTCGTGGCTTCGCAGGCGGCGATGGCCATCGCCGACGCGCGCGACGCGGTTCTGCTTCGACGCGCTGCGCGCCATGCCGAGCGCGCGCGCGCCAGGCTGGAGGTCGCCCTGCGCGCACGAGACGCTGAGCTCGACGTGACCCGCACTCAGCTCGAGATCGCGCGGGATGGGCGCGAGATGCGCTTTCGCTACGACGAGATCGCCGGCCGCAGCGAGCCGATGCGCGAGCTGCTCCACATGGTCGACCGGGTCACGTCGAGCGAGGTCCCGGTGCTCGTGGTCGGCGAGAGCGGCACCGGCAAGGAGCTCATCGCTCGCGCGATGCACGCCAACGGCCCTCGCGGCTCGCGCGCCTTCGTGAGCGAGAACTGCGCCAGTGTGCCCGAGACGCTGCTGGAGTCGACGCTGTTCGGCCACGTGAGGGGCGCCTTCACCGGGGCCTCGTCGACGCGCGCCGGTCTCTTCGACGTGGCCGACGGGGGGACGCTCTTCCTCGACGAGATCGGCGAGATGTCGCTGGCGATGCAGGCCAAGCTCCTCCGCGTGCTTCAGGACGGCGAGGTGCGGGCCGTCGGCGGCGAGCGGTCGCGCAAGGTCGACGTGCGCGTCATCGGCGCGACGCACCGTGATCTGGATGCCATGGTGGCGGAGGGGAAGTTTCGCGAAGATCTCTTCTACCGGCTCAACGTCATCACGCTGCGCGTCCCTCCGCTGCGCGATCGGCCCGAGGACATCCCTCTCCTGGTCCAGCACTTCGTGAAGAAGCACGCGGCGGACCGTCCCGTGAAGATCACGCGCGGGGCGATGGCCAAGCTCACCACGTTTCCCTGGCCGGGCAACGTGCGTCAGCTCGAGAACGAGCTGCGGCGCGCGCTCGTCCTCAGCGACGGAGTCATCGACGTCCCGGAGCTGTCGCCGGACGTCGTCCGCGGGGGGCCGAGCGCGGCACGCGGGGCAGGGCTCGACATGCGAACGCGAGTCGACGCGCTGGAGAGCGAGCTGGTCGTCGAGGCCCTCCAGAAGACACGCGGCAACCAGACGCGCGCGGCGCAGCTCCTGGGACTGTCACGCTTCGGGCTCCAGAAGATGATGAAGCGGCTGAAGATCAAGACGCCGTCGGTGTAGGTTCGGGGGATGCTTCCGAAGACGCTGAGCGGCAAGGCGCTGCGCCATCTGCGCGCGCTGGGACACGATCTCGATCCGGTGATCGCGGTCGGCAAGAACGGAGTGACCGAGTCGCTGGCGAAGGAGGCGACGCACGCGCTCGAGAAGCACGAGCTCATCAAGGTGCGCGTGATGCAGGAGGCGCCCGTCGACCGGCACGAGGCGGCGGAGACGCTGGCGGAGAAGACCGGCGCCGTCCTCGCGCAGGTGCTCGGGAGGACGTTCCTGCTCTACCGGCGAAACGACAAGAAGCCGAAGATCGTGCTCCCGAAGGCGCCCCGCGCTGCGCCCACCTCGTAGCGCTCAGCAGGCGTACGCGGGGGCTATGGCGACGCCCGCCACGAGGACCAGCACCCGCGAATCGAGAAGGGCAGCGCCGCGGAGGTTGCGGGAGCGCTCGTCTTTCGGTAGAGACGTGGCCCTTAGCTTTTCGTCACGGGTGCCCAACGGTTTCTCAGGGGCTGTAGCTCAGTTGGGAGAGCGCCTCCATGGCATGGAGGAGGTCAGCGGTTCGATCCCGCTCAGCTCCACGGAAAAGCGCGTCCCGAGCGCCGGTCGCCTGACCGGCGTCTCGGTGCTGACGCGCAGGTTCAGCTCACCGCGTCCTTGATCGCCTTCACGGGGCGCGCGCGCACCGCCTTGCTCGCCGGCTTGGCCGCGAACATCTGCTTCTCCTTGGTGAACGGGTTGATGCCTTCGCGCGCCGGACGCGCGGGCTTCTTCACCACGACGAACTTCGCGAAGCCGTGGAGCACGAAGACGCCGTTCTTCTTGAGCTCCTTGTGACCGACGCTCACCAGCGACTCGACGATCTGCTTGACGTGCTTGCGAGAGACCTCTTCGCCGACCTCGTCCGAGACCGCCTGGAGGATCGCGCTCTTCGAGAGCGCCTTGGACTTCTTCGCGTTCGTGGGCTTGGCCATGTTGAGCTCCTCTTCCTGCCTTCCAGCTTCCGAGTGCTACGGCCGTCCGCGGCGCGAAGGCAACCGAAAAGCGCTCGCGCGGGCTGTATGATCGCGGGTGCCATGCCCGACCCCGTCGCGGTCATCCTCCCGCACCTCGAGCACGTTCTCGACGCGGCGCGTATTGCCCCTTCGCACGACAACATGCAGCCGTGGCGCTTCGTCGTGGCGGGGGACACTGTGTCCTTTCTCCTGGATCACGAGCGCGACCGCTCTCCCGCGAACGCGGGCGGCCGGATGGCGTGCATCGCGATCGGTGCCGCGCTCGAGTGCGCGTTGCTCCGGGCAGGGCGCAACGGGTCGGCCGTACGCTCCCTGCCCCCGCGACCGAACGCGCTCGTGACCATCAGCATCTCCCCGCCGAAGCGTCTGGTGGAGGCGGACAAGGCGCTCGTACGGCGTTCGACGAACCGACGGCTCTACGACGGTCGACCGATCGACGACGCGACGTTCGCGTGGCTCCAGCAGGCCACCCCCGTGCTCGACGCGACGCGCACTCTCTGGTTCGGACGGGAGCGCGTGCGATCCATCGGCCCCATCCTCGAAGAGGGCGAGACCCTCTTTCTCACCGATCCCCGCGCGCGCGAGGCCGCTCTCCGGGCTGTGCGCTTCGATGTGCGCGACAACGAGGAGGTCTCGCAGGGCCTGTCGCTCGGTTGCCTGGAGCTCTCGGCGTCGGAGCGGATGACGCTCGACGCCCTCCGCCGTACGCCGCAAGACCGTCTGGTCGCGATGGGAGCGATGGGGAAGATGGGGGCCCACGCGCGGCGCCTGGTCGAGAGCGCGTCCGGGGTCTGCGTCATCGTGACGCGCGGCTCCGAGCCGAGCGCGGACGTTGCGGTGGGACGGTGCATGCAGCGCGCGTGGCTGGCGCTCACCCGCCGTGGCCTCGTGGCGCAGCCGATGACCGCGATTCCCGCGCTGGAGACGATGCTCGAGCTCGACGAACGCGCGGGCCTTCCGAACGACCAGCTCGATCGCGTCACCGCCGTGGTCGCCGCCTGGCGCGCTGCGTTCCCCAGCGTGGAGAAAGGCGCGAGGGTGGCCCTTCTCATGCGCGTCGGCAACGCGCCGCCCCCGACGTCGCTCGTGCGTCGACTCCCTCTTCTGGACAGCCTGGCCACGGCCTCCGGCGCGACCGAGCCGCCCCCGGCACCCTGAGCTGCCCCGCGCACCCTAGCCGCCCGCGTACTCCTCGTGCTTCCCTCTGCCGGCCATGCGTCTGCCGTACCTGCTCACGTTCGTGCTCGCGGCCTCCGTCGCGGTCCTGTCTCCGCTCGCGTGCGGGTCGTCGTCGGCGGGCTCCACACCGTCGGCCGACGCCGGCGGCGACGCGACGGGGAGCCCCGAGACCAGCATCGGCACGATGATGGACTCCGCAGCCGACGCTCCGACCGACACGCCCGCAGACGTCGACAACGGCGCCCCCTCCACGACGTACCCCGCGCCTCACCCCGCGCTCCCTCAGCTCGTGAACAACGCGAACGGCCTCGTGCTCACGTCGCCGAAGGTCTACCTCGTCTTCTATTCCGGTTATGCGCCAGCGACCGTCACGGCGCTCCAGGACTTCGCGCAGAAGATGGTCGCCTCCACGTTCTGGTCGACGACGACGCACGAGTACGGCGTCGGCGCCCTCGCGTACGGCGGGACCATCACCCTGCCGTCGACGCAGATGGCGCCGGCGAGCATCAGCAGCACCGACATCCAGACCTGGGTCGCGGCCCAGATTCAGCAAGGGACGTTCGGTACGCCCGATACGCAGGCCATCTACACCGTCGTCTACCCCCAGGGCACGACCATCACGCAGCCCAACCCCGTCAGCAGCTTGCTCACATCGCCGCAGAGCTGCGTCGATTTCGGCGGCTACCACGACAACACGACGGCCTCCGTGACCGACGGCGGCACGACCACGAGCTTCGCGTACGCGGTCATCCCCACGTGCTCGACGTCGGTCGATGATCTCACGGCCGTCATCAGCCACGAGTGGGTCGAGGCGTCGACCGATCCGTTCCTGACCTCGGGGGGCACCTTCACGCTGAGCGGCGGGCCCAACGCCGCCTTCTACTCCGCGGACAAGGACCACCTCGTGTGGGATCTGCTCGGCGGCGGCGAGGCTGGGGATCTCTGCGAGCCCGAGTCGCCCGCCGTCTACATCACGCCGACCGACATCGGCCACCAGGTGCAGCGCACGTGGTCGAACCTCCAGGCCCAGGGGAGCCACGACCCGTGCGCGCCGGACATCGCAGGGGCGTTCTTCGACTCCGCGCCGGTCCTCTCCGAGACGGTGACCTTCACGTCGTCGATCACCGGGACCATCACCTCGCAGGGGGTCACGATCCCGATCGGTCAGAGCAAGACCATCGAGGTCGACCTCTTCAGCGACGGCGACACCGGGGGACCGTGGACGGTGACGGCCTCCGATGTGCTCTACACGTACTACGGCAACTACGGCATCCCCAAGACGCTCGACTTCGCGTGGGACCGGACGCAGGGCGTGAACGGCGAGAAGCTGCACCTGACGGTGACCGTGACCTCGGCCTCAGTCATCGCGGGAGCCCATGCCTTCATGATCACGTCGAGCAACGGCACGCGGCAGGCCGTGTGGCCCGGGCTCGTCGTCGAGCAGTGAGGCTCAGTCTACGATGAAGAGGCGCGCCCCGCGCGGGCTGCGCGAGCGATGCGCGCCGTCCCCGTCGGCGACGACGTAGCTCTGACCGGGACCGAGGACGACCTCTCGTCCGTCGCGGAGCTCGGTGACGAGCTCGCCGTCGAGGACGAGCACGACGTGGCCGCGCTCGCACCAGTGGTCTGCGACGTAGCCGGCCGAGTACTCGACCATGCGGACGCGGACGTTGCCCGCCTCCCGTGTGCGCCAGGTCGCGAAGCCCGGATCGCCGGGGTGGCTCGTGGGGTCGACAGTGGACCAGTCTGTGGTCTGAAAGAAGATTCCCTCGAGCTTCATCGTGCGGTCCTTCTTACGCCCTCGGGACCACGCAGGCCCGTGCTCGTTTCTCCTTCTGCGGCCGAGCTCGACTCGATGCGCACGCGATCGAGGCTGCCAGGATCGAGCGCGGCGCTGGCCAGGTGATCGGCGAGCACTTCGTCGGCCAGCGCGACGCGCGCGCGCGCATCGGTGAGCATGGGCCGCACGGGAGCATGGATCGCGCACGCCGTCATCGTGCCGCGTCCGAGGACCAGGCCCTCGTAGAGCGCATGCCCGAAGAGCACACTCTCGCGGGCGCGTCCGTCGTCGAGGAGGACGACGCCGCCCTCGTCGATGAGCGCCAGTGTGTCATGCTCGCGCGAGCGGGTCGCCGGCAAGGTGCGCGCCCCCGGCGGGATCCGCTCGACGAGCGCACGGTGCTGACGCTGGTGGAGCGCGAGCTTGGCCCGCGGGAACGTGGCCCACACGAGCGCGTTGAGGAAGTCGTGCCACGAGCGCGGGCGCGTGGGGACGCATCGCTCGCGCGTGATGCGCGCGTCGTAGAGGCGCTGCGGGTCGATGGGCGTCGTGCGCCTCCGGCCCCGCGGCGGGGGTGCAGCCTCGAACCGCACAGGTGCCGTCGCGGGATCGGAGAAGGCCCGCTCGTAGGTCTCGACGGGCGGCCAGTCGCGCTCGTCGGCGAAGCGCGATGCGGCGGGAGCGAGAGGCCAGAAGAGGGCGTGGCTCTCGAAGAATCGGCCGTCGAAGCTTCGATCGGGGACCAGGGCGAGCATTTTAGTCTAGGTTTGTCGTTCCGTCGCGATGCCAGAGCCGCCGTCCGTTCTCTTCGTCGCCTCCGAGTGCGCGCACTTCGTCAAGGCCGGAGGCCTGGGCGACGTGGTGGGCGGCCTGCCCGCGGCGCTACGGTCCCTCGGCCACGACGCCCGCATCGTCATCCCGCGCTACGACGTCATCCCCGCCGCCGGGCTCACCCGCCACGCCGCGCCTCTCGGCGTACCCCTCGGCAGCACCGAGGCGTGGGCTTCGGTCATGGAGACGCGTCTGCCCGGGACCGACGTGCCCGTGTACCTGCTCGACCACGAGCTCTTCTTCGGACGCGGATACCTCTACGATCCGCCCGGCTCGTTCGCCCCCGACAACCTGCTGCGCTTCGCATTCCTTTCGCGCGGCGCCCTCCAGCTCTGCAAGCACCTCGGATGGACGCCCGACGTCTTCCACGTGCACGACTGGCCGAGCGCGCTCGTCCCCGTCTACCTGAACACGGTGCTCGACGCCGTCGACGCCAAGGGACCCCTCGGGCGCGCGGCGAGCGTCCTCACCATCCACAACCTCGCCCACCAGGCGAAGTTCCCCGCCGCCGATCTCCCGTCGACACATATCCCGTGGAGCGAGTTTCGCCCGGACTCGCTCGAGGACCTCGGCGGCATCAACCCGCTGAAGGGCGGCATCTACCACGCGACCAAGCTGACGACCGTGTCGCCGCGCTACGCCGAGGAGATCAAGACGCCGGCGGGGGGAGCCGGGCTCGATCCGGTCCTCCGCTTCCGCGCGGCGGACCTCGTGGGCATCCTCAACGGCATCGACGCGAAGCAGTGGAACCCGCGCGCCGATCCGGCCCTCGCGGCCCCGTTCGACGCGGACGACCTCGCCGGCAAGGCCGAGTGCAAGCGCGCCCTCCAGCGCGAGATGGGCCTCGCCGAGCGCCCCGACGTACCGCTGCTCGGGATCGTGTCACGCCTGAGCGAGCAGAAGGGGACCGACGTCGTGCTGGCGGCCCTCACGCGCATCCTGGATCTCGACGCGCAGCTCGTCATCGTCGGCTCGGGCGACCTCGCGGCAGAGGGGTACCTCTTGTGGCGCTCGAACCACGGCGGGGATCGGTTCCGGGCGTGGATCGGCTTCAGCGAGGCGCTGGCCCACCGCGTCGAGGCCGGCGCAGACATGTTCCTCATGCCCTCCCGCTTCGAGCCGTGCGGCCTGAACCAGATGTACAGCCAGCGCTACGGCACCGTCCCCATCGTGCGCGCCACGGGCGGCCTCGAGGACACCGTGGAGGCCTACGATCCCGTGACCGGGGAGGGGACCGGCTTCAAGCTGTGGGACCTGAATGTCGACTCGCTCGTGGCGACGGTGGCGTGGGCCCTCGAGACGTATCGCGCGAGGCCGGAGCACTTCCGCGCGATGCAGCGCCGTGGGATGAAGAAGCACTTCGGCTGGGACGTCGCGGCGAAGAAGTACGCGGACGTGTACGGCTGGGCCGTGAAGGCGCGAAGGGGGTAGCGGCGCGCACCTTGCGGCATTCTGCCTCTGGCCGTGGCGACGATGCGCGGCCAAGGCCCGAGACTCGGACCGAATCCGCGTGCAGCCAGTCTCCTGACCCGTTCGGCCGTGGGCACACGCCTTGCTCACCGACCCCCCCGAGGTGAGCGATATGGCGACCCGCAAGACGGCAAAGACGATCGAGACGGTGACGAAGAAGGCGGTCGGCCACGCCAAGAAGAAGCTCCGCGCGGCACCGAGGCGCCCGACGGCGAAGACGACGAAGACGGCGGCAAGAAACGGCGGCAAGAAGACGGCCGGGGCGCTCGCGCCGTACGCCGTGCCGGGTGCGGCTGTGCTGGGCAGCGGGGTGCTCGCGGCGGCGGGCTTCCTCCTGAGGGAGCAGCTCGGGCACGTGCTCCTCTCGGCGGCCCGCAGCGTCGTGGCCGGCGGTCTCGGCGCGCGGCACGCGGCGGCGAAGGAGCTCGAGCTCGGGCGCCTGCTGTCGCACGTCGGGCTCCAGCCGCGACGGTCGCCGGTGCTGGGTGCGGGCCTCGGGGCGCTGGCGGGCATCGCGGCCGGAACGGCCCTCGCGATGTGGCTCGGCCCGATGGTCCGGGACGCGATGGCCGACAAGGAGCCGACCGTGGAGAAGAAGTCCTCCTCGTTCGTTCCCGAGGAGCCGGCGATGGAGCGTCGGGTGACTCTGGACGGCGCGGCGTAGGCTCGGCATCCGACCGACCGGGGAGCGACTAGAATCCCTCCCCGATGCGCCACCGCTACGCCGCCGTCGCCTTCCTGCTCGCCTTCCTCGGCCCCGAGGCCTGCGGCAGCCACTCCTCGACGACCTCGCCTCCCGACGCGAGCACCGACGGCGCGGGCGACGACGCGGGCTCGGGCCTCTGCACGACGGCAGCCGCCGTGGTCCCCACGACGAGCTTCTTCACCGACGTGAGCGTCGCGAGCGGCATCCAGGACCAGAACTTCGTCACGAATCCGCCGACGCCGATCCCCATCAACGACCACAGCCGCCTGGCGGTCGTGGACCTCGACGGCGACGGCTACGACGACATCGTGATGCACAACCTCTTCCCGGACCCGCAGGCGACGCCGCCCATTCCGTTCGAGCACCTCGTCTTTCTCAACAACAAGGACGGGACGTTCACGAACTTCAGCGACGCGTCGGGCCTGCGAAACGTGCAGGCCGGGTCGTTCCTGTTCGGCGACGTCGACAACGACGGCGACGAGGACGTCTTCGCGGCCCTCGACGTGCCGCTCCCGGGAGACGCCAACGTGCTCCTGCTGAACGACGGGCAGGGGCACTTCACGGTCAAGGCGAGCTCGGGCGTCGAGGGGCAAGCCGGCAATACAGTGGCCGGGAGCGCGGCCTTCGGCGACTTCAACAGCGACGGCAAGCTCGATCTCTACATCGCCAACGGGCAGACCTCGTACGACGCCGCGGACCAGCTCTTCTTCGGCAACGGCGACGGCACGTTCACGGAGGTGACGGCGAAGTCCTTGCCGGGCAACCCCGCCGTCCCGCACAACGGCGTCGTCGCATGCGATTACGACAACGACGGCGACCTCGACATCTTCGTCTCGACGTACGGCGTCAGCGAGAACAACGGTCACAAGATCCTCTGGGAGAACGACGGCAAGGGCGCGTTCCAGGACGTCGCCCTCGCGCGCGGCTTCGCGGCGCAGGCCACCGGCAACTACTGGCTGGCGTCGACCGGCCACGGCACGCTCACCGAGCCCGATGCTGGGCCGACGACGTACGACGGCTCGAACGGCTTCGGCATCGATTGCGACGACATCGACGGCGACGGTGTCGACGACATTCTCCTCGCCACCATCAGCCACCCCGTCGACTCGGACCCGAGCCGCAAGTGGTCCGATCCGACGCAGCTGCTCATCAACCAGGGCGCAGCCGGAGGCTACGCCTTCAAGAACGAATTCCTCGAGCGCGGCCTTCCCTTCAACGAGGGCGACATCGACACCGGGCTCGCCGACTTCGACAACGACGGGCGGCTCGACTACGCGATCACGCGGGACAACAAGTACGAGCCCAACTACACGACGCCCCAGCAGCTCTCGTGGCTCGGTCTCTTTCACCAGGAGGCGAGCGGTCAGTTCACGAGCCTCGGTCTCGTCAGCGGCATCAACGACACGGACGTCCCCGACGCGGGGGACGCGGCCGCCCCCATCCCGCGCATGAAGGCCGGGCAGAACCTGGCGTGGCTCGACTTCGACCGCGACGGCGCCCTCGACCTCCTCGTGGGCGGTCGCGATCACGGCGGGGGCCGCCCCAACTACCTCTACCGCAACACGCTCGGCGCCTCCAACACGTGGCTGGCGGTGCACCTGACCGGTGACGGCCAGCACGTGAACCGCGACGCCATCGGCGCGCGCGTCACGCTGCGCTTCCCCTCGTGGACCGTCATGCGCGAGCTCAAGTCGAGCCGCGGCACGTACACGTCGGCCGACACGCGCACGCTCCACTTCGGTCTCGGCAGCCTGGGCTGCGCCTTCACCCTCGAGGTGCGCTGGCCGGACGGCACGCTGACCACGGTCGATGGCAAGACGCTGCCGTCGAACCACTTCTTCACGATCGACTACACGAACGGCGTGTCGATGCCGTGAAGGCGCGGCTCAGGCGGTCCCCCTGGCCCTCCGGCGAGCATCTCCTGTACGTAGAGAGGCCATGGCGCTCCTCCCGTTCTTGCTCCTCCTTCACCTCGTCGGTCTCGCCGTGTTCCTCGGGGGCGCCTTTGCACAGCAGCGGTTCATGAGGATGTCCGCGAAATCAGGCCTGTCGACGGCCGTACGCGACGAGTACGAGCGGCTCTCCGCGGCGATCGTGACCAAGGCCGAGGTGCCCGGGCTGTTCGCACAGATCCTCACCGGGCTCGGGATCATCGTCCTTCAGCCGTACCTCCTCCAGCAGCACTGGCTCCACGCCAAGCTGACCGCGGTGGTCCTGCTCCTCGTCCTGTCGCACCTCGAGATGTTCAACGCACGACGCCTCGTCCGGGCTCGCGCCGCGCGCGGTGACGCTGCGGCCGACGAGATCGCGGCGCGGAAGAAGCGTCACGCGCTCATGGGCATCGTCGGGACGGTCCTGGTGGTGGCCGTGCTGGTGCTGGCGACGGTGCTTCGCGGGATCCTGTGAGTCGGAAGAGGCTCAGGCTCATCGTCTCCGACGCCACTTCTCTCGCTCGGTGACATTGACATATGGTCGATGCAGGAAATCGACCGGTGGGCGACGTTTTGTCCCACATGGCTCGATGTGCATGATTTCACATCAATAATGTGCTCGTTCGCGAAGCGGCGAACGGAAGCTCGGCTCCCGTAGAAAGAGGACAATAGGGACATGTCACCATATAGGGGTAAGAGGCGACGATAGAGAGTCTCGGGCGCCGTTCTCGAGACCAGAGCGTCGTTGTCGAGACCAGAGCGTCGCTGCCGCGGATGAAGCGTCGCTGTCGAGAATGAAGCGTCGCTGTCGAGAATGAAGCGTCGCTGTCGAAACCAGGAGCGCCGTTCTCGAAACCAAGAGCGCCACTTTGGCGCCGGACGTCGCGCTGAGGATTGCGAAGACGTCACTGAGTTTCGCGAACGACGCTCTGCGCGCCCGAGAGCGACGATTTCAATGCGAACCGGCGCTCTCGAAGAACCAGCGTCGCCCTGACGATGGCGAAGGCGCCACTCTCACTCGTGGAAGCATCTCTTTTGGCGTCAGAGGCGCTCTATCGAACGAGAAGGCGCCTTCACGAAACCCAACGTCACCCTATCGATTCAAAACGTCGCTTTCATCAATGCGAGAGCGCGGTCATCGACTTCCAGAGGCGCGTCATCGGGCGCAGCGCGTCATCATCGAGACGAGTGACGCTCTCGCGATTCATCGGTCGACGCTCTCGATTCAAGAGCGTCGTCTTCGGCCAAGAGGAGCGAGGAGCAATTCAGAGCGCGGCATCTTCGACGAAAAAGCGCGACGAAGTGTTCCGGAAGACACGATCACGATTCATACGCAGCAAATCGACACGAAACCGTACGTCCAAAACAAGGAACGATCATCCAAATGGCTACTACAACCAACTCCATTCATCGTGCCAATGTTTCTCTCAAGATGCCCGCCAAGGTGGCGGACTTCATCGCGTACGCCACGGGCGTGGCTCACGCGATGACCAACAACCCGGCGTTCCCCACGCCGGTGCCCGCGCTCTCCGCCCTCTCGGCGGCGGTGAGCGACCTGCAGGCCGCCGAGACCCTGGCCCTCACGAGGGCCAAGGGAACCGCGGCGGCGCGCAACGACAAGCGCGCGGTCGTCGTCTCGCTGCTCCGCCAGCTCGGGGGGTACGTGCAGGCCATCGCCGACGGCACCCCGGAGAACGGCGCGACGATCATCCAGAGCGCCGGGATCCCCGTCCGCAAGGTGACGGTCCGGGCCACACGCGTCTTCGGCGCCACGGCGGGACCGGTCACCGGCTCGGCGAAGCTCACCGCGACGATCGCCGCTCGCCGGGCGTCGTACGAGTGGGAGTACAGCACCGACGGCGGGAAGACGTGGGTGGGGGCGCCGTCGACGCTGCAGGCGAAGACGACGGTCACGGGGCTGCCGGTCGGGACGTCGGTGCTGTTCCGGTACAAGGGCGTGACCAAGACGGGGGAAGGGGACTGGAGTCAGGGGCTCGCGCTGCTGGTGAGGTAGCGGGCCTGGGAAGAAGCGGGCCCGAGTAGCGAGAGCGGCGGGAGGTCGGTGGTGGAGTAGAGCGGGCACCCCCGGGGAATGGGCACCCCGGGGGTGCGGGGAAACGTGTGGGAAGTCGCCTTCGCGCGTTTCATCCCGCGCCCGCGCCCGCGCTCCTCACGTCCCGTAGACGCGGTAGTCCACTTCCGGAAACAGGTTGTCCCGGCGCTCTACCTCGGCAAGCCACGTCTCGTCGACCTCGGCCCCGCTCACGAGGTCCTCGTAGATCCGCGTGAACCGCTTCACGTGGTCGTTCGTGCGCTTGGTCGCGTAGGGCACTGTGGTCCCCGTCTTCATGATGAACGCCCAGTCGCTCGACTGCGCCAGCATGACCTCCCGCGCCGCCTGATCCAGCGCCCTCCGCCGCGCCCCCTTCGCCTCCGGGAACCGCTGCGCGAGCTGCACCATGCGCTCGGCCATCTTGTGGAGGTGCCGGTACACCCAGCCATTGCTGCCGTTGCACCAGTAGTCGCCGTAGCCCTTCTCTCCCCACGACGAGAGCGACGGCGTGGCCACCTGGTTGGTAGGGTACTCGTGGAGGTAGCCGCTCGGCGTGATGGGCGCGACGGAGCCCTGGTCGTACTGGAGCTTGCGAAAGAGTAACTCCAGGAACATCGGCCCCTCGTACCACCAGTGACCGAACAGCTCCGCGTCGTAAGGCGCGACCACGATGGGGCGACGGTCCATGTTGGCGCGCAGGTGCTCGACCTGCCGCTCGCGATTGAACATGAAGTTGCCCGCGTGCTCGGCGGCGCGCACATACGCGAGATGCGGATCGTAGGGGCGCTTGTCGTGCGACGCGCGGTGTGTGACGGCGAAGTACTTGAAGCCGGTGAAGGTGCGGATGCCCTCGGAGTGGATGTACGGCTTGATGTAGTCGTGCGGGAGGTCGAACCCGATGTCGCGGTAGAAGTCGCGATACACGGGATCGCCCGGATATCCCTCCTCGGCGCTCCAGACCTGCTTGCTGCTCTCGATGTCGCGCCCGAAGGCGGCGACGCCCGAGCGGCAGTAGATGGGCGCGTGGACGCCGTAGAGCGGCCGAGGCTCGGCGAAGAGGACGCCGTGCGTGTCGACGAAGAAGAAGCGGATCCCCTCGTCGCGCATCAGCTCGTCCACGCCCGGGACGTAGCCGCACTCGCCGAGCCACATCCCCTGCGACCGACGTCCGAAGAGGCGCTCGTAGACGTCGGCCGCGGTGTGGATCTGCGCGCGGAACGCGGCCCAGTTCCGGTCGAGGAGCGGGAAGAACGGGTGCGTCGCGGTGCACGTGATGATCTCGAGCCGCCCCGCGTCCTGGAGGGCACGGAAGCCACGCACGAGGTCCCCGTCGTAGCGTCGCCAGCAGTCGCGGATCTCGTGGAAGCGGTGGCGGTACATCTTCGCCAGCTCGTGGAAGGCGTGGTCCTCGCGTCCGGTGCGGTCGACCTCCTTCTCCGCGAGCTCGATGAGCTGGTCGAGCTTCTTGCCGTACCGCTCCTTCAGCAGGTCGTCGGTCATCATCGAGAGGAGCGACGGGCTGAAGCTCAGCGTGAGGCGGAAGTCGATGTCGTCGCGTCCCAGGCGCTCGAAGGCGAGGAGGAGCGGGGCGTACGTCTCGGTGATGGCCTCGAAGAACCACTCCTCTTCCATGTAGGAAGGGGCCTCGGGGTGGCGCACGAAGGGGAGGTGCGCGTGAAGGACGAGGGCGAGGTAGCCGTGCGGCATGGCTACCTCCCGCCCCAGCGCTCGCCGCTCGCGACCGCGTGCTGGTCACTGGCCCCGCCGAGCCGGCTCGCGCCGAGCCAGAGCGACTCCGAGGCGCCGGCCGCAACCCACTCGCTCGCGCCGAGCCACATGCGCTCCGAGGCGCCGGCGGCCACCCACTCGCTCGCGCCGAGCCACATGCGCTCCGAGGCGCCGAGCCACAGCTCGCTCGCGCCTGGGGCGCGCAGGTGCGGGTGCTCCCCGGAGGTGCCCGCGACGACATGCCCCCATCGCTCGATGAGCGGCGTCGACGCGCGCAGCCAGCGCATGGACCACGTGGCGAGCACGCGGCGCCCCGGCGTCACCTCGACGCCGTGGATGGTCAGCCGCCACGGCCCGTAGGCGACCATCTCGCCGCCCTCCACCGTGACGTGGAGCGGCGTCTCGCCGAGCAGCTCCACGGCGATGCGACGCGGATCGTAGTGCTCCCACCGGAAGAAGCGCAGGCCCGCGCGCCACTCGGCCCGCCATTCGTCGAGCCGCCACCAGCGCTCGATGTGCGCGCCGTGATGCCGCTCGAACGAGCGATGCGCGTGGGTCGAGGTGCTCGTCGGTCTCTCGGGTAAAGGCGGCTCCCGGGTGGGCATCGACGGGGCGTAGCCGGCGCGCCACACGTCGACGTAGCCGGCCCCGGCGCGGTTCGGGAGAGGCACCTCGGGCCCGGAGTAGCGCGTGCGGTAGGGCGCGACGCAGGGAGGTGCGTCGTCGCTCGTCACGGTCATCCACTCGAGGTTCGTGTCCGGCGACGGGCTGTTGCGAGGGAAGTCGGCGCGGCCGGAGCGGGCGATGGGCTGGAAGAACCCCTCGCTCGTGCGCACGCCGATCTCCGCGTGCATCGTCGAGGACGGTCGACGGATCATGACGAAGTACTCCCGGTCGTGCCGCTCGACCCGGATGTCGAAGTAGTCGTTGGCGTTCGTGCCGTCGAACGTCCGTCCCGTCGTGTCGTAGACGCGGAGATCGAGCCAGCCGTCGTTCCCCGCCGCGCCGAGACGCGCGCGCGCCGCGGCGATCCCGTCGTCGGTGACCTCCCAGTAGAGGAAGGCGGTGTCGGGATCGCGCGCGATGGCGGTGATCCGGTCCTCGCCGTAGCCCCACGGCAGCTCGCTCGCGTCGATCGCGGGCACCTGGGCCCCGACCGTGAACTTGGATTGCTCGATGCGTGTGGTGTCTTCCATGGGCCCGTCCCGGCGCGGGCGACTGTAGGACAAGTCGCCGTGAGAGAGAGAGAAACCGCCAGGACTCGGGGAACGCTCTCCTTTCTCTTCAGCCCGCCAGGAAAGCCTGCGCCAGGCCGCGTCGGGCGTCGATGCGCCACCGCGGCTCGCCCGCGTCGAGTCTCTCGGCGAGCCCAGGCGGGAGACCGACCACGGAGTCGCTCTTCATCGTGCGCAGGCAGAGGAGCGGGAAGGGCGCGTAGCCAGCGGCCGCGGCGAAGGGCGCGTCCGGCGGCCAGAGCGCGTCACCGACCACGCGGCGGTAGTTCGCGTCGCCCTTGATGACGACGAGGGTCGCCGCCGACAGCGCGCGCGTGACGTGGGAAGGCGCCTCCCAGAGGAAGCGCGGGCCGGACCAGAAGGGATCGGGCGCGAGTTTCAGGCGGTCCGCGTCGAACGCCTCGTGAAGGCGCGTCGCCACGCCGCCCGCGGCACCTCGTCGCGCATCCATGCGGTCGAGGGTGCTCCAGACGTCGCGTGGCAGCGCGTCGCTGACGAACACGGGCTGCATCTTGAGATGGATGGTGACCTTGCACGATGGCTCCTCGAGCAGCGCGTCGACGAGGCCGAGGTCGAGGGCCAACTCGGTGCCCGCGTTGTCGGCGACGACGTGCACCTGCGCGCCCGGTCGGACCAGCGAGGGGATCGCCGAGGCGCGATCGTCGACGAGGAGATCGTCGTCCTGGCGGTGACCGTGTGCCGCGCCGACGTTGTAGCTGAGGTCGACGCGGTTGCCCCACAGGCACGCGTCGAGCAGCTCGCCGATGCGCTCCTCCCGCGGACCACGTCGACCGAGCGCCTGCTCGAGCTGCGCCCACGGCCGCTCGCCGGCGAGCTCTTCGTCCTTGGCGGGCGCGAAGGGATCGCGATCGGTCTCCCAGAAGCGGCATGCGTGCGCGAGCTCCCGGTAGAAGGCGAGCTCGGCGTGAAACCACTCCGCCGCGAGCCAGCTTTCGCTCGCGTGCTCGGCGTGGGCGGCGGCCCAGGCCTCGACGTCGGGCGCCGGCAGGCGAGGGGCGGGCAGGGGAGCGTCCTCTTCGATGCTGCGCGCGAGCGCTTCGACGGCGTCGCGACAGCCGGGCGCGAGGGTGGGGTTCTTGTCGAGGACGTCGCGCGCGATGCGTGGAACGCGGGTCTCCATGCTGAAGCGGGCGAACGGGTTGGAGCCGTCGGTACGGAGGGGGGGAGGGCGGGCCATCGGCTGGGGTGGAGATGTACCCCGTTCGTCTACCGCAATCGACGGCTCGTAGCCGTTGGAGGGGGACGAGAACTGTCCACCTGCCTCGCGCGAACGCGCGGTATCCTCGCGCTGTCCATGCTGGGTCGCACGACACGTATCGTGGTCGCGGGGGGGTGCGCACTGCTGCTGCCGCGTCTGGCCGCCGCGGCAGCTCCGTCCCCCGCGGCTCCTCCTCCGCCACCTCCTCCGCCGCCGATGGCGCCCGCGACCATGGCGGCAGCCCCGGCCGTCGGGCCCGCGACCATCATTCCGGGCGGCCCGGCGATGAGCCTGCAAGACGCCGTGCAGCTCACGCTCTCCCGCAACGAGCGCGCGAAGATCTCCGATCTCAATGTCGTCATCGCCGACGCGGCGGTCGAGAAGGCGTTCGCCGGATTCATGCCCCTCGTCACGATGGGTGGAACCGACACCCAGCACGCCTATGCGGCCACATCGACCGCACCGAACAACATCGGGACGGCGAACCTCACCGTCAGCCAGCCACTCCTCAACGCGTCGCTCTTCCCGCTCTACGGGCAAGCGAAAGAGCTCGCGAATGCGCAGCGCTCGCAGAGCGTCGACGACAAGCGCCTCCTGGCGTTTGCAGGGGCGACTGCTTTCTTCACGGTCCTCAACGCGCAGGAGGTGGTGTCCGCGGCGCAGCGAGCGCTCGAGAACTCGAAGGCGAACCTGGCCGACACCCAGGCACGCGCCGAGGCCGGCCTCACCAGCACCAACGACGTGACCCGCGCCCAGGTCGACCTGACGGGCGCGGCACGCGAGGTCGAGGCCGACAAGGGCGTGCTCGACAACGCCTACGTGCAGCTCGGCTTCACGGTGAACGCGCCGGTGCCCGCAAGCGTGCTGCCGCCGGCGGCGACGCTCGCTGTCGCCCAGCAGGGACTGGCGGGCCCCGACCCCCTCGTTCGTTTCGCCAGGGACCATCGACCCGACGTGCAGGTCGCGAAGTACCAGGCCTCCGCCGCGCACGATTTCGCCGACGAGCCGATGATGCGCCTCATCCCCACGGTCGGCCTCCAGGCGCAGGAGCTTACGGGCAATGCGCTGCCGGCTAGCCGCGCGAGCGACGAGACCCTCCAGGCGACGCTGACCTGGACGGTCTTCGATCAGGGCGTGCGCTACGCCGACAAGCACTCGCGCTCCGCGCAGGCCGACATCGCGGAGCTCAACCTGAAGCTGCTCGATCGCACCGTGGACGCGCAGGTGCGCAGCGCCGTCGCTCTCCTCGCGTCGGCGCAGGCTGCGTTTCGCGCGGCGGGGGATTCGGCGAAGTTCGCCGCTCAGAACGTGGACGAGACAGCGATCCTCTATCGCCAGGGGCTTGCGAAGGCGATCGAGCTGGTCGATGCCAACGACTCGAGGTTCACGGCGGAGGTCAACTTGTCGAGCGCAGAGTTCACGATGGCGCAGGCGTACCTGGGCCTGCGTCAGGCCCTCGGGCTCGAGCCCCTCGGGACGGAGCTGAAATGAACATACCCCGCGAGCTTGCGAGCGGATTGTCTGAGCCAGGCTCCCGACGGGAGGCTGGCTTGAAGCACGTCGTCCTCGGCCTCGTGGTGGTGGGCGTCATCGCCGCATCGACGGGCTGCAGCAAGACCGAGGCCGACTCGGGCCTGAAGAAGGGCAAGGGCATCAACAAGCTCGAGTACCCCGTCCAGGTCGCGCCGCTCGAGCTTCGCCAGGTGAGCTACACGGTGATGGCCCCGGGGAGCATGGAGGCCTTCCAGCAGGTGCAGATCACCGCGCGCGTCGCGGGCGCCGTCGACAAGGTGAACTTCGCCGAGGGGGCGACCGTCAAGCAGGGGGATCTCCTCGTCGCCATCGAGCCGGACCGCTATCAGGTGGCCGTCGACCAGGCGAAGGCCGCGTACGACCGCGCGGTGGCCACGGAGAAGTCGGCCGAGGCCGAGCTCGCGCGTCGACAGCAGGCGGTGGCGCAGCACCCGGGCCTCGTCGCGGGCGAGGAGGTCGAGCAGTACGCGACCAACGTCGCCACCGGAAAGGCCGACGTCGCCTCCGCGCAGCAGGCCATCCGGGTCGCTCAGCTCAACCTCCGCGACTCGTACGTCCGCGCGCCGTTCGCCGGCGTCATCCAGTCGCGCTCCGTGGTGGGCGGGCAGTACCTGCAGCCCGGTGCGATCCTGGCGACGCTCCTCCAGCGTGACCCGCTCCTCCTTCGCTTCGGCGTGACGGAGCAGGACGCGCCCCGGCTGCAGAAGGGGATGATCGCGAACATGAAGCTCCGCGAGAGCGCGCGGCAGTACACGGCGAAGATCATGCTCGTGGCCGACGCGGCGGATCCGGCGACCCGCCTCGTGCCGGTGACGGCAGAGGTGGACGACACCGAGCACAAGTACTGGTTGCGCCCGGGTGCCTTCTGCGAGGTGAACGTCCCCATCGGCGACGCACGTCAAGCCATCGTCATCCCGTCGCTCTCCGTGTCGCCGACCGCGACGGGGAACGTCGTGTACACGATCGACGACAAGAACATCGCGCACCTCAAGCAGGTGCAGCTCGGGATGTACACGCCCGAGGGCGGCGTGGAGATCACGCAAGGTCTGGCGGCCGGCGAGACGCTCGTCGTCACGGGGTTCGAGGCGCTCTCCGAGGGGGCGCCTGTGAAGGTGAGCAGCCGCACCACGCTCCAGGCGGCGCTGGCCGGGGACGCCGGGGCGCCAGCAGCATCGGCCTCCAGCGCGCCACCGACCACCTCCGCACGTGCCTCGACGTCGGCCCACCCACCCGGAGGGCCGAAGTGAACCGGAGTGAACGAGTGCAGCCCGCTGCACGAGTACACGGAGGGCTACGCCAGTGAACATCACCGAGGTTTGCCTCCGCAAGCCGGTCCTCGCCTGGATGATGATGTTCGGGACGATCCTCTTCGGGATCATCGCCATCACCCGGATCGGCATCAGCCAGTTCCCCGACGTCGACAATCCCACGGTGTCGGTGAGCATCGCGTGGCCGGGCGCGTCGCCGGAGGACGTCGAGACCGGGATCATCAACCCCATCGAAGACGCCATGTCGCAGGTGACGGGCGTCATCACGATGACGTCGTCGGCGAAGGTGGGCACCGCGCGCGTGACGGCGACGTTCGATCTGTCGCGCGACATCGACCTCGCGCTCCAGGACACGCAGGCGAAGATCTCGCAGACCATGCGGAACCTGCCGACGAGCGCGCAGGTCCCGGTCGTGTCCAAGAGCAACCCGGACGATCAGCCGATCCTCACCATCGGTGTCTCCGGGCCGTTCTCGCGCCAGCTCCTGGCCGACGTCGCGCGCTACCAGGTCGAGGACATGCTGGAGACCGTGCCCGGCGTCGGGCAGGTCTCGATGATGGGGTACCTGGACCGCAACATCCGCATCTGGGTAGACGCCGAGAAGCTCGTGGCGACCGGCACGACGGTGACCGACGTCATCGCGGCCATCGGCAAGCAGCACATCTCCATGCCGGGCGGGGAGCTCGACAACGGAGGCCTCGCCTTCGACGTCCGCGTCGTCGGCGAGGCGGTCGATCTGGCCACGATGCGTAGCCTCCTCATTCGCGCGAACGGCATCAGCCAGGTGCACCTGTCGGACGTCGCCATCGTGGAGGACGGCTTCCAGGACGTGACGACCCTGGCGCGCAACAACGGCGCGACCGTCCAGGCCATGGGCATCCTCAAGCAGCCCGGGTCGAACGCGGTCGGCGTCGCGAAGGCCGTGCGCGCGTCGCTCGACAAGCTGCAGAAGACCCTCCCTGCCGGGATGAAGATCGACGTCATCTTCGACACGACCATCTTCATCAACGAGTCCGTCGACGAGATCGGGATCGAGCTGGGCCTCGCGGTCATCCTCACGGGCATCGTGTGCTGGGTCTTCCTCGGGTCTCTGTCCTCCACGCTGAACGTCCTCTTCGCCATCCCCATGTCGCTGCTGGGGACCATCGCCATCCTCTATTTCTGCGGCTTCACGCTGAACACGTTCACCCTGCTGGGACTGTCGCTGGCGGTGGGTCTCGTGGTCGACGACGCGGTCATGGTCATGGAGAACATCTTCCGGCACGCGGAGATGGGGAAGGACAAGGTCACCGCCGCGTCCGAGGGGACGAAAGAGATCACCTTCGCGGCGCTCGCCGCGACCATCGCCGTCATCGCCATCTTCATGCCGGTCGCCTTCATGAGCGGCGTGGTCGGCAAGTTCTTCCTCCAGTTCGGCGTCACGCTCTCGGTGGCCGTCGCCCTCTCGTACCTCGAGGCCATCTCGCTGGCGCCCGCCCGCTGCGCGCAGATGCTGACGACGACGTCGCACGAGAACCGTGGCTTCGTCGGGCGCCTGGCCGACCGCGGCTTCGACGCGCTGTCGCGCGGATACTCCCGCGCGCTCACCATGTCGCTCCGCTTCCCGTGGGTGGTGCTCGGCATCGCGGTGGCCGTGCTCGCGGCGGCGGGGCTCGTCGCGACGCGCATCCCGCAGGAGTTCGTCCCGTCGCAGGACCAGAGCCGCCTCAGCGTGAAGCTGACGACCTCGGTCGGCTCGAACCTGTTGGCAACCGACAAGCTCGTGCGCCGCGCGGAGCAGTTTCTCATCAACCGGCCCGAGGTCATCGACGTCATGTCGACCACCGGCACCGGCGGCAACAACGGGGCGCAGCTCTACGTGACCCTGGTCGAGCCCAAGGAGCGCAAGTTCACGCAGGCGCAGTTCTCGACGCTGATGCGGAACGAGTTCAACTCGTATCCTGGCCTCAAGGCGGCCGTGCAAGACCTGTCCCAGCAGGGCTTCGGCGGCTCCAAGGGCTACCCCATCGAGTTCTCGGTGCGCGGGAGCGACTGGAACACGCTGGTCGCCCAGGCCATGAAGCTCAAGACCGAGCTCGCGCAGTCGGGTCTCGCGACGGACGTCGACAGCGACTACCAGCTCGGCTCGCCGGAGCTCATCGTGACGCCGGATCGGAACCGCGCGAACGACGTCGGCGTATCGGTGCAGGACATCGCCACTACCGTGAGCGCGCTGGTCGGCGGCGTGGTCATCGGCCAGTACTCCAACGCAGGGCGTCGCATGGACGTGAACCTCCGTCTCACCGCCGCGCAGCGCTCGCGACCCGAGGATCTCAGCATGCTCCGCGTGCGCGCAGCCAACGGGACGCTCATCCCGATCTCGTCGGTGGTCATCACGAGCCAGGTGGCCGAGCTCCAGGCCATCAACCACGCGGACCGCGAGCGGGCCATCACCATCACCGGGAACGTCGCCGCGGGGCACGCTCAGGGCGAGGCTGTGGCCTTCGCGCAGTCGCTCGGAGCCGAGCTCCCGGCGGGGTACCGCGTGGTGACGAGCGGCGCGAGCTCACAGTTCAGCGAGGCGATGAGCAGCCTGATCTTCGCGCTCATCGTGGGCATCCTCGTCGCGTACATGGTGCTGGCGTCGCAGTTCAACTCGTTCTTGCACCCGGTCACCGTGCTCACCATCCTGCCGCTGTCGATCGCGGGGGCCATGTTCGCGCTCTTCATCGCGGGCAAGACGCTGAACGTCTTCAGCATGATCGGCCTGCTGCTGCTCATGGGGATCGTGAAGAAGAACTCGATCATCCTCGTGGATTACGCGGCGGAGGTGCGCCTCCACGAGAACCTCGACGCGAAGTCGGCGATGCTGAAGGCTGGCCCCGTCCGCCTGCGGCCGATCCTGATGACGGCGGTGGCGACGATGATGGCGGCCGTGCCGTCCGCCATGGGGTTCGGTCCTGGCTCCGAGACGCGCGGACCCATGGCCGACGCGGTCATCGGAGGGCTCATCCTGTCGACGGCCCTGAGTCTGCTCGTCGTCCCCGCGTTCTACGTGGTGGCCGACGGATTCAAGAAGAAGAAGAAGGTCGACATCACGCAGGCGCCCGCGCCGGCGCACGAGCACGCGCAGTAACGCTGGCGCCTACTTGCCGCTGGCGACGGACTTCTTGATGAGGTCCATCAGCGAGTCGCCGGCCGGTGCCGCGTGCGCCTTGGGGATCACCACGGGAGCCGCCGCGGGAGCCTGCGGGGAGGCGTGAGCGCGTGAGGGGGCGAACGACGCCTTCTTCTTCGTCGCCTTGGTCGTGGTCGTCGAGGCGGCGGCGACCGTGGCTGCCGGGACCGGAGTGGAGGCGGCCGTGGCGTCGGGCGTCGTCGCCGCGCTGGTCACCGCCGGCGGTGGCGTGGGGACGGCGGCGGGAGGCGCCGCGACGACGGCTGCGGCCGTGGTCTCCGGGGCCTGGGGGGGAGGCGGGTGCTTCGCCATCGTGAGCGCGAGGAACCCGATCGCGCTGACCGCGGTGAGTCCCATCACCGTGTAGAGAGCCCTGCGTCCGCGCGACGGGCGCACGGTCATCGTGTCTTCCGGCTCGCCGAACGCCTCCAGCGACACCGGCGCCATGCTCTGGGGTGTCAGCACGTCGATGGTCCGGCCGCGGGGAAGGGGGGGGGGCAGCGGAGCGCCCTTCCGGGCCCTCGCCAGCTCGCGGTCGACCCAGCCGGCGTCGCTGGTCGAGAACGCCGACAGGTCGACGTACCCCGAGCTGTCCGCCGTGTCGAAGGCGTGCCCGGGGGAGCCCGCAGGCTTCGCGACCTTCGCGAGCTCGCGAAGATCATGGCTCATGCGCTGTCGATCGCTCGTTTGGTTGGCCATGGCGACCCCTTTCTCTAGCGCTCTCGCGCGGGTGCGGGCACCGCGAACGTGACGGAGACGCTCTTTTCAGTGCGCTGTCGAAGTTTTGCCGCGAAGGGCGAACTGGGACGGACAGTCAGCACGGAAGAACACAGCCCCAGTGAAATGGCGCCGCCACGCTCCGCCTTCGGAACGGCTAAGCTTGCCTCGTGGCCCGCGCTACGACGCCAGGGCGCCGCGCGGCATCCGTGCCTACGTGGCGGGCCAGCTCGCCATCGCGGGAGGCGCGGTGATGGCCTACCTGTGGATAGAGGCGACCGCGCCGCGTGTCTTCCTCGCCGCGGCGGCGCTGGTGTTCATCGCGACGGTCGTGGCGTGGGGAGCGCTGCTGGAGCGCAGGCGCTGGGCGTGGCCGCTCGAGGTCGCAAGGCTCGTCGCCGGGGTGGGGCTCGTCGTTTGGATCGTGTGAGGCGAGCGCGCGCGCGCTCGCAAGACGTGGGCTCATTGCCCCACGTATCCCAGCCAGTAGTTCGTCTCCGCGCCGAGCGTCGACTCGATGATGAAGGGCTCGCCGCCGTAGCTCGAGCCGAGGTAGTTCACCGTGATGGTCAGGTGCAGCGTGTCCCCGTTGTTGCCGGTCGTCTTGTCCCAGGCGAAGAGGAGGTTGCTCCCCCCCACGGGCACGCTGAGCGCGCTGACGGTCCAAGGTCCGACATCGGCCTCGCTGTAGAGGATCACATCGACGACCTTGCTCGCGCCCGGGGCGATGGCGGCGCCCAGCGTGGTCAGGTTCTGCGTCGAATCCCCCACGTGCACCGTGTCCGTCAGGGTTGGGACTGCGTTGAAGAACGTCTCCCCGTCGAGCTCGGGCTGACAGGGGTCCCGTCCCGCCAGCGCGGCGGCGTTCGACCACGTTCGCTGGACCATGTACGGGAGATCGTCCGGCACGAAGAACGACGACGGCCACTGCGCGCACAGATCGGCGACCTCGCCGCCGCCCAGCACGAGCGGGTAGTAGAGGTGGCCCGGATCGACGCTGGCGTACGTCGGCGTCGCGCCCAGCGGCAGCGGATCGGTCACGGCCTCGATCATCTCGTGGCTCGCGGCGCCCGTCGTCGCCTGCTCGATGGTCCTCGTGTCCGACGCGCACTCGGGGACGACGGCGTACGCGACGTCGACCCCGGCCACGACGAGGCTGTTGTGATACGCGCCCATCGTGAAGCAGCTCTCCTGCCCATCGAAGGTGATGCTCGTCGAGAAGGGATAGAAGAGGATGTACACCGTGCCCGACGCCGGCGGCTCGAAGGGTCCGCCTGCGGAGAGCTCGCTCGTGAGCCACTCCTGGATCTGCACGTCGTCGATGTTCTGCGGCGCCCCTTCCGCGAGGTGAACGGGCGTCGCGGCCCTGGCCAGGCCGATCCCGTACTCGCCGACCGCCTTCAGCCAGTACGAGGTAAGCCCGATGCGCGAGACCAGGTCGTCGACGGAGGTCGTCAGGTTGTAGTTCGCGAACGTGACGGACTGGAACACCGGCGACGTCACCGTCGGTCCCCCGCTGTTCACGACCTGCGGCATGCCGCTCGGCACCGCGTTCGTCCAGGCCGCGTCGCCGCCGATCCTCGGCGGGAGGCCGACGTCCGCGCCGCCATCGTCGCCGGCGAGGCTCGCATCCCAGTCGTCGCCCAGATGGCCTCCGAGCGCGACGCCGGAGGTCGCGAGGAGCGTGCCTTGCTCGGGCGTGGGACTCGCGCCGGCCTCCGAGCCGGTTGCGCTGCCCGCGTCGCTCCGCGTCGGCCGGTCCTCTCGCGGGGCGTCTGGACCGGTGCAGGCCGCGACGCCGAGGAGCAAGCCGACGAGGGGCCAAAAATGCCCGCCCATCATCTCAGCTCACGCCTTCGGCTCCCCTCCGTCAAGGTCGCCGATGCCTGTCCTCCTCACCGACCTCCCGACGCGATGTCGGTCCGGCTCCCCCGCCGGCGCCCGTTCACGCTTGTCGGCTCACCGCACCGTTGTGGCGCACTTGCCGCTGAGGCAGCTGACGACTCGTTCCCGTCTTCGCGTCGATTGGCAGCGACCGCGGGAAAAATCACCCGGGACTGAAATGTAGCAGAGCGACCGCTGGGCGCCCCGGATCATCTGTATGCCCGAGCCACGCCGATGATCGTCCTCCACCACCTCAATAACTCCCGCTCGCAGCGCATCCTCTGGCTCCTCGAGGAGCTCGGCGTCGAGTACGAGGTGAAGCGCTACCAGCGCGACGCGCAGACGATGCTCGCGCCGCCCGAGCTTCGCGCCGTGCACCCGCTCGGAAAGTCGCCCATCGTCACCGACGGTGACCTCACGCTCGCCGAGTCGGGGGCCATCATCGAATACCTCGTCGATCGCTATGGCGAGGGCCGCTTCATCCCGCCGCCGGGGACGCCGGAGCGCCTTCGGTACACCTTCTGGCTCCACTACGCCGAGGGGTCGGCGATGCCACCGCTGCTGATGGCGCTCATCTTCAACCGCATCGAGACGGCGCCGATGCCGTTCTTCGTCCGCCCCATCGCGAAGGGCATCGTGAAGAAGGTACGGGAGGGCTTTCTCACGCCGCAGCTCGAGACGCACCTCGGCTACATGGAGAGCGAGATCGGCAAGACGCCGTGGTTCGCCGGTCCGGAGTTCACCGCGGCGGACATCCAGATGAGCTTCCCCCTGGAAGCCGCGAGGTCACGCGCGGGCATCACCGCCGAGAAGCAGCCGAACCTGCACGCCTGGCTGAAGCGGATCCACGCGCGTCCGGCGTATCCGCGCGCCCTCCTCAAAGGGGGCCCTTACGACTACGCGAAAGACTGACCTCTATCTCTTGCCGGCGATGGCCTCGACGAGGGCGCGGTCGCCCTGGAGAGCCACGCGCTGCATGTAGAGGGCGAGACCGCGGCGGCCTCCCAGCTCTTCGCCTCCGCCTGCGCGACCGGGGCCGCCGTGGAGGAGCTGGGGGAGCACGAGGCCGGGGGGGATGGCCTGCGACGCCGTCTTCGAGGTGCCGAGGGTGACGCGGCCGTGGAAGGGCGCGATGCCGAGGACGAAGTCGCGCGCGAAGTCCTTGTCGTCGCTGTAGACGCTGGAGACGAGGCCGCCGCCGCCCCACGCGACGCGCGTCGCCGCGGCGTTCGCCGAGCCGTCGTACGGGATGACGGTGGCCACGGGGCCGAAAACCTCGTGCGAGTGCGCCGCGTCGTCGGGTCGCGGCTCGGCGGCGTGAAAGAGCGTCGGCGCGACGAAGTAGCCCTTGCCGGTGTCGACGCCGAGAGCCGCCGTGGGCTCCGGGCCTCCGCACACCGTGCGTGCGCCCGCGGCGAGACGCGCGATGCCCTCACGGACGTCGCGCATCTGCTGGGCCGTCGCGACAGGACCCATGCCCACGTCCTCGCGCGACGGATCGCCGACCTTCACCGCGACGAGGCGCTCGCGCAGCCGCTCGAGCACCGCGTCGACGAGGCCTGCAGGGACATACACGCGCCGGATGGCTGTGCACTTCTGGCCGGTCTTCTGCGTCATGTCGCGCACGACATCGCCGACGAACAGGTTCACGAGGTCCGACCCGTCCACGGCATCGGGCCCGAGGACGGCGGCGTTGAGGCTGTCGGCCTCGACGTTGACGTGCGCCGACGCGTGGGTGAACGCCTTGCCCCCGCGCAGCGTCCCGGCGGTGATGCCCGACCCCGTGAAGGCGAGCACGTCCTGCCCACCCAGGCGATCGAGCAGGTCACCCGCCGAGCCGCAGACGAAGGAGAGCACGCCCGGGGGGAGCACCTTCTCCTCGACGAGGATCTCGACCATACGGTGTGCGAGGAGCGCGGTGCTCGTCGCTGGCTTGGCGATGACGGGCATCCCGGCCAGAAGCGCGCACGCCGCCTTCTCGCCGAGCCCCCACGCCGGGAAGTTGAAGGCGTTGACGTGCACCGCCACGCCGACGCGCGAGACGTAGACGTGCTGACCAAAGAGGCGCGCGCTTCGGCCGAGGTGCGCGCCGTCCCCGTCGATGAGGACCTGCGTGTCCCCGAGCTCCGGCGCGAGGTCGGCATAGGCGGCCAGCGTCCCGATCGCGCCGTCGACGTCGAACTTCGCGTCGGACCGCGTATTACCGCCGTTGGCGATCCCCAGGGCGAGCAGCTCGTCACGCCGGGCGTGGATGGCCTTGCTCATCGCGCGGAGAAGCTCGCCCCGCTGGCGGAACGTCATCGCCCGCAGCGCCGGGCCGCCCTGGGCCCGCGCGTAGGCGAGGGCCGCGCCGAAGTCGACGCCCTCCGTGGAGGCGGTGGCGAGCGTCTCTTCCGTCGCCGGATTGACGAGCGTCGCCGCCCGCCCCTTGCCCGCCACCCAGCCGCCGCACACGTAGCTCGTGAGCTCCTTCATCATCGTTCCCGGCTCCTCTTTGTCCCTCGTACCGCAGTCACCGAGGCCACGATGCGCATCGCCGCTTCTTCGAACGTCGCGCTCGACGTGTCGACCACGTGGTCCGACAGCGCGTAGAGCGGTCTGCGCGTCCGCAGGAGCGCCTTCAGCTCGGACATCGCGTTGGCGCGGTTGCGCATGGGGCGCGCGTCGCCCTGGCGAAGCACGCGGTCCCAGTGGTCCTGCGGCTTCGCGCGGAGCCAGACCGTCGTCGCGCGCTTGCGGAGGAGCGCGTATGTCTCCGGCGCCGTGACGAGGGAGCCCCCCGTGGCGAGGACGGCGGCCGGATGCGTCTCCAGGAAGGCGCGCAGCACGTCGTACTCCAGCCTCCGGAACCATGCCTCGCCGTGCATCTCGAAGATGGTCGCCAGCGGCATTCCCGCCTCGCGCGCCACGAGGGCGTCGAGCTCGAAGAAAGGCACGCCGAGGTGACGCGCGACCTCGGGGCCGAGGGTGCTCTTGCCCGCGCCGCGGAGGCCGAGGAGGGCGACGACCTTGCGCAAGGTGGCGGCGCTCGCGGGCCGGACGGCGAGGAGCTCCGCGGCGCTGGTGCCGAGGGCGATGGCCACGTCCTCCAGGCGGGCGACCGAGATGTTCCCCGAGCCCGTCTCGAGCTGCGCGAGAAAGCGCTCGCTGACGTCGGCCCGCAAGGCCAGGGTCCGCAGCGTGAGACCGAGGCCGGTCCTCCGCGCGCGGACGGCCGTCCCCAGCGCGTGGAGGAGCTCCGTGCGCTTGGTGGAGCGATCGTCCGTAGCGGCAGTATAGTTCATTGGCGACGGTGCAGCGGCACTATACTACTTGCTCGCGCGTCCGTCTCGCTCTAACGTTCTCCTCGTCATGGGCGCCCACGTCGACGACTCTTCACTCCCTCCTGTGCGTTTCGAGACGCACCCCGACCGCTACCGTCACTGGCGCCTCGAGCTCCCCACCGAGTACGGCGGCGCCGTCGCCCGTCTCGTCATGGACGTGCGCGAGAACGAGGGCCTCCGCCCCGGCTATCCCCTCAAGCTCAACTCGTACGATCTCGGTGTCGACGTCGAGCTGGCCGACGCGCTGATGCGCATTCGCTTCGAGCACCCGGAGGTGAAGGCGCTCGTCTTCGCCAGCGGCAAGGACCGCATCTTCTGCTCGGGCGCCAACATCTACATGCTGGGGAGCAGCACCCACGCCTTCAAGGTCAACTTCTGCAAGTTCACCAACGAGACGCGCCTCTATCTCGAGGAGATGAGCGCCGAGACCGGGGTGCAGAGCCTCGCCGCCCTCGCGGGGACGGCGTCGGGCGGGGGCTACGAGCTCGCCATCGCGTGCGACGAGATCGCGCTCGCGGACGACGGCTCGAGCGCCATCAGCTTGCCCGAGGCGCCGCTCCTCGCCGTCCTCCCGGGGACGGGAGGGCTCACGCGCCTCGTCGACAAGCGCAAGGTGCGGCGCGATCTCGCCGACGCGTTCTCCACCGTGGCCGAGGGGGTCCGCGGCAAGCGCGCCCTCGAGTGGGGTCTCGTCGACGAGTCGCCCAGCAAGAAGGACTTCGACGCGGCGGTGAAGCGACGCCTCGACGCGATGGTCGCGCGGAGCAAGCGCCGTCCGATGACGGCGGTGAAGCTCGAGCCGCTCGGCCCCGAGCGCCGGTACGTGACGATGACGGTCGACGACGTGGCCCGCACGGCGACGCTGACGGTACGCGCGCCCGACGGCGCCGAGCCGCGGACACCGGAGGAGCTGGCGAAGGCGGGGTCCACCGCGTGGGCGATCCGCATGTGGCGCGAGCTCGACGACGCGCTCCTCGATCTCCGCTTCAACCGCCCGGGCGTGGGCGTCGTCGCGCTGAAGACGGTGGGCGACGCGGAGCAGGTGCTCGCCGTCGACGCGATGCTCAGCAAGTACAGGGACGACGGCCTCGTGCGCGAGGTCACTCTCCTCATCAAGCGCGTGCTCAAGCGCCTCGACATGACCGCCAAGAGCCTCTTCGCGCTGATCGAGCCGGGGAGCTGCTTCGCGGGCTCGCTGATGGAGCTCGCGCTCGCGTCCGATCGCGTCTTCATGCTCGACCACCCGGAAGAGAAGGTCGAGGTGCGCCTCTCGCTGCTCAACGCCGGCCCGCTCCCCATGGGCAACGGCCTCACGCGCCTGCAGAGCCGATTCCTCCGCGAGCCCGAACGCGTCGCCCGCGTCCTCGAGCACGTCGGTCCTTTCGACACCAAGGCCGCCGTCGCGGCCGGCTTCGTGACCTTTGCGCCCGACGACATCGACTGGGACGACGAGATCCGCATCGCCTTCGAGGAGCGCTCCAGCATGTCGCCCGACGCAATGACGGGCATGGAGGCGAGCCTGCGCTTCGCCGGCCCGGAGACGATGGAGACGAAGATCTTCGGCCGCCTCACCGCCTGGCAGAACTGGATCTTCCAGCGACCGAACGCCGTCGGCCCCCGCGGCGCCCTCACCCTCTACGGCAAGCCCGAGCGCGCCGAGTTCGATTTCAACAGGACGTAGAAAGCGCCATCCGCCATGTCCGACGTCGTCAACAGCGAGCGAATCCCCAACAACGTTCACCTCTCGGACGACAAGCGCCTTCAGCGCGCGCTCGAGGAGTGGCAGCCCAACTACCTGCAATGGTGGCGGGAGATGGGTCCCAGCGGCTTCCAGGAAGATCTCGTCTACCTCCGGACGGCGATCAGCGTCGACTCCGACGGGTGGGCGAACTTCGATTACGTGAAGATGCCCGACTACCGGTGGGGCATCTTCCTCGCGGCGCAGGAGAAGGACCGCACCATCGGCTTCGGCGACGACTTCGGCAAGCCCGTCTGGCAGCAGGTGCCCGGCGAGCACCGGAACACGCTTCGACGCCTCATCGTGACCCAGGGCGACACCGAGCCGGCGAGCGTCGAGCAGCAGCGCCTCCTCGGGCATTCGTGTCCGTCGGTCTACGATCTGCGAAACCTCTTCCAGGTCAACGTCGAGGAGGGGCGCCACCTCTGGGCGATGGTCTACCTCCTCCAGTCGTACTTCGGTCGCGACGGCCGCGAAGAGGCGGAGGGACTCCTCCAGCGTCGCAGCGGCGATGCGGACAAGCCGCGCATGCTCGGCGCGTTCAACGAGCCGTGCACCGACTGGCTTTCCTTCTTCATGTTCACGTTCTTCACCGACCGCGACGGCAAGTTCCAGCTCCTCGCGCTGGCCGAGAGCGGCTTCGACCCGCTGGCGCGGACGACGCGCTTCATGCTGACCGAAGAGGCGCACCACATGTTCGTCGGCGAGACGGGCATCCTCCGCGTCGTCGACCGCACCGCCCGCCGCATGGCCGAGGAGAAGAAGGAGCTTCCCGACGATGTCCGCAAGCTCGGCGTCATCGATCTGCCGACGATGCAGAAGTACCTGAACCTCTGGTACTCGCTCTCGCTCGATCTCTTCGGCGGCGAGATCAGCTCCAACGCCGCGAGCTTCTTCGCCTCCGGCATCAAGGGCCGCGCGAAGGAAGAGCAGCACGAGGACCACCGCGCCCTGGTGGGGACGTACGCGATGGACGTCCCCAAGGAGGGCCGCATCGAGAAGGAAGACGTCCCCCTCCGCAACGCGATGAACGAGGTGCTCCGCGACGCGTACGTCGAGGACTGCCAGCGCGGCGTCGACAAGTGGAACCGCGCGATCGCCGCCCACGGCGTCGCCTTCGAGCTGACGCTCCCGAGCCGGAGGTTTCACAGGCACATCGGCATCTATTCGGGTGTCTCGGCCGATCTCCAGGGCAACCTGCTGACGAAGGACGAGTTCGAGCAGAAGAAGAGCGCGTGGTTGCCGAGCGACGCCGACAAGGCGTTCGTGCAGAGCCTCATGACCAAGGCCGTGTCCGATCCGAAGCAGATGGCCTGCTGGATCAGCGCGCCGAAGCAGGGCATCAAGGGCCGGCCGATCGAGTTCGAGTACGTGCGTCACTCCGAAGCATGAGATCCTGACGTCGTGGCCCGCGTCCTGCTGGTCGACGACGACGCTGCGCTCCTCGACGTCCTCGCCCTCGCCTTCGAGGAGGCGGGGCACGACGTCGTGCGCGCGAGCGACGGGCGCGGGGCCCTCGAGGCCATCCGCCTGCGAAGGCCCGAGGTGCTCGTCAGCGACGTGAACATGCCGCACGTCGACGGCTTCGCCCTGTGTCGCAAGCTGCGAGAGCACGGCGACACGGTGCCCATCGTGCTCCTCACGTCCCGCGACTCGGAGATCGACGAGGCGCTCGGCCTCGAGCTCGGCGCCGACGACTACGTCACGAAGCCCTTCAGCACGCGGGTCCTCCTCGCGCGCGTGGCGGCGCTCTTCCGGCGGGAAGAGCTGCGGGGAGGGGGAGGGGTGAGTCAGCCGGCGGTCGTGCGCGGTGAGCTGGAGCTCGACGCGGAGCGGCTCGCGTGCACGTACCGGCGCGTCCCCGTGTCACTGACCGTGACCGAGTTTCATCTGCTGGAGGCGCTGGCTCGTCGTCCCGGGGTGGTGCTCTCGCGGGCGCAACTGCTCGCCGTGGCGCGCGACGAGGGCTCGGTCGTCGTCGACCGGATCGTCGACACGTACGTGAATCGCCTGAGGCGGAAGCTCGAGGCGATCGATCCGGCGTTCACGGGCATCGAGACGGTGGTCGGAGCGGGGTATCGTTGGCGGTGACGCTCCGCCCCTCTCCATCATGATCCCCGCCGTCGAGGTCTACCCGTTGCGAATCGGCCCTGTCCCGATCCAACCGTTCGGGGTCCTCGTCGGCCTCGGGCTCGTTGCGGGCTACCAGGTCGCCAAGAGGCGTGCCCCGCTCTACGGAGTCGCGCGCGCGGATCTCGACTCCTTCGTCTGGTGGATGTTCGCCATGGCGTTCGTCATGGGGCACGTGCTCGACGAGATCTTCTACCACCCCGATGTCCTCGTTCAGCACCCGTGGACGCTCCTGGTCATCTGGGAGGGCCAGAGCTCCTACGGTGGCTTCGTCGGCGCCGTGGCGGGTGGCGTCTTGTGGTCGTTCGTCGAGAGGACACCGGGCGCGCCGTTCCTGCGCCTGCGGGCCGAGCGGCAGAGGATGCTGCCCGTGTCGGATCTCGTGGCTTCTGTCTTCCCGATTGGCTGGATGTTCGGTCGCGCGGGATGCGCGCTCGTCCATGATCACCTGGGCGCGCCCTCTACATCCCCGCTCGCCGTCGAGTTCGGCCCTGGTCCCGTGACGCGCTACGGCTTGTTCGCGGTGCACCACGGCGACGCACCGCGCTACGATCTCGGGCTCCTGGAGGTCTTCTTCACCATCGCGATGGCGGCCGCCTTTGCCGTGATGTGGCGGAAGAAGCGGCCCCTCGGGAGTTACCTCGTCGCGCTGTGCCTCGTGTATCCGCCGATCCGCTTCGTGCTGGATTTCTGGCGCCTCGGTAGCGACGACGGGGGTGACGAGCGCTACCTGTGGCTGACGCCTGCGCAGTGGGCATGCTTCGCGTTTTTCCTCGTCGGAGTGCGGCTCTCGACCCGCCTGCGAGCGAGCGCGCGGGTGGCGACGGCGTAACGGCGGGGCTGGAGAAGAAGAGCAAGTCGCGGTTCAAGGAGCTGTAGGATTGAGAGGATGGGCGGGCGATTCGAGGCGGAGCCGATCGTCCCCTTCGGGATCCCCCGGGACCAGGTCGACTCCGTGACGCAGTTCCGGAGCGCGTGGTTGCATTCGTCGCTCCGGTCGCTCCGGACGCACGGGCTCCTCGACCGCTACCTCGCGCTCCTGCCCACCAAGCTCCAGGACACGGTCCTGGGGGCGCCCCTCGGGGTCTGGCTTCCCGGCCACGTCTCGGAGGCGCACTACGCCGCGTGCGAGAAGCTCGACCTCGAGGTGTCCCTCCAGATCGCCATCGGCGCCGAGGTGGCGGAGCGCGTGCACGGCACGATCCTCTCCATCGCGGTGAAGATGGCGCACGAGGTGGGCGCGACGCCGTGGACCGTGCTGGGTCAGTTCGGCAAGCTCTGGGGATACATCTGGGTGGGCGGCGCCGTGGGCGTCTTCAAGCTGGGACCGAAGGAAGCGCGCCTCGAAGTGCTCGGGTGGCCGTGCTCGAGGTTCACCTACTGCAAGAACGGCATCCTCGGCGTCACCCAGGGGCTCATCCAGCTCTTCTGCCGGAAGGTGTACGTCCGCGAGGTGCCGAGGCTGTGCACGTCCACGTCGCTCGGGTACCGGATCGCGTGGGCGTGAGGGGTGGGGGGAACCTGCTCCAGAAAATCGAAAGCGTCGAAGCTCACCCGTTGCACGTGTTCGTCGCGCAGAGAAAGTGCCCCACAGTCGGCGCATAGACGCATGAGTTGCCGCCGCACCCGCAATCCCTCGTCGGGTCGACGCAGGTGTCCTGGCTCGAGGTGCAATAGAAGCCGCTCACGTCGCCGCATCGGCCGCGGCTCGGCGTGCACTCGTTGCCCTGCCCGCAATCGGCGTCGACGTGACAGGCCGCCGGAACACAGACGTTGCCGGGGCTGCGGGTCCCGTCCCCGGCGTTCGCGTTGCACACGCAGAGGGTCCCGACCGAGATCTGCGAGCAGTCCGAGTCGGTCAGGCACGTGTCGTAGCCGCAAACGTGCTCGGCGCAGTGCAGCTCTGCTGTCCCCGCGTCGCCCTGACAGTCCTGGTCCGAATTGCACGACAGAGATCCGGCATCCGGCGCAAGCATCAGCGGCGTCCGTGGGCACGCGGCAGCCGTTGGGCGGTGCTCGGTCGGGAGTCCGGGCGGCCCGTTCTGGCCGGCCGTGCCTTCGCAGGACCCCGCGTCGCCGAACCCTGCGTCGCCCGCGAGGGCGTCGACGCCGGCGTCGCCGCCGTGAAGCCCGCCGCTCGCCACGCCGCCCCCGCAGTGGCTGACGAGCAGCGCGAGGGCGCCGACCTGGATCACGTGGTTTCTTCTCAGCCGCTGCATGTGTTCCTCCCGCAAAGAAAGTGTCCCACCGTCGGCGCATAGACGCACGCGTTGCCGCCGCAAGTGCAGTCCGTCGTGGGATCGACGCAGGTGTCCTGGCTCGAGGTGCAATAGAAGCCCGTCACCGCGCCGCAGTAGCCGCGGCTGGGCGTGCAGTAGTCGCCGGCGCCGCAGTCGGCGTCGACGTGGCACTGTGCAGGAGGAGCACGACGGTGCCGCCCACAGCCGTGAATCGAGCGAGCGTCTTCATCGAGCGTATCTCTTCTCACAAGCTCGCGACGTAGGCGACGAGCGCGGAGCGATCGGCGCCGGACAGGTCGAGCCCATAGACGTGACCCGGCACGGCGCCCGTGCCGTGGAGCCGGTCTGCGAACGAGGGCGTGGTGCGGGTCGGATCGAAGAGCGCGTCGACCGTGGGCACGGTGCCGTCGTGGAGCAACGGTCCGCGCGACCCGACCCCGTGCAGCGAGGGAACGCGATACGTCCCGGTGCCCCGGACCGGCGAGAGCCCCAGGGTCGGATCGGTGCCGACGGTCGCCAGCGGAACGGGATCCCCCGTCAGCCCGGGCGGCGTGTGACAGCCTGCGCACTGCGACGCGAACAGCTCGGCGCCTGACGGCGAGGCCGACGCCGCCGCATCTACCGAGGGCAGGTCGCCCGCGAGCGACGTCACGTACGCCGCGAGCGCCAGCATGACGATGCGCGGCGGCCGGAGCGCCTGGTCGTTCGACGTGATGACCAGCGTCTCGAGTCGGATCGCGAGCGTCGCGAGATCTGGCGCGCGCACCGTGGCGTCTTGCTGCAGGTAGGTCAGCCACCGCACCGGGCGCAGGTCGGGAATGCGGGCAGGCTCCGTGCCCGTGGTCGTCGTCACGTCGAGCCTTCCGGGACCCCAGGCCTGCATCGCCGCGGAGGATGCCGCATCGAGCAGGCCGCCCTGCGCTGCGACGATGGCGGCGCCCACGTCGAGGTTGGCGTTGGGAAGACCCGGTGACCAGGTGCTGCCGGCATTGCGCGTGGCGTGGCACGTGGAGCAGGTCAGGGCGATGGCCCCGGAGCCGTCCGCCATCCTCGCGCGGACGAGTCCTCCCACCCCGCGCGTCTCGTCGACCCACAACCCGTACTGCGCCGCTGCGCTCCGCGTCGTGATGGCGACGCTCAGGTAGGTCGCGAGCTGCACGGGGTACCGAGTGAAGGCAGCTTCGCCCAGCGCGAGAAGCGCGGGGTCGTCGGCCGAGACCACGGACGCCGGCAACGTCAGCGGTGCGGCCGACATGGAGAGGGACGTGCTCGACGCGCCGCCCGGAGCATCGAGCTCGGCGGCTGCGATGGTCTCGGCGGGCGGGTTCCACTCCGGCAAGAGCGACCAGTCGCCCGCGCCCCCCGCCTCGTAGTGCCCGAGGCGCGACCGCGAGTACTCGTTGTTCGGGTCGACCAGCGACGCGACCATCTCGGCGCGGCGGAACGACGGATCGTCGAGGTAGGGCAGCGGGTCGCCGGACTTCGCAGGCGCGGTGCCGCACGCGGGGCCGAGGAGGGAGGCCAGCGCCGTCCCGACTCCGACGACTCGCAGGACCCGCCGACCCATGTCCACAAGATACCCGCGGAGCTCGCCGCCATCGAGGCCAGCGCCGCTTCATCGACACGTGGTAGCGGGGCGGAACCCAGAGAGGGGCACCTGCCCGGCTCAGGGGCAGCTGACGCCGTCGGTCGTCGGCGCCCCGGGCAGCACGAGGTCGAGCGAGAGGGTCTGCGAGACGCGGTAGGCGGTCGGCGCGTAGGTCAGCTGGCCGGCGGTGGGGATCTGCAGGCCGCCGTTCTCGCTCTGCAGGGACACGAGCGCCCCCGGCGGCAGAGCGACGCCTCCGTCGGCGAGCCCGAAGTCGTCGAGGATGCCCGCGACGTAATAGGGGCCGGCGCCGATCACGAAGCCGCTGATCGTCGCCACGTTGTTGCCGTCGACCCGGGCGCAGGGGTTCTGTCCGATGCCGAAGAGCGGCGAGCTATTGCCGGGGACCTGATCCGTCGTCGCGATGAAGGTCGCGGCGCCCTCGCCGTTGCCCGTGGGAGGCACGGTGCGCTGCAACGTCACGACGAGCTCGCGGAGCGCGGAGAGCTTCATCGTGACCGACGTCCCCGTGCCCGCGACGAGCGGCTGCGCGACGAGGGGAGGCTGCCCCCCGAGGCCCCCGCCGAGGTCGTACCCGGCCAGCCACGTGCCTGCACCGATGCTGCCGCTGAGCGTGGGGCCGTCGACGAAGACGATGCGCGGGTAGACCGTCGCCGGCAGGCCGTCGAAGCGGATGGCGGGGAGCGGCTTCGAGAGATCGACGGTCCCGGCGTCGGGCGCACCGAAGGTCTGCGCCGCGAGCGTGGGCAGCTCGCCGCCGTCCGGATCGTCGGGGAGCGACGTGCCGAACACCTGCGCGACGAGGTACCCCTTGCCGTCGAAGCTCGGGTCCGACGTGTAGGTCATGGCCTCGGGGGTCACGGTGATGCAGAGGGCGGCCTTCGTCGGATCGGCCGGCGCGGCGCACGGGGTGGGGGTGCCCGTCGAGGTCTCGCCAGCCTCGCCCGGGCCGGTCGTCATGACGCCGCCGTCTCCACCTCCACCTCCGTCGACTCCGGGGCCGCCGGCACCGGAGTCGTTGCCGGCGATGTTGCTGGCGGTCGCGCCTCCGCAGGCCGCCAGGACGAGACCGAGACCGAGCGAGCCGACGCAGAGGGCAGTGAGCAGAGCGCGCATGTTTCGCCTCCAGGACGCAAAGAGTCGCAACACCCGTGCCTCGGCGGCAAGGCCGGGAAATGCGGGGATCCGCGGCGCGGCGTCATCGGTGGTTCACACAGGCGGCGTCTCGTCCTGGGGGGGCGCGGCGTCGTCGCTCACCGCGCGAACCGCGCCGAAAGCCACCGCGCCATCGCGTCGGTCATCGCGTCCTGCTTCTCGATGAGCAAGAAGTGCGTCGCGTCCATCTCCACGTACTGCGCGCCGCTTCGCTGCGTGTACCCCCGCACGACGTCGGGGCTCATCATCGTGTCGCGTGATCCTTCGAGCACCAAGGTCGGGACCCCCGCGGGAGGCGCATCCGGCGCCGCACCCGAGACGAGGAGGAGCCCGACGATGCGGCCGCGGAGGCTCGGCGCGAAGCGGCTCGCGCCCACGCCGCCGTTCGAGAGCCCCGCGAGCACCACGGCGTCGAAGCCGCGCTCGCGGAGCCGGTCCATCATGGTGACAACGGTCGCGTGGCCCGCCGCGCTCCACCAGTCGCCCGCCATCCGCGTCGACGGGCAGAACGTGGCCGCGCCCGCGCGCCGTGCCGCCTGGGCGATCACCCAGCACTGGAGCGTGAAGTTGCCCCCGTAACCGTGCAGAAAGAGGACCGCCGCGTGCGTGTCGGGCGCGGGGGCCGATACCTCCAGATCGTCGAAGGCGTCGGGGTCCTGACGGCCGAGCGTCGTCATGACGATGGGCGACGGGCTGGTGCCTTCGGCCTCGTTCATCGTTTTGAAGGCACGCTTCAGCGTCGGGACCAGATCCTTCGTGTCGTTCGCGGGGAGCATCCCGGTCATGATGACGGCGCGCGCGGAGGTGATCGCGACGTCGTCCTCCGGCAGGAGGCGATCGAGGAAGGGAGCCGTCCCCGAGGGGCCGCGGGTCATCGTGACGGTCTTGCCATGGCCGGCGACGGCCACGCGCAAGACCATCGCCGTCGCGACCAGAGCGATCCCGGCGCGCGTCACGCCACGGCGGCGCGTCGCGCGCGCACGCGCCGTGAGGAGTCCAGCGACGGTCACCAGCGCGCCTGCGACGTAGAGGAAGCCGATGGCCGACACGGGCGTCGTCGCCGCCAGCACGGCGAGGGGGACGACCGGGAGGGCCAGGAGCACGCCCGCCGCGGCGGCGAGCCGGCGCGCGGTTACGGCCATGGTGGAAGCATGCGGATTTCTACCATCCCCCTCGGCCAGACGCTGTTTCTCGTCGGACTGCGCGCTGCGGACGACGAGGGGTCGTCGCGGAGGTCCGGGTGCGGGTGCTTCGTCGCGGGCACCGGGCCGGCGACGCCGCTCGGAGGCGCGGTGGCCGTCGTGACGGCAGGGCTCATCTTCGCGGTGCTGCGAAGACCTCGTCGAGGAACCGGCGCATCTCCGCCCAGGAGCGCGCGTCGGTTTGCGGCTGGTAGAAGAACCCGGGACGGTTCATCGCCCCGGCGCCCGGGTTCGTGAAGCTGTGGCCCGTGTTGCCGTAGACGTTCATCTGCCAGTCGACGTTGGCGTCGCGCATCTCGCGCTCGAACGCCAGGCGCGCCTCGGGCGGAACGAGTGGATCGTCGGCGCCGATGAGCACGAGCACCTTGCCTCGGATGCGGCTCGCCTCGCCCGAGCTCGGCGACAGCCCGCTGTGGAAGCCGACCACGCCCCTCAGGTCCGCGCCGCTGCGCGCGAGCTCGTACACCGTCGTCCCGCCGAAGCAGTAGCCGACGGCCCCCATGCGCGAGCGATCGCACTCCGGGCGTCCGGCCAGCACCTCGAGGCCCGCCGTCGCGAGGCCGCGCCAGCGTTTCAGGTCCGCCGCGATTTCTCCGATGCGTCGCAGGCCGTCGGTCACCGGCTCCCCGTTGCCGAACATGTCGAGCGCGAACGCGCAGTACCCGAGCGACGCGAGGCGGCGGGTCTTCTCCCGGATCTCGTCGCCCAGGCCGCCCGCGTGGTGGACGACCAGCACTCCCGGCACGCGCCCCGCCCGCGCTTCGTCGACCGCCAGGTAACCCCGCAGCGCCTGCCCGTCGTACGCGTAGTCGATCGCCTCGGCATGCATCGGCCAAGCATCGGCGGGCGCGTGTCCGGCTGTCCAGTGGCCCTCCCACGGATCCGCATCTGCATCCGCCTCATCAGGCTTCAGACTCGGAGACGGAGGCTGACTCCGATCCGGGTACAGAGCCGGATGTTGGGGACCGGTGACGACCAGCAGACCGAGCTCGCCCTCGCGCGCGCGCCGATTTACGGCTTCGGCTTCGCCTCGATCTCGGCCTTCTTTCGCAGCCGCTGGACCTCCGGCGTCGTGTCGCCGGCCGGGTCCTTCGCGGCGGCCTGGTCGAGCAGGGAGAGGCACTC